>Ga0182012_10002596_pt1 | contig 19492 bp, 14 predicted proteins | sample 612S2SmetaG_FD_120486 | JGI IMG/M metagenome (GOLD analysis project Ga0182012, IMG submission 120486) | Permafrost microbial communities from Stordalen Mire, Sweden - 612S2S metaG | ecosystem: Environmental > Terrestrial > Soil > Wetlands > Permafrost | place: Sweden: Stordalen | collected...
AGCACCCTAACAACCCCGGTGGATTCGGACTCGGTGGTCTTGGTCCGGTCGCCGAAGGCTTCGTCGGCCTTCTTCTTGGTGTGGGCATACTGATCCTCATCGCGTACTGGGTAGGAGAGCGCCAGTGAGCGACAACGAAGAACTGCGCACTCCGGTTTCTCTCCAGCGCGTGTCAGCAAACGACCCACACCTGCAACCAGCGGCGCGCAACCCCCAGTTGGTCGAGCGCGTCATCGCGGTGACCTTCGTGCTCGGGCTCTTGTTGGTGGCGGGCTTCGGTGCTTGTTACTGGGTCAACGCCAAGCCCTGGACCCTCGGGGCCACGATGGGCGGAGGACTCTTCTTTCTAGGCATCGGACTCATTGCTTGGGGCAAGTACCTCATGCCGCGCGGGCCCTTCGTCGAAGAGCGCCACGAACTCGCCAACTCACCAGACGACCGCAACGCCCTCGCCGCGGCGATCGTCGAACGCGGCGGTGGTGTCGTAAAGCGTCGCAAGATGCTCGCGGGACTGCTCGGCGGCGGCCTGGGCATCTTCGGGGTCGTGGCGATGTTCCCGCTGCTGCGCAGTCTCGGACCAATGCCCAAGGGCACCTTGTTCAGCACCGACTGGAAGAAAGGTACGTACCTCGTGGACATCTCGGGACGGCGCCTACACGTGGGTGACCTCGCGATCGGTTCGATCGTGACCGTCTACCCGGCGGGTCTCGAGAACAGCGACCGCGGACAAGCGGTGGACCAGACGGTGCTCATTCGAATCTCCGACGAGAACTTCACCACCCAAAAGGGCCGCGAGACATGGGGCCCCGCGGGCTACCTCGCCTACTCGAAGCTGTGCACCCACCTGGGTTGTCCGGTGGGGCTCTACGAACAGGAACTGCAACTGCTCGTGTGTCCGTGCCATCAGTCGATGTTCAACGTCACCAACGGCGCGATTCCCCAGTTCGGGCCCGCGCCGCGGCCGTTGCCCCAGTTGCCGCTGTACGTGGACGCGAGCGGGTATCTTCGCTCACAGCGCGGTTACTTCGAACCGGTGGGTCCGGGATTCTGGGAGCGAGGTGCATCGCCGGCATGAGTAGCGACGTCCTAGACACCAAGCGCGCCCAGCGCCAAGCGGCCGGACCTTACGGCAAGGCCGGCAACGCGATCAACGAACTTGACGAACGCCTGGGTGTCGCCAAGGGCGGTCGGACGTTCATGGACAAGATCTTCCCCGATCACTGGTCCTTCATGCTCGGTGAGATCGCGCTCTACTCGTTCGTTGTGCTCATGATCACCGGCGTCTTCCTGACGCTCTATTACATCCCGAGCACCGACCTCGTGACCTACCACGGCAGTTACCTTCCCCTCGACGGACAGCGCGTCACCGAGGCGTTCTCGAGCTCGGTGAACCTCTCCTTCGCGGTGCGTGGCGGCCTGCTGATGCGCCAGATGCACCACTGGGCCTGTGACATCTTCGTCGGTTCGATCGTGGTGCACATGGCGCGCGTGTTCTTCACCGGCGCCTTTCGCAAGCCCCGCGAACTCAACTGGACGATCGGCACGACACTGTTGATCCTGGCGATCGTGAACGGTTTCCTCGGGTACTCGCTACCCGACGACCTCGTCTCGGGCACCGGTATCCGCATTGCGTACTCGATCATCCTCTCGATTCCGCTGGTGGGTAGCTACCTCGGGTTCTGGGTCTTCGGGGGCAACTTCCCGGGCACCGCAGTCATCCCGCGTTTTTATATCCTGCACGTTCTGATCGTGCCCCTGATCATCATTGGCCTGGTGGGTGCGCATCTCTTCCTACTCGTGCGCCAGAAGCACACCCAGTTCCCCGGTAAGGGCCGCACCGAGAAGAACGTCGTGGGTACCCCGATGTTCCCGGTGTTCATGGCCAAGACCACCGGTTTCTTGTTCGTCGTCTCGGGCGTGATCGCGCTGCTCGGCGCCTTCGCCCAGATCAACCCGATCTGGCAGTTCGGTCCCTACACCGCTTCGCGCATCTCCTACGCCGTCCAACCCGACTGGTATATGGGTTTCCTCGACGGCGCACTTCGAATATGGCCGTCTTGGTCGTTTCATAGTTTCGGTTACACGATTCCCTTCGAGGTCTTTATCCCGGCGGTTCTCTTGCCCGGACTGCTCTTTAACATCGCCTACGTCTGGCCCATGATCGAACGCAAGTTCACCAAGGACACCGCGCTGCACAACTTGCTCGATCGACCGAGCAATCGACCCAAGCACACCGCGGTGGGCGTGGCGACGCTGGCGCTGCTGGGCATGTTGTTCATCGCAAGTTCGACCGACGTGATCGCGAACTTCTTTCGCCTGCCGCTCAACGAGGTCCTGTGGGCGATGCGTATCCTCTGTATCATCTCACCCTTCGTTGCCTATCCGATCACCTGGAAGATCTGTAAGGAAGTCCAAGCGGTCCACGGCGGAGGTAAGCGCAAGACTGCGAACGTGGTGACGCGCACCGCTGAGGGTGAGTACGTGGCGACGCCCGCACCCAAGTACGCCGACGACGAACACCAAGAGCTCGACGCGACCCCGGTGCCACGTTTCATCGTGGAAGACGACGACGAGCCCGGTTCGAGTGGGGTCCGCATCGCGGACCGCTAGTACTTCGCTCGTGAGCCAGCGGCTGGGTTACAACGAACGACGCCAATGAAGCGCGCGACCGGTCGACACGCTCGGTCCCCGACGACGTTTCCCCGGCGACGGCGTTTCACGCTGGTCGTGAGTTCGGTACTCCTGCTCGCGCTTGTACTCGTGCTCGTGGGCGAGGGTGGCATCACCCCCGAGCCCACCACCACGACGACCACTACCACGGTGCCCCTCGAGAGACCCGAGGTGGGCTGGACCGTCGCAAGTTCCTCGGTGCGCGGGGTAATGGTCGACTACATCGACGAGAACGTGGGGGGCACGGTCTTTCGAGTGCTTCGTCTGCGTGCGCGCACGACCTTGCTGCGTTGGCACGACGGTTCCCTCGACCCGCCGAGCACGGCGGGTGAACTGCCGCTCGACGCGGGTTCCTCGATCGACTGGGCCTCGGAGGGCCGCGCGGGGGTGGTCGCGGTCTTTAACGGCGGGTTCAAAAAGTCCGCGTACGCCGGCGGTGCGGTCGCGGACGGCGTGACCCTCGACCCACTGGTGACGGGGGACATGACCCTCGCGATCAACGCCCAGGGACACTGGAGCATGGGGGTCTGGGGAGCGAAGGGTTTTCCTGCGCCCGGCTTTGACGCGATCTCGTACCGCCAGAACTTGAAGCCGATGATCCTAAACGGGCGGCTCAGCGCGACGACCGGCCCGGCGGACTATGGCGAGTGGGGCTCGGTCTATCCGAGCGGGACCCTCACGTCGCGCTCGGGACTGGGCGTCGACGATGCTGGCAATCTGCTCTACGCGGCCGCCATTGGCAAGGTCGACGTCGCCCAATTGGCGACCGCGCTACTTCGCGCCGGCGCGGTGAGCGCGATGGAACTGGACATCAATCCGTTCTGGCCAATCCTGGGCGCCTCGCGAGCGCCGCTGCACGCGCCGGGAGTCTTTCCAGTCCAGCTCGACTACTCCGAACACAACCCGAGCATCTACGAGACCGGCTGGCAGCGCGACTTCTTCGTCGCGCTCGCTGAACCCGGGCCCTGGGTATGCAGTTGGGCGAGTCCGGGATTAAGGCCCGGGGTTTCGGGCGCCCAGGACCAGCCGCTGTCGCTCGCAGGAAAAGGGTGTCGAGCCGCGCTGCGCGCGCTGGGCGCCGCGTCGCGTACCACCACGACGACCAAGTAGCTCCTACCTCAAAGTTTTTCCAGTCTCCTAAGGTGAGTAGATGAGCACACCAATTGCCCCCCCTGAACTGGCGACGACCCTGGGCGCGCTGCGCGCGTCGGGATTCGTGGACCAGTCCGTGCGTGAAGAGATCCGCGCCAATTTAGAGCAGCGCCTCGTCGAAGGACGGCCACTCAGTTCGGCGGTCCTGGGTTACGAGGACACGGTGCTGCCCCAACTCGAGACCGCCCTGCTCGCGGGACACGACATCATCTTGCTCGGCGAACGTGGTCAGGCCAAGACCCGCATGATCCGTTCACTCGTCGAGTTGCTCGACGAGTGGCTTCCAATCATCGAGGGCTCTGAGGTGCGCGACAATCCCTTCGCGCCGATCTCGGCCTACGGAATCGATCTCGTCGCGCAAAAGGGCGAGCAGACCCCGGTCGCCTGGGTGCATCGCACGCGCCGCTTCGCCGAGAAGCTCGCCTCACCCGACACCTCGATGGCTGACCTCATTGGCGAGGTGGACCCGATCAAGGTCGCCGCGGGGCTCTACCTGGACGACCCGCGCGCCCTCTCCTACGGGCTCGTGCCCAAGTCGAACCGCGGCATCTTCGCGATGAACGAACTGCCCGACCTCTCTGAGCGCATCCAGGTGGGTCTACTCAACGTGCTCGAGGAGCGCGACGTGCAGATCCGCGGTCACCTGGTGCGCCTCGACCTGGACGTGCTGGTCGTGGCGACGGCGAACCCCGAGGACTACACCAACCGCGGTCGGCTCATCACGCCGCTAAAGGACCGCTTCGGGTCCCAGATCCGCACGCACTACCCCTTCGAGATCTCCACCGAGATCGAGATAATCCGCCAAGAGGCGAAGCCGCCGACCTCGCCCAAGCCCATTGTGGTGCCCTGGTTCATTGAAGACATCGTCGCGCGCGTGAGCCACGTCGCTCGAAAGAGCCACGTCATCTCTCAGAGTTCGGGTGTGTCGGTGCGTCTGTCGATCGCCAACTACGAGACCGTCGTGGCGAGCGCGCTGCGACGTACGTTGCGCACGGGCGACGACCACGTGGTCCCGCGCATCAGTGACCTCTCGGCCATGGTCCAGTCCACCCAGGGCAAGATCGAGTTCGACACCATGGACGACAGCGACTCGGACCAGGTGATCGCGGCCCTCGTGTCGCTCGCGGTGCGCCAGTGCTTTAACGAGTACGTGCTCTTAGAAGAGGCACCCGAGATCGTCGAGGCCTTTAACACCGAAGCGCTCGTGCACACCGGCGACGACCTGCCCGACCGTGACTACCTCGCGGTGCTTGAAGCAATGCCGTCACTGGACGTGCCAGTGCGCCGGGTCGCGGGACCCAAGGCGAGCGACGGCGAACTCGCCGCCGCCGCTGAGTTCGTGCTCGAAGGCCTCTATCTCACCAAACGACTCGCCAAAGACGCATCAGGAGCGCGCGCCCTCTACCGCTCGAGGAATCGGTAGTGGCGGTTCGCTACGGCTTTCGTCGCTTCGGGGACGACGATGATTTCTCGGACCTTGACGTAGATGAGTTGTTGCGCCTGCTCGGCGATGACTTCATGGAGAGCGGCGACCTGGACGAGGCGATGGACAACCTGTTGCGCGACGGTTTTGCCGACACCGACGGCAATCGCATCGAAGGGTTGCGTGACCTCTTAGAGCGCACCCGCGCCAGACGACGCGAACTCGAACAACAGGCCGACCCCGACGGCGAGATGCAGCGCTACCGCGACTGGCTCGAACTCATCGAGCAGACCGAGAGCGCCGAACTCGACGACCTGCTCGAAGAGGCCGAAGCTTCGAACGACGAACGGCGCAAGGAAGTCACCCGTGACCTGGTCCAGCAGCGGCACTTGCAAAAAGAACTGATGAGCGACCGGCTGGGCGAGCGCCTGGCGAGCTACCAGGAATACCAGTTCGTATCCTCTGAGGCGCGCGAGGAGTTCGATCAGTTGATGTCCGAACTCCAAAGCGACGTACTCAACACCTACTTCGAGCAGAGCAAGGAGTTCCTCGACAGTCCCGATCCCGCCGAGTTGCAACGCGTGCGCGACATGATGGACGCCCTGTCGAACATGATCGAACAGGACCGACGTGGCGAGACCCTCGATCCCAGTTTCGAGGACTTCATGGAGAAGTTCGGCGACTTCTTTCCTGGGGCCCAGAACCTCGAGGACGTGGTGCGCGCGATGGCCGAGCGCGCCGCCGCCGCCGAGGCGATGTTCAACTCGCTCTCGAGCGAACAGAAGGGCGAACTGCGCTCGCTGTTCGCCCAGATGATGGAGAACATGGAGCTGAACTTCTCGCTCAACCGGTTGGTCTCGAACCTGCGCCAGGCGACCCCGGACATCGACTGGAGTCGCGCGCACCGCATGCGCGGCCAGGACGGCTCCTCGTTCGCCCAGGCGGCCTCGGTCGCCGAGCAGCTCGGGGACCTGCGCAACCTCGAGGAGTTCCTCGGTCGCGCCGGTGCCGCCCAGGGCCTGCCTGAAGTGGACATCGAATCGGTGCGGCGTAACCTCGGTGACGACGCCGCGCGCCACGTGCAGCGGCTCCAAAAGGCCTTACAGGGCTTAAAGGACAAGGGTTTCGTCAACCGCGAAGGTGGCCGCCTCACCTTGTCGCCCAAGGGGATCCGCCGGATCGGCGAGCAAGCCCTGAAGGACCTCTTCGCCCAACTCCACGACTCGCCGACGCTCGGGGCGCACCGCGAGGCGACGGTCTCGCGCGGCGGGGACCGCGAGGAGACCTCCAAGCCCTGGGAACCGGGCGAGCCCTTCGCGCTGCACTTACCAAAGACTCTGCGCAACGCGGTGCTTCGCCAGGGCCCGGGCACGCCGGTGCGACTGCACCCCGACGACTTCGAGGTCGAAGAGTATGAATCAACGCGCCGCTCCTCGACGGTCTTTGCGATCGACCTCTCGTTGTCCATGGCGATGCGCGGCAACCTCGTGCCCGCGAAGAAGATGGTGCTGGCGCTCACCCAGTTGATCCGTTCGAAGTTCCCGCGCGACTTCGTTGCCGTCGTGGGATTCGGCGAGACGGCCCAGGAACTGCGCATCGAGGACATCCCGGCGCTCACGATCGACTACGCCTACGGCACCAACCTCCAGCACGCCCTCGCGCTCAGTCGTCACCTCATGCGCGCAGAACGCGGCGAGCGCCAGATCGTGGTGGTGACCGACGGGGAACCAACCGCACACCTGATGGAGAACGGCGAGCCGTTCTTCTCCTGGCCCCCGGTGCACGAGACCCTGGAAAAGACCATGGCCGAGGTGCTGCGCTGCACGAAGGCGGGCATAACCATCAACACCTTCGCCCTCGACATCGAGCGCAGCCAGTTCCCCTTCGTCGAGCAGATCGCCAAAGTCAACGGGGGCCGCACGTTCTATACCTCGGTCGACGATCTGGGGGTCTATGCCCTCGACGACTTCGTCCGCAGCCACCTGGCGGGCTAGGCGTCCCCTCGAAACCACGTTGACCAGGACTTATTAAAGTTCCACTTGCAATTTCGGCCAAACCCAGTAACAATGACACCGTTGTAATTACAACAGTGGTGGTTAGCTGCTGCGGGGAGGAATACAACGTGGAAATCGTCGAACTATTGAGTGGCCTGGAGGACCGGGGCTGGCAGGCTCGTGCGAACTGCATGGGCGTGGACCCGGACCTGTTCTTTCCCGAGCGCGGCGCTTCGACCCGTGAGGCCAAGGAAGTCTGCCGTGGCTGCGTGGTGCGGGGGGACTGCCTCGAGTACGCGCTCGACAACGGCGAGAAGTTCGGCATCTGGGGCGGCATGAGCGAGCGCGAACGCCGGCGTCTGCGCCGCGCGCGCGCCATCGAGCGCCGCTCACAGGCCGGCTGAGCCTCTTTCGAGCGCCGCCTCGATCGTTCGCTCGAGCGAAAGGTCGAGCTCGGACCAGCGATCGGGGTCCACTTGTTCGAGCAGGCTTCTCGGCGCGAGCCCCACGAGCTCGCTGCGAGCAATGTGCTCGTCGCCCTCGAGGGATCCGCGCACGTGATCAAAGACGACCGACGGCGCGACGCGGGTGACGTCGAGCAGGTTGCAGCTGACCTGAACCTGGTCACCCACGTCAAGGCCGAGGGCCCGCACGTAAGGGCCGCGCACGCGACGAGCGAGCTCGCGCGCGCGTTCCGGTGAGGTGTCCGCGAGCCAGAGATTCCAGGCGACGAGCACCGGACGTTCGCCCACGGCGACCGCACCGAGTAAGGGCGAAGGTTCGCCGGGTCCGTAGTCGGGCGCGAGTGTGCGAAAGGCGAGTCGGCGCACCTCGGGCAGGGTGCGCTCGGAACCATCCTCGAGCACGCCGTAGAGGAAGGTCGCCATGTCAAAGGTGTGCGCGATCCAGCGCGCCGTCTCGTCGCGCAACTGACGAGCGAGCTCGCGCTCGCGCGGGTCCAGGGTCACGTAGGGCACGACGTCCACGACCCCGAGACGCGGATGCACCCCATCGTGATGGGCCAGGGTGAGCAGGTTAAAGGCGCACTGGACGAGGTTACGCACGTCCAGTTCGAGTAGGTCGGGCTCGTTGATCAGCGTGAAGACCGAGCGGTGGTGCGCGGAGTCGTAGTGTCGGTCACGCAGCGAGGCGCCGGCGCTCGCGGCGAGCGCGTCCAGGACCTCGAGGTCACGGCCTTCGGAGATGTTGATCACGCACTCGAGCACGGTTTCGAGGTTAGAGGCGCCAGCCGTCGGGGCGAAAGCCCGGGTCTCGGGCGCCGGTAGAATGGTTCTCACGCAGAAAAGTCCCAAAGGAGCGTCGTGAGCCAGTTCCCGAGCATTGAAAGTACCGAGGTCGTCGACCCGGTGGGCCACGTACAGGTGATCTACCTCGGTCCGGTCGCCCCGCACTGGGAGTGCCGCATGGTCTTTGGCGACGAGGAACAGATCCAGGCGTTCGTTGACCGTGTGGACGCGCGACTGCGCTTCTTGCCGCCCCACGACCCGCAGTTTCGACGCAACCGCGAGCGCGTGAACCGCGACGCGGAGCGCGAGAACCTCCTCGTCGAGTGGAACCTCGGTTACGAGGAAGAGAGTTAGGCGAGCGGCGAGTTCGTCACGCGCTCGAACCACGCCTCGGGGGCTTCGAGTTCGCTGGCGCTGGGCAGTCCATCCACGCGCAGTAATGCGTCGAACACCTCGAGCCCGTGGGTCTCGGTCAGTGACGCGACGAATCGTTTGGCGGCGTCGTGGTGGGGACCCTGGGTCGCGATACCGAACAGCGCCGCCGCGGCGTCCTCGCCCCGAGCGTCGCTGCGACGGTGGCGGGCGTAGGCCTCGGCGAGTGCCGGTCGGGGGCCGAGGATCGATTCGGTGATGTCGCTCGCCGCGCGATCGAAGAACGCGATGAGCACGCTCGCCGCGGCGTTGATCGCGCGCGTGGCGTCGGATTCCTCGGGCATCTCGATGCCCTCGAGCAACGCCGAGGGATCGCTCATCAGTGCGTTGATGTCCTCGGGATTGATCATCGACTGCAGGCGCCCGAGCAGGTCGCTCTGGGCGGCGCTCGCTTCTCGCACCGCGTCGATCAACAGTGCGCGCAAGGCGTCGCCCGTGCCGGGTTGGGAGAGTACGAGCGCGGCGATGAACTCCTGGGCGAGGGCGAAGACGTAGACCTCGTCGCGTTCGAGCGACCACGCCTCAGCGAAACTCGTGAGATTGTTCACCACGAGCAGCCGGGTCGCGTCCAGGCGGGGCAAGGGAAGCACCGCGAGGGACCAGGCGCGTTCTGAGAAGTGTCCGGCGACCGAACCCATCTGGAAACCCGTGAAGAGCGGTCCGATGGTCGCGGCGAGCTGGGCCATCATCGCCCCCCCGGCCTCGTCGTCTTCGAGCTCGGTATTCGGCGCGGGCGCGACGAGCATGGGTGCGATGAGGGGTCTCCACTGGTTGAGCGCGGCGAGGGTCAGCGCCGAACGGTTCACGCCCGTGAAGTCGGCGCTGCTCGAGACACCGAAAAGCGTGTCCACGTGGCGACTCACCAGGAGCGCGAGCTCTTCGAGTCGTTGGCGCTCGGCGGGCTGGGGGTTGGGGTCGCCGTCCTCGCCGCGAGCGATGCTGAGCCCCAGCTGGGTGGCGGTCTGGAACCAGGCGTCGGGGCCTTGTTGGCCGAGCATATTGAAGATGTCGCCAAACATTCCGCTGAACGGGTCGTTACTCACGCAACCAACTTAGAGGCTCGGCTGCGCTCGCTCACCGGGTCCGTCGCGAGACCGGGGCGACCTAGCATGGCTAGCCATGGCCCTGGACGTTGCACTCGATATCGGGACTTCGTCGACCCGACTCGCGACCAACCAGCGCGGGGTGCTCTTTAATGAGCCGACGCTTGTCGCCATCGACACCAATACGGGCGAAGTCGTGGACGTCGGTTACGGCGCCATGGACCTGGTGGGGCGCACCTCGCGTCACATCGTCGTGTTCCGCCCACTCGAAAAAGGCGCTACCGTCGACTTTGACGTCACCGCCCGGCTCATCACCGCCCTGTTCGATCGCGCGGGCGTGTCCAAACTCAGCCGGGCCCGGGTCGTGATGAGCGTGCCCTCCCTCGCGACGGCGATCGAGCGTCGCGCCATCCGCCAAGCGGCGGTCCAGGCGGGCGCGCGCGAAGTTAGCCTCATCGAAGCGCCCATCGCCGCGGCGATCGGTCTCGGTATGCCAATCCAGGAACCCATCGGCTCGGCGATCGCGGTGCTCGGAGCGGGGGCTTCGGAAGCGGCGCTCATCTCGCTCGGGGGCATCGTCACGAGTGGTGCGCGCCGACTCGGGGGCAACGATCTCGATAGCGCGATAGCGACGCTGCTGCGGATGCGCCAGGGCGTCGTGGTGGCGCCCGCCACCCTCGAGATGTTGAAGATGACCTTGGGTTCGGCCCTGGGTTCAACGAACGGCATGGTGGAGAAGGTGCCCGCGCGTAACGTCGAACGCGGAGAACCGGTCGAGGTCGACGTGGGCGCCGATCTCGTGAATCAGGCCATGGTCGAGATCGTCGCCCAGACAGTTCGACTCATCCAGGAGTGTCTCGCCGACGCGCCGCCCGACCTCTCCCAGGACGTCAGTGCGCGCGGCCTCACGCTCGTGGGCGGTCACGCTCTCTTGAACGATTTCGCCGAATTGATCGCCGTGGGTACCGGGGTCGATGTCGTCTTGGCCCCGCACCCCGACGTCGTGGTAATCCAGGGTCTGCTCGCGTGTCTAGAGGAGATGTCCGCACTGCACGCGCTGTTTCGAGGAATCGACGATTAGTCGGTCGCCTTGTTGAGTTGATCGACCGCGGCTCGCACCTGCCAGTCACGGTCCTCGGCGGCGAGCGCGAGCGCGGCGTCGACGTCGGGCCCCTCGAAGTTCGAGAGCGCGACGATAGCGCGTCGGCGCACCGGAGGCTTGTCCTCGAGCGCGGCGAGTACCGCCGCGCGACCGCGATCGTCACCAATGGCCCCGAGCGCGGCGACGGCGGACTCGCGACAACGGGCGTCCTCGTGTTCGAGCGCGATGGCGCTCAACTTTTCGACGGCATTGGCGTCGAGGTGTTCACCGAGCGCGAAGATTGCGGCGTCCACCACGAGCGCGTCAGGGTCGTCGAGCAGGGTGCGAATGAGTACCAGGATGTCGCCTACGTCATCGGCGTAGGCGAGCTGGGCCAGCGTTTCGCGACGCACCGTGACGTCCTCGTCGCCCAGGGCGCGCGTCCAGTTCTCATGACCGAGCAGGCCGCGCCGGTTGGCGGCGCGAAGAGCGAGGATCCGCTGGCGGGGGTTTCGTGCGCCCAATGAGTCGACAATGAATTCGTCGTCACGTCCATTGCCCTCAAACCCGGCTCTCAGTAAACGTTCCTCAAGGTCGGGCGGTAACGTGGATTCATCAGTCGGCACCCTGACATCTCAGCACCCAACCGGTACGCACGTCGAATCGCGGTCGTCCTGCTCGCGTTGGTCGTCGTCTTCGCCGTGGCGGTCGAGGTGACCAGGCACTGGACGCTCAACGAGTACGCGATCACGCCAGGTAACGCGACGCCCATCGAGCCCCTCGTGCACGTGAGCGGCCTCACGACCGAGTCCCACCACGACACGATCATGTTGACCGACGTGTATCTGGAACAACTCACGGCCTGGCGGTACTTCACGCTGCACTTTCAGAGCCACGTTCAGTTCGTCAGCGCGAGCCAACTCCTCGATCCCGGGGTTCCCGCCAGTGAACTCGCGGCGCAGGGATACTTGGAGATGAGCGACTCGAAACAAGACGCCGAGGTGTCCGCGTTCAGCTCACTCGGGTGGAGACTGAAGAGCACTCCCGTCGGCGCCTTGGTGACCGCGGTGCCAGCGGGTACGCCGGCCTCAGACGCCAAGATCAAGGTCGCCGACCGCATCGTCAGTTTTGACGGATCGAGCGTGCGCACGACGTGCGATCTGACGCGCGACCTGCATCCGGTGTCGCCGAGGTCAACGGTGCATTTGGGCGTGGACAAGGCTCACATCAGTGCCAAGGGCGTCATCACCTGGGCGCAAGAAACCACGGTCACGCTTCAGACCGCCGCGTCACCACGAGCCTTGGCATCCTCGGGGTGCGCGGGCGTCAGTGGATCGAACTCTTCGTGGCTCGGCCTTGGGTTAGAGGGCGCGACGAGTTACGCGTTTCCGGCGAAGGTCTCGATCAACACCAACGACATCGGCGGGCCTTCGGCGGGACTCGCCATGACTCTGTGTATCATCGATCAATTGTCGCGCCACTCGATCACCGGCGGCGCGAAGATCGCCGCGACCGGCACGATAGACCAGCTCGGGAACGTCGGTGACGTCGGGGGAGTCGCCGAGAAGACCGTTGCCGTCCAGCGTGCGGGCGCCAAGTACTTCATCGTTCCTGAGGTCGAAGTCGCGACCGCGAAGGCCAACGCGGCACCGGGGCTCACGGTGATCGGCGTGAACACGCTTAGCCAAGCACTGCGGGCACTTCGTTCAATCGGCGGAGCGAAACCAGTGCCGCTCAGCGCCGCGAAGCCGTTTTTGAAGGACCCGAAGTCGTAGTCTTTAGGCAATGGAAGATCGCCGAATCCCATCCTTCGCGCACTCCTCGTCCTCAGAGATCATTCGCACCAGTTTCACCTCCTTGCGCAAAGGCGGGATCGATCCCCAAGAGGTCCATCAGCACCTCGAAGCGGTCGCGCGTGAAGTCGCTCACCTAGAGCAGCGTCTGCACGAAATGCGCGATCAACTCGCCCAAGCGGAGCATCGTGCCGCCAACCCCGTGCTCGACGAAGCGACTCTGGCGGGCGCCCTCGGCGCCCAGAGTGCGGCGATCTTGCGTTCGGCGCACGAGGAAGCGGCGCGCGTCACCGCCGAGGCCCAGGAGCGAGGGGGCCAGATCTTCACCGATACCCAACAGCGCAGTGCGGAGCACTTGATCGAGGCGCAAGAACGAGCGACCGCGCTGATCGCCGAGGCTGAAAGTACGGCGAGCCAGATCGATCACGACGCACGACTCGCCGCCGAGCGCTTGATCGATTCGGCCAAGGTCAATGGCGACGCGTTAGTCGAGCGGGGCCGCGAACAGGGACGCGCCATCGTCGAGCAGGCCCACGAAGCACGAAAGACCGTGCTCAACGACCTCGCCGTGAAACGCAAGGCGCTCCACTTACAGATCGACCAGTTGCGCGCCGCGCGCGACACCCTCTCGACCTTCGTCCATTCGGTGCGCGAATCCATCGACGCCGTGATCGACGGTCTTAACAGTTCCGACGACGCCGCGCGCCACGCGGCGCTCGAGGCGCTTAGGCTTCGCCCGCCGTCGCGCGAACCCACCGAGGAGGAATTACTCGAGGGCACGCCGCTTCGTGAAGTGCCCGCGCCCGCGCTGGCGTCCGGGCCCGCGGACCTGGACGAGAATCTTCCTGCGGCGCCCGACGCCCCGAAGGTCAAGACGCGTAAGTCCGCGAAGTCCAACGGCATCGAGACCCACGTGTCCGAGACCCTCCTCGAGGATGACCCCACGGGTACTGACGTGGTCAACGAGATCTTTGCGCGACTGCGCAAGGCGACTCTCGAAGAGCGCGGCGCGCCCGTGAGCACCCGCAAGCCGGTTCCGGTCGCAGCCAAGGTCACGACCGTGGACGGCGAACTCTTCCATCGTCGAGACGTCGCCATCGACGAGTCGCTGGCGGTTCTCACGCGCAAGGTCAAACGCGCATTGCAAGACGATCAGAACATCATGCTGGAACGACTACGGCACGTCAGAAATATCATCACCGACGAGCTCGAGGACGAACACGCCGAGCGCGCGCGCTACGCCGACGCCGCCTTTGACGCCCTGGCCGACGCCGCGGCGGCGGGTTCACAGTTCGCCTTCGACGAGGCGGGTTGCTCGGCTGAACCGGTGAGCAAGGTCGCCCTCGAGGACTGCGCCGCGGACCTCGCGGTCACGATCGTGCTCGCCCTTCGAAAGCGCATCCTCGCAGACGCTTCGGGCGACGGCACCGAGCGGGTGAACGCCGCCTACAAGGAATGGCGCGGAGCGAGGGTCGAGCGCCTTTGTACCGACGCCGCGCGTCGCGCGTTCCACCTGGGCGTGCTCAGCGCTTCGCGGGGCCGGGCCGTTCGCTTCTTCGCCGCGCCCAACGACGCACCCTGTGATGCCTGTGCGCTCGACGCCGCTTCGGGAGAGCGAATGGCCGGGCAAACGTTTCCCAGTGGTTCGCAGTATCCGCCGTTGCACGCCGGTTGCGCCTGCGCACTAGTGCCAGTCTGAAAAACGGCCTAGGCTCTGTGCGTGCGTAGCCCAACTGATGTATCCCCGCGTCCTCGACGCATAGGGCGTCTGTCGCGTCGCTTCTGGATTGGGCTCGTCATTGCGGTCCTCTTTATCGGGTTCTTGTCGCTGCGCAGCCTGGCGGGCCTATGGACCGACCAGATGTGGTTCTCCCAGACCGGATACGGCTCGGTATGGACGACATTGCTCGTCACCAAGGTCGGCCTCGCGGTCGTGTTCGGGCTCATCTTCTTCATCCTCATGTGGGTGAACCTGTTGCTCACCGATCGGTTCGGGGCTCGCGACCTCTCCTTTGATCCCGAGGACGAGATCGTTCGCCGATTCCAGAACGTCGTGCGTCCCTACGCCGGTCGTATCTACGCGGCGATCGGGGTCCTCACCGGGCTCATCGCGGGTCTCAACGCGACGGGCCAGTGGCAGGCCTACCTGCTCTTCATCCACTCCAAGCCCTTCCACCTGAAAGACGCCTTGTTCCACAAGGACTTGAGCTTCTACATCTTCACGCTGCCGTTCTTGTCGTTCATCGTCACCTGGACCCTCGTATCATTGTTCGTCATCTTGCTGATCACCGCCGCTTTCCATTACTTGAATGGTGGGATTCGCGCCACGCGGGTTACCCCTCGTGTCGCTCCGCGGGTAAAGGCCCATCTCTCGGTGATCGGCGCAGGGATCGCTCTGATGAAGGCGGCGGGTTACATCATCGCCAAGTGGGAACTCGTGAACTCCACGAACGGCTACGTGCCGGGCGCTGGTTATACCGACGTGCACGCCCGCATGCCGGCGATGACGATCCTGTTCTACCTCTCGATCGCCGCCGCCGTGATTCTGCTCGTGAACGTGCGTTCGCGCGGCTGGTCGTTGCCGGCGGTCGCGGTGGGCCTGTGGGTCTTCGTTGCTCTCGTGATCGGGGTGTTGTACCCGACGTTCCTCCAGGCACTGAAGGTGAGCCCCGCCCAGGCCACCCTCGAGGCGCCCTACATCCAACGAGACATTCAAGCGACGCGCGCCGCCTACGGTCTCGACAATGTCAAGTACCACACCTTCGCTGGTGCGTCGACGATATCGACCAAGCAGGTCACCGCCGACGCGGCAACTCTCAACAACATCCGTCTCTGGGACCCCGCCCAGAGCATCGCGCTCCAGACGGTCACCAAGCGACAGTCCATCCGCTCGTACTACACCTTCACGACCCTGGCGGTCGACCGTTATGACGTGAACGGCAAGGTCACCCCGGTGTTGATTGGCGCACGCCAGTTGAACTCGTCGAGTCTGCCTTCGCCGAGCTGGGTGAACACGCACCTGCAGTACACCCACGGTGAAGGCGCCGCCGTCATCGCCGCCAACGCGGTCGACTACACCACGGGTAACCCTGAGTTCGTGGTCTCGAACGTGCCCCCGGTCTCGACCAACGGCATGCCCCAGCTCAGCCAACCCGACATCTATTTCGGCATTGGCTACTCGGGTTGGGTCGTGGCGAACACCAAGCAGGCCGAACTCGACTACCAAATCGACAGCGGCGCGAACGCCGGTCAGCCCGTCGAGACCCACTACGGCGCCAAGGGCGGGGTCGCCGTGGGGGGTATCCTCAGCCGCTTTGCGCTGGCGCTTCGCCTCGGTGACTTCAACTTCTTGATCTCGAACCAGATCACCCCCCAGAGCCGGGTGCTCTTCGTACGCGACGTGACCCAGATGGTGAAGAAGGCCGCGCCCTTCCTCACCTTTGACCAGAGCCCTTACGCCGTCATTGCCAAGGGCGAAGTGAATTTCGTGCTCGACGGCTACACGACCTCGAGCCAGTACCCGTATTCACAGAACGACGAGAGCATCAACGTGAACACGGGCAACATCCCCTACGGCACGAACTACATCCGCAACTCGGTCAAGGTGGTCATCAACGCCTACACCGGTTCGATGAAGTTCTACGTCAACGACCCCAAGGACCCGATCATCCAGGCGTGGGAGTCGGCCTTTCCCAAGATGTTCCTGCCGTTGAACAAGATGCCCGAAGCGATTCGTAACCACCTGCGCTACCCGTCGGACCTTTTCTCTGTGCAAGCCGCCATGCTCGGTCACTACCACATCACCAACGCGAGCGCCTTCTACACCGCTTCGGACAAGTGGGAGATCTCGCCTACGACGGGTGCGGGAAAACCCAGCGCGACGCTTTCGAGGACCGCGATCACGAACGCTGCGGGCAGCGTCGTCTCGACGTCGCTCTCACCCATGAGCCCGGTATACCAGGTCGCCTCGTTGCCCGGTCAGAACCACGAGCAACTTCTCGAGTCCATTGCCTACGTGCCTGCCGGTAACTCGGGTACCGTCCAAGGCCTCACGGCCTTCATGATCGCCACGAGTGATTCCAACGACTACGGCAAACTCAACGTGTACGTCACGCCCCGGGGCACTTCGGTCACGGGACCGGTGCAGGCGGACTCGGAGATCCAACAGACCTCGGCGGTGAGTTCGATCATCACGCTCCAGGACCAGCACGGCTCCGAAGTGCTGCTCGGCAACAACCTGATGGTGCCCCTTGACCAGAGCGTGCTCTACATCCGACCCCTCTACGTCACCAGCACGTCCAATCCCTTGCCGCAGCTGCGCTACGTCATCGCGGTCTTCAACCAGGACGTCGCGATCAAGCCCACACTTTCGGACGCCTTGTCAGCGGTACTTGGCGCCAACTTCTCCACGGGCTCGTCTGGTTCTTCGACCACGACGCCGCCGGTTGGAAGCACCACCTCGGGCGGTACGGCGTCCTCCTACCTAAAGCAGGCGGCGGCCGATTACACCTCGGCGCAGGTCGCGCTGAAGGCGGGCAATCTTGGCCAGTACCAGGACGACGTGAACGCCATGAACGCCCAACTGAAGCTCGCTCAAGCGGCTCTCGCCAAGTAGAGAGGCCGGGATTCAGCGCGGCGGCCTGATCGCTGTGAACAAGCCAAGTGGTGCCGCGCGGGTTCCCCCGTTCAGAGACTTCGCGACGAGCCGTGCATTATTGACCCAGGACGACCTTTGGGTCGGGTCGAAGCAGCGGTCACGCTCGAGCGATAAAAGGGTTAAGGTGTTGATAGGACGTCTGGACCTTGCTTCCGTCATCCCCGACAATTCATCGGGGAGTCGAGATGAAAGCCGGTCAGCCCGTGAACGTCAAATTTTTCAAGCGAATTCGTGATTGGCGTCTTGGCGTCAGCACGAAGAGAGTAGTGACCGCTGGCACGGTCTCGGCGATGATACTGCTCGGTTTTAACGCCCTTCTCGCGTCACCTTCCTCCGCAGTTGGTACGTTGACCAATGCAATTACGGCAAGTGGTCAGCCCCTCGCGGGGAGCACTGGCGGTCATTACGTGACCCAGGCGACCGCCACGTCCAAGGACGTCGTCGTGGTCGCTCTGGCGAGCGGGTCGACCGGTTGTTCGGTGAGCGGGGCAACCGTCTCGTTCACGGGAGCGGGAGAGTGTGTAATTACCTTTAACGATCCTGGCAACGCGACCTACGGACCGGCTCCGCAGATCACTGAGAACATCACCGTCGACGCGGCCAACGTCATCACCGTGACCGATCCGAAAACCGAAGGTGGCGTCGATGGCGTCTACGAACCGGTGGTGACCGCCACCTCGGGCGACACGGTGACGCGAGCCCTCGCGGCGTCGTCAACGGGTTGTACTCTCAAGGCGGAAAAGGTCACGTTCGAAAAGCAGGGGACGTGTGTGATAATTTTCAGTGATCCCAGCACGGGAGCGTTCGCTGCGGCGACCCCGGTGACTGAAAAACTTACGATCTACGCGGTCAACTTCATCCATACCAGTGTTTCTCCAAAGACGGCAACAATCGGTGAGACGTATGCGGCGAGTGCCAGCGCATCGTCAAAGGACCCAGTTGTCATAACCATTGATAACAAGTCGCTTGGCTGTGGTATCACCAATCAGCTTGTCACGTTCACCCAAAACGGAAACTGCATCGTTGACTTCAACGACACGGGTGATGGTGTGTACGGTCCAGCCAAGCAAGTCCAACAGATCATCGTCGTCGGCAAGGGCGGTCTTCGCTCCCAAGCATCGTTCTATCTGACGAGCTTGAACGGCATCGACCACAAGACACTGACCTTGACGTCAGGCGGAGGATCAGGAACTGGTCCAGTCACCTACGTGACGACCCCGGGCTCCGCGAACTGTTCAATCGTTGGCGACGTATTGAGTTACTCGCGTGTTGGCGTATGCGTCGTCACGGCCACCAAGGCTGGTGACCCAACCTATAACTTGATGCGTGCTTTGCCAGCTCATGTGGTGATTAACGTGGCCGGGAGTCCGCGTGCGTCGCACGTTGGAACAGCGGTGTGGAGCGGTCGTAGCCTGTCCACGACCATTGTGGGCACTGGTTTCTACGGTATTCCCAAGGTCGCCAGCAGCGTGAGGTCGACCAAGGTTGTCGTCACCCACGACAGCGGCAACGTCCTTGCTATACACGCGAGCTTCGTCAAGAACACGCAAAGCGGTGTTCATACCCTTACCATCACGTTCGCACACGGACAGCGGACTTTGGTTCTCTACAAGCAGAGTTAGTCGGTAGGGTCGTCGCGTCTTGCGCAATCGCGTGAGGCGCGACGATTCGTCGCGCGAACGTGTCACAAGGCGTCACAGCCGATACGAGGCTCTCGGTCTTCTGTTTCAGGATTGTTCGACGATTGTCATGGTCGCCTCTAGATACGTGTGCTGCTAGGGGTTAAGGTGGCACTAGGACGTCTAGACCCTGCTTCCCATAGCGCCGACAAATCTTCGGTGAGTTGTGATGAAAGCAGGTCCGTCCGTGGAAAATAATTCTCCAGGCAAGTCCCCAAGCGTGCGCCATGGGATTGCGCGAAAGTTTTTGGCGCTGGGAGCCTCTTCGGCGATCTTGGTTCTAGGTCTCAGCACGCTGTTCGCGGCGCCTTCGTACGCCGC
>Ga0182012_10002598_pt1 | contig 19474 bp, 19 predicted proteins | sample 612S2SmetaG_FD_120486 | JGI IMG/M metagenome (GOLD analysis project Ga0182012, IMG submission 120486) | Permafrost microbial communities from Stordalen Mire, Sweden - 612S2S metaG | ecosystem: Environmental > Terrestrial > Soil > Wetlands > Permafrost | place: Sweden: Stordalen | collected...
ATCCCGATCTTCCTTGCGGCATCCGGTCCGCAGATGCTGGAGTTGGCGGGCGCCGCCGCTGACGGCGTGCTGATCTCAGCCGCGACTTCACCGGCATTCATTCGCTGGACCCTGGACCTGGTAACCAAGGGCGAGCAATCAGCCGGGCGCCGCATCAAGAAGACCGTCCTGGTCTATGTCTCGGCCGACGATGATGAAAACATCGCCCGCAACCGGCTTCGACGCCTGCTCGGCTTCGTCCTGCGCGGCCAGCATCACGCTCGCAATCTGGCAATGGCCGGCACGACGCTCGATCAAGCTGCCCTGGCTGCGGCTTACGCAGCCGAGGATTGGAACGCCGTGAACAGGCTCGTGAACGACGACGTCGTGATGCGTCACAGCGCCAGCGGCACGCCGAGCCAGGTCAGAGAGGCTTTTGCCGCCTACGAGGCGGTCGGGATCGACGAGATCGTTGCCGCAGGCATCGGCGATGCCCCGCATCTGCAAAAGGTGATCAAAACGCTAAAGCCGGGCTAACCTTGTCACGGCCTCAGCGAGTCTGGCGGCGCTCCCATCTTACGCGACACGCTGTCGGCAGCATTCTTCACCAGCACGCAGAGATGATCGATGTCGCGCTTGGTCAATCCCTGGCGCGGAACGGCGCCGCTCAACGAGGCGATGACCGTGCCCGACGCATCGCGCACGGCTGCACCGACCGAATAGACATTCGGCAGGTTCTCCTCGTCGGAAATTGCAACTCCGCTCTCGCGGACTTCGCGCAGCTCGGCCAACAGCGACCGCAGCGAGACCTTGGTCTTCCTGGTCAGCCGCTTATAGGGCTCGCGGCCCATCACCTCGGCGACCTGCTTGTCAGGCAGTGCGGCGAGCAGCACCTTGCCAAAGGCCGTCGAATGCGCAGGCGCCAGCGAGCCTGCCGCGTTGTTGATGGCGATCGGGCCGTTGCTCTTGACGACCTTGAGATAGACCACCGCGTGGTCGCGCAGCACGCCGAGAAAGCTGTTGACCTGGTGCTGCTCCGCCAGCGCGACCAGCTCAGGCGTGCTGGCACGATCGAGATCGTTTTGCGAGAGGAACGAGCAGCCGATCCTGAACGCCCGGTAGCCGATGCGATATTTGTGCGTATCGGGCGCCTGCTCGGCATAGCCGGCCGAGGCCAATGTGCTGATCAGCCGATGAATGATGGTGGGCGAAAGCCCCATGCGGCGGGCGATGTCGCGAACGCCCAACGAGCCGTTTTCGGCAAGTAATTCCAGAATATCGACGGCCCGCGCAACCGACTGGCTTTCCGCACCCATCTGACGACTTCCGATGAACCGCGACAGTATTCGACTTCAACCCTAGCTATGCGACCCCCGCTCTGGAAGTCAACGAGGCAGCGCAAGCGCTTGGGCGAACGTGCTGCAATCGGTTGAGGTGGCGGCGCAATTGTACGCAGCAGATTGCTTGACAGACTAGTCAAATTTTTCTCTAATCACTATCGGAACAACGTTTCTATATTCGGAACGGCGTCCCGGACACCTCGGGCCGACATGAAAGCATGATATCCCTTCGCCAGCCGGCAATGCGACCGTCAGTCCACCGCGAACTCGGATTTGAGCGGGTTTAGATTTGAGCGGGGTTAGAAAGGCTTGACGATGTGGAGAGCATTACGGGCGGCGGCGATCGGCGTTTTATTCGCGTTGCCGATGGCCGCAAACGCCCAGAACATTCTGATCGGCGCCAGCGTACCCGATACCGGCCCCGCGGCAGCGCCGGCGGTGTGGCAACGCTGGGGCTATCAGCTCGCGCTCGACGAAGTCAATGCGGCGGGCGGCGTGCTCGGCAGGAGGGTCGAACTTCTTGCCTACGATAATCGCTGCAATCCGTCCGAGGCGGTCAACGTCGCCAACAAACTGATCGAGGCGAAGGTCGTCGCGATCCTGGGCGCGCATTGCAGCTCCGCAACGCTAGCGACCATGCCGCTGATCGCGGACGCCCACATTGCCCTGGTTGATGGCGTCGCCTCCAGTCCGAAGATCACCGAAATGTCCGGCGTCGGCGGCAACCAATGGGCCTTCCGCATTAACCCATCTGACGACGACATGATGAACGCGCTTGGCCTCTATCTTGGGCAAAACTCGAAGCTCAAGCGCATTGCCGTGCTCGCCGAAGACACCGACTTCGGTCGCGGCGGCGCCGCGGCTTTCGCGGCGGTCGCCAAGAAGAACGGCCTGGAGATCATCTCGACCGACTTCCATCCCCAGAGCTATCCGGATTTTACCTCGCTGTTGACGCGCATCCAGCAGAGCAAGCCGGACGCCATCGCCCTGTTCCAGCTCGCCGGCGATCAGTTGAACTTCCTGCGCAATGCCATGCAGCTCGGTGTCAGGATCCCCTATATCGGGCGCTTCGACCCCGGCGGCAACAATCTGCAGATCATCCAGGCTGGCGGAATGGAGGGCTCGATAACGGCCTGGACCTATAGCTATCTGGTCGACACGCCGGAGAACAAGGCCTTCGCCGCCGAGATTGAAAAGCAGCACAAAACCACGCCGGTGCTTCAAACCTGGGCCGGCTATGACGCGATGCGGCTCGTGCTCAAGGCGATCAAGGAAGCCGGGTCGACCGATCCCACCGCCATCCGAGACTCGCTGAAGAAAATCGAATTCACCAACGTCATGGGTGCGCCGGTCAAATTCGACGACCACAACCAGGCCGGGAAGCTGGTGCTGATCGAGGGCGTCGCCGACAGGAAGGTGACGATCCTCAAGGAAGTCTCGCTGCCAAAATAGCGATCAAACCGCCACCAAGAAGCCGGATGTTTCGGAGACGCCACGCCACCCGCAGCCGTCATCGCCCGGCTTAGCCGTCCAAAGGACGGCGTCGCTTCCTCTCGCCTATCACCGGGCGACCCAGTATTCCAGAGCAGCAGCGATAGAGCCGAAAAGCCGCGGCGTACCGGATCCCCCCGCCTTCGCGGAGGATGACAACCGTTTATTATGAGGGGACCCTTGTTCATGGGCCGATGTTTCCCATGAGGAGCATCGCGCATGCGCGATGCCCCTTTGAATGAAATTCGGGGAGACTGCCGACATGATCAAGACCGCGGAAACCCAGCCCTATTTGAGGAACTCATTGGTGAAGACCTTTGATACGTCGACCGGGCTATCCATGATCCCCATATCGACGAGGGCTTTTTGCATGTCCTCCCATTTTTCCCGTGTGGAATAGCCAATGCCGTTCTTCGACGTCTCCTCCGACTGGGTCAGCTTGAGGACCTCGGGCAGCTTGAGCGCCGAATACTTCGGATCGACGGCCGGGTTGTCCTTGAGAAAGGCATCGAGCGCCTCCTGCTCGTGGCTCAAGGCATAGGTCCAGCCCGCGACGAAGGCATGGGTGAAGCGCCGAACCAGATCCGGATTTTTCTTGATCGTCTCTTCGTTGACGAGCAGGGATGTCGAATAGATCGGAAGCCCGACATCAGACAACAGGATCCAGTCCATCGGCGTACCGTCGGACACGACCTTGAGACCATCGTTGAAAAAGAAGGCGAGGCTGGCATCGACCTTATTGGCCTCGATCATGGCCGCGATGTTGCGATCGACCGCGACTTCGTGGATCCGGCTTGAGTCGATCTTGTTGAATTTGACGACGTAACGCCACTGCTTCTCGCCGACGCTCTGAAAAGGAATGCCCATGGTCTTGCCGTAGAGGTCGGTCAGGGTCTTGATGCCGCTCGACTTCGGAAAGATCACCGCAACCGGATTCTTCTGCAGGATAACCGCGGTCGAGACCACCGGTAGGCCCTTCGCATAGGCCATCAGCCCTTGATCCGCGGCGGCATAGCCGAATTCCTCGCTGCCATTGCCCACCAGCTTGACCGTCACGGTCGAGCCCTGCCCGGGAAGCAGCGTCACATCGATGCCCTCCTTTTCGAAGAAGCCCTTGTCACGGGCCAGGAAGATCGGCGCGTGCTCCGATCCATAAACCCAGTCGAGACGCAGGGTCACCTTGTCAAGGGCAAAGGCAGGGGCGCTGATCGCCGTCATCATTATCGTGGCGACCAAGGTTCGAAGGGCTGTCATGTGAAGCTCCATTGCTTGAGATAACTGGGATTTCGACCTGTAATCCGTCACATTGTCTCCGGGGGCGCCTCGGCGGCCGTCTGCCAGGAAATGAATATCCGCTCCAGCAGCACCACGGCGAGAAACAGCAGCATGCCCAGCAGGCTTAGGACGAAGATCCCGGCAAACATCACGTCGGTATCCAGCGAAACATTGGCGTAGCTGATGACGTAGCCAAGACCGCTATCGGAAGCGACGAACTCGCCGACCACCGCACCGACCACGGCCAAGGTGATCGAGATGCGAAACGACGCAAAGATATAAGGCAGGGCCCATGGCAGACTGATCTTGAAAAAGATCTCGCTCCAGCTCGCGCCGAGCGATTTCATGTACTGGATCAATTCGGGCTCGACGGAGATCAGACCCCGCGCCGTGTTGATGACGATCGGAAAGAAGGCAATCAAAGCCGCGATCACGACCTTGGGCGCCAGTCCAAATCCGAACCAGATGATGAACAGCGGCGCCAACGCCACTTTCGGTATCACTTGAGCCGCAATCAGAAACGGATAGGTCAACTCGCTGACCCAGCGGGAATAGGCAATTCCGACCGCGATGGTGAAGCCGAGAGCGGCCGCGATCGCAAATCCGCCCGCGACCGCGATCAGGGTGGGCCACGAGTTCTGCAACAGATAGAGCCAATGCTTCAACATCGATTGAAATATCAGGCTCGGCGGCGGCAGGATCACCGCCTTGACATGCAGGACGTCGACTGCCAGCTCCCACAGCGCAAAGAAGGCCACGAACACGCCCATCTGTCCGGCGGTGCGGGCAAGCGAGATTTTACTCATGGCGCCGCTCCTGCCGCGACCTTCGGCCGGTGGAGCTTGCCGCGGATATGCTGGACCAGCCCGGAGAATTCCGCTTGGCCGCGCAGTTGCTCGTCGCGGGGCCGTCCGAAGGGAATATCAATGATTTCATCGACGCGGCCCGGGCGCGCCGTCATAACGATGACGCGCTCCGACAGCAGCACCGCCTCGCTGATGCTGTGGGTGATGAAAATGACCGTACTGTCGGTGACGCTCCATAATCGAAGCAATTCTTCCTGCATCACCTCACGGGTTATCTCGTCGAGCGCGGCGAACGGCTCGTCCATCAGCAGGATCGCGGGCCGGAACGCCAGCGCGCGGCAGAGCGACACGCGCTGCTGCATGCCTCCCGACAACTCGTGCGGCAGACGGTCCTCGAAACCGGACAGCCCTGTCAGGGCAAGCCACTGGCGTGCTTCGGCCTCGCGTATGGGGGGACGGATATGCTTGCGTGCGACCTCTCCGGTCAGCAGCACATTCTGAAGTGCCGAGCGCCATGGCAACAGCAAAGGCCGTTGGAAAACGTAGCCGACCTGGCCCGACAGGTTGGCCTGCTCGATCGGTTTGTCATCGAGTAGCACACGACCGCTGGTCGCCTTCAGCACGCCGGAAAGTACCTTGAGAAGCGTGGTCTTGCCGCAGCCCGACGGACCGACCACGCTGACAAAGGAGCGCGGCGGTATATCAGCCGATACGGTGTCGAGCGCCGACACACTGCCGCCCTTGGTGCGATACTGCAAACTCAGGTCTTCGATACGAATATGCGGAACCAATGCCATTGCGCGCCCTGGCCGCCCTTCAGCTCTGTTCAGTCAAGATCTCGGAGCGAGGGTCAGCGTGATCTCTTCCATAAGTTTGATTCATGGCTTGCTGGCAGATGCGCCAGTTTGTTCCCGCAGGAAGGCGAGCGCGAGTTCGCGTTCGGGCTTCTCTCCCAACACCATCAGCACCGGCTCGTTGATGCCGCTATCAATGTAGGTTGCCAGCCGGTCTCGGCAGGCACGCACTGTGCCACAGATCCCAAAGGCCTCGATGGCATCATCGGACACCAGACGCGCGGCCTCCACGAGATCCCGGCGCGAGATTGCATCGATGATGCGTTCCTGGTCGACCGGTATTCCAGTCATTGCGATATTGTCTTTCAGCGCCCTGTTGCGCAAGAGAAAGGCGAGCTTCGGCCGCACCAGCTCGACGGCTTTCCTGCCGTCTTCGGAAACGGCGAAAAACAGGTAGGATGCACGGCGCAGCGACGCCGGGTCCCGGCCTGCGGCGCGCGCGCTCGCCTCCACTTTCTGCAGCGAGAACTTGCAGAAGGGCGCGGATAATCCGGCGGAAAGCGCGACGCCGTCGGCGATGCGGGCGGCCAGGGCCAGCATTTGCTCTCCCATGGCGGCGACATATACGATCAGCGGCTGCGGCGGATGAAATCCCAGGCGCGCGCCCGCGAGCTGAAACATCTCGCCCTGATAATGCGCCGCATCGCCGGTCCACAGGGCCCGCAGGCATTCGATGAATTCGCGAACGGCGCGAATCGGCTTGTCGGCCGATTTGCCGGACTCGGCGAGGAAGAGCGGATTGCCGACACCGACCGCGATGCCCACCGGGGCGTGGCCTACTTCCGCCAACGTGGCAAGCGACATCGCCGTCGGGCTCGGGTGCCAGAGATAGGGACTAACGGCGGTCGGAACGACCAGCGCGCCGGGGTCGTTGATGCGAAAACCCATGCTGGTCACCATGGCTTCGCGGTAACCCATGTGCTCAGCCATCCACAGACTTGACGCACCGGCTGCAACCACCTGTCGCGCGGTGGCCAACGCGGTCGGGGTATCCTCGAAGCCGTCGAAGCTGACGCCGAACCGGATGTCCATGACCGTGGTCCCCTAGCCGCCGACCCGGTATTTTTCCAGCTTGTTGGGATCAATGTCGACGCCAAGCCCCGGCTGGTCCGGAACGATGAGATGTCCGTCGCGATAAACGAAGGGCTCGTTGATGAGATCGTCGAGATAGCTGCGGCCGGCGACACGGGTGCGCGGCACTTCCTCGGTCTGCGTGATGGGAATGCTGCCCGGGATGGTCACCGCGGGATTGGCCGCCGCCACGTGAAGGTTGGCGGCGTTGCCGATGCCCATTTCAGCCGAACCGTTGACGTCGCTTTGAATACCCGCGGTATGCGCCAACGAAAGCAGCGCCTTGCTTTTCAGAAAGCCGCCGGCCTTGGTATAGTAGCACGAGATCATCTCACAGGCGTCGTGGCGAATAAGCCGAAGCAGTTCGTGCGCATTCCAGCATCCCTCGTCGGCCATGATCGGCACGTCAGTCCCCTGGGCAACCCGCGCCATGGCCTCCAGCCCCTCGACCGGCTGTTCCATGAACCAGATGTCGTATTCCGCCATGCGCTTGGTAATCTGGAGCGCCTCTTTCCAACTTCGATAGCCCTGGTTGGCGTCGACGCGGATTCGCATTTGCGGCACGGCGGCACGTATCCGCTTCACGAGTTCGACGTCGCGCACCGCATCCAGGCCGACCTTGAGCTTGATGCAGGTGACCCCCTCGTCGAACACCTGCTGCGCTTCGGTCACCGCCGGCTCGATGTCCATCAGGCCTATGGAATGAGCCACGGCGATCTCACGCCGCACGAGGCCACCGAGCAGCTGATAGACCGGAACGCCGTAGAGCTTGCCGACTGCATCATGCATGGCGACATCGAGCGCCGCCTTGGCGTAGGGGTAGCCTTTGACGAACTTGTCCATCTTGAGGTGCAGGTGCTCGAAGCGGCAGACATCCTCGTCCTTCAGCAGGGGGAACAGGTAGTCCTTCAGTATCGTGAGTGTGGTATCCGGGGTCTCGCCCGAGCGCGTGCCGAATTCCCCGCCCCAGTCCTTGAGCACCTGCGCCTCGCCCCAGCCATAGGTGCCGTCCTCCAGGATCAGCTTGACGAGGACATAGCGCTGCCCGACCGGACTAAAGTTGCCGGCCCAGGTATGGCGCCGGCGCACCGGAAGGCTGACGAGATGGGTTTCTAAGACCGAGATCTTCATGGGATTGCTTCCTTGGCTCTAGGCCCCGACTTCAATAAGCTCGTCGTTGGGGAGCAGATGGCCGGTGAGTTTCTCGAACCCGCCGGCCGTGATCAGGTACATGTCCTCAACATGAAAGCCCATGCGTCCTGGAATCATGTACAGCGGCTCCATGGTGTGGGTGACCCCGGGCACCAGTTCCACGTCCCGCGTCTCGGTGAGATACGGCTCCTCATGAATGGTGCGGCCGATCCCGTGACCGAGGAATTTCAGCGACGGCTCGATGCCCTTGCCGCGGCATCCATCCAGGTAGGCGTTCCAGAGATCCGGCACCCGCGTTCCAGGCTTCAGCATGGCTTCACAACGATCGCGGGCGGCGATCAGCACTGACCAGATCTGCTTCTGCTCCTCGGTCGGCCGTCCCATCACCAGCGTTCTCGTGACGTTGGAGCGATAGCCTTCCTTGTCGCCCAGGACCTCGATGCGGACTACATCACCGGCTTCGATGATCTTGTCGGTCGGTTTGCAATTGATGATGCCGCTGCGCGCGCCCGAGCCGACCTGATAGCTGACCGCGTCGGCGCCGGCTTCCAGCATGCGGCTCATGATCTCCGCCCCCACCTTGCGTTCCGATACCCCCGGCTTCAGCCCGCCGATAACGTCGCCGACGACGCGTTCGGTCAGTTCACCGATCTGCCTCAGAACCGCGATTTCATCGTCCGTCTTCACCATGCGGGTGCGGAAATAGAGGTCACGGGCATGGACGAAGCTGGCATTCGGCAAGCGTTCGCGCAGCCGAACGAAGTCCATGGCGGGGAGATAGTCGAGTTCAATGGCGACCCGACCGGCGCCCGCGCCCGCTTCGGTCAGCGCGTCGGCGAGCAGATCAGCGGGGTTGTCGGTGAATTGGTTATAGCTGCGAATGGTCTTGAACCGCGACCTCTCGCGGGCCAGCGCCTCCTCGACATTGACGACGATCTGGCAGCCATACTCATCGCCGGCGAGCACGGTGATGGTGCGCCGGAACCGGTTCATGGCGTGGCTCGGCACCTGAAATCCGGCGGTGTAGGTGACATTGTCGAGCGAATGCGCAACGAGCGCGTCGAAGCCGTCCGCCTTCAGCGCAGTGCGCAATTTCTGGATGACAGGATCCTGCATGGCCTTTTCCCTTAAGCTCGATCCCCGGTCTCGATGAAATGCCAAAGCTGCTTATCGTTCAGGCCGTCGAGCCCCATTCTGTGCAGCGTCAGTCCCTGACTCGCATAATCGATCCCCGTGGCAATCGAGGCCAGCAGCACCATGGCATCGATCGCCGGGGTTGGCACGCGGGCCAGCCGGCCCAGCGCCCCAAACGGAACGAGGCCGTAGCCGATATCCTCATGCACATAACGATGATCCAGCGACGGCGGCGACTTGATCGTCTTGTTCGGCTCGCTCTCCTCGCAGGCCCGCGCAATCGAGCCGCTTTCATAGGCTTCCTTGCTGGTCAGTCCGGACGCGTAAAAGTTGTCCAGGAAGGGCCGCGCCGGGACGCCGAGCTGTCTCGCCACAGCCATGCGCTCGGCGTCGATCGCCTCGCACGCGCGACCTACGGCATCGGTGACGCCTTCCTTGTAAAACAGGAAATCGCCGTCGGTGCGCTGAATCCAGCCGGCGTTCAGAAGCATGCCGGGCGGGTGAAATACCGCATTCATGTTGCCGAGCGCGGTCTCGATGACGCTGGAAGCCTTGACGGTCTCCGGATAGATCTCGTGCACCAAATCGAACATCTCGTCGGCATGGCGGCCGGGCAGCGCGGCAAAACCCTGGTGGCGGTTGTAGGAGTAGATGCCGACCGTGGCCGGGTCTTCCATCCTCGTCACATAGGTGAGAGAGGCGGTTTCGCCGGTCTTGAGCGGTCCGCGATATCCCGCGTCGCGCAACTCTTTGCGAAAATGCAGTCCTCCCCCGGTATGGCCGGGATTGAGGAAAATCGGCACCGTCCCGTCGATCAGGCCGGCAAGTGCCAGGGCGTAGTAGGCATGCGCGCCGGAGGGAACCACCAGCATGATCAGGTCGGCGCCGTCGATCGCCTCCGCTACATCGGTGGTCAATAGCCCGGTCGGAAACAGGCCCTGCTGCACGCCCCGCGCATGGATGCCACCAGCCTTGCGCAGGGGATCGAGAGTCGCCGCGCGCCTGGCGTGGAGCTGTACATGGTAGCCGCGCGCCGTCAGGTCTGCTGCCGCCGCGCAACCGCCATGACCTGCGCCGAGCACGGCAATCGTGTTCAATTTGCGTGTTGCCATCGGCTACCCGATTTTCATGAGGTGGTCGGTGTCGGCATAGTCCGACAGCAACTCGCAGCCGTTATCCGTTACCAACACCATGTCCTTGTTCTGCATCCCGAAGCCATGGCCGGTTCGATAGCAAAGCGGCTCGAAGCCGAGCACCATCCCCGCTTCCAGCTGGGCATCCTGCGTCGTGCCGATCATCGGCGTGTGCCCAAGATAGGGGTCTTCGTGCAGGAACAAACCAATGCCGTGTCCGACAAAGGAAATCGGCGGCAGCCGGTTCATGGCGAGCCTGGCAATGAACCTGTCGTAAATGTCGCGGCAACTTGCACCCGGCCTGATCCGCGCCAGTATATCGTGTTTGCAATCGGTCAGAACCCGCCAGACCTCCTCGGCGTGCAGAGGAGCCTCACGGACCACGGCCGTGCGGCAGACCCCTGCGTGGTAGCCGTCGATGACGGAAAAGATTTCGACGCGGCAGACGTCACCGCGGCCAAGCTTCCGCGAAGTTGGGCCGACATTGGGCAGTTCGCTGCGCTCCCCGGTCGCAACGATCATCAGCTTGAATTGCTGCGCGCCGAGCTCGTAGATGTTGCGCGTCAAGTGGACGGCGATGTCCATCTCGGTATCACCGGGAGCCACCGCGGAAATCGCATCCGTAATCGCCCGGTCGGCAATCTTCGAAAGCTTGCGCAACAGATTGATCTCCTGCGGTGTCTTGATCTGACGCAGCCGCGCCAAAATGTGGTCGCAGCCGACAAAGATCACCTCAGGCATGATCTGCCGCAGGACGGCAAAATTCGACGCCGGAAGATAGCCAAGCTCGACCCCGATCCGCGCTCGCCTAAGACCCAGTTGCGTGATCAGGCTCGACAGCACCTGCATGGCGTCATCGCCGAACTCGGTCCAGATCGCCAGACGCACACCCGGCGCCTTGCTCCGGATCGTGGTCTCTTCCATGTCGACGCCCAACAGCGCGACGTCGCCGCCTGCAGTCACCACCGCCATGGCGTGCCGATGCCGCAGCAAAGGCTGCGAGGGAACGACAAATCCCGTCACATAAGCGAAACTTTCCGGCGAGCAGGAAATGATCGCGTCGAGTCCATTGTCGGCCATTGCCCGCCGTTGCCGGGCAATAATCTCACTTCGCATGAATTCTCCGTCGGAAATGGAAGTGCGCCGCCGGGGTCAACATCAACTGTGATCACAGATTGTGATCACACATCTGGACGGATGGCGAGTCAAGCGAATAGAATCGGCTCGCGGCGCCAAACTCTGTGCAGTACGGATGAGGCTGGTTTCGCCGCGCCGGGCCATCCAGCGACCCGAGCATCAGTCGCGTTGGGATAATGACACAATCATCCATTGAAACGGCCGAAACCCTTCATGGAACTGCGCCGCGCGCGGCGCGAACCGCGGCCGGCCCGGTTTCCCAGCGCGTTTATCGAACCCTGAGCGAGCTATTGACGACGGGAGGGTTCCAGCCCGGTGAAGGCGTCAGCTTACGCAACCTTGCCAGAAGACTTGGCACCAGCGCGATGCCGGTGCGCGAGGCTGTCAATCGACTGATTGCCGAGCAGGCGCTGCAGATGATGCCCAATCGACAGGTCATCGTTCCCCGGATGACGCGGCGGAAGTATTTCGAGTTGGTGCGGGTGAGGCAGCTGCTCGAAGGCATGATCGCCGGCGATGCCTGCGACAACATGACGGACGATCTGCTTCGTGAACTCATCGACGACAATAAGCAGTTGTTTCAGGCGTTGACCGGCGAATCGATCGCCGAGATACTCACGCGCAACAAGGAATTCCATTTCAAGCTGTACGCAGCGGCGCAGTCCGAAGTCCTAATTCCAATCATAGAGGGCCTGTGGATGCAGACCGGGCCCTTTCAGGCCCTTTCGCTCGCGCGGCAAAAGCCGCTATGGAAGGGGCGCCGCCACACGGCGCTGCTCAAGGCGTTGCGCAGGCGCGATCGCGAGCTTGTTGCCGCGGCCATTCGGGGGGACATTGGCGACGTGGCGGAAATGCTGATGCAGATTGGCGTTTTCGAGGAATAGCCGAGATCCGGCCTAGGCATCAGAATTAACGAATCATTAAATTTTTCTCGCGCATTCTAACGGTTCACCGTTACTGGAGCACAGCCATGACCCGCAGGCAGCGCGAGATACTGGAGCAGCAGCTGGCAAGAGCTCTCAGGCTGGCCTTGGAACCAACTGACGCAATTTCGCGCGAGCGCCTGGCCCAGACCATCGAAGATATCGAATTTCAGCTGCAGCAGCCGCGAAAGGTCGCTTGACGGCCTTGATTAGATTATGAGTTCCCTGGCAATCCCGCATTGCGCGGGATCAGGCCAGCAGGGCGTCCGATGGCTTACCTGGGTCGCGACCTCCGAGAGTCGATCAGGCCAAATTGATCTCCATTCGGCCCTGGGCCGCGCTATCCTGACTGCCATGTGCGAGTGGCGAAAACGGTTCTCGATCATTGCAGCAATGGCGCGCTCCGCGACCGTCGCAGGCGGACTTATCGCAACGATCCTGACGGCGCCAACACCGCCCGCGGAAGCGCGCGGCGGTCATGCATTCGGCCGCGGTTTTGCCGGCCGCGGCATGCACGGCGCGTCGTTCGCAAGCGATCGCCGCCACGGCAACGACGCCTATATCAAGGCTGCGTCGGAAGAGCGCGACAAACTGCTCAACAACAAGATCAAGAGCATCTGTCGCGGCTGCTGAGCACCGTGGCGCCGGAGGTTGCGGAATTGCACCCTCAGGCACGAAGCAAGCGCATCACCAGGTGGTGGTTGCGAAGAAACCGAATGGTGGCTGTCGCGCCACTAGAACCATCGGAGGAGCCGCGCGCTTCTTGGCCACCTTTCGATTCCGCTGCGGCTTGGCCGGTGGTTTTGGCGGATCGGATGCTTCGATCTGCTTCGGCGCCGGCGCAGGCATTTGCGCAAATGCCTCGCGCACGTGCACCTCCGCCGAGACCTTGGCGGCCGCTGCAGAGAGATCGGCTTTGGCGGTCTGCACCGCCGCGAAGGCTGGGCTGCTGGTATCAAACACGACACGCTCCGGCCATTTCCGATCGGATTTGATCCTGATCATGGACAGGTCGGCCGCCGCACTTTCCGGCATCGGCATTTTCGGGAGATAGGCATCCGAAATGATCAGCAGCGCCACCAAAACTGCGCCGACATAAAAAAAATATCGCACCAACGGCATTTGGACCGACTCCGTCCGCGGGCGCGGACCCCTCCTTAACTGGGTACGCTACGATAGGTTCCCAGTGCGGTACTGGTCGGATAACGACGATGTTACCACGGCTTCCTGACCGGCGAATTCAGGCATGGGTGGCGGCAACAGGCGCGCACTTCGCCCGGTCGCTTCCGACTGCAGCAAATAAGGCTCGCTGGCGTGGCGGGCCAGTGGCGCCGGCCGTGGGGGATGGCCACGCGAGCACCCGACCGTTAAATTCGAGGCGGTTGCGGCCGCATACTGCGGCCATCACATGGCGTCGCTCAGACGCGAGAATCAATGGGAGGCCGACGATGCCGACAGTTACTTGGGATCATGTTCACCTGCGCACCCCCGATCCAGAGGCGACCGCAGACTGGCTGCGGGATATTCTCGGCGGCGAGATCGTTCGTACTCCCGGTCGGATCGACGTCAAGCTCGGTGGCGCCAACGTGTTCCTCGCGCCGGTCGAACCGGGCGACGGCGTCAACGCCCCGCCAGTGACGCCCTATCAGGGGCTTGATCATTTCGGGCTCACCGTCAAGGACATCGACGCGGTCGCGGCCGAGATCAAATCCAAGGGTGTCGAGCTCACGCGCGAGCCGACGACTATCCGGCCTGGCGTTCGCATCTGCTTTATCCGGGGGCCGCAGGGCATTTCGATCGAGCTGTTGGAGCGCGACCCAAAATATGCGTAGGCCCGATGTTCAGAGTTTCGGCCGATCTAGGTTTCGGCCGATCCAGTGCCTGTCACGCGCCTGTCACACGCTGCGATGATGTAATGGGAAGCCGAATTCGGCACGGGGCGCCAGCGGCCTGCCGTTGACGCTACGTGCCGCGCTTTGGCATAACAAACGGGCGACTCCGCGGGGACAGGTGTCGCAGGCGGATTTCATGAAGAACGGGCTATATTCGATTCACGTCAGCCTGCAGGATGGTCGTTCGGGCAAGGGCAGCGGCGTTGTCATGGTAAGGGATGGTATAATCCTGGGCGGTGACGCCTACCTCTATTATACCGGCAGCTATACGACGAGGGGTGACACCTTCAAGGGCGAGATCCTGGTCCAGCGCCATACCCGCAGTCTGGATGCCAGTCCGCTGTTCGGCGGCGCAAGCCCGGTTGGGGTCGGCGTCTCCGGCACATTTACCGACAGCGCAGCCGTCGTGAACGGAACGGCCTTGGTGGGCAAGGCGAGCCAGATCTTCAGCGGGACCCTGCGCAAACTGGCGGACGCCGACTGATCGCCCGCAAGATCGGCTACTCGGCCGCCTGCTCCACCGGCGCTACCCGCGGCAGGATGATCTGAACCCGGGTGCCGCTCCCCGGCTCGGAATCGAGGTCCAGCCGGCCGCCCAGACGGTTGGTCACGATACTGTATACAATATGCAGGCCGAGCCCGGTGCCGCCTTGATCGCGCCGCGTGGTGAAGAATGGATCGAAGGCGCGGCGCCTGACGTCGAGGCTCATGCCGCAGCCATTATCCGAAAAAATGATTTCGACATTGTCCTTGCCGGATTCCCGGACCTTGATGTCGACCAGGCCCGGCTTGCCGTCCGGGAAGGCATGCGCCACCGAATTGAGGAACAGGTTGGTGAGCACCTGGCCGTAGGGACCGGGATAGCTGTTCATGTTGAGATTGGGCTGGCAGTCGAGCGTGAGCGTCAGATTGTGCTTCCGCAATCCCGGCCGCAGGCTCATCACGACCTGCTCGGTCAGGTCGGCGATGTCGAAGGCGCGCTGGTCGGAGTAGTTGCGGTCGGCGGCCACCTGCTTGAACGACTGGATCAGTTCGGCCGCACGATTCAGATTGGCCACCAGTTGCGAGGACGCATCGCGGCTACTGGCAAGATAGTCATTCAGGCTGGATCGCCTGAGGTCGCCGCGCGCCACTTCGGCGGCGAACAAGGCAGTCTTGCGTTCCAGCGAGGAGGCAACGGTGAGACTGATGCCGACGGGGTTGTTGACCTCGTGGGCGACACCCGCCACCAGCCGCCCCAAGGCAGCGAGCTTTTCAGCCTCGATCAGCGAGTTCTGGGTCTCGCGCAGATTGCGCAGCGCCGCCTCCGCGGCATCCTTGGCCTTGCGCATCTCCTGTTCGCCACGCTTGCGCTCGCCGATATCGAGCGCAACGGTGACGATGTGCTCGATCTCGCCGTCGGCGTCGAGCAGCGGCATCTTGTTGACCAGCCATTGCCGCAACTCGCCACGGGAGTCCAGATACTCTTCTTCATAGAATCCGAGTCCCCTGCCCGACGCCAGCACCCGCTTGTCGTTCTCGTCGGTTTTCTGTGCTCCGTAACGCGACATCAGATTGGACGTGGTGTGGCCGATCGCATCGATCGGTTCAATTCCGAAAATGCCCGCCATATAGCGGTTCATCAGGACGTAGCGCAGCTGCCGGTCCTTGACGTTGATGACCGCGGGCACGGTGTCGATCACCTGCTGCAACAACCGCCGGCCTTCGGCGATGGCCTCTTCGGCGCGTTTCTGATCCGTGATGTCGCGTACGGTGCCTTCGTAGCGGGCGACCTTGCCGCTCTCGTCGCGCGCCGCCGTGGCGCTGTCGGAAAGCCACAGCACGGAGCCATCTTTCGCGCGGGCCTGGTATTCGAATTCGCGCACCACGCCTTGGCGTTGCATCAGGGCCTGGAATTCGGCACGCGCGGCAGGATGAACGTAGATCGTTTCCGTGATATCGCCGATACCGCGGAGCAAGTCCTCCGGAGTGTCGTAGCCCAGGATTCGCGCCAGCGCCGGGTTGGCGTTGAGCAGCGCGCCTTCCGGCGTCGTCACATAGATTCCGTCGACCGAGCCTTCGAACAGCTTGCGATAGCTTTCCTCGGCCAGCCGCTGCTCCGCGAGCGCGCGGACCGCGGCTTCACGGGCGGCGTCGGCGTCGACGAGCGTACGGCGGAACACCTCGGCGGCACGGGCGATATCGCCGATCTCGTTGTTGACGTCGGTAGCAGGGATCGAGGCTGCCTTCTCGCCCGCGGCCAACGCCCGTATCGAGGCCGCGATCGACGCCAAAGGCTGTACGGTGCGGCGCACCACAAACAGCGCCGCAAAAATCCCGATCAGGACGCCGGCGCTGCCGAGAACGATGCTCTGCCATTTGGCTTCGGCCAGGGTCCGAGCAAAGTCGCGTGACAACACCCGCCCGCGCCGGGTGCCGAGCTCGCGCAACAAATCGGTCACCCGCCCGATCTGCCGGCCCTCGGTGCCCAAAACCTCCTTGTCGAGCTGGGCAATCTCGGCTTCCACCATCGAGATCGAAATGATCCCATCGGCATAGGCGTCGACGGCGGCACGCAGCGCCGGATCATCGATGGTCAGCGCGCGCATCTCCTGGGCGCACATCTGGGCCGCTGATGGATCGTGCGCCAGCAGCGCCTCGGCGATCTCGTTCTGGGTCCGGAACAGGCTGCGCGCTACCGTGGTGTCAGGCACCGCGGCGGCGGCGGCTTCGAAGCGCTCGCGGATCGGGGGCAAGGCTGCGACCAGTTCCATCCGGTGCGCAATCAGGGCGGTAACACGCTCGATGCCATCGCGATAGTTCTGCAACCGGACGGTAACGCCGTCGATCATGTCCCGCTGCTCCGGCGCCAGTTCCAGCCGGGTTTTTTTCAACAGGACGTTGAGCGACGAGACCGCCTCGCCGACCTGGCTCGACGGCACCGCCGGATCGGTGACGAAGTCCCGCGCCGCGAGCCGCAGCTCGCTCATGCGCCGGTCGATCTCCTCCGCGACGTCGCCGATGTCCTGCAGGCGTTGCAGCTCGGCAAAGGTCGCGTCGATGCGGCCGATGGCGACGACACTGGCGATGCTGGTCATGGCGATCATCGCCAGCAACAGCATGAAGCTGGCAAACGTCAATTGACCGATCGATAGCGAGAACGATCGTATCCGTTGCACGATTGCGCCAAAGACCATGGGTTCGGGACCCGTTCCAAACAGCCCGAATCTATACGCTGGAATCAGGCGCAATTGAAACATCGGGCCGCCAAAACAAAGCCCGCGCTCCCGACATCACCTGCACTCGTTCGCCAGCGAGAAGGCTCGCCATACCCTAGCTTGATACCGGCGATCTGCGGCTCCGGCGTGGTTCCGATCCGCCCGTTCATGCCGAGCCGACGTCAAACACCTCGCCATCGTAGCCGGCCTCGCGCGGAATACGGAGCTGGCGGCTGCCGTTTGTTTTGGTCATGACCGGCATCACTGTCACGATCGCCTTACCTCGGCTGTCATCGAGCGCGGCGACAGCCGTTTTCTGTCGACCGAGCTTGATCAGGTTGCGCGTGGTCGGAAACGGCAGCTTGAAACGGCCGCTTTCGCCGCCCGCCAGCGCTTCGCGTGGCGACAGCCAGATCGCCTCGGTGGATTCCTTGCCGTCATGCGCGCCGGCCTGCATTGGAGGCGCCGCGGCAAGAAAGAACCAGGTGTCGAAGCGCTTCGGCATGCCTTCCGGCGTGATCCAATGCGCATAGGGCACGAGCTCGTCGAGCGCGAGCGCGAGACCATTTTCGGCGAGTACTTTCTCAAATGTCGTCTTGCCCTCGCATAAAGCGGCGCGATAGGCCGCTTCGATCTCGCGCGCGCGCCGCGCGTCGATCAGGGCTGTCGATCCCCGCGGTCTGGCCAAGAGGATGCCGCTTTCCTCAAAGGTTTCGCGGATGGCCGCGATCCCGAAACTCAGCGCCGCGACATCGAGCCCCTCGCCGCCGACATAAAGATCTGGATTACCAACGATGTCGCGGTCGCCGGCATCGACGCTCCCGCCGGGGAATACCAGCGCGCCTGAACTAAAATCGATCTCATAATGGCGCACCATCATGAACACCTCGATCTCGCATCCGCCATCCGCTCCCGTGCTGTCGCGCAGCAGCAGGATGGTGGAGGCCGGACGCGGCACGACGGCTTCGGTGGACATCAGCTCTTACTCCCTGACCGGTTACTTAAGGTTCGAGACGACGCAAAAGCGCCCGGCTCCCGAGGTCAATCCAATCAGCCGGCCGCGCTGGCTGACGGCTGCAGGTTGGCACGCTGATCGACCCGCGCGACCCGGGCCAGCAGATAGTCCACTTCGGCCTTCGCCGTCGCGGAAATGCCGGAGCCCGGCCTGCGCTGCGCGCTGGAAGCGATCACGCCGCGCTTCTGCAGGACGTATTTGCGTACCGCGAGGCCGGCACCTGGCTGCTGCTCGTAGCGGATCAGCGGCAGGTGGGCGTCGAACAGGTCATGGGCGGCGTCGCGGCGTCCCTCCTTCGACAGTCTGACGACGTCGATCAAAAGCTCCGGAAAGGCATAGCCGGTCATGGCGCCATCGGCGCCGCGCTCCATCTCGAAATCCAGAAACAGCCCGCCATTGCCGGTCAGGATCGACAGCGGCCGCAGCGAGCCGTCCTTCTGGAAGCCACGGAGCGCGGAAATCTTCTCCAGGCCCGGCCAGTCCTCGTGCTTGAGCATCACGCAGGACGGGCTCTCCATCACGATTTTTCGGATCACCGCCGGCGTGAAGACCACCGACAGGGTCAGCGGATAGTCCTGCAGCACCCAGGGAATGTCGTCGCCGATGGCCTCCACGGCCTGCTTGAAATAGGTCGTGATCTGGTCGTCGGTGCGCAAGTTGGGGGGCGGCGCGATCATCACCCCGGCCGCGCCGGCCTCCATCGAGGCCCTTGCCAGCGAACGCATCGTGGCAAAGCCAGGCGCGGAGACGCCGACGATGACCTGCATGTTCGTAGCGCGCTTGACGAAACGCTTGGCCACCGCCTCCGCCTCGGCGCCATCGAGCTTGGGCGCCTCGCCGAGAATGCCGAGCACCGTGACGCCGTCGCAACCGACACCGGCATAAAAGTCGGTCAGCCGGTCGATGGATTTGTCGTCGATGCGGCCGTCCTCGTGGAACGGCGTCGGCGCGATGGCGAAGGTGCCCGCGGCGGTGGCTGTGAGTTTTGTCATGGATGCCTCTTTCCGAAGAACTGATCATCAATCTGGCGATGCTGCACTCCCTCTCCCGCGTCTATCGCGGGGGAGGGTTGGGG
>Ga0182012_10002600_pt1 | contig 19466 bp, 19 predicted proteins | sample 612S2SmetaG_FD_120486 | JGI IMG/M metagenome (GOLD analysis project Ga0182012, IMG submission 120486) | Permafrost microbial communities from Stordalen Mire, Sweden - 612S2S metaG | ecosystem: Environmental > Terrestrial > Soil > Wetlands > Permafrost | place: Sweden: Stordalen | collected...
GCCGCTGAGTCACGTCTTTTATATTCCCGCGGCGATGATCGGCGATCCGACTAAAGCGATTCTCGCCGGTTCGCTCCTCGCGGTCGTGGCCGTATTGGTTCCCTTGGCGTGGGTTCTGTTTCGTGCCGGTCCGCCCCGGTATCCAATGCTCTGCTGGCTGTTCGCCGCATTCCTGATCATTCAGAGTCCCGCCACCTATCACGTGCTGTTCTTCATTCACGCGGATGCCCCCGCCGTGGGTCTGGCGACGATCGCGTGCGGAGTTCTCCTGCGGCCGGACGACTTGAAGAGGTCGCATTTCTGGATGGCGGGTTTCGCCTGCGCGATGTCTCTGGCGTGCAAGCAGACAATGGCGCCGGTCGTGGTCGCGGTAGCCGCATACCTGCTCGTCGGGGTCGGATGGCGAGCGATGGCGCATTTCCTGGTCGCGGCGGCAGTGGGCGGAGCCGTACTGCTGGGGGCGATGTTGACGATTTGGCCGGCACATGACGTCCTGTTCAATATTTGGACGCTGGCTTCCGCACGGCCCCTGAAGGACGGGGCGCTGCCCGTGCTGCTCGAATCCTATCGATCTACCAGGCTTGATGCGCTTCCCGCCGTGCTGCCGCTGCTCTTCATTTCCGTTTACACATGGCGCGCGGGTTTCAGGCAATTCGCTCTCGCGAATCGCTGGCTGTTGTTCGCTTTGTGCGGAGTTCTGATGCTCCCGGTTTCGATCAAAGCGATGGTAACCATCGGCTCCGGTATCAATCACTTCGGAGTGGTGCTGTACTTTTTCTTCGCTTCCGCGGCGCTGGGTATACAGTCTCACCTGGAGGATGAAAACGCGGCATTGCGCTTGAATGCGAGGATCTTCCTGGCGATGGGGATTCTGGTCGGTCTGGCGCCCGGCCTAGTTCTGACGTTAGGGCCCGGCGTTCGGAGCCTGCGCAATAGTCCGCTGCAGCAGGCAATGGCCTATGACCGTAAGCATCCGGGCCGAGCGTGCTTCCCGTGGAATCCCGTGGCGGGCCTGCTGGACGATCACCGGCTTTATCATCTGGACCCGGCTGTATACGACCGGGAAGCGGTGGGCTATGGGCTCACCAGAGAGCAGCTTCAATCCGGCTTGCCCCAGCATTTTGACCTTGTGGCGATTCCACCGGGAGAGCGGCTGGCGTCAAAGGCCCTGTTGGATTTGACTGCCGGATACCACACGGTTATCGACCCCGAACTTCCCGGTTGGACGGTGCTTGCGAAATGAAGCGGGAGGCTATGGCTCCAGCCTCATCAGGCGCTCGTGGTGGAGTTCCGCAATCCGAGCCAGCGCACGGATATGCTCGCCATCTTTTTCGAGCTGTTTCGTGTGCTCGATCAATTGCCTTGTGTGCTCCTGAGTTTCATGCAGACGCAGTTCGGCAGTCATCGTGAGCGCTTCCAGCCGCTCGTCTACGCTCATGGCACTATTCTACAGGCAAAAGAGGCCGTCTGGTGTTCCACCAGGTCCAAACGGTGGTTGAAACCAGAATCAAAATGCCGCCCGCAATGGCCAGATTCCCGGGCCGCTCCCGATAGACCAGCCAGGTCCAGATGGGGTTCAGTGTGGGCTCCAGCAACAGCAGCAACGATGCCTCAAAAGCGGAGACGTTTCCGATGGCGCGAGTCAACAGAACGTACGCGAAGCCGATTTGAAAGATGCCGAGATAGGCGAGGATGGCCCAATCGAGCGGACGGCCTGGTGCCAGCGGGAGCGCGAAAGGCAGCGCCAGTAGACAAGCCAGAATATTTCCGAGGGTCGCGGTCTTCGCGCCGGCGGACTGGCCACCCGATCTCGCCTGCCAGCGGAATCCGGTGATCACGATCGCGTAGAGCAGCCCGGATACCAGAGCGAATAGATTGCCCAGCGGAGGATTCGGCGCGGTCGCTACTGCGCGCTGTTCCGCAAAGAAGCACATCAACAGGCCCGCGGACACAGGCATGAGAAACAGGAAATCCGTGCGCCTTGGATATTCCCTCAGAAAGACGGCGCCCAGCACGAGGATGTAAATCGGGGTGGTGTTCTGGAGGAAAATCGCATTTGCGCTGGTGGTCAATTTGTTGGCCATCACGAAGCAGGCGAGCGTCCCCGCATAGGCCAGTGCGAGCAGCCAGACGGACTTCGTCCATCCGCGCCGCGCGCTGGGCAGAAACAAGAGCAGCGCCAGCGCCGCGAAGCCGGAGCGCAGGCAGGCAATCTGCATTCCTGCCATGTGGATCGACTTGATGGCCACGCCGCCGGTTGAGAAGAGCGCCGCTGTAACCAGAATGTCGCGCCAGGCGCGCCGTGTGCGAGAGCCTTTCATGGGACCATTAAGATTATCCGCATATCCTCGTTATTTCACTTTGGCGAAGGCAGAGGTTTCGTCGACCCGATCGTCAAGAGCGTTCTCTGGAAGAGGCTCTACTGGTATCTGATCGGCTTCGCCGTGGCGTTTTGGGTGTTTCTGTTCTGGTTTAGCTTCCATTTTCCGGAACTTTACTCCGATCAACTACGTTAGCCTCATTGCTATGCGAACTTGCGCGCTTTTTCTGCTGCTGACGATGGCTTCTTTCGCTGCTTCGCCCATTCTGAAACAGGATTTTGAGCAGGATGAGATGGGCTGGCTCGCCATCGGCGGCGAGAGCAAGATTCAAATTACGCACGACCCCTCGCTGGTGAAGAACGGGAAGGGCTCGTTGGAGTTTCGCTACGAGGCTTCGGGCGCAAAGCCGTCCATTGCCGTGCTGCCTGCGCGCCGGTCTCTTACCGGAATGAAGTCTTTGAACCTCTGGCTGATGTCGGATGCGGAAACCGTCGCCGCCGTCGCGCTGATTGAGGAAAATGGCGGGCGCTATGCGGCTAACTTCTGGCTGGAAGCGAACACGTGGCAGCGCGTGGAACTGACGCCGGAAGACTTCGTTCTGATGACCGGCGCGAATGATCCGAAGGACCCGGACGGCAGACTGGATCTCGATCAGATTAAAGCCATAGCTATCGTGGATGTCTCGCAGATGTTTGTGGCGACGGGATTCGACACCCATGCGCCGATCGCGGTGGCGGATCATTCCGGTCCGCATACGCTGTGGATGGACGACTTCGAGGTGAGTCCCAACGCGCCCTCATGGGACGCGGTCAAGTCAGCGTTTCTCATCGACGACTATCGTGCGCCGCAGATCAATTGGTTTTCTATGGGCGGGGCGAGCCTGAAGCTGGATTCGAGTGGTTCCGTCATGAAGGGCAATACGATTCGCATCGATTGCAACCAGATGAGCGACCGTTTCGTGATTGTGACTCATATGCTGCCCGCGATGGATCTTAGAGGGGCCACGCATCTTGCATTCGACATCGTCTCCGACAAGGTCGCCCATCTGATTCTCGCGTTGCAGGAAAAGTCGGATGAGGGCGAGGGCCCGCGCTACCACATCGATCTGGAGGTGCCCGGCGGCAACAAGGCCGTCCACCGGGAATTGGCGTTTTCCGCGTTTGAGCTTGCTGAGGATGGCCCGAAAGATCCGGACCATAAGCTGGACCTCGATAAGCTGAAGGCATTTTCCATCGTCAACGTGACAGCCGCCTACACCGGGGAAGACAGCATCAATACAATCCGCATCGGAAAGATGGAAGCCATCAAGGCGAAATGACGATCGCCGTGCGCGTTACTTTCTGATCCATCACTCCGGCCAGCATTTCCCGGACACTGCGTTTGGTCACGGGATCTCTCAAGGCGGGCGCAAGATCCGCGAGAGGTTCCAGCACGAACCGGCGCTCGTGATAGCGCGGGTGCGGCACCTCAAAACCCCGCGAGTGGATCACGATGTCCCCATAAAAGAGAACGTCGATGTCGATGGTGCGCGGGCCGTTGGCGACTCTTCGCTGCCGCTTCAACAGGCGTTCCACGCGCTTGCAACCGAGAAGCAACTGCAAGGGGAACAGCGCGGTGGTGGCCTCAAGCACCAGGTTCAGGAACCACCCTTGATCGAGAAAACCCTGGGGCGCGGTTTCATAAATGCCTGAGACTTTCGTGATTCGGAGCTCGGGGCTTTTGAGCTGTTCCATGGCCCGGCGGAGATGCGCTTCGCGATCGCCCAGATTGGAGCCAAGCGCCAGATAGACGGTTTTCAAAACAGGCCCGGCTGCGGATTGCGATGCAGGTGCTGATCGACGCCGAAGTAATCGAAGGCGCGGTCGGTGCCCATTCGCCCGCGCGGGGTGCGATTTATGAAGCCAAGCTGAATCAGGTATGGCTCATAGACTTCCTCGATGGTCTCCGCTTCTTCGCCGATGGAGGCTGAAATCGTGTTGAGGCCCACGGGGCCCCCGCGGTATTTTTCAAGAATGGTCCGCATGATCTTCTGATCGATTTCATCAAGGCCGAAGCGATCCACTTCAAGCAGATCGAGCGCGGTCTCGGCCACCGGTTTCGTAATGCGGCCGGATGCGCGTACCTGGGCGTAGTCCCTGACGCGCCGCAACAGGCGGTTTGCGATGCGCGGCGTTCCCCGGCTGCGGCGGGCCACTTCCTGGGATCCGGCATCGTCGATCTCAACGCCCAGCAGACGCGCCGAACGCTCCACGATAGTGGTCAACTCCGCCACATCGTAGGGATTCAGGCGCAACACGAGGCCGAAGCGCCCACGCATGGGCGCGCTCACCAAACCCTGCCGCGTGGTAGCGCCTATGGCCGTGAAACGCGGCAGCGGAATGGAGTGTGTGCGCGCACCTGGCCCGGTGCCGATGAGGATATCGAGGTGGAAGTCTTCAAGCGCCGAATACAGCATCTCTTCTACGTCGGGCATGAGCCGGTGAATCTCATCGATGAAAAACACCTGTTTCAATTGCAGCGTGCTCAGGATGCCGGAGAGGTCGAGCTTCTTCTGCAGCACCGGGCCGGAGGTCTGCTGGAAAGGGACTTCCAACTCCTCGGCGATGATTGCGCCCAGAGTGGTTTTGCCCAAGCCTGGCGGCCCGTAGAGGAGGACGTGGTCCATCGCTTCGCCCCGGTGGCGCGCGGCTTCGATGGCTATCGAGAGATTCTCCTTCAGCTTCGTCTGCCCGGTGAAGTCTTTCAAACGGCGCGGGCGGAGGCTGACGTCGAACTGTTCGTCCTCGGGGATGGGCGCGGCGGAGATGATTCGGCTTTCGACCATGGCGAGTACTTATTATCGAACGAATTCGAGCGCGCGGCGGAACAGCGCGTCGAAGCCTTCCGCGGGCCCCGCGGCGGCGCGGGCTTTGCGAACGGCAGCTTCGGCGGCAGGGCGTGCGCAGCCGAGGTTCAAAAGAGCCGAGAGCGCATCGCGGTCCACTTCGTTGAGGGTGGGCTGCTCGGGCTGGGTTCCATCGGCGCCAGCCGGCGCCACCAACTTGTCCTTCAACTCCAGCACCATGCGCTCGGCCGTCTTCTTCCCGATTCCCGGGATGCGCACGAGTCGCTCGACCTCGCTGTTGCGGATAGCGCGAATCAGGTCCGGTGCGGCTAAGCCCGATAGGATGGTGATCGCAAGTTTCGGCCCGATTCCACTGACGCCAATCAGCTTCTCGAAGACCTGCTTCTCCTCAGGGCTCGCGAATCCGAACAGAGCGATGGCATCCTCGCGAACATGTGTATGAATGCGCAGCCGCACTTCCGTTCCGGCCGCCGCCAGGGCAGAGAAGGTGGAGACGGGGATGGTGACGTCATACCCAACGCCGCCCACGTCCACCACGGCCTGGTTCGGCGACTTCTCGATGAGCACACCACGCAGTAACGCGATCATGGCAACATCTGATGATGGCACGCAGGCGCTTTTTCGTGGAACAGGTTCGCCGGGGAGTGGCTTTGCTGGAGGGGGATGAGGCCACTCATCTGACACGCGTACTGAGGGTGGAGAAGGGGCAACAGTTCGAAATTTCCGACAACTCGCAAGTCTGGCTGGCGGAGGTGACGGAAGCGCGCAAGACGCGGGTTGAATTTACGGTGCTCGAGCCGCTGGAAGCCTCACCGCAACCTGCCCCGGTACATCTCTACGCGGCGTTGTTCAAGTTCGACCGCTTTGAATGGGTGGTGGAGAAAGTCACGGAACTCGGCGTTGCGCGCATCATCCCAGTGGAGTCCGCCCGCAGCGAGGAAGGCCTGTTCCTCGCGGCGCATAAGCGCGTGGAGCGATGGCGAAAGATCGCCCGGGAAGCCAGCCAGCAATCGCGCCGGACGCGGATGCCTGAGATCGCGGATCCGATTCCGCTGCGGGCGGTTGATGCGGCTACCCCGCGCATCCTGCTGGATGAACTGCCGGAGATCCCGGCTCTGGCCGTCCCGGATGATTGGACTCACGAACGTCCGCTTGCGCTGCTTGTGGGCCCCGCGGGCGGCTGGACGGGAGACGAACGGGCCATGCTCATCAAGAAGGGGTGGATCGCATGCTCGCTCGGGCCAACAGTGCTGCGCGCCGAGACCGCGGCCATCGCTGCCGTGGCAGTTGTCATGCACGGATCGTACTCGCGACCGATAAAATAGAAACAAGTGAAAACGCTTCTCCACTTGCGGGGTGAGCTGATCTACTCCGGGCCCTTGCTGCTGGTGCAGGTGCTGCTGGCGCGGAGGGCGATTCAGCGATGGCCGAAGTTTCGACGGCTGTTCCAGTTTCTGGTCGCCATCCCTTTCCTGATGGAAATCTTCGGGATGCCTCAATTCGGCGGCCGCATCCGAATGCCCGATGCGTTCGTCGTCGCGCTCGAACTGTGGCTCTATTGCTCTACCGCGGCGTATGTGGTTGTCAAGATCGGCGAACTCTTCGCCGGGCGTTTTGCCCCTCTTCCAACCGCGCCGGACCGGCGCCGGCGAGATCTGATCCTGGGCGCCGCCTACGCAGCCGCCGCGGTTCCAGTTGGCGCGCTGCTCTATGGCTCTTTCATCGAACGGGAGAAGTTCGGCGTCAGTGAGGTGAGCCTCCGCGTTCCCAATCTGCCGGCGGATTTCGAAGGCTTCCGGATTTTACAGATCAGCGATGTGCACCGCAGTGCGTTCCTGAGCCACCGGGACTTGTTGCGGGTAGTGGATGCGGCGCGCGGACTCCAACCGGATTTGATTCTACATACCGGCGATTTCATCAGCACGCAGCGCGATCCTTTGGAAGATTGTATCGACCGACTTGCAGGCCTCCGGGCGGGTTACGGCGCATTCGGCTGCCTCGGGAATCATGAGATTTACGCTGAGGTGCAAGACTACGCGACCACGTATGCGGCGCGTCGCGGCATCACGATCCTGCGCTCCCAAAATTGTGTGGTGAAGCGCGGGGGCTCGCGTTTGAACATCGCCGGGGTAGATTATCAGACCTTCGCGAACAGAAGGAATTATATTCCGGGAGCGGAGAAACTGGTGGTTCCCGGCGCGGTGAATCTGCTGCTTTCGCACAACCCCGACGTATTCCCCACGGCGGCGCGAAAGGGATTCGACGTCATGCTGGCGGGACACACGCACGGCGGCCAGGTGCGCGTTGAGATCCTGCATGCGGATCTGGACTTTGCGCGCTTCTACACGCCCTACGTCAGCGGGGTCTATTATGAAAACGGGCGTGTTTGCTACGTCACGCGAGGGGTTGGCTCGATCGGAGTTCCTTCGCGCCTGGGAGCGCCGCCTGAGATTTCCTTGATTGTTTTGACACGAAGCGTTTGACACGAACCTAATTGCGCTACCTGATTCTGAGTGATCTCCACGCCAACTGGGAAGCGCTGACCGCGGTTCTGGCTGACGCGAAACAAAGATACGACACCATCCTCTGTTGCGGGGATGTGGTGGGATACGGCGCCGATCCGAACAGGATGACGGATTGGGTGCGCGCCAATACGACCATCACGATTCGGGGCAACCATGACCGGGCGTGTTCCTCCCTGGCCGGCATCGAGTGGTTCAATCCGCTGGCGCAAGCGGCGACGACGTGGACCCATCGCGAATTGACGGCCAATAACCGCGCGTGGCTGGACGGACTCCCGGCAGGTCCAGCGGAGATCGACGGCTTCGCGATGGTGCATGGCTCGCCGGTCGATGAAGACGAGTATCTGGTGTCGCCAAGCGCCGCGGTAGGGGCGTTTGCTCTCCAGGAAACGCCATTAACGTTTTTTGGACACACGCACATACAGGGGGGATTCGAGCAGCGGCGGATGAAAGTGCTGCGGTTTGTGCCGGCGGCTCTCGGGGTGCCCGTGACCATTGATGAGTATGCCGCCTATCTGGTCAACCCAGGGTCGGTGGGGCAGCCAAGAGATAACGATCCCCGAGCGGCTTACGCGGTCTATGACAGCGCCGGTCGTACGGTTGAGTTCCGGAGGGTGCAATACGACATCGAAACCGCGCAGGAGAAGATTGTCGAGGCAGGTCTGCCGTTGATGCTCGCGGCCCGGTTGAGGATCGGGAGTTAGTCAGGCCTTACGCCGCCAGTGGATAGAGACTGATTTCCGGCATCGGGAAGTGCTTCTGATTGGCGGTGAGCAAAGCCATGCCGTGGTGGATGGCGACGGCGGCGATGTTGAGATCCGTGTACGAGAGCGTGTGGCCTGATTGCCGCCATTCCCGGCTTAACGTGCCAGCCAGTTCGGCAACTTCCGGTCCGATCGGAAAAAACTCCAGGCTATCGAGGAACTGTTCCGTTCTGAGCTTTTCACGTTCGCGCATGACCGCGAAGATTTCCGTGACGTTGACGGCGCAGCAGGCAAGCAGATGGCCTCGATCCAGCAGCTTGGCGAGATATTCCCGTTGCTTGCGGCCTCCGTTGAGAGCGTCGATGATGACGCAGGTGTCGAGAATAATTGTTGCCACTTCACGCGTTCTGGGAAGACGCCAGTTGATTCCGCCGCTTGAGTTCGCGGCCTACCACTTCCGCCGTAAAGGCGGAACGATTCCGGACGCCGACCAGCTTGTCGATTCCCTGAGCCAGATCGGCAGGCAACTCAACTAAAGTACTTGTGCTCATTGGAGACCTCCTTGCACAACTAGTCTGTACAACCATGAGTCTTGCCTGTACTTTGGGGAATGTCAATGCAGGTATTTGTCCAGATCGGGAAACAGACGCTCGTGCACCGCGGAATCATCGAGATTTTCCCGCGTGACGACGATTGGCTCGATATTCTGGATTTTCCTCGGCGTGCCGCCATCCAGCTTCTCCGCGACGGCGATGACGGTGTCATAACCCATGCGAAACGGGTCTTGCACAACCAGTGAATCGATGGCGCCGCTCTTCAAACCTTCGAGTAACGCGGGGCTCGAATCGAAGCCCACCAGCTTCACTTTGCTGTGCCGGCTCTCCAGGGCCTGCGCGGCGCCCACCGCGCTCGATTCGTTCGATGCGAAGAACGCGTCTAGTTCCGGATACGCGGTCAGCATGTTTTCCGACACGGCGAGGGCCTGGGCGAAATCGGAGTTCCCGTAGCGTTTATCGACGATTTGAATGCTGGGCGCGTTCGCAAGGATGGCGTCTTCAAAACCCTTCTCTCGCGCCATCGTAGAAGCTGCGCCCGCCTGCACGGCGACGATGGCGACCTTTCCTTTTCCGTTCAGGACCTTGATCATGCGCTCCGCCGCCAGCGCCCCGGCGTGGTAGTTGTCGGTGGCTACCTGCGCGGTGATGTCGCCGGTGTCGATGGGGGAATCGAAAATCACGAGCGGGATATGCATAGTGGCGGCGCGCTCCACCACGCTGACCAGCGCTTTGCGATCCACCGGGGCCAGCGCGATGGCATCCATGTGCTGGTTGATCATCGAATCGACAATTTGCACTTCGCCCGTGAAATCGGTCTCGGCGGTGGGTCCGTTCCAGATGAGATCGATCTTCTTTTCGCGAGCGGCTTTCACCGCTCCGGCATGCACCGATTGCCAGAAGATGTGGGCGCGGCCTTTCGGAACCATACCCACGCGGCGTGCGCCACCGCGATTGCAGCCGGCGGCCACCAGCAGCACCAGCAGCGCCAGCCAACACGATCGCCTAACCACGGACACTCGCCGCGGGGATCTTGCGAATCAAGCCGGCCAGTTCGTCCTGGTTCTCCGCGCCGATGGTGAAGCAGTCCACCACGCCGCTGTGGGCCAGGGCGTATTGCAGGCTCTCATCCACTCGGTCTCGCAACGCGCCTGCGCCAAGAATCTTCATGCCGATCACACCCTTTCCCGCCGCCTTCATCTGCTTGAGGACTCCGAGCACCACTGCGGGCGGCGCGTCCATCTGTTCTTGCGCCGGATTGATGCGCGCCAGATCCACTTCGACCCAGGGCTCGGCGGCTGCGGCCTTCAATGCGCCCAGCGTGTGGCAGGAGGTTCCTTTGGTGCGCACAATTCCGCGAGCCTGCGCCTCTGAAATCACATCCATCGCGGCCTTCTTCTTCTGAGGCCAGTCGTCATCCATCATGCAGTGGAGCAGCAGGATGTCGATGTAATCCGTATTGAGTTCGCGGCGAAAGCGATCGATATCGGCCTTCATTTCGGCGGCGGTTGTGGCGTGCGTCTTGGTCAGGATGGTGACGTTTTCCCGCCTCACGGAATTCAGCGCCTCGCGGAGATGCGGGTGGCTCCCGTACTGGTCGGCCGAATCCCAAAAAGTGACGCCGTTGTCGTATCCGAACTTAAACATAGCGGCCAGACCCTTGACGCCGAGCTTGCGAGTCTGGTTCGACGCCTTGTTCACCCCGTTGGTGCCCGTGCCCATCGCCAGGCGGCTGACACTCACTTTGCGAGGGCCCAGCAGAATGCGATCGGAAGCCTCCTTCGCCACGGTTCCGGCATAGAGATGATGCGGAAAGTTTTGTAGAGCGACGGCGCCTGCCGCGCCGTGAACCAGAAAGTCTCTGCGTTTCATTATTGCTTCAACCCGAACGAATAGAGAGTGTTGTCGTAAGTAGTCACCAGGACATGGCCGGCGGCCACGGCGATGCCGCTGAAGTGCGTGAAGCTGGGCATCGTATCGCCGCTTGAAAAGAGTTCCTTGCCGGTTGCGGCGTCGAAGGCGTACAGTATGGCGTTGCCGGTGTGCATTTGCGCTCGCTCGGCTGAACTGAACAGACCGCCCGATTCCTTCGCCTGCCGGGTAAACTCACCTGTGGACACTGCAAAGACGACGCCATTCGTCACCGCGGGTGGATCGGGAATCGACATATCCCGCGACATCCACATCGGGGTGAGCACGGGGTTGCTGTCCTTGTCCTCTACTTTGAAGGCCATGATGCTACCGCTCGGCGCGTCTCCGTTGTGCATCTTGAAAGTGGGCAGTGCTTCGGTGGTGGCGGGGCCAAGCGCCGGAGCGAACAGCCAGCGATCGCCCTTGGGATCTTCCCATGTCGCAAACGCGCCCCAGAAGCCGCGTCCGGCGAAATCGACATCTTCGTTGGCCAGCAAGGGACTGCGGTAAAGAGGCGTGCGATGGTCTGCGCCGCCGAGTGATGCGGCGTCCAGAAGATAGATCACGCCTTCCTTACCCCCGGCAACCACTAACTCCTTGTCCTTGTATGTGAATACGGCGGGAGTCGTGTTGCCCATGTCGAGATCTTTGCGCGTCAGATAGCCGCGATTCGCGGGCGTGTAGTAATCCACCATTTTGTTATCCGAGAGGGACATGCCGAAAACAGTGTCGGCAAACTTCCCGGCGGCCACGTCATAGTCGCCATCGCCTGAGGCCGCGAAAATACGCTCTTTCCCGATGGCCACGCCGCCGCGCCCCCAAACACCCGCGCCGCCGCCGGTGCTGGAAGGGATGAAGGTGACCTTATGATCGGGCGCACTAAAGTCCATCGCCCAGACGCCGGATTTCGAGCCCCCACAGCCCTGCCCAGTCGCGGTGTAGAGGACGCTGCCGTGGGAGTTCAGGCTCCAGTTCTTCGAGAACGGCGGGGTGAACTGCGTGGGCGTCACGCGATCTTCTCCGTTATTCACGTTGAGCGAGTGCAGTTTCCCGTCACTGGCGATCGCAAAGACGGTGTTGTTCGGAAGATCGCCACCCCAATGGTGTACCAGCGGTGTTGCGTTCTGCGCGCCGGGGCATAGCCAGAAGGCGCCGGCCGGACGCTTCGTGTTGTCGACTTCAAACTTTCTGCTCCACATCAGTTTGCCGTTTTCGGCATCCACGGCGGACAGAGAATCGGAAGAGCCGCCGACAAGCACGTATTCCTTAAAGCCTTTGGGCGTGATCACCCCTTCGACGACAACGGGCGCGGTAAGCGCATTCAATTCGCGCGCCTGGTTGTCGATTTTGATCTTCCACTCGAGGGTGAGGTTCTTGACATTGTCTTTGGTGAAAGTGTCTTCGGCTTTGTTCCAGCCGGTTCGCTGCGGGTCGGCTCCGAAGGTGGGCCAGTCGGCTTTCAGGAGGATGACGGCGGCAAGTGGAATGGCGAGCAGGAAGGCGATCTTACGAATGGACATGCTTGATGAGAATTCTATCAAGCAATTCGATCTCGGCTACTCGCCAGTATAATTTTGGTATGCGCAACATCACGTGGCTTTTTACCGTTCCCCTGCTCTTGAACGGCCAGACGCTCACGTTGCCTGACGGACCCGGCAAGGCGGCCACTCAAAAGGTATGCGGCGCGTGCCATGGGGCGGAACTCGTGATCGGGCGCCAGGAAACACGCGAAGGATGGGCCACAATCGTAACCGAAATGGTGCAGCGCGGCGCCGTGGGGACCGACGATGAACTCTACGACGTGGTGGACTATCTCGCCAAGAACTTTTCAAAGACTTCGCCGGTTATCAAAATCAACGTAAACAAAGCCACCGCCGGCGATCTGGAGAAGGCGCTGCGGCTCTCTGAAGCGCAGGCGGCCGCGGTGGTGCATTGGCGCGAAGAGAAAGGGGATTTCAAGTCCATCGAAGAACTGGAAAAGGTCCCCGGGATAGAAGCCGCCAAGATTGAAGCCAGCAAGAACCGGCTGGCTTTTTAAAGGCGCGATATGCTGTTGTTCAATGATGAAGATCCTTCTGGCGGGCGTAGCCGCGTGCGCCTTGCTGAGCGGCGCAGAATGGCCCACCGACGGCGGTAACTCCCAGCGAACCAATTTTCAACCAGACGAGAAGATTCTGACGAAAGACAACGTCAAGAATCTGAAAATTCTTTGGAAGCTGAAGCTGGACAACGTCCCTCACGAGATGCACGCGCTGTTCCCGCCGCTGATTGTCGAGAACGTCAAGACAGCAAACGGATTGAAGCAAGTGGCCGTGGAAGCGGGCATCGACGACCGGCTTTATGCGATAGATGTGGAGAACGGTCAGATCCTCTGGAGCAAGCATTTCCAATACCCGACTCCGGAGCGCGCAGGCCAGCCCGGAGATCCCCTCTGTCCCACCGGGCAGACCGCGACTCCGGTAGTGAGCCCGATGAATGGAGCCGACGCGCGAACGGTCTATGCGCTGGCGGGTGACGGAAAGATCCACTCACTGAATGTGGCCGATGGCGAGGATGTCGCCCCGCCTTTTCAATTCGGTTATCCCAACGGGAAATCGTATGCATTGAACCTGTGGCACAACATCATTTTCACCACCACTTCGCAAGGGTGCGCCGGCAATCCCAACCAGATGTGGGCCGTCGATCTAACCGATCCGCAGAAGAAAGTGATGACCGCGAATCCGAAGAGCGGCGGCCTTTGGGGCCGCACCGGCGCGGCGGTGGATTCGACGGGAATGGCCTGGGCGCCCACGGGCGATGGACGCTATGATCCGGCCAACCACGTCTATGGCAACGGCCTGATTGGAGCTCGCGTGGAGAATGGCGAACTGAAGCTGAACGATTGGTACATTCCCTCCAATTCGGTCTGGCTGGAGAAGCGCGATCTCGACATGCAGGTGACCCCGGCCATCTTCAACTTTCACGGGCGCGAACTGATGGTGACGGGCAGTAAAGAATGTCGCGTTTATTTGCTCGACACGAGAGATGCAGGCGGCGCCGATCACCGGACGCCGCTCGACCGCACGCCGTTGTTGTGCAACGAAGAGGCGGATTTTCAATCCGCCGGAATCTGGGGCAGCATGGCGAGCTGGCAGGACTCGCAGGGCACGCGCTGGACTCTCACGCCGTTTTGGGGGAAGGTTCACTCCACCTTTAAGCCTCCCATTTCGTATGGCCCGGTTACGCATGGCGCCGTGGTCGCGTTCAAGCTGGAGGAGAAAGACGGCAAGTTTCATCTGAACCCCACGTGGATGTCGCGCGATATGAATCAGGCCGAGCCGCCCGTGATCGCCAACGGGGTCGTGTTTGCTTACGGCAGCGGTGAGAATACCCGGCAGGCTTATGCCGATCGCGGACTCCACGACTTCAGCCCGGAGCGCATCAAGAATTCGACCCACGCGGTCCTCTATGCGCTGGACGCCGAGACCGGGAAGGAACTCTATTCGAGCGGAGACCAAATCACCTCTTTCAACCACTTCAGCGGGCTTTCCGTGGCCAATGGGCGGGTGTATATCGCCACGTACGATAGCGTGCTGTACTGCTTCGGCCTGGAGGGCCAGTAGCGTGAAGGGCATCTTTGCGTTTCTGCTGTTGTCTCTGGTTTCGGCGCGCGGGATTTTGGCTCAAGGGCGTCCCATTGATTGGCCGCTGTTTGGAGGCAATGCGCAGCGCACAGGGTGGGAGAAGACGGACTCCAGAATCACGCGCGAGAACGTCAAGGATTTCCAGCTGGTTCTGAAACAGAAGCTGGATATCAAGGCCGGCGGTCCGCATTCGCTCAGCGCGCCGGTGGTGATCGGACTGCTGATTTCATACCGCGGGTTTAAGGAACTGGCGTTCGTGGCGGGCAGCTCCGGCAACATGTGGGCTTTGGATGCGGACCTGGAGCGCAAGTTCTGGGAACGGCATTTCGATGTAGCGAAGTCGAAAGCGGGATGTTCGGCAGCTGCCACGCCGGCGCTGATTCCGCCGATTAATTTCGCCGCCAGAAAGCCCGCCCCAGCGGCGAAACCGGCCCCCGGTGGTCCGGACGTAGACCCGGACGCTACCGGGCCGGCTTTCCTGAGGCCAAGCCATTTTGGTTCTCCGCGTCCTGTATTTACCCTCGCGAGCGACGGGAAAGTGCACGTGTTGAACACTTCGAACGGCGAGGATTTGACGCCGGCCATGCAGTTCGTTCCGCCAAACGCGAGGCCGTCAAGCCTCACATTCGAAGACGGTTTCCTGTATGCGACCACCAGCGGGAGGTGCGGCGGAACTCCGGATGCGGTTTGGGCTCTGGATTTAAGCGGCACTGCGCCTCCGGTCACTTTCGCGCCACCCGGCGGCGGGCTACCTGAACTTGGCGGATTGGCGATGGGCACCGACGGTACGGTTTACACGCGCACGGGGGATGGCGATGTGCTGGCGCTGAGCGCGAAAGAGTTGAAGCTCCTGCAGTCGTACACGGCTCCGAAGGTCTATTTCCGCACGGCAAATTTGATCTCGCCTACGCCGGTGGTGTTCAGCTACAAAGAGCATGACGTCATCGTTTCGGCCACCAATGAGGGCAGACTGGTACTGCTGGATTCGCGATCCATGGGGACGCCGCTTTCTCAAACGGAGCCCATTGCCTCATCGGGCAGGATTTGGGGCGGCTTGTCAAGCTATGAGGATCCGGATGGCGCGCGCTGGATCTACGCCCCAGTATGGAGTGATTCCGAGACCGGCTCGATCGTGGGGGTGAAACTGGAAGAACGGGATGGAAAGCCGGTGCTCACGAAAGTGTGGGCTTCCGAGAACATCATCTCTCCGGAGCCTCCGGTCATCACCGGTGGAATGCTGTTCGTACTTTCCGCGGGAAAGTACGGATTCAACGAGTACCCGAAGGGCTCCAGCCATGCGACGCTGTATGCTTTCGATGCTGCCACGGGGAAGGAAGTGTACTCGACCAAAGACCAGGTACCCGTTCCCGCGACTCTTTCCGGATTGACTCTGGCGAACGGCCGCGTTTACTTCACGACGGTCGATAACACGCTCTGGGCTTTCGGAATTTATCTGGAGCGTTAAGCCCGCTCTTGAGGAACTACTTTCGCGACCGTGCGAAATTAATGACTTAGTGATTCTCATGCAACCGCCGTGGGGTCGGCCAATCTTGGCGGCGGCCCTTTTAGGCGGCTCTTCCGGTCCAAACGCCCTTGTGATAACTTAGTGAATCCCATTTTTCGATTTCCGCGGTCATCGCCACAGGCTGCTCAGTTCGCCTCGATCACGCTCGAAACCTCTAGACCTCTTCCCATTCCTGCAAGAGGTTTTTCGATCGCCGCGCCGCTACCAGGTCGTTGGTCTGTATAGTTTGTTCCACGCTTTGGAAATCCCCGAGCCCCCGTTCATGGAGGGATCCCGCGACGGACTCATCCCGCCCGCCCGTTGTGCCTCGGCAAAACGCGACGGCCGGTTAGAACACTACCGCGAACGCGTTTGTATTCGCAGGCAGCGGTGTTTGGGCGATAACATCCCCCGACGGGAAGCTCTGGCCGACGAGCGTCTGCGGAGCGGGGTCGCCGGGGATACCGACAACCGTCCAGAGCGACGTGCCGTCCGGGCTGAAGGCCATTACGTTCCCTCCAACCTCGACCGGCGTGAGCGATTGCGCTGGCAGCGGCAGGGTCCCGGTGATCTCGTTCGTCGTCGTGTCCAGAAGGAAAACCGACGCGGTTGCGCTTTCCGCGAGCAGCGCTGCGCGGTTTCCCGACGGGGCCACGGCTATCGCTGTAGCCATGTATCCCGACGTAATTTTTATTCTCGACACCGCGAGAGACGCAGTGTTCACCAGCACGAACGAGTTGTACTGCCCGGGCTCGCCCGTTGCGTATAGCGAGTTCCCGTCCTGGCTGACTGCGAGGAAGCCGCTAACGGCCGTCACCTTGCCAGCGACGGCGAACGGCGAAGTGTTGAAAACGCAGATTCCGGGGACTGCCGTGCACTTGTACACCGTCTGCTGGACCTCGGGAGCGGTGCCGCCGGGCACGCCGCCGTCGACAGCGTCCCCGCTGCTTAGCGTCGACACAAAGAGTTGTTTGCCATTTGGCGAAAGCGCGATGTCCATCGGCTCGCCGTTGACGACGTGGATATAGGCAACTACCGCCGACTTTGCGAGGTTGACGACAGCTACAGCGTTGCTGCTCGGCCCGCTTGCACCGAGAACAAATGCGTAGGTTCCAGTCGGGTCGAGGATCGCCTTCGCATTTCCCCCCGCCAGCCCGGGAATCTGGGCAGACGGCTGCCAGTTGCTGGTGGCCAGCGCGACCAATGTGGCGTTCTGATTGTCTACCTCCGGGTTGTACAGCGTGCTCCCGTCCTTGCTGACTGCGGGGGTTCCCGCGACGTTCGGCAAAAGGGCGGTTCCGACAAGGGCGCCAGACGCAGGGTCGAAGGGTTGCAGAGTGCTCCCCGCGACGTAGCCCCGCGTCTGGGCCGGCATTTGTTGGGCGGTGTTGATGAGGCCGAGCACGGCCGAGAGCCCCAAGGCCACGGCCGGAAAACTACTGATCTTACCTTTCATTATCATGCTCCCTTTTCTCAGTTCTCTGTTTTGCTTGTTTGCTTCGTAAACTCAGGCTGCCGATTGTTTGGTGCCTTCGTTGCTTCCTTAAACCTTACACGCAGGGCTAAAGAGGGTGCCGGGCGCATCACGGAAGGAATGAGATGCCTGTCCCCGCAGCCCCGCCGACGGCGGGAGCGCTAATGCCCCCGAACGCCTCGGCGCCTTGGCCGAAGAGCGTCCCGTAGTAGGAGATCACCATCGTCCGGGAGAGCGGGTTAATGCTCGTTGTCTCGGATTCGTTGTGGTTGGTCTGGTTGGCGCAGGCTACCGTCCCGCTTCCCTCGTCGACATCCATCCGGCTGCATCCGCCGAAGGTGGACGACGCAACGAAGACCCCGCAGTAGCTGGAGTCGGGGGTGTTTGAGCTTTGGTTGTAGAGGATCGTTCCGCAGTCCGCCGTTCCGAAAACGTTGAAGTTCGTGAGGGGCGCCGTCGCAACCAAGGTCATCGGGTAGGTGCTTTGTGAGAAATCCGTGAATATCTGATTCTGGAGCCACTCGTCGTCGTAGTTCGGTTGGCATCCGCTGGAGCTGAGGTTCGCGCAGCGGTTAATGGTGGTCTCGCTGGTGAAGCGGCTCCCCTCGAAGAGCATTCGCACGCCGTCCTTGAAGACCCAAGGAAACTCTCCGTAGCAGGAGATGTTCTTCTTGTAGACCGTCAGGCAGGAGGCGTTAATCGGCGGGTACATTTGGGTGTAGTTGTCGCCTTGGTTGATGAAGCTCGGCGCCGACGGGTGCTGATAAGTAGTGGAGCCCAAGTCGCCGTAGAAGATCCCCGAGAAAGCGAACGCGTCCCCGGATGTTCCCGCGCCAAGCTGGTCGCAGGCGGTGTTGTCGGTTGGGTCCCAGGACTGGGCGGCAACGCTGCGTGCCGGAGTAGCAAGTGAAGTGAGAAAGAGCGCGAAACCGACAATGCCGCCGAGAGACTCAACGCGGAACTGGTTTGCTGGTTTGCTGGTTTGCTGGTTTGCTGGTTTGCTGGTTTGCTGGTTTTTGTGTTGCATTCGTGACAGCCTCCGAGCGCTGAACCATCTCACTCTACGCGCGACTGAGCCAAAAGGCAAGCTCTTTTGAGTCTCTTTTTGCCGCGTCTCGGCCCTCCCACACGTCACGCCAGCCTCCCGTTCTGGCTCCCGAGTGCCCATGATCACGGCCGGGATCGTTCAAGAATTCATTTCGATCGCGCTCGAAACCTCTTCCCATTCGTGCAAAAGGTTTTCGAGATCACCCCGGCGCGCCGTTACCAGGTTATTAGCCTGTATCGTTTGTTCCACGCTTTGGAAATCGGCGAGACCGCGTTCCCGATCGGCGATTTCAGCTTCCAGGCGCGAGACTTCCTCTTCGATCGCGACCAGCCGTTCTTTCATCTGACGCAGCTTAATAGGATTGACGCGCACGCCTTTCGCCGAAGCCACAGCGTCCATGATCGGCGCGGTTTCCGCAGCCACCGCGCTTGAAAGGACAACCGGCGCGGCGCCATTTCGGCTCGCCTGAAACTCGAGGTAGCTCCCCGGGAAGGAATGCACTTCCCCTCCGCCCACCTCGATCACTCGCGTGGCGAGCTGCTCCAGAAAATAGCGGTCATGTGAAACGAATACAACCGTGCCGGTGAATTCCTGCAAAGCGCGCAACAGAACATCCTTGGCGCGCATGTCCAGGTGATTGGTAGGTTCATCCAGCAACAGGAAGTTGGACGGATTCATCAACATGCGCGCCAGGGCGTAGCGGTTGCGCTCGCCTCCCGAAAGCACGCCGATCTGTTTGAACACGTCGTCTTCGGAAAAGAGGAACGAACCCAGAATGGTTCGTAATTCGGTATTACCGGCGCGCGGCGCGACTGACGACAAATCGTCCAGCATGCGCGCATTGGGGTCGAGTTCCTTATACTGATCCTGCGCGAAATAATCGGGCTGCACGTTGTGACCGGTGGTGTATTCTCCGCTCGAAACCGGCTCCAGACCACACAGAATCTTGATCATCGTGGA
>Ga0182012_10002602_pt1 | contig 19454 bp, 13 predicted proteins | sample 612S2SmetaG_FD_120486 | JGI IMG/M metagenome (GOLD analysis project Ga0182012, IMG submission 120486) | Permafrost microbial communities from Stordalen Mire, Sweden - 612S2S metaG | ecosystem: Environmental > Terrestrial > Soil > Wetlands > Permafrost | place: Sweden: Stordalen | collected...
CGGTGCGGGTGGCGGCCATTTATTCGGTGGGCCTCTCGGAGATGTCGCAGATTGAGGAGCGCTTCCAACAACGCTTTCCTGACGCTGAATTACAGGTGCAGTACCTCCGGCCGGAAAGGGTTTGGCAGGCTATTTTGGAGGATCAGGCCGACCTTGGGCTGATGAGTTACGCCGAGTCTTCGCGGGAAGTGGTGGCGATTCCCTGGCGCGACGAGGAGATGGTGGTGGCGGTTGCGCCCGATCACCCGCTGGCGCGTGAACAGTCGATTCCCATTTCAGCGATTGAAGGCAATTCATTCGTGGGTTTTGACGAGGATCTGCCGATTCAGGATCAGATCGACCGTTATTTGCGCGAGCATAAGGTGACGGTGGATATCAGCCTGCGTTTCGACAACGTGGAAATGATCAAGCAAGCGGTGGCGCACGGCGCAGGCGTGAGTATTATGCCGGAACGAGTGATGCGTGAGGATATGCTGCAGGGACGGCTGATGGCGTTAAAGTTGGAACCGGCAGAGCTTTACCGGCCCGTGCGGATTGTGCACCGGCGGCGGAAAGTGTTTCATGAAGTGGCGCACGGGTTGTTGGATTTGCTGCGCGAGGAGGAGAAAACGAATGCGGCGTGAGTCAGTAATGATAACGGGCCTGGAGAAAATCGATGGTTTCGTCGCCTACTCCGTAAACCAAACGGTGTTCTTGCGTCACGCGCCGCGACCAGCAGCCCGCTAACAGATATCGGAGCGGTTCAGGTTTGCCGAGGCCTTCAAACGGATCGCGCACCACAGCTTCTACCAGATCTAGAACTCTGATGGCGATGTTTCGGTCAAACTTGATCCAGAACCGGAGATCGTCCCGAAACTCCGGGTGGAATACCGCGCGGCGATTATTTTTTTGCCGCACCCAGGAACTCTTGGCGCAAATCGGACACAGTTCCGGCTGGTGTTCTGCCGCGCTTAGCCCGCTCTAATGCGCTCAACAATCGGCGCGCATTCTTAGGAGACCGCAATAAGTGAGCCGTCTCAATCAAACCGGCAAGTTCGCCGGCTGGAATGAGGGCGACGTCACGGGACCCTTTGCGCCGAACGATTACCGTTTCTTGCTGATCTACCACTTGATCGAGAAAGCTGGCTAGGTTCTCGCGAAGACTGGTGTATGTCGTTTCGGTGGGCATCCATTGCCATAGTACAGCATTCCTGTACGATACCCTGATCGCTTCCAAGGTGGATCGCGTAGCGGCTCCGGGAAATGTCGCCCTAAAAAAGGGCGATGGTCACTTTCCGAAGCCGGGCGTGGTGAATATTTCGCAGGTAATTACGGTATACAAGCTGAACTTAGAAGAGCGCCTGGGGAGAATTCCAGGCAGCGCGCTTGGTAGGTTCTTACACGGCTGCGGCTCTTGTTTGAAGGCGACTAGTTGCCGCTTGAAGGGCCTCACTTGACCGGCTCTCGCATCGGCCAGCCGTCCGACGCTTCCAATTCATGGAACGCTTTAGACAATTTCTTGGCCAGTTTGGCATCTACCGTCTGCTGGGCATTCAGCCGGTAAACAAAATCGCCCCAGAGTTCTACAAAGCGGTTGGCCTTCGGGGTGAATTGAAAGCGCGAAATTTCTTCTTCACGCGCGACGGTTTGCCGGCGCGCTTTGTCTTCCTTGGCGTCCCGCAAGGATTGCTCGAAAAAGAGAATTTGTAATTTCGCCATCGCCGCCTGATCACTGGCGGTGACGGGAATCGAAGCGGTGGATTGCGCCTGTGAGAAGGCCGCACCGAACAAAGCCAAAAAAGGCACGAGTTTTCGCACAAGTTGCTCCTTTGTTTAGTTGGTTTCTTGGAACAACAACGGAGTTAGGATTGAGCGGACTGGGGGAATGTCAGAACGGGGAAGGGAAGAAGCCGACACGGCTTCACTCTCAACCATTCGAGTATAGCGGCTGAGGAGGGTTGATGCAATCAGCGAAAACCTGGTTTGGTTTGCCCCCGCCGCGCGAAAGCGGGATATACTCGGCATTTGCCAGACAGATTCATAGGTTCTTCACGGCGGCGGCGCCCCGGATTGCTTTTTGCCGCGATTTTTCTCTTAATTCTGCTTGCCGGCTCACGCTACCTGGCGGGCACGTTCATTGATTACAACTGGTGGAGCGAGATTCATCAGGTAAAGACCTGGTTGAACTTGCTGTTGTATGGCACCATACCGGTGGTGCTAGCCGTCTTCCTCTTTTTTGTGGTTTTTTACGCGGCGTTTGTTTGGGGAATGAACCAATCCAAACACATTGAGGTTTTCGGTTTTCTTTCGAGATCGCTTGTCATGAAAATTGGCGGCCTGGCGATAGCCGTCCTGAGTTTCATTGTGGCGAATTCCACAGTGGACACCTGGACAGTAGTGCGATTTTTTGGCGGCCGCCAACTGCCTGCCGACGCCAGCGAATACGCCGACCCGATTTTTGGCAAGCAACTGCACTTTTATTTATTTGACCTGCCTTTCTTGAACATGTTGGTTTCGGTGCTGCTGGCGGCGGCGATTATTTCGCTTTTGATTTATTGGTTGGCGGCGCATGCCGAGCGTCTCGGCAAACAGCTGCCGACACGCTTTCCAGGAGAAATGGGTTTTCAGTTAGAACCGTTTTCGTTGCGCGATGCCTTCGACTCGGCTTTTGTGCGCTTGGCTGCCGCGCTGCTGCTGGCCGGTTTCGCGGCCAAACTCTATTTTGGCCGCTATGCTCTACTCACGGAAGATCATGGGCAATATCTGGTGGGTGTGGATTGGGTGGCCGATCACATCGTGCTGCCGTTACAGTGGCTCTTGATCGCCGGTTGCGCGCTCGGCGCGGTCCTGATCATTGCCAAAAAACCGCGCTGGGCGCTTATCGTACTGGTACTCGTTCCGGTGCGCTGGTTCCTGCCTTCGCTGGTGGCTAGTCTATACGTGCGGCCGAATGAGTTGGCGCTGGAAAAGCCCTACATTCAGCACCATATTGATGCCACACGCTCGGCTTACGGTTTGAAGACGCGCGTAACCGTAAGCGTGCTCAATACCGCTTCGCAAGTGCCGATCGATTACGCCACCCACAAAGCGCTGCTCGATAACGTGCGCCTGTGGGACTGGAAAGCCTTTCACGACACTATTGCGCAGATACAGCCCTTGCGGCCTTATGTTTACCAAGACACCGACGTGGACCGCTACATGATTGACGGCCAGTTGCGCCAGGTGCTCATGGCCCCGCGCGAATTGCAACTCTCGCAAATTGGCGAAGCCGCTGGGCGCTGGATCAATCCGCACCTGATTTACACGCATGGCTATGGCGTTGTCATGGCCGAAGCCAACCGCATCACGACCGACGGCTTGCCCGTATTGTTCATAAAAGATGCCCCGCCGTTAGTGACCGCCAAAACTCTAAAGCTGACCTCGCCGGAGATTTACTTCAGTGAGGTAACGCCGGAACATGAGCCGGTGTTTGTGGACACCGGCCAACCCGAGTTCAACTATCCCGCCGGTTCGGAGAATGTGCAAACCACCTATCAGGGCGATGGCGGGTTTCCGGTTTCGTCGCCGCTGACTCGGCTGGCGGCGGCGGTTGAATATGGCGACGGCAATATTCTCCTCACTGAATACTTAAACAACAAGAGCCGCATGATGATTCACCGCTCGATCATGGAGCGCTTGGGCACCATCGCGGGTTTCCTGACCTGGGATTCCGATCCGTATCTGGTTTTGACCGACGCCGGCCACTTGGTCTGGATGGCCGATGGTTACATGTCGGCCAATTCGCATCCTTACTCGCGCGAGGTCTCGCTCGGCGACCAGAGTTTTAATTACATGCGGAACTCGGTGAAAGCGACCATTGATGCGTATAACGGTGAGACAAATCTCTACATCTTCGATCAAAACGACGTTTTGATTCAGGCTTACTCTCGCCTGTTTCCCGGATTGTTTAAGCTCAGTTCCAGCATGCCCGCGGACTTGCGCGCCCATGCGCGCTATCCCGAAACGCTGTTTCGCGTGCAAGCCGAAATGTACCGTACGTTCCATATGCTTGATCCGGAAGCTTTCTATAACCGCGCCGACTCATGGGATTTTGCAAAAACCGCCAGCCAGCAGGAAGGCGGGACCACTACCGTCTCGCCCACTTATGTAGTCGCGGCTTTACCCGGTAGTTCAACAGTCGAGTTTCTTTTGCTGACAACCTTCACGCCGGCCAACAAGGATAATTTGATTGGTGTTATGTACGCGCGTTGCGATGGCGAGCATTTGGGTGAACTGGTTTTCGGTCAATTGGCTAAACAGAATATTATTTACGGGCCGATGCAGATAGCCGCGCGCATCAATCAGGATCAGACGATCTCGAAGGATCTTTCGTTGTGGGACCAGCGTGGATCGTCGGTGCTGCGCGGCCAGACGCTGGTGCTGCCGATCGACAACAGTTTTCTCTATGTGGCGCCGATTTACATTCAGTCTTCGCAAACCAGCATGCCCCAATTAAAGAAAGTAGCGCTGGCCATGGGCGACAAGCTGGCTTATCAGGATACGTATGAACAGGCGCTGGCGCAGTTGATTGAACAAGTGGGCGGCAAGGCGGCGGGACAGCCGGCTCCCCTAACGCAAGCCACGCCCACGGGCAATGAGGGTAGCGCCCCGACACCTATGCCTATGGTGGCCGTGAGTTCCGGCAATCAAGCCGCGGAATCGCTGAAGCAGGTGCGAGATCACTTACAGCGCTATAGGGAATTGAATTCCCAGGGCAAATGGGCCGAAGCGGGTAAGGAATTGGAAGAAATCCAGAAAATCGTACAGAAGTGAAGGAAACGTGACTGTTTTCCGACTAACCGAGCAGCGACAGAAATGAAGCGGTAACGTCAACCGCCAATCGGGGGGCAGACTTCGGTCTGCCCGTAGCTAGCTCGTCTCCACAAACACATATTCGTGCTGGCCATCCCGGACGATCAGCGCACGTTTCCCCTCCTTCTCGCTTTTGACAAACTCAAAGCCGCTGAGCGGCGGGTCGGCGTTGATGAAAGAGATGGTACCGTCGTCGTTCTTGCGCGTTGCCATCCGGCTCTCACCGCCATCCCAAACGAAGACCGTATATTCGCCTGATCTCTTTACGTTGATGGTCCCAAGCTGCGCGTTCATATACCGCTGGGCCAGTGTCGACGCCTCGTTTCCGGCGGCCGGAAATGTCAAGCGCGCACGCTCCTTCGCGATCACAGTCCGGTAGTTATTAGCTGACGCATCTATCGTCGCCACGGCTTCCGGTTTTCCGTCGTAAACAACTTCCAGTAAGCGGCGCATGAACGGCCCCAGCAAATAGCCGCCCCCATCGGAATTGGTCAGCAGCACCGCGCCAATGCCTGCGTCCGGCAATATCATCCAGTCACTCTTGTATCCGAAGAGGCTGCCTCCGTGATGCACAATTGGAATGCCCCAGTGATTGTTCACCTCAAGCCCCATCCCGTAGGTCTCGTATTCTCCGATCGGGATCTGTGGCTTCCTGCGCATCAATAAATTCTCTTCCGAGACGAACTGCCGTCCGTCAGCGAGTTTGCCGCGTCGCAGCTCCAGCAATGCGTATTGCGTCATATCATGAGCTGAGGTCCAAACGCCGCCCGCTGGACGAAACGGAACAACTGAATAGTTCTGCTCCATCTTGATCAGCGTTGCATGCCCGTCGATGTCGTCAGCGTACGGACTGGCGAAGTCGCCATGCTGCGCTTTCGCCATATCAAACGTCGTGTTGCGCATGTCCAGCGGCTTGAAAATTTCTTTCTCCATCGCGCGGTCGTATGCCTTACCCGCTTCACCCGCCGGCTCGTACACATGCGCGCCGATATATCCCGCAGCGGATGCCATAAGATTGCTGTACTGGAAAACCTCGCCAAACTTGCTTGTGGGCTTCATGCCGCTCAGCAGCGTGAAGGTGGATTCCGGGGTCAGCTTCTTATACTCGAAAATCCATTCGAGGTCTTGACGAGGCATCCCCGTACAGGCGCAGATCAGGTTCTTGATCTCTATTTGCTTGGTGACGGCATCGTCAGCCAGCTTGAAATCAGGGTAGACCTTGGTCACAGGCTCGTCCCAGTCCAGCTTTTTCTCGTCAACCAGCTTGGCTAACAACAAGGTTGTCATGCCTTTGGTGTTCGAGGCAGCCATAAATAGCGTGTTCGCGTCCACCGGATCCGGCTTGCCTAACTCTTTCACGCCGATCCCGCCCTCGTATACCACCTTGCCGTGATCGATCAGCGCGAAACCGGCCCCAGGCACATCGAGCTTCTTCATGGATGCCTCAAGGAAGCTGCGCAGCTCTTCGATCCGTTCGCTATTGAGCGGCAATGGTGTGCGGCCCGAAAAAGACTCGCGCTGATAATCCTTGGGTCGAAGGCTTCCCCCAATCAGCCCAATCTGGGCGCCGCGCTTCTCAAACGTCGCGTCGGAACCATCCAGAAGCACCACTGTCCAGTTGTCTCCCGCGCGGTAAGCGATCGCTGCCACGACTGCCTTCTCATTGGGAGAGGTTTCATAGGCAAACCGCTTGCCTTCGGTCCATCCGTCGTGATCGGGTATATTCACCGCGACCCGCAGCGGCCTGGCAAAGCCCGGCTTGTAAGCGGTCCAAGCCTGTGACACCGCCGTTGCGGCGTCCGGCGCCTTTTCATCCACCACGACAATGTGAGTATCGCCTTCCGGCGCGGTTGCCGTGATCATCCCTGAATCAGAAGAGACTGTCCATCCTCCGGGTGTGGCGAACGTGACGCCGGCAGCAGTCTTTTGCGGAATATTTTTGGGATTGTCTTCCGGTAAAAGTAAACCGGGCGCACCCATCCCAATTAAGACCGAAAGCCATATCGCGCGGATTCTGTTCGTCATATCGGGCAATTATATGCCCGCGGCGTAGCGCGGTCAAATGACAGGTTCAATGTGTCTGGGTGAAAGAATTCTGGTGGGCCTTAGAGAACTCGAATCTCCGACCTCTTCCGTGTCAAGGAAGCGCTCTAACCAACTGAGCTAAAGGCCCACGATCAAACACAAAGCTGTGCAACGCCTCGCGCAACTATCAAAGTAACACGCCGCCAACGCCTGAACTCAAGCATGGCCCGTTCGGCCTTGCAGCAAGTCGACGACATGCGGAATCAGATGCTCAATCACTTGCAGTGAAAAAAGCGCGCCGCGGGGCGATCCCGGCAGGTTGACAATCAGCGAACGCTTGCGCTGGCCGGCTAGTCCGCGCGACAAAATGGCCAGTTTGGTCTGCTCCATGCCGCGCGCGCGAACCCACTCGGCGATCCCAGGTATTTCCCGTTCCAGAACGCCGCGTGTTGCTTCCGGGGTTACATCGCGGGAACTCAGGCCGGTTCCACCTGTCGTGAGGATTAAGCCATGGCCGGCATCCGACCATTCGCGTAGTTTGGCTGCGATAGCGGCTTGATCGTCCGGCACTAAACCGGTGGCGGCGACGGTCCAACCGATTTCGCTAATGCGCGCGGCGAGGGCTGGGCCAGAGGCATCGGCGCGCGTGCCGGCGGCGGACGAATCGCTGACGGTGAGAATCGCAACGTCGATCATTTCGCGCGCCCGCGGCGGAATGTCCCCGATTTGCCGCCGCGCTTTTCGAGCAATTGAATTTCGCGAATTTCAATCGACTTGCTCAGCGCTTTCGTCATGTCGTAGATGGTGAGCGCCGCGATGGCCGCGGCCGTCATCGCTTCCATTTCGACGCCGGTTTGAGCAACCGTGCGCGCACTCGCGATGATCTCTATCCCCTCCGCTCCAATCTGGAAATCCAGCGCGACATGGCTGAGCGGCAATTGGTGGCAGAGCGGAATCAGCTCGGAGGTTTTCTTAGCGGCTGAAATGCCGGCGATGCGCGCCACTTCCAGCGGATCGCCTTTCTTATTTCGCGGTAGCGCGGCGATCACTTCCGGTGGCATGGCAACAAAAGCGCGCGCGATGGCGCTGCGGCTGGTTGGCGCTTTGGCCGAAACGTCCACCATGGACGCCGCGCCCGCTTCGTTGTAGTGCGACAGCTTCCTCTGCTTCATATTTTCATCATGACCCGAATGCTGTCGCCGGCGGCCCAGCTTTCGCGATCATGATCCGCAACTAAAAAGCAATTTGCCTTGGCCAGCGCCGGAATATCGCTCGAACCCTGCCATGGAATGTGGCGCAGTTGTTGGCCATCTTCGTTTAAACGCGCCGGCAGGAAGCGCGTCAACCCTCCTTTATGCCGGAACGGCGCTTCGAAGCGCGCGCTCAACAATGGCAAACTAATGTCGCTGATGCCCGCTAATAACTCCAGCGCCGGCCGCGCAAAGAGCTGAAACGTGATCAGTGAAGATCCCGGGTTGCCGGGCAATCCGAACACCGGCTTGCGGTTCGACGTGCCGAAGGCCGTGGGTTGTCCAGGTTGGATTCGGACGCGTTCGAAATGAAATTCAACACCCAATTCCCGCAGCGCGGGTTTGACCAAGTCGTATTTGCCGGCGGAAACGCCGCCGGTGACGAGCAACAAATCGTAAGTCAACCCCTGTGCCAAAAGCGCGAGCAACGCGTCTTTGATATCCACGGCAACCGGCAGGATAGTCGCATCGCCGCCGGCGGCGCGCACTAAGGCTGCCAGCATATAGGAATTCGAATTGCGTATTTGATGCGGCGCGGGACTCTGGTCTAGCGCGACGATCTCATCACCGGTAGCTAGGATCGCGACGCGCGGTTTGGCTACAACCTGAATGTTTGTTCGCCCTTCGGCGGCGAGCACGGAAATGTGACTGGCATCAAGTTTGGTTCGGGCGGGAATCAGCACTTCTCCCAACTTGGCTTCCGCGCCACGCTTATTGATGAACTGATCCTTATCGGCCGGCCGATCGATTTTGACCCGATCGCCTGATCGCGTCACATGTTCGATCATGACGACGGCATCGGCGCCTATTGGGACCGGAGCGCCGGTCATGATTTCGAGCGCTTGCCCTGAACTGAGGGGAGATTGCTCTTCGTCGCCCGCGCGCACTTCTCCGCGGACTAAAAGCGTTCCTGGAACGTCCTTGGCCTGCACGGCATATCCGTCACGCAAAGATCGTTCCAATGCCGGATAATCGCGTGCCGCGCAAATTGCTTCGGCCAGAACGCGCCCATGCGCATACGTCAACGCGACATGCTCGGTTTTCAATTCGCGAATAAATGGTCGCACCGTTTCGATGACGATGCGCCGCGCTTCGTCAAAATCGAAGGCGGTGGGCCGGGGCTTTGGCGCGGAAGGATCGCTCACGCCTCGGATTGTACACTTTGCCGGTTAAAAATCAAAAGCACCCACGAAACGCTGCATTCTGGCGGCCAATTCTGTCAGCGTTTGGGCGGCATTTTGTGTTTCAAGCGCGCCGCGCGCGGTCTCCTTGGCGGAATCCGCCACTCCTGTGATGCTCTTCGTGATCTCGGCCGTTCCGCGAGCCGCTTCGTGAACGTGGCGGCCTATCTCGTTGGTGGTGGCCGTTTGTTGCTCGACTGCCGAGGCGATGGAATTCGAAATGTCGTTGATCTGCCCAATAATCGAACTTACTTCGGCGATGGCGCCGACGGCGCTCTTGGTATCGCCTTGAATGGCCTCAATTTTGTGGCTGATTTCTTCCGTGGCGTTGGCGGTGGCTTTCGCCAATTCCTTTACTTCATTGGCCACCACGGCGAATCCCTTGCCCGCTTCTCCCGCGCGCGCCGCTTCAATAGTGGCGTTGAGTGCCAGCAGGTTGGTCTGCTGCGCGATCGAGGTGATCACTTTAATCACCTTACCAATCTCCGACGAAGAATCGCCCAGTTGGCCGATTGTCTTGTTGGTGGCGGTGGCAACGGCGACCGCACTCTTGGCGATCCGCGCCGCCTCATGCGCATTGCGCGAAATCTCGCGTATGGAGGAGAGCATTTCTTCCGAGCTGCCGGCCACGTTGGTGACGCTATTCGAAACTTCCCGGCTATAGGCCGAGACGGCGTTCGCCTGACTCGCCGTCGCCTCGGCGCCATCGGCCATGAGCCGGCTGGTAGCCGTTAGTTCTTCGGCCGAGCTGGCAATGGTGTTGGCATTCTCACTGGTGGCGCGCAACGGTTCTACGACGGCGTCTAGCGTGCTGTTGATGCCGGCTATGATCTTTCGGTAATCTCCCGGATGCCGGGTCGCCTCCACGCGCGCCCGCAGGTTCTTCTGCGCCACGGCTTTGGATAAATGCTCGGTGTCGGCAATTAAGTTTTTGAGGTTGCTGCGAATTCCTTCGATGATGTCGTTAATGAACGCCCTTTGGTTAGGCTGTTTTTCGAACGGTGCCTCGAAATTGCCTTTGCCAAATTCCGCCACGCAAGCGAGCGCCTTCTTCTTCACCGCAACGTGCTCGCTCACCATGTCGTTCACTCCTTGTGCCACGGTCCGGTAAGCCCCTTCGAAATGTTCGGCCGGCATGAAAGTATCGATGTTACCGACGGAGTGAGCATCCGCCATGCGGCTCATTTCCGCCACCAGCCGGCGAATGTTGTCCACCATTCCTTGAATGGCTACCGAGAGAATATCGGCTTCGGAATGACTTTCGATTGTTACACTCATGTCGCCGCGCGCTACCGCCTCGGCAACGCTCGCTACTTGATTTTGCGCCTGCAGAAGACGGCTCATGCTACTCGCCAGAACTCGTTTGCTGCTGACGTCCTTGAGGGTTTCCAATTTGGGGCTTTTCAGATTGCCGGAGGCCAAAACGTCAGCCTGTTCCGCCACCTTCGCTAAGAACTCATGCAAGCGCGCGAAAGAACGCCCCACCCGTCCTGCCGACGGAATATACAACTGCAGCACCGGATCGTGCAGGCGGTCCCCGGCCAGCGCATCCGCTTGCGCGATCAGCGTGGACAACGCTTGCTTGGCTTGATCAATATGTTCGGTTCGGTCCGCGCCCGGATCAGGCTGAATCGCAGAGACGTCTATGCTCATCGATTCCAACAGCCGCATGACAAAGGAATCCATGATGGCCTGCAGATCATAATTCAAAACCCGGCATAACACTTCCACCGCTTCACTCCACTTGGCGTGATTCGGAATCGCCTTACGCAGGTGGACAGTGGCGATTTTCTGCAGTTCCGTGTAGGAACCCACATACCATTTCATGGGCAGATTGATGCGATTGTGCACCTGGCCAATTTTGAGCCTGGTTTCGAAATAATCAGTACCCCATTCGGAAGCCGCCCCTTCGAACAAGCCGATGAAATAGCCTTCCTGGGCAGATTCCAGAACGGCGCGCAAACCATCGAGACTGGCGCTGCTGCGTTTGGCAAAGGTCTCAAAAAATCGCCGCGTGGGCGGAAAGTCAAACTGCCAGTCGTAAAACTCTTTCGCCACCTGTTTCGCTACGGATTTTGCCCAAGGAATCAAGTCGCTCATGATCTTCGCCTCGCGCGCCGTTAACCGGATGAACGTCCGGCGTGCCGCCAGATTGTCGGCGTTGATCCCGAACTCCTCCAGCGGCCCTGTCGCCGGCTTGGCTTTCCCGCGCTCATCCGTCGGAATTCGCAAATCATTCGAGAAAGGCCGCGAACTTGTGACTTCTTCCGCCTTAGCGGGCCGTTCGTCCGACCAGGTCGCCACATCATCAGCTACAGACTGGGCATTGCTCATGATTCTTATTTCGGATTGCGGCTCATATTCCATTAGAGTCAGAGTGCGCTTCCTCCTAAGAATCGATCACTTTCTTGCAAATTTTTGGATCGTCACCTATTAGTGTGTCTGATTACCCCGATAAGACTACCAGGGTGTGACGCCAGATTGCACCTGCCAAGAGGTTTATGCCTATCATTTCGCCGTTCGCGCCGCCAAGCCGTCACCGCCGTCCAGGGTCGCCCGTCAGCTGGGGAATCGCAACTCGCATGCACCGATTTCCATTTCCGTTTTCGGCGGCCTTGCCACTCAACAGGAAAACGAATGCCAACCGGCCTTATTTTCCTGCGATCGATAATAGTTCAATTTCGAAAATCAACGTCGAACCGCCCGGAATGCCCGGCCGGCCCTGATCGCCGTACGCAATATCCGAGGGACAAACGAGCCGAGACTTGCCGCCCACCTTCATCTTCTGCACGCCTTCCGTCCAACACTTGATCACGCCATTGAGCGGAAATTTGGCAGGCTGATTTCTGGCATAAGAACTGTCGAATTCCTTGCCGTCGATAAACGTGCCCCGGTAGTTTACTTCCACTGTGTCCGTTGCAGCCGGTGACGCGCCCGTACCTGGCTTAAGCTCTTTATAAATCATTCCAGAGTCGGATTTGGAAGCGCCTGGCTCGCTGGCCGCCTTCGTCAAGTAGGCGGACGAGACCGTCTTCTCTTTGGCCGCTACTCGCGCCGCTCGCGCCTTCGCCAGCGGATCGATTTTCGGCCCCCAAGTACTTAACTCCACGGCGGGCTTGCCGGCCGCGGCATCCGACATCGCGCGTTTCACAATCTCCAGTTCAGCCGGCGACAAGTCAAATTGCCCAAGGGAACGGTAAATACTCAAGCCCAGCGAGTAAATCGTTTTCTGATCGTCTGTGGTCAAGATCGGAGCCGCTTTGTGGGCTGCCGTCGTGGGCGTCGCTTTCTTCTTCGCCGCACTAGAGGAGGTGGAAGTGTTCTGCTTAGGTGTTTGTGCGTCGGAGGACAACACCATCAACGCTAGCACGCCCGCCGTCATGAAAATGTATTGAAAACGCATGAGTTTCCCTCAGGATCTCACACCGGCCCTAGCGAAGGTCGTTGGCATTTTTGCGGCACTTCGCGGTAGCCCCGCCGAGGCCGACTCCCGGCTTCCCCGCAGAGCGCGGTCCCCGTTGTTTTGTGATTTTGCGGAACGAAGCCAATTTCGGACTTGTTCTATTGATTTCTTAGGTTTAGAAGCTATTTGTAACATATTTGTAGGAAATGCGCTGTTCCCTTGCGGTCGCGGTTCCGTTAGCGCCTTTCCTGACTTAAAATACCTCGAGCCTGAAGGTGGGCCATACGCGGATGGTTGTTTTGGAGCTCAGAAAAAAGCTGGTAAGTGTCTGGAAGGATTGGATTTATAATTATTTTGCAGTTTTTTTCAACTCTTGTGACTAATAAATCGCTTCAGGGGGGCCCGCACATCTCCACTGCGCCCCCCATTTTGCGCCGCCCGCTGAAGTGGCCTTTATCAGTGATTTTGCTTCGTTGAGCAAAAACGCCGTTCCTATCTGCGTTCATCCCATTCATCTGCGGCGATTCTTTGCCTAGGGCTTATCTGTGGCCTGCGCCCAAACTCTCAACCTTCCCGGCGAAGCCGAACAAGCCTGGGACATACCCTCAAAAATGGACCGACCACGATTTCGTCGCCCAAACCACTCAGGCCTAGTGGTTCCGCATCTTCTGCGAACGCAATTTCGACAACTTGCAGTGGACCGCCGCCAACACCGCCTCGTATTAACTGGGATGCCGAGAAATGCAAAACTTTCGAACGCCTGCAGCGCGACAAAACCGCCGCCGAACTCGCTAACTATTTCCCCCTTCGACTTCACCGTGGAAGATCCCACCAGCCTCACCGGCCGTTCCGTTGGCTTGCGCGCCGGCGGCAACCCCGAACTCGACAAGAAACTCGGGCGCAATCGACGGAAGAGGCGACCACTGCCCGTAATCCCATTCTTCATTCATTTGGAGTATCCTCTTATCCAGGACCCCTTGACCATGAAACTTGTCCATCTCTTCGCCCTGGCGCCCCTGCTGGCCCTATCCCTGTGCGCAGCCATTCCCGCACCCGTGACGTTCTCCCACGACGTCGCCCCCATCCTCTATCAACATTGCGTCGCTTGCCACCACCCCAACGACATCGCCCCCATGTCGCTGCTTACTTATAAGGATGCCCGCCCCTGGGCTGCCGCCATCCGCCAAGCCATCGTCTCCGGAACCATGCCCCCGTGGAAAGCCGATCCCCACTTCGGCAAATGGTCCAATGATCCGCGCCTTTCCGACAAGGAAATCGCCACCATCAAAGCTTGGGTGGAAGGCGGCAAACTCGAAGGTGATCCCAAAGACATGCCTGCCCAACCTGTCTTTGCCGACGGCTGGAAAATCGGCAAGCCCGATGCCATCATCACCATTCCCGAACAAACTATCGAAGCCACCGGCCCGGATCAATACGTCTATCTGAACGTCCCCACCAACTTCACCGAAGATCGCTGGATCGTCGCCGCCGAGCTCCGCCCCGGCAACCGCCGCATCGTGCATCACGCGCACGTCTTCGTCGTTGAAAAGTCCGAAGCCAAAACCGCCTCGGCCAAGCCAGAAGAAAACGATCCGCAACGCGAATATGCGAATTGGCTGCTCGTCAAGCAAGGATCGCTTGAATGGATGCGTCCGGAAGCTCCGGTGATCGATAACGGCTGTTCCGTTGACGACAACGGGCTTTTCCCCGGCCATAAATCGTCCGATCTTGGCAGTCTCATCAGTTCTTATCTGCCCGGTCGCGCGCCCGATGTTTATCCAGAAGGCACCGCCCGCAAAGTACCCGCCGGCGCCACAGTGAATTTTCAGATTCACTACTCGCGCACTACCGGCAAGCGCGAAGTCGATGCTACCTCTGTTGGCCTCATCTTCGCCAAAGAGCCGCCGCGCCAGATCTCCCGCCGCATCGATCTCTCGAACACCATGTTCATGATCCCCGCCGGTGACCCCGACCATGCCGTCTCCGAATGCCATACATTTAATAAGGATGTCTTAGTCACCAGCCTCACCCCGCACATGCATCTCCGAGGTAAATCCATGCGCATCCTCGCGGACCTTCCTAATGGCGAACAGGAAACCCTCCTTTACGTCCCTGCCTATAGCTTCAACTGGCAGATTACCTATCGCGCCGAGCAACCCATTTTCCTTCCGAAAGGCACGCGCATCGAAATACACGCCACTTTCGATAACTCAGTCAACAACCCAACCAATCCCGACCCCAAAAAAATGGTCCGCTGGGGCAGTGCCAGTGAAACCGAAATGATGGATGGTTGGATCGAGTATCTGGATGCACCTCCCAAGCCCACGGCGCCGAGTGTAGCGGCACTGCAGCATTAGAGGACAGCTAAGTGGCAGCCATTCACTCCTTCGCGCGCACCGTTGCGCTGGCGTTGACGCTTGCCTGCGCCACAGTCGCCGCCCAGCAACCGGCCGCCACCGAAGACTTCTTCGAAACCCGCATTCGGCCGCTTTTCGTAAACAAATGCTATGCCTGTCACACCGAAGAGCACATGGGAGGTCTCCAACTTGATACCGCCGAACACGCCTTGAAAGGCGGCAAAGCCGGCGCCGTCATCATTCCCGGCGATCCCGATCATAGCCTCATGGTCAAAGCGCTCCACTACAGCGACGCGCGCCTCAAAATGCCTCCCAGCGGCCGCCTCACTGATTCCGAGATCGCCGCCGTCGAAACGTGGATCAAGAACGGCGCCGTCTGGCCTCAGTCCGCCAACGCCATCGTCACTCCCAAATCCACTCCCTACCTCATAACTGCCGAACAACGAGACTTTTGGTCTTTCCGCCCAATCGCTAATCCCACTCCTCCCAGCATCCGAGACGCAAAATGGGCTCACTCTGAAATTGACCGTTTCATCCTCGCCAAGCTCGAGGAACACAGTCTCAAACCCGTCCCGGCGGCCAGTAAACGCACGCTCCTCCGTCGCGCCACTTATGATCTTACCGGCCTCCCGCCCACTCCCGCCGAAGTCGCAGCCTTTGAAACCGATCGTTCTCCCACCGCCTTCGCCAAAGTCGTAGATCGCCTGCTCGATTCTCCCCGTTATGGCGAAAAATGGGGCCGCTTCTGGCTTGATATCGCCCGCTACTCCGACGACCGCCTCGACTCCGAACGCGACAATCCTTACGACAATTCCTTTCGCTACCGCGATTGGGTCATTCAAGCCGTCCAGCAGGACATGCCCTTCAATCAATTTGTGAAGGCGCAAATCGCCGGCGATCTCCTGCCTGATCACGAGCGTTATGAAGCCGGTCTAGGCTTTTACTCCCTCAGCCCGGAGTTTCAAGACGAGCGTGTCGACGCCACCACACGCGGCTTCATGGCGCTCACCGTCGCTTGCGCCACCTGCCATAACCATAAATACGATCCCATCCCGACACAGGATTACTATTCGCTTCTCGGAATTTTCAACAATACCGAGCTGCATGAAACGCCTCTCGCTCCTAAAGACGAGGTAGAACGGTATGCCGCAAAAAAGAAAGAGCTCGAATGTCAGGAGAAAGAACTGAAAGATTTCGCGGCTCGCCAAGCCAGTGAACTCGCGGAAATCCTCGCCCAAAAAACCGCCTCTTATATGTTGGGTGAAACCTCCGGCCTCGACAAAGAAACAGCGGAGCGTTGGACCAAATACCTAGCAAAACCGGACCACAAACACCCTTTTCTCGCCCAATGGAACAAAGATCATTCCCCGCAAGCCGCCCGTGAGTTTCAATCTCTCTTACTCACCATCGATGAAGAGAAGAAGCATGTTGATGACGAAAATCATATCCGTCTCGGCTTGAATCCCACGCGCGAAAATCTGTCCGATGCCGACTTAGTCTCCCTCGCTCGAGACAAGTATGTTCTGTGGGAGGATTTCTTTGGCGAGAAAGGCGTTTACTATTATGGCGAAAAATCTATTGATCGTTTTCTCACTGGTGTCTGGAAAGATCATCTCGATTCTCTCCGCGCACGTGCAGCGGAACTCAAGAAAGAGTTACCGCCGCGTTATCCTTACTTGCAAACCATCGCCGATAAAAAGAAACCCGCCGAGGCGCACGTCTGGCTGCGTGGCAACAAAGACAGCCCCGGCGAGCCCGCTCCGCCGCACTTTCTGGCCATCTTAAGCCAAGGTTCTCCGGCTCGTTTCACCCCCGGCCGCGAGCGTCTCGAGCTCGCCGAAGCCATCGTCGATCCCAAAAATCCACTCACCGCGCGCGTCATCGTCAACCGCGTCTGGCAGCAGCATTTCGGCCAAGGCATCGTGCGCACCCCCAGCAACTTTGGCAAGCAAGGAGATACGCCCTCGCATCCCGAGTTGCTCGATTACCTAGCCACGCGCTTCATGGCCGAGGGTTGGTCGCTGAAAAAGCTCCATCGCGAAATGATGCTCACCTCCGCTTACGCGCTCAGTGCGCAAATTAACCAAGCCGCCTATGCCGCCGATCCTGAAAATCGCCTCCTATGGCACGCCAATCGCCGCCGCCTGGATGTCGAAGCCATCCGCGATTCGCTCCTTTTCGTTTCCGGCAATCTGGATCTCAAATCCGGCGGCCCCGCTGTCGAATTCGGACCAGCCAATCATCGCCGCACGGTTTACGGTTACATCAGCCGCCGCCGCCTCGACCCAGTTTTGGCTCTGTTCGATTTTCCAAATCCCGTCGCGACCAGTGAACAGCGCTTGCCCACTCTCGTCCCGCTACAAAAGCTTTTCTTCATGAATAGCGATTTCGTCATGGAGCAATCAAAAGCCCTCGCGAAAAAACTGACTGAACTGAGCGGCGATGACAACGCACGTGTCACATCTGCCTACCGCCTCCTCTTCCAGCGTGAGCCTAGCGAGGCCGAACGCAAACTCGCTCTCGAGTTTCTGCATGACTCGCAAAATGCCTGGCCGCAATACACCCAAGTCCTGCTCAGTTCCAACGAATTTAGCTATTTGAATTGAGGAATACATGAATAGACGCGAGATGTTACGCACCATGGGCGCCGGCTTCGGCATGGCGGGCTTCGCCGGCCTGCTTTCGGCTACTGAGACCGCTCCCAATCCGCTCGCGCCCAAGAACCCTCACTTCACGCCCAAAGCCAAACACGTCATTTTCCTTTTCCTCAATGGCGGCCCTTCGCAAGTAGACACCTTCGACCCCAAACCGCTGCTACAGAAATACAGCGGCCAACCCATCCCCTCCGGAACTCTCAAAACCGAGCGCAAAACCGGCAGCCTCCTCGGCTCTCCGTTCAAGTTCAACCGCTGCGGCAAGAGCGGCATTGAAGTCAGCGAAATATTTCCCAAGCTGGGCGAATGCATTGACGACGTTTGCGTCATTCGCTCGATGTACACCGACATTCCCAATCACGAACCGTCGCTCTTCATGATGAATTGCGGCACGCGCGTCCCGGGCCGTCCTTCGATGGGTTCCTGGCTCACGTATGGCTTGGGTTCGGAAAATCAAAATTTGCCCGGCTTCGTCGTTCTCTGTCCTGGCTATCCCATCGTCGGCCCGCAGCTTTGGACCTCCGCCTTCCTGCCGGCCATCTACCAAGGTACCTATATTCCGAATAGCGAGAAGACGCCCGACAAGCTGATTCACTACATTCGCAATAATGAAATATCTGTACCCGCCCAGCGCCGCCAGCTTGACCTGCTGGCCAAACTCAACGGCCTCGAAATGGAGCGCGACGGTTCGGACCCCACGCTCGAAGCGAGTATTCAAACCTCCGAGATCGCCTTTCGCATGCAAGCCGAAGCGCCCGATGTTTTCGACATCACCAAGGAGCCCGAAGCGGTACGCGCCCGTTATGGCGAGCATGATTTCGGCCGTGGGTGTCTGATGGCCCGCCGCTTGGTGGAGCGTGGCGTCCGCATGGTGCAGGTTTATTACGGTAATGGCCAACCTTGGGACAATCATGACGATATCTTGATCCACCATGATTTGGCCAACAAAGCCGACGGACCCATTGCCGCGCTCTTGCAAGACCTGAAAGCTAGCGGCTTGTTAAACGAAACGCTGGTGATCATTGGTGGTGAGTTCGGCCGCACGCCGGTTGTCGAAGTCAGCGGCCTCATAAAATATCAAAACGGCCGCGACCACAATAGCTGGGGCTTTTCCACGCTGGTGGCCGGCGGCGCGGTGAAAGGCGGCACCACCTACGGCGCAACCGATGATTTTGGCTTCAAGGCGGTCGATAAACCAGTTCATATTCACGATCTGCACGCTACCCTGCTCCACGCTTTGGGCATGGATCATACCAAGCTCACCTATCGCTATAGCGGCCGCGATTTCCGCCTAACCGATGTCGCTGGAAATGTGGTGAATGAGATCCTGGTATAGGTGTTGTACTTCGACAACAATTCGACCACGCCGCTGGCGCCTGAAGTCGCGAGCGTGTACGCTGCCTCGTTACGCGAGGTGTATGGAAATCCCTCCAGCACGCATCGTGCCGGGCAGTTGGCCCGCCAGGCGCTCGAGCAGTCCCGCCGGACTATTGCCGGCGTTCTCGGCGTTTCACCAGCGGAAATCGTTTTCACTAGCGGCGGCACCGAGTCGAACAATTTGGCGCTCTTGGGTTTGCCAAGACTGATCCATGCCGTAACGTTGGCTATTGAGCATCCGGCAGTTCTGGAGCCGTTCCGTCGGCTGGAACATCAAGGTGTTGAAGTTAGTTACGTAAAGAGTGCCGATGCCGCTATAGGGGCCATAAGGGACACCACGTCGCTGGTCTCTGTGATGCACGCGAATAACGAAACCG
>Ga0182012_10002603_pt1 | contig 19450 bp, 18 predicted proteins | sample 612S2SmetaG_FD_120486 | JGI IMG/M metagenome (GOLD analysis project Ga0182012, IMG submission 120486) | Permafrost microbial communities from Stordalen Mire, Sweden - 612S2S metaG | ecosystem: Environmental > Terrestrial > Soil > Wetlands > Permafrost | place: Sweden: Stordalen | collected...
AGGCACGATCGTGGGTACTGGCGTTGCAGAGGTGCCAGCCAATGCTGAGCACCCCACCTGGAGGTGTAGGCGGGGCCGACGGCGATGACCGCCACCCCGGCGTTGTAGGCCATCTGGGTGAGCCGGTCCCGGAACCGAGCCGTCGGCAGGCCGGAGATCTGGCGCCGGAAGGACACTTTTCTCGGGACCAACGAACGAGCGGAGCGAGCGAGGCGGTAGTGAGACGCCGGAGGCGGCTCATGTTTTTGAAGGCCTGCCGGCCCTGGCGGGCCGTCACTACCGCCCCGGCCCTACGGGCCGGCTTGGTGACGATGAAGCGTTCGGGAGGGCCGCGTCACTTCCGCACCGACTTATTGATGCTGTTTGTGCTGCCGCTGCTCCCGGTGCTGGTGCTGGCGGTTGTGCTGCTGGCGGTTGTGCTGCTGGTGGGGTTCGCACTGGTGCTGGCGTTCGTGGTGGTGCTGCTCGTGGTGGTGGCGGCAGCGCCACTCCCACTGGGGGCGGACGCTTGCGTGCCGGTCCACACCGCCAGTTGGCCGTCCACGGTCCCGGCGATGATCGCCTCCTGGCCCACATAGGCGGCGGCGCTGGCCTGTGCGAAAACCGTGCCCATGAAGGCGGGGCTGTCGGTGTCCAACTGTTGCCAGGTGTTACCGGCGTCGCTCGAGGACCACAGCCCTGCGGGCGTGAAAACGGCGCCGGCTTCACCGCCGACAGGCGCCGGCCAGATCTGCGTCGGCGCGTCGCCGTCCCCGCTGACGCCGAGCCAGGTCGTCGTGCCAACGGCCACGCCGTCAAGGGGGGCCGTTTCGAGGCCGACGGGTGCGCCGCCGGAGGGCCCGGTGAAGGTGGTCGAAAGCTCCTGCCATGAGGTCCCATCCGCGGAACCCCAAAGAACGGGCTGCTCCAGTTGACCGGTGCCGGTCGACCCGCCGTAAGCGATGAACCCGTTCCCCGTCCAGAGGCAGCCATCGACCTGCGTGTAGCTCCCGTTGGCAGTCCCGGGCAGGAACGTGGCGCTCGTCCAGGACGACCCGTCGGCACTCGACCATGCGGCGGGAAGCGCACCTTCATCGGTGCCGGTCTCCGAGCCGACGACCACGGCACTGTTCCCCGCTCCGCAGGTGGCGCGCGCTTGCTCGGTGGCCAGCTGCGGGGTGGCGTCAAGGACCTGGGGCCGCTGCCAGGTGGTGCCGTCCGGGCTGAACCACCCCACCGCCTGAGGGCCAGCCTGGCCGACCACATAGAGGCTGTTGCCGAGCCGACCTGCGGCGGTGGCGGTGAAAGGGCCGGCCAGCGGTGCCTCGACGCGCGGCTCGGTGGTAGTGGTGGTAGTCGCCGCGGGATTAGTGGTCGTCGTGGCCGCACTGGGAGCGCTCGTGGTCGTAGACCCGGAGCGGCTGGTGGTACTGGTCGTCGACACGGAGCTGGAACGGCCCGAGCTGGTGGCCGTGCTGGTCGCGCCCGTGCCGGTGGTCGTTGTCGGGATCGTCGTTGTGGTGGTCGGCCCCGTCGGCGGAGGGTTGCCGAGACTGGCGGGGTTGATGGGCTCGTAGGGCCAGGTGATGCCCCCGTCAGGGGACAGGCTGGCGAAAGCCTCCGTCCACGGATATGCCGGTCGGTCGGGCTGGCCGACCGTGCGGGACCCTACGGCGAGGAGGCCGGCAGGCACGGGGAGCAACTGGTTGACGGTGCCGTTCTGGAAGGCGTCGACGTTGGACGTCTGCCAGGAAACGCCGTCCGTGGACGTGAGCAACGCCACCGAGCTCTCGTCGTTGCCGAGGACCTGGCCGGGGTCGAACAACTGAACGCTCATCACGAGTTGGCCGTCATCGCTGACGAGACTGGTCGGCCAAGCCGTGGGGAGAGGGCTGCCGAACTCGGCGGTCCCACTCGGCTCGTGCCAGTCCCCGTTCTGTCGCACCAGGACGTAGGGCTGGCCCGGGAGGTTGTCGACCAGTACGGTCGTGCGACCGTCGGCCGCGGCCAAGCCTAGGTGCCAGTCGGTGTCGCGGGCGGCCGCCGCCGGGAGGGCCACAGCCGACCATGCCAGGCCGTTGGTGGACTGCCAGAGGCGCTGGCGTCCGGGGCTGCCGCCGGCCGCGTACAACAAGCCGTCCGCTCCTGTGGCCACATAAGCGAGGGCTCCCGGGCTGTCCGCCGGCTCGTCGTCGAGGGGAAAGCTCTGCGACGTCTGGCTCCAGGAAAAGCCGTCCGGCGATATCCACGAGGCCGGCTGCCAGGTCGAGCCGATGCGCACGCCACCGACGGCCAGCAAGCCCGATGTGGCCGCGCCGCCCCCGACCGAGCTCCCGATGGTGCCGATGTCCACCAGCGAGGTGATCACATGGTCGCCGGCGCCGAAAAAGATCGGGCCCGGGTTGCGCACGGCCACCCAGTGGATGCCGTCAGAGGAGTACCAGAGGGCAGCTGCCAGGCGGTTGCCGTTGACAGTGGAACCGGCCGCGAATACTCCGGTGGGGGTGGAAAGGATGTCGTTGACGACGGCGCCGGGCTCACCGTCTATCACGTCGTCGGCCCCCGACAGGACGTCCCATTGCAGGCCGTCGGTCGAGTACCAAACGGTGGCGTCGCCGTCGATAGTACCGGCGGCGAAGAGGCCGAGCGCCCCCGCCGCCACTGTGTCCATGGCCGCACCGGGCTCGGCTGAGGACGTCGCCGACGCAGGAGGATCGAAGACCGGAGTGTCGGGGATCGCCACGAAAGGTTGGCCCGGCGCAGCGCTCATCCACACCGCCGCCCTCTGTTGGGTGCCGCTGCCGGCCGAACCGACGACGACCTCACGTTGGCCCCAGTTGGTGACGGCGTCGGCTTCATAGGCGGCCCCGGCCTCTGGTTCGGGCAGCACGGACTTTGACCAGTTGAGGGCGTCGGGCGAGCTCCAGATCGTCGCCGTCGCTGGCCCGCCCGTTATGAACTGGGTGCCGGCGATCAGCCATTGCCCCCGCTCGCCGGGCGGGATCACCGATGAAAGCGTGCTGCTCACACCTCCTCCCAGCTGGAGGTTGATGCTCGGGTCTTTCTGCCAGGTGTAAGTCAGCGGGAACGACGACGGGGCCGTCGTCTGCGTTGTGGCCGAGGCCGGGCTCGTCGTTGCCGAGGCCGGGCCGGTCGTGCTCGACGATCCCCCAGTGGCGCTAGAGGCTGTGGCGCTAGAGGCTGTGGCGCTAGAGGCTGTGGCGCTAGAGGCTGTGGCGCTAGAGGCTGTGGCGCTCGAGGCGGTGGTGCTTGACGACCCACTGGAGGTGCTCGAGGGGGCCTTCGTGCTCGGGGGGGCCGTCGTGGTGGGCGGAAGGGTGGTGGGCGGAAGGGTGGCGGTCGGAGGGGTCGTGGTCGTAAGGTGGCCGGTCGCCGCCGATTTGGGGGTCGCGCCGCCCCCGCAGCTGGCCAGGACCAGGGCTAATGCTGCCGGGACGGTCAGCGCCGCCCGTCTCCTTACCGCGCTCTGGCCCCGAGAGCTCTTCGGGTTGCGGTCGGTGGGCACGGGAAGGGGAGGCGACTAACGGGAGCTCAAATTAGAGCCGCCGTCCCCCTTGCGCCTCCAGACCTTCCACCAAGGCTTTGATTCCCGCTCACGCTCGACCTCGGCCACGATCTCGGGCCCGGCGGCGGTGACGATGAAGTCGGCCGCGTCGAGAAGTTCGGCCACATCGCCTTCAGGAAGGTCGGGCTCGTCCTCCACCGGGGGCCGGAGCATGGAGCCGACGACGAACGTGCCGTCGATGATGTCCTTCTCGTAGCGGGAGCAGTTGGCCGGGCAGCGCCACGGTGCTTCGGGGGCAAGGTTGAGGACGCAGAAGCGCGCTGTTTCCCCGGTCGTATAGGTCCGGCTCTGAAAGTGCCGGCAGTCCTCCCGCATGGCCATTCGACCAGTGTTGCACTTCTTCCCTAGGGACCGGTACGGCGGATAGTTAGCATAGCTAACTGATACCATTGCGAGATGAAAGCCGGGCCAGTCGCACCGGTGAGCACGTCAAGCCGGTTGGCGATGAGCGTGATGAGACTGGAACGGCACCTCCGTCGGCGGTCGGCGGGAGGAGTGACGGCGTCGCAATATGCCGCGCTGGTCACGATTTCCAAGAAGGGAGAGCTGACCCTGGGCGAGCTGGCCGCGGCCGAGGGCGTGGCCCCGCCCTCCATGACCCGCATCGCCGCCAACCTCGAACAGGCCGGCCTCGTGCGCAGGCGCACCGACCCCCTCGACCGTCGGGTGGCCCTGGTCGCTCTTTCTCCGGCGGGCGCCCAGCTCTTGGCCGAGGCCCGTACCCGGCGCGAGGTGTACGTCAAAGAGCGTCTCGAGGCCATGGCCCCTGAAGACGTGGAAGTACTGGCCCGGGCGGCCGACCTCATGAGCGAGCTGGCGGGGGAGGTGCCGTGAAGGCGCCGGCGCCGGCCATGTTCCGATCGCTGCGCCGGCGCAACTTTCGTCTGTTCCTGAGCGGTCAGCTCGTCTCCAACCTGGGGACGTGGATGCAAAACGTGGCCCTGGTCTGGTTGGTGCTCCAGATCACCCACAGCCCTTTTGACGTCGGCGTGGTGAGCGCGGTGCAGTTCGTGCCGGCCCTGCTGTTCGGCGCTTACGGCGGGGTCGTGGCGGACCGTTTCCCCAAGCGCAGCCTCCTTGTTTTCACCCAGAGCGGGCTGGCCCTGTCGGCGGCGACGTTGGCCACGCTCGACCTGACAGGGGTTCGGCCTCTGTGGGCGATCTACGGCGTCACTTTCATCTCGGGGACGTTCGGGTCGATCGACATGCCCACCCGCCAGGCTTTCGTGTCCGAAATGGTGGGCATGGACGACCTGACCAACGCCGTGGGGCTCAACAGCGCCACGTTCAACCTGACCCGTATCGGCGGCCCGGCGTTGGGCGCCCTCGTAATCGACGTGGCCAATGTGGGCGACTGTTTCGCCTTGAACGCACTGTCGTACCTGGCGGTCATCGGCGCCCTGCTGGCCATGCGCACGGACGAGCTCTCCGCCGTCCGGCAGGTGGCCCATGCCCGGGGCCAGGTACGCGAGGGCCTCAGGTACATCCGCGGGACGCCGCGCCTCGTCGAGGCGCTGGCGCTGCTGGTCGTGGCGGGCACCCTCGCCTTCAACTTCAACACGGTGCTCCCCGTGCTGGCGAAGACCGACTTCAAGGGCGACGCCTCCACCTACGCGTTCATGCTTATCGCCATGGGGGTGGGCTCGGTGGCCGGCGCGCTCTCGGCGGCCCGCAACCGTGGCCCCAGGCTGTCGGTGGTGGTCGGGGCGGCGATAGCCATGAGTGCCGTGATGCTGGTGGTGGCGGTGGCCCGGAGCCTGGACCTCGAAGTGGCGTTGTTGGTGCTGGTGGGCTTCTTCTCTTTGCTGTACCTGTCGACGACCAACTCCACCTGCCAGCTGGCCAGCGCGCCCGAAATGCGGGGCCGGGTCATGGGCGTGTACTCGGTCATTTTCACAGGGTCCACGCCGGTGGGGGCGTTGCTCATAGGCCTGGTCGACCAGGAGCTCGGGGCACGCTGGGGCTTCGTGGTGGGGGGCGTCCCCACCCTGGTCGCCGCGGTCGTCCTGGGCGTGGTCCTCTGGCGCCGCCAGGGGCCCGGGACCGGGTCGCCGGGGTCACATCGTGGGCCGGCCTTTCCAGGCCGAGGTGCCCTTGCCGTGCTGACGGGCCGAACTGACCGTCATGGCGGCGTACAGGGAGGCAGTGAAAGGTAAGGCCAGGGCCTGCGCCGGCGGGGCGCCGTAGTACCTCACGATCGGCAGGTAGGTGGCGGTCATAGCCGTCCATGCGGCCACGCCGGCGGTGGCCAGCACGGGCCGACGGGTGGCGAGGCCGGCCGCGACGAGCAGGGGCGGGGACAGGTAGAGGGCGCCCAGCCCGGCCACCGTGCCGGCCAGGAAGGCGGGGTTGTAGTGGAGCTGGGTATAGGCGTTGCGGGCCACCATTTCCCAGATGCCGGCCAGGCGGGGGTAGCGGCGCAGGCTCTCGACCCGAGGGGCATCGTCGGCGCCGCCCTCGCCGGCCAGGCCCAGCCAGATGTCGAAGCCGGCCCCTTTTACCGCCCGGGCCAGGGCCACGTCGTCGATGGTGCTCGTGGCGATCGCCCCGATGCCACCCGCTTCGGCCAGCGCCCGGACCTCCACCAGCAGGCAGCCGCCGGCGGCCGCCGCCGTCCCTCGCTCCCTATCGTTGACCCAGCGGAACGGGTAGATCTGAGCGAAAAAGTACACGAACGCAGGCATCAGCAGGCGTTCCCAGATGCCGTCCGTGGACAGACGGGCCATGAGCGACACGGCGCTGCGGGCGTCGTCGGAGGCCGCTTCCACGAGCCGGCGCAGGGAGGACGGGGGATGGGCGATGTCCGCGTCGGTGAACAACAGCCATTCGGGCCGGGGCGTCGTCCCCAGGGCCGCCGCCGCTCCCTGGGCCATGGCCCAGGGTTTGCCCGCCCATCCCGGCGGCCGGGGCTGGCCGGCGACGACCCGGAGGTCGAGCTTGGCGCTGGGGGCGGCGTCGGCCAGAGCGCGGGCCTGGTCGGCGGTGCCGTCGGTGCTCCTGTCGTCCACCAGCACCACCAGCGCCGGCCCGGGGTAGTCCTGGGCCAGCAGCGTGGGCAGGGTGTGAGGGAGCAGGTCGGCCTCGTCGCGGGCCGGCACCACGATGGCCACGGCCGGCCAGCGGCGTTCGGCCCGGACAGCCCCGTCACCGTCCGGGCCGTCCGCAGGGCGCGGAGGGCGCGGAGGGCGCGGAGGGCGCGGAGGGCGCGGAGGGCGCGGAGGTAGCCGGGTCGACGTCGACCAGAAGCGGCCCCTTCCGACCAGGAGGTATGCCCAGGTCGCGGCGGGCAGCCAGGCGAGCAGACCGAGGAGCAGGCGGGCTCGCCGGGACCGCTTGAGGGCGGGACTAGCGCTCATGGGGGCACGGTGCCAAGGAGGGTGTCAGGCCCGGTAGGAGAAGAAGGAGGCAATTGCGTTGCTCAATTGTGAACGCTCAGCTAAAACTTATCTTGGAGGTCATCCGACACGGAGCCCTTAGTCGTACCTTAACTACTTGTGGAACCGCATGGGGGCCATCGGCCCGCCCTCGGAGCCGGGAGAAGCCGGCGGGCCCGCTCTGGCGGGCGCGGGCGTGCGAGTTTCGCGGCTATCGCCTTGGGGGCCGGGCTGGCGTCGATGTTGGCCGGCTGCTCGACTTCGGTCAACTACGTGGGGACTTCCTCGCAGGGCGTCTTTTTCAAGGTGCCGAAAACCTGGGACGTCTTCGACGCAACGGCCTTGAAAAGCCTCGGGCTCGCCGTGAACGCCTCTGCCAACACCCAGGCGGCCGATTCGGGCACCAGCTACACGGTGTACACCAGCCTGGCCGCTTCCAGCCACCGTGTGGTAGTCAAAGGGAGCCTCAACCTCTTCGGCGCCACCCCCTGGGCTTTAGCCAACGTGGTCTCCTTCGGTCCTTCCGATCAGTCCAGCATGTCGCTGGAAGGCCTTAATGACCTCCTGTTCCCTCTTGACACCTGGCAGCAGGACGGGCTTTCGGTCCAGCAGATCGGTCCCACCACGCTCCTGGTGAAGGGCGCACTGCGCGGCAGCCGCGTGGCCTTCGAGGCCGAGACCCCGAGCGGGGTGCTCGCCTTCGAGCAGGTGGCCTTCATCAACAGCCCCACCGACAAGGCCTGGGACCTGGCCGTGGGATGCTCGCTGACCTGCTTCCACGCTCACCGGCGGGTGATCGATGGCATCGTGAAGAGTTTCACCGTCACGGCTTCGAGGTCGTGAGGATGGCCCCGGGCCGTGCGCTCACGGGTCGGCGTTCACGGCTTTTGGGCGTGGTCGCGGCACTGGTGCTGGGCACGGCCCTGACGGCGTGCTCCGACGGTCACGTGGTGTCGAGCGAGTCCCAGCAGCTCTACCTGAAGGTGCCTTCGACCTGGACCGTTTTCGGCGAGCACGAACTCTCAAAGGACGGGGCCTTCGGCTCCCTGTTCTCGAGCGCACCGATTTTCGCCACCATCGCTCTCGGCACCAAGCACGCTCGCCCGGGCGACGCCTTCACGCCCACCGGTTACCCGTGGGCCATCGTGGTGGTCCGTCCTCTCAGCGCTACGGAGCAGTCGCAGATGTCGTTGAACGGCCTGCGGGACGTGCTGTTCAACGTCGACACCCTGCAAACAGAAGGTGCCAATGTCGAGTCGCTGACCACGCCGTCGCTCCTGGTCAAAGGCTCCCTCCACGGCACGCTGGTGGCCTACGAGGTACAGGGCTCCGAGGCGAGCTCCGCCTTGGCCTATGAACAGGAGACCTGGGTCAACAGCGCTACCAACAAGGTGTGGGTCCTGATGGCGGGTTGCTCGCCGTCTTGTTTCCAAGCCCAACAGCCGGTGATCAGCCGGATCGTACAGAGCTTTCTCGTAACAGACAGGGGAAGTAATGACTAAACCGTCCGACAGCCAGGGCCAGCCGTCCCCCGGTCAGCCTGAAGAACCCGTCCCGGGCCCGCCGGCAGCCAATGCCGGAGCCGGTAACAACGATGGCACCCCACCCGGAGGGCTCAGCGTCGGCTATGGCGCCACGCTCGGGGCTACCACGGCGCTCGGGGGCCAACCGGTAAGCGCGTTCCCGCCCGCCCAGGCGTGGGGGCTGTCCGAGTGGCGCCCATCCAACCCTCCGCCTGAAGAGGCCAAACCGGCAGCAGCCCATGGGCAGCCGTCCCCGCCGCCCTTGGCCGGCGCGGCGGGCCCAGCCCCGGCGTGGGGCACGGCAGGTGCGCCAGGAACGGCCGGCACGCCAGGAACGGCAAGTGCGGCGGCCCCGGTCGGCGCTGCGGCTATGGCCGGCACAGCGGGAACGACAGGCACGGGCTGGGGCACGGCTGCCGCCGGCCCGGCCGGAGGCAACGGGGGCCCTAGCGGTGGCTACGGGGGCCATAGCGGTGGGAATGGCGGCCCGAGCGGTGGGAATGGCGGCCCGGCCTGGGGCGCTGCCGGCAACGGGGGCATGGGCTGGGGCACGTCCTCTACGGGTACCGGCCCTGCTGCTGCCGGTGCCGGTACGGGTGCTGGTACCGGTGCTGGTGGCACGGGCGGCAACGGAGGTACGGCCTGGGGCGGTACCGGCCACGGGGGCCCGGTCTGGGGCGGTGGGGCGGGCGCGGGCGGAGACGCCGGAGGCAACGGGACAGGGGCGGCTCCCGGAGGCGACAACTTGCCGGCCGGTCCGGCGGAGCCCGCCGTCGTCGTAAGCCCGCGCTGGGAGAAGAAAAAACGGCGGCCGTTCTGGATGCGCTCCCGGCTGCTGATCTTCATGGCGGCGCTGTGGGGCGTGCTGTTCTGGTACGCGCTTTCGGCCGACCCTCTTCTCAGCGTCCACGACGGGCTGGTCCAAACCTGGAACGGCAAGTGGTGGTTGGCCGCCCTTTTCGCCCTCGAGCTGGTCCGCCAGATCCATTACCTCATAAGTGAGCACTGGGGGCTGTGGAACCATTTCTGGGCCGACAACGTCTTCGGCCGTTTGTCGAGGCGCACGCTCCGTTTCAGCGACTGGGCCCGTTACCGGGCGAAGAGGATCGTCTTCGTAGTCCTGCTCATTGCCGCTGTCGCCGTCATAGCCGGCGCGGCGCTGGACGAAAGCCCCATCACGGCGCTGTTCTCGCTCCCCGGCAAGCTCGTCAGCGTCCTCGGCTACCTGGCCTACGTGGTGTTCATCCTCGTGATCGCCGTCGGGCAGTTCGCCGCCATTTTCTGGTTCCTTTCCAAAGGCGGGGTGGACGTCTATTTCCCCGACGACGTGAAGACCCGGTTCACCCATGTCTGGGGCCAGGACGCCGTGCTGGCCCGGGTGAAAGAGAGCATCGTTTTCCTGGAGGACCCCGACTCGATCGAGGCCCGCGGCGGTTACGTGCCCGGCGGCATCCTGCTGTGGGGCCCGCCCGGGACGGGCAAGACGCTCATGGCCGAGGCCGTGGCGGGAGAGACGGGCAAGCCGTTCGTCTTCGTCGACCCCGGAGCCTTCATCCAGATGTTCATGGGCGTCGGAGTGCTGAAGGTCAAGTCCCTGTTCCGCAAGCTGCGCAAGTTGGCCATGCGCTACGGCGGGGTGATCGTCTTCTTCGACGAGGCGGACTCGCTCGGGAGCCGCGGGTCGTTGACCCCTGGCGGCGTCTTCGGCCCTGGTGGCGTCCAGGGGATGGAGCCCTGGCCGTGGACCAGCGGCGACTGCCACGGGGGCTCGTACCTCTCGGACAGCAGCCTGGGCGCCCTCCTGGCCAACTGGAGCGAAAACCGGCCGACGGCCGGGTCGTCCGGGCCCGAGGGGCGCCGGGGCGTCCGGGACCGCGGCATGGTCATGGGCGGCATGGGCGGAGGTGGCGGTGGCATGGGCACCCTCCAGGCGCTGTTGAGCGAGATGTCGGGCCTGTCCAAGCCGCGCGGGTTCATGAACCGGGTCGTGCGCCGGGCGTTGGGCTTCAAGCCCAAGCCGCCCCCTAAGTACCGGATCCTCATAATGATGGCGACCAACATGCCGAACACCCTGGACGACGCGTTGTTGCGCCCGGGCCGGATCGACCGGATCTACAAAGTCGGCTACCCCTCCAAAGCCGGTCGCGTGCGCACTTATCACGGATATTTCGACAAAGTGAGCCACGAGCTGACGGGTGCCGACATCGACAAATTGGCGACCATCACCCCCTACGCCACCGGTGCCACGATAAAGGACCTCGTAAACGAGTCCTTGATCGTTGCCTTGCGCCGCGACCATCCCGCCATAACGTGGGCCGACGTTCTCGAGGCCAAGCGGCTGAAGGACCTCGGGCCGCCCGAAGATGTCGAGTACGTCGAACGGGAGCGCCATGCCGTCGCCATTCACGAGGCATGCCATGCCGTCGTCGCCTACCGGGTGCGCAAGCACCTCGAGATCGACCTGGCCACCATCGAAAAAGGCGGTACTTATCTGGGCATGGTCTCTTCCATCAAGCCGGAAGACCGTTTCACGAGTTGGCGCAGCGAGTACGAAGCCGACGTCATGGTGAGCCTGGCTTCTCTGGCCGGCGAACGGAAGTTCTTTGCCGGCGACTCGTCGTCAGGCGTGTCGGGCGACCTCGAGTCGGCCACCATGATCGCCAGCCTGATGGAGGGCTATTGGGGGATGGGCGAAACGATCGCTTCGCAGGGCGCCCGGCGCTCCGGTAGTGGTTGGCCTCCCGGCCAAGGCGAGGGCGACATGATGCGCGGCGACACCGGCAAGAAAGTCGAGGAACGGCTCCACGAACTGCTGGCGCGCTCGGGCGACCTCCTGGAAACGAACAAAGCCGAGGTCTTCGGCGTGGCCCATGCACTCGAAAGCCACAAGACTTTGAGCGGCGAGGACGTCGAAGCGGTAATCGAAGGAAAGAAGGGCCGCGGCATCGACGGTCGTCCTTATAAGACCAAAGCCTTCATGGAGGTCTATGGCGATTACCACGAGCGGCTTGTCAACGCCCACGTGAACCGGGTCAAGATGGCAGCCCCGCTGCCCAAGCCCGAGGACTGGGCGCCCGAGCTGTTCGAGGTCCCGGCGCTGGTCTCCGGCAACGGCTGGGGCCCCGGCCCCGGTCAATTGGAGGGGGTGGGTGCCTTCCCCGAGGCTTCGGGCGGTGGGTGGGGCTTGCCGAGCGTGTAGCCCACTTACCGCCTTTCGCACCCGGACCGGGGGACCAACGCCTCTGACCACCGGCGGTCGGGCCGACCACACTGGGGTAATGGTTAGCCGTCCCGTCGTCGAGATGCTCAGTGCCCGCGAGTGCCGGGCTTACCTGGCCCAGGTCACCATCGGCCGGGTGGCGGTGACCGTGGGCGCCTTGCCGGTGATCTTCACGGTGCCCTTCGTCCTCGATGGCGACGACCTGTTGATCCGGGTGGCCCAGCTCTCGGTCTTGCGTCGAGCCCTGACCGGTTCGGTGGTCGCCTTCAGCGCCGACGACTTCGAGGAGAGCGAAGAGGACAGCTGGAGCGTCCTGGTCCGTGGGGTCGGCGAGGCCGTCGGCGACGAGGCCTTGGCCTCGTTGCGGGCGCTCCCTTTGCGTTCATGCAGCGAAGCTCCCGAGCGCGACTGCTTCGTGAGGCTCCCCCTCACCCAGCTGAGCGGGACCCGGGCACACTGGTCTGATGCCCCCGCCGCCAGGCCGGGCGCCAAAGCGCCCGTCGGGGCCGGCTACCGGGTGCCCGCCTGATCCTGGCCGGGCCCCCGACCGGAATTGAAAACTGCTCGGCGCAGTTCGCTGATGGCGCTGTCGGCTTCCTCGATCGCCGCCTCGATGCGCTGGTACACCTCTGTGCCCGTGGTCAGCTTCAGGACGCCGCTCAACTGCAAGCCGATGGTGAACAGCCGGCGGGCCATGGTGTCGGCCAGGGAGGTGGCGATCCGGTCCTGCTCATTGATGCGTGCCATCAGCTCGCTGGCTTCGGCGGCGGCGCGGCGGTCGCTTTCGTCCCGGGTCAATTTGGCAAAGCCCCGCAGCTTCCCGGCACCGTCCCACAGCGGTGTGATGATCACGCTGGCCCAAAACTGGCTGCCGTCGCGGCGCACCCGCCAACCCTCCGTTACGACCCTGCCTTCCTTGACGGCGTCACCGAGCTCTTGGTCGGGGACACCGGCTTCTTGCAGGTCAGTCGGGTAGAAGACGGAGAAATGCTGGCCGACTATCTCGTCGCGCTGGTACCCCTTGATCCGCTCTGCCCCCCGGTTCCACGTCGAAATGATCCCCTTCGGACTGAGCGTGAACACGGCGTACTCGCCCGCCCCTTCGACCAGCAGCATGAAGGCGTCCTTGGCGTCGGGCGGTGAGCCCGGCCCGATCTCTGAATCAGAGATCAGCGGTCCGCCGGCAGGCGGGTCTTCGTTATCGGGCCGTGATGATGGCATGCCCTTCTCTCCGCCAGGAGGCGGTCAAGCGTCGGTTGGTGGAGAGCCTACCGGGTGGGCGGTGGCGTTCACCGTGACGCATGGCCGTGACGCATGGCCGTGACGCATGGCCGTGACGCATGGGGCAAACATATGTTCCCATCCTCGCTATGCTGAAGAGGTGGCTCTTTCCGCCCGTGAAGCGCTGGGGCACCTGGAGGGCAAGGTCGGTAGCGCCGTCCTGGCCGAGGAGCGCACGCTCCCGCTCGTAGCCCCACTGGCTGACCTTTTCCCTGGAAGGAGCTTACGTAGAGGCAGCACGGTGGTGGTGAGCCGGGGCGCCTTCCCCGGGGCCACCTCGCTCGCCCTGGCCTTGCTGAGCGGGCCATGCGCCGGTGGTTCCTGGTGCGCGGTGGTGGGGGCGGCCGGGCTGGGGCTGGTGGCGGCGGCGCAGCACGGCTTGGACCTGGAGCGTGTGGCCCTCGTCCCCTCGCCCGGGGCCAAATGGCCAGTGGTCACGGCCGCCCTCCTCGAAGGTTTTGACGTGGTCCTGGTATGCCCCCCGGCCCGCATCGACCGCTCCATCGCCCGCCAGCTCGAAGCCCGGGCCCGCGAGCGGGGGTCGGTGCTGGCCGTGATGGGAGAAGCCTGGCCGGGCTCGGCCGACATGCGCCTGGCCATCGTGTCCGGTTGCTGGCGAGGCCTCGAAGGCGGCCACGGCTACTTGTGGGGTCGCGAGGTGGAGCTGGAAGCGGCCGGCAAGGGCGCAGCTTCTCGGCCCCGCCGAGCGCGGTCCTGGCTGGGCGGCCCTTTCCAGGTGGCAGTCGACGGGCCCGCTGTGCTGGGAGCAACAGGCCGGTCGCGCCCGCAGGTTGGGGCGGACGAACTGGCCGGTTGAAGGCCCCGGCAATGGGACCTCGGGCCCTGGTGGCTTCCTGCGCCGACTGGGCGGTCATATGCACCGGCCGTCCCCCCTCCGCCGAGGTGGCCGTAATAGCCGGCAACCGGGTGGTGGCAGTTTCACCGGCCGCCCGGGCCGCCGGTGCCCGGACGGGTATGCGCCGGCGGGAGGTGCAGAGCCGTTGCCCGGACCTCGAGGTGGTGGCCCGGGACATGGCGGCCGAGGTCCGCAGCTGGGAGCCGGCCCTGGCTGCAGTGGAAGCGTTCGCTCCTGGTGTAGAGGTGCTCGGGCCGGGCCGGCTCGCTCTCGGCGCACGGGGGCCCTCCCGCTATTTCGGGGGGGACGCGCCCTTGGCGGCCAAAGTCGCCGCCGGCATCGAAGCCGTGGTCGCCGGGATGTCCTTTGGGAGCGGGGAGGCGGGGGACTGGACCGGTTGCTGCCGGGTGGGCGTCGCCGACGGGCTTTTCGCGGCGGCGCTGGCGGCCCAGCTGGCGCCGCCCGGCCAACCGCTCGTTGTGCCCCGAGAAGCCAGCGCCCGGTTCCTGGCCCCCCTTCCGGTCAGGGTGCTGGCCGGGGCGGAGCTCAGTACTCTCGGCGAGCTCCCCGGCACCGCTGACATGGCCGCTCTGGCGGACCTGCTGGTGCGCCTGGGCATAAAGACGCTGGGGGACTTTGCCGCCCTCCCCGCTGCCTCGGTGCTGGGCCGGTTCGGTACCGACGCCCTCGTGGCCCATCGCCTGGCCCGGGGCCTGGAGGGACGCTCATTACAGGGACGCTTGCCCCCTCCCGACTGGATGGTGGCGGCCGACCTCGACCCCCCGGCGGACCAGTTGCACGCCGCCGTGTTCGTGGGCCGGGCGCTGGCCGAACAGCTCCATGCCCGTCTCGTGGGATCGGGCCTGGTCTGCACGCGCCTGGCCATCGAAGCACAGACCGAGTACGGGACCTCTTTGCGCCGGAGCTGGCGCCATGACGGTGCTCTAAGTGCGGCTGCCATCGGCGAACGAGTGCGCTGGCAGCTGGAAGGCTGGGCACAGTCCGGCCAGTCCGGCCAGTCCGGCCAGTCCGGCCAGTCCGGCCAGCCGGGGGAGCGGGGGGTGGGGGCGGCGGTGGAGGCGGCGCAAGCCGGCCGGGTCACCCGCCTCGCTCTTGTCCCTGAGGAAGTGCGCCCTGACGACGGCCGCCAGCTCGGCTTTTGGGGTAGCGATGCCGGTGCAGCCGCCCGGGCCGCACGGGCATTGGCCCGGGTGCAGGGCTTGCTCGGCCCCGAGGCCGCGGTGACAGCCGTTCTTCAGGGCGGGCGTGATTACTCCGAGCAGGTCGTCCTTGTGCCCTGGGGGGAGCCGAGAACGCCGCTGCGCCCTGTCGACGGTCCTCCCTGGCCGGGGCGGCTCCCGGGGATGGCGCCCGCCGTCGTCCACCATCCAGCGTTACCGGCACAGTTGATGGACAAGGATGGCGGCCCCATAAGCGTCGGGCGCCGGGGCGGGGCCAGTGCCGCGCCCGCCTGTCTGGTCATCGGGCAGGGCAAACCATTGGCTGTAAATGCCTGGGCGGGGCCTTGGCCGCTCGAGGAACGCTGGTGGGACGGTGGGGGGCGGCGGCGAGCACGCTTGCAGGCCTGCACCGCGGACGGGGCGGCGTACCTCCTGGCCTGCGAAAGGCAGCGCTGGTGGGTCGAGGCCACCTATGACTGACACGGCCCGGTCATGACAGCAGGGAGGTAGCGTGAGCGCGGTGAAACTGGCCACCATACGACTCGGTACAAGGACCACGGCCGCCCGCATAGAGGAAAACGCAGGCGAAGCGGTGGAGGTGAGCGCCGCCGACGTCGGCGCCCTGCTGGCCCAGACCGACTGGGCGCAGATCGCCGCCGCCGCCGCCGGCACCCGGCACAGCCTGTCCGAGGTGGACTATGCCCCGGTGGTGCCCAAGCCGGGCAAGATCATTTGCGTCGGGCACAATTATCGTGCCCATATCGCCGAGCAAGGCCTCGAGCCACCAGCCTATCCGAGCGTGTTCGCCAAATTTTCCTCGGCCCTGACCGGGGCGCGCGACGAGATCCTCCTACCCCTAACTTCTGACGCGGTCGACTGGGAAGTGGAGATGGCCGTCGTCATCGGCTCGCCCGCCCACCGGGTGAACGAGCACGAGGCGCTGGCCGCGGTGGCCGGCTATGGCGTGCTCAACGACGTGAGCATGAGGGACTGGCAGTACCGCACGCCTCAGTTCCTGCAGGGCAAGACCTTTGACCGGGCCACGCCTTTCGGGCCCTGGCTCGTCACCCGGGACGATCCTTCGGTAAATGAGAAGGGTATGGAGCTGCAATGCGAGATCGACGGGGAAACGGTCCAGCACGGTAATACCGACGACCTGGTTTTTGGCGTGGCGGCAATCGTTTCTTACCTTTCCAACGCCATGACACTGCGGCCCGGGGACGTCATTTCCACCGGTACCCCCGGAGGTGTGGGCCATTTCCGCACGCCTCCCCGGTACCTTCAGGACGGCAACTTGCTCGTCTCCCGGGTCGACGGCTTGGGCGAGTGCCGCAACCGGTTCCGTCAAGAAAGAGAGGCAGTGTGATGGACACGCATCGTTTGGGCAAGACCGGTCACCGCGTAAGCGTTATCGGCCTGGGTACCTGGCAGTTCGGCGGGGATTGGGGCGACGTGAGCGAGGACGAGGCCCTAGCCACCTTGCACGCGGCCGCCGATGCCGGCGTGACTTTTTTCGATACGGCCGACGTTTACGGCGACGGGCGCAGTGAGCGCCTGGTGGGACGGTTCCTCGCCGAGCGCCCGGGCTCGGGCGTGCTCGTGGCGACCAAATGCGGTCGGCGCGTCGACCAGGACCCGGCTAATTACACGGCCGGCGCCCTGCGCCAATGGGCGGAAAGGAGCCGGGAAAACCTGGGCCTGTCGACTATCCCGCTCACCCAGTTGCACTGCCCGCCGGACGGGGTGTACGAAAAGGACGCCGTTTTCGACGCTCTCGACGAGATGGTGAGCGATGGCATCCTGGGCGCCTACGGCGTTTCCATCGAGACCGTGGCCCAGGGCCTGCGCGCCATCGAGCGCCCCAACGTCGCCACCGTACAGGTGATATTCAACGCTTTCCGGTTGAAGCCCCTCGAGCGGTTGTTCCCCGCCTGCGAAAAGGCCGACGTGGGCGTGATCGTCCGTGTCCCTTTGGCCTCAGGCCTGTTGTCGGGCAAGTACACCGAAGCCACGACCTTCCCGCCCGGCGACCACCGGACTTATAACCGCGCTGGGGAGGCGTTCGATATCGGCGAGACTTTCTCGGGCGTGCCTTTTGAAGTGGGCGTCCAGGCCGCCGGGCGGTTGGCCAAGTCAGCTGTGCCCGAAGGTTGGACGCTGCCCGAAGTGGCGCTGCGCTGGTGCGCCGACGCACCCGGCGTCTCCACGGTCATACCGGGCGCCCGCAACCCCGAGCAGGCCCGGGCCAATGCCGCTGCCGGGAGCCGGCCCGCGCTCCCCAGCGGACCGGCCGCCCTGGTCCGGGCCACCTATGACGAGGAGATCCGCCACTACGTTCACGACCGCTGGTAGGCCCGAGCGGCCCGGGCGCGCCTGCCGGCCCGGGGGCCGACCACCTCTACCACCACGACAGAGATGATGGTGGCGGCGGTGCCGGCGAGCACGTCCAGGGTGTAGTGGTTGGCCGTGGCCAGGACCACCAGGGCCGTGGTCAAGAGGTAGAGCACGCCCAGCAGGCCGGCCGCCCAGCGCCACGCCCGCCGGGGCGGGACCAGGCGCCAGACCACCAGTGAGCACCACACCGCCCAGGCCAGGTGCATGGAGGGCATGGCCGCCAGCTGGTCGGCGTGGGAAATGAGCAGGTTGTGCCAGGACCCCAGGCCGCCCACTTTCGCCACGACATCGATGAAACCGGGGAGCATCCGAGGCGGCGCCAGCGGGTACAGCCAGAACACGGCGAAGCCGATCAAGTTGGCCAGCACGAGGTCGTTGCGCAGGGGCCGGTAAATGTCGGGCCGGTGCCACCAGGTCCAGGCGGCCAGGCCCAGCGTGACCCCGAAAATGGCGTTGTCGTAGAAGTCCGAGGCGATGTAGGCCAAGAAGTGCTGGTGGGCGAGCCAATGGTCCAGGAAGTGCTCGGGCGCTATGCCGAGGCGTCGCTCGAACGAAAGCACGGCCCGGGCGTGGCGCAGCGCCAAGGTGACCCGCAGCGGGGCCAGGTTTTGCAGCCAGTCGTAGATCCACCCCAGGAACGCGATAACGGCCAGCTCCACGACGAGAGGGCTGCGCCTGGCCTTGGTCTTCACCGAGCCCGCCGGAGGTGGTCCGCAGGGCGCGGGGACAGGCACGCCGACGACGTCGGGCGCGGCCGAGAGCAGGCCGGCGCCGTTGTACTCGTCTTCGACGACGGCCATGGCCAGGCAGTTTAGGAGACGGGAGGAATATGCTCGGCGCGGTGCGAGCCCTCCTGCAGCGGGTCTCGGAAGCGTCGGTGAGTGTGGACGGCCAGGTGGTGGGCCAGATCGGCCTTGGCCTCTGCGCGCTGATCGGGGTGGGTGGCGAGGACGACGAGGCCGCCGCCGACCGCCTGGCGCTGAAGATCTGGCAGATCCGGCTTTTCCCCGACGAGGCCGGCAACATGAACCGCTCGGCGTCCGATCTGGGCTTGGCCGTCCTGGTCGTCAGCCAGTTCACTCTCTATGCGGACACCACCAGGGGCCGGCGGCCGTCGTTCGTCCGGGCTGCCCCTCCGGAACTGGCCCGGGGCTTGGTCGAGCGGCTCGTGGACCGGCTGAAGGCGTACGGGGCAACGGTGGGCACGGGCCGCTTCGGCGCCATGATGCAGGTCCGGTTGGTCAACGAGGGCCCGGTGACGATCATGCTGGAGACCTGAGCGGCCTGCGGGAGACCTGCCCGGCATGCTGGAGACCTGCCCGGCATGCTGGAGACCTGCCCGGCATGCTGGAGACCTGACAGGCATGCTGGAGACCTGAGCGGGGCAGGCCCCCTGGCCAGGGCGGACGTCGCGTCGACGTTGCGCACCTTGACGGGGTCGACGAAGGCAAGCTAGGTTTTCGAGGGCCAACGGCAGCCGGCAGGAGAGACCGGTAGTCCTCGTTGACACGCACTGCGCCATTGCGCAGCTGCCTTTGACAGGGGAGTTTGTGCTGTGCGTAAGTACCGAGTGTTGCTTGGCCGTGCCGCAACAGGGATGAATGGGCACGCAGTGCTTTTGTCTACACGAGCGCCGTTCAAGTCGTCCCGACCGGTGCGCCCGCTCAACCGCCCAGGGGTGCCCGTGGCCCGCTCGAGGGCCCGGGCTGGAACCATCGCCCGCCAGCGTCGCGTCCTCAGCGTCATGCTGTTGACCCTGGCTGTGCCCCTAGTGATTGCGCTGGCCACCGGTTGGGCCGTTGCCTGGTGGGCCGTCGTGGCGTTGGTCCCGGTGGTGTGCACGTACGTGGCCATCCTCATGCGTACCCGGCGGGTGATGGCTGAGCGGGAGATCGATGTGGCCTTTTTCGGGCCCGCCGGCAGGGCCGGCTCTGGCCTGGAGGATGTCTTCTCGGGTGGCGGGCAGTACGTCCCCCTCGAGCGGATGGCCGCCGGCGGGGGCTATTCCCGTTAGCTGCTAGGTCCCGTTAGCTGCTAGGTCCCGTTAGCTGCTAGG
>Ga0182012_10002604_pt1 | contig 19450 bp, 12 predicted proteins | sample 612S2SmetaG_FD_120486 | JGI IMG/M metagenome (GOLD analysis project Ga0182012, IMG submission 120486) | Permafrost microbial communities from Stordalen Mire, Sweden - 612S2S metaG | ecosystem: Environmental > Terrestrial > Soil > Wetlands > Permafrost | place: Sweden: Stordalen | collected...
CAATCGCTTCTGGCAATCCTATTTCGGTTTCGGCATCGTCAAAACCGTCGACGACTTTGGTTCACAAGGTGAATGGCCGGTGAATCCTGAATTGCTGGATTGGCTGGCCGTGCAATTCATGGAGAGTGGTTGGGACGTGAAAGCCATGCAGCGGCTCATCGTGACGTCCGCAACTTATCGCCAGTCGTCGAAAGTCACTCCCGAATTGCTGCAAAAAGATCCCGACAATCGTCTTCTTGCGCGCGGGCCGCGTTTCCGTCTCGGTCCAGAAGTGATTCGCGATCAAGCGTTGGCCGTCTCCGGTCTGCTCGTCGAAAGAATCGGCGGACCTTCCGTCAAACCCTATCAACCACCAGGTCTCTGGCAGGAACTATCGAGCGGCGGCGGTTACGTACAGGACAAAGGCGAAGGCCTCTACCGGCGTAGTCTCTATACCTATTGGAAGCGCACAGTTGCTCCGCCTTTCATGGGCAATTTCGATTCGCCCAACCGCGAGGTTTGCACCGTCTACGAAAACCGCACCAACACGCCGCTGCAAGCGCTCGATCTCATGAACGACGTAATGTTTCTCGAAGCATCGCGCAAATTCGCTGAACGCATGATCGTGGAAGGCGGCCAAACGTCCGAACAGCGTATTGATCACGCCTACCAACTCCTGCTCGCGCGGCCTCCGAAGTCCGCTGAATTAGTAATACTGTCCAAAGCGCTGAACAGCCTTTCATCCACCTATCAAAAAGACCCCAAAGCCGCTGGTGAATTCCTCAGCTACGGCGATTCGCCCCGCAAATCTGAAATACCTGTCACCGAACTAGCCGCTTATACCGGCGTTGCTAGCATGATTCTGAATCTCGACGCCGCAATCAATAAGGAATAAACATGAGCTGCACGAATTATAAAGTAATGTCTCGCCGCAACTTCCTGGGCGCCAGTTCCTCGGCGCTCGGCGTGGCCGCGCTCACCAGCTTGTTGGGAAAAGATGCTAAAGCCGCGACGCCGCACGGCGGTTTGCCCGGGTTTCCTAATTTCGCACCTACGGCCAAGCGCGTCATCTATCTGTTTCAATCCGGCGGTCCTTCGCAAATGGAATTGTTCGACTACAAACCCCGGCTGGTCGAATTTCAAGGCACCGACCTACCCGAATCCATTCGCGGCGGCCAGCGGCTCACCGGCATGTCGGCCACCCAGTCTTCGTTCCCGGTAGTCCCGTCGAAATTCAGCTTCGCCCAGCACGGTGAATCAGGAGCTTGGGTCAGCGAGTTGCTTCCTCATACAGCCAAGATCGCGGATCAACTTACTTTTATCAAGTCGGTGAATACTGAGGAAATCAACCATGACCCCGCCGTCACCATGGCACAAACCGGCTTCCGCCTGGGCGGCCGCCCCAGCATGGGCGCCTGGATTTCTTATGGCATCGGCTGTGAAACACAAGACCTCCCGGCGTTTGTGGTGATGATTTCCTCCGCCGGCGGAGGGCAACCTTTGTATGACCGTTTGTGGGGCAATGGTTTTTTGCCCAGCCGCTATCAAGGGGTGAAATTCCGCTCGGTGGGAGATCCGGTTCTCTATATCTCTAACCCCAAGGGTTTCAGTTCAACCGAGCGGCGCGAGTATCTCGATTCACTAGAAGGGCTCAACAAGCTCGAATACGACGAGTTCGGCGATCCCGAAACGAACACCCGCATTGCTCAGTATGAAATGGCGTTCCGTATGCAAAGCTCGGTGCCGGAGTTGACCGACCTATCCCAGGAGCCGGCAAGCACGTTCGAACTATACGGTGAAGACGCCCGGAAATCGGGCACGTTCGCGGGCAACTGCCTGCTTGCCCGCCGGTTGGCCGAACGCGGCGTGCGCTTCATTCAGCTTTATCATCGCGATTGGGATCATCATGGCAATCTGCCCGTGGAACTTCCGAAGCGCTGCAAAGATGTGGATCAAGCGTCGGCGGCGCTTATTACCGATCTAAAGCAGCGCGGCATGCTGGATGACACATTAGTGATTTGGGGCGGAGAATTCGGCCGGACGGTTTACTGTCAGGGCCGCCTGACGGCAACCGATTATGGACGCGACCATCATGGGCGCTGTTTCACGATGTGGATGGCGGGCGGCGGCGTCAAGCCCGGCGTCACGCTGGGCGCTACCGACGATTACGGCTACAACATTACACAAGATCCCGTCCACATGCACGATTTGCAGGCGACAATTCTCCACACCCTCGGCATTGATCACACTAAGCTTACTTTCCAATTCCAAGGCCGGCACTTCCGCCTCACCGATGTTGCGGGTAAAGTGGTGAACCAAGTTTTGCGGCAAGGATAGGCCGCCTTGGCAAAATCGAAAGATCGATGGAGAAGAAATCCCAAACGGAGGCACTACTCCAGTTGACGCGCCGGACATTAAGGGCTAGTGGACTGGAGAATAGCGTCGGTAGCGACCCCTAATCCAGCCAAAGCTCCACCGGCCAGCAAGGTTAGAAAAGCAATTTTTCGGATGTGGTTGTTGTTATTGACACTAGCACCGGACGGTAACGTACTGAGGTTTCCGTTGCCGGATTGAAACGCCGATGCGGTTCCGGCACCGATGTGGATGAGTAAGGCTCCGTGTTCGTCCAGCACATTCAGCGAACCCGCCACAGCAGCGATCTCCACAATTCCCTGATTCAGCCGCACGATGGCTTGCGAGGAGGGTTTGCCCTGCTGAATCTCATACCGGTCGGCACGAATGGAGTACCCCGTTAGGTTATCGACTTTCGTGGCACCCTGATTCAGAGTAAAATGGTCCCTGTAAATGGTACCGGCGGAGTTGACGCCTAGTACCAAGGCAGCCCCGCTCATCAGATACACTTTACTTGAGGCCCTGTCGGTGCGAATGCGTGAACCATCAAAGAGATTGGCGTTTCCTTCAACGATGGAACTGTTGACCATAAACGTTCCCACGGCGGAAGCTACGCCGATTGCCGGAGACGCGGCTAGAACGCATGCCATGGTAACTGCCGCAACCACGAGGAGCTTGGGGAGTTTTTGTAGCGTCATTATTGAATTCGCTAGCCGGCCCCTACACGGGGATGCGACTTCTAGAGTATAACGAAATCGATTATGATGATCAAACAGAAGAATCTGCGATGAACTATTACGAGGAACTCGGCATTAAACCGGACGCGGATGTAGAGGAGATCCGCAAAGCGCACCGGCGGCTGGTCAAGCTCATGCATCCCGATCAACATCGGGATCAGGCCATGAAGCAATTGGCCGAAACCCAAATGCGGCGCTTGAACTCCATAGTTGCGACCCTGCTCAACCCGGAAGACCGCGAGGAATACGACGAACAACTGAAGGGCGGGGACACAGCCCACGAGTCGGGCCATCAACGGAACTGGCGCGCGATCCCCTGGTGGATTGCCAGTATTCTCAGCACAATCGTGTTGACGGTGGGGGCCGTTTGGTTTTGGGCTGATCGGATGGGTAGCTCGATCAATACGCGGCCGCCGGTCGTCGTTGAGAATCTCGAACCAGCCGCGCCCAAGGACAGTACAGTTGTACCGGTACCAATGCAGCCACGCGAGGCGCCGCAGCAAAACCAACCCGAGTCGCCGGCTGCTTCGACGAATACTCCAGTACAGCCATCCGTGTTACCCTCCGCGAAGCTCGAACCGGGGCCCGAAGCTGCCCCGAAGGTCTCGGCGTCGACCAAAAAAGAACCTGCGCCATTGGGAAGAATTCCAGCTGTACCAGTGGTTCCGCCTGAAACAAAGAAAAGTGCGAAAGTGGAAACGGCGCAGATCCCGGCCGATTCGAGAAGACTTGTGCCGGCGGACAAGCCGAAAATTGACGGCAAGAAAAAACCTGGGGATATTCCTTTGGTTTCGCACGTGGATATCCCGAAACAGCCGTTCGATGTCGCACCGGCACCCGGCTCTTCGGTATTAACCCCGAATAGCGATAACGTAGACATTGTAATTGATAACGGCCATATTGCCGGCCCAACCAGTTCGCGAAGTTTGTTGAATCATGATCCGCTGGAGGGTGAATGGGTTTACGCGCCAACCGAGCCGGAAAAGCCACGGCCGGGTTTGTACCCCCCGGAGTTCATCAAATTGAAACTGATCAAGCAGTCCGACGGGATGCACGGCGAATACAATGCACGTTACAACGTGGTGGACAACCGCCAGTCGATTTCGCCTGAAGTGAGTTTTGTGCTGAAATCGGTGGACAAGAATTCGCGAAAATACACTTGGACGGCGGCTGATGGACGTCATGGCACATTCGAAATCCGCTTTCTGGAGAGCGATACTATGCGGCTGGAGTGGCGCACAACAGGTGGCAGGACCGGTATGGCCTTGAATTCGGGAATGGCCACGCTGGTTCGCAAAAATTAACGCTTCACTTGATCCTAACGTTGTGGATCGTAACACCGGCGAAGATGCCGGCTTCGGCAAAATTGCCTACCGCGAAAGACAAACGCCAATCGCGATGCTTGCGCAGAATAATTTGCGGCGTCAAGACTCCTGCCGCAATGGCGGCTTTCAACGCGACACCCTTCGGACCGAACACACCATTGGACGAAGCCAATAGGCTGTTGCCCTCACGCTTGTGCCAGGAACTTGCGGCGTCGGCCGTGGTTCCGGCAATCATGGTAAAGACGCTCGCTACCCACACCTTGCGCATATTTCTGGTATGCGAGTCTTCCACGTTGGCGATGTCAGTCTTGGGCAAAACCGGAGACGCGCCTGCCCTCGAATTTATCGGCGAAAGCGGCGACGGGGTGGACAACTTCGGCAATTCTCCGGGGGTAGCGGCGTTTTGGGCCTGGATGGCTGAGCACGAAATGAGCAGGAATAACACCCGCCGGGGAAATTGTTTACCAAAACTCATTTTCACTCTCCTGATCGCGAAGGCGAACAAAGAATGAATCGGCCCGAAAGGCGCCCATCTTTAGCCCTGGGTTGGGATGAAATCTTTTGTTGGAAATTAACGAACGAAAACTGTTAAGCGCGGGAGAAGACAAAGGCCGAGCGCCACTGCCAGGCAGGACCAAGCGAACCAATCGCCAAAGCGCGCGTAGAAGGTCACGTCGGCCACGTCGCCATAATGAACCACAGCCGCCAACTGCCGGAAGGGTGGAATGCTCTGCACAATTTTTCCGGCGGGATCGACCACAGCGCTCAGGCCATCGTTGGTGGCGCGAATTAGGAAGCGGCGGTTTTCCACTGCGCGCATGCGGGCAATCAGCAAATGTTGCGCCCGCGCCGGCGAGTGGCCGAAATAGCTGTCGTTCGAGAGATTCACCAAGACATTCGCACCAGCTGCGGCGAATTGGCGCACTAAGTCGGGGAAAGCAGCCTCGTAGCAGATGAAGACGCCCAGCTTGTGCGAGCCTGCCGGCAAAACCTTGATGGATTCGCCTGGGACAAAATCACCGGTTTCGCGCGTGACGCGATTCACGAAAGAAAATATAGGCGGTACATATTCGCCGAAGGGAACGAGGTCAATTTTGTCGTAGCGGCCAATTTCGCCGGAGCGTCCCAGCAGCACGGCCGAATTCAGCGGACGGCTGTCTGAGGTAAAAGCCACGGTTTCAAACAAAAAGTAGCCATGCTCGGCAGTAATGGTGAGGGCATCGCGATGCACGTCCGGGTCGGCGTAATAGTAAAGAGGCGCGGGCAATTCAGGCCAAATGACCAGGGGTTCCGGTGCAGCGCCGGACAAAGAAACCAGATCACGCTCCGTTTGGGCTTCTAAAGTTGGCGTCCAATCTGTTTCCGGATCGACGTTCGGTTGCACTACCAACGCCTGTTGCGTGGCGCGAATGCCTTGCGGAATCGCCGGCAGCAGCCAAAGCAAAGGCAGTACCAATAAGGGTGCTAATTGCTGGCGTGGGCGGCGCAAAATGACGCACGCCAGGCTGGCGCTCAACATCGCAAACACAAACGACAAACCGTAGACGCCCACGTAGGGCGCCAGGCGCAAGGGCAGCGACATGTCGATGCCCGCATTCCCTAAGTCGAGCCAGGTGAAGCCGAAGGTGGCATGAGTGCGTTCGAGGCCGGTCCAAAGAGCCGCCACGGCGGGAAGGGCATAAACGCGATTCAGTAGAATGCCGGCCAGCCAGCCGAAAACCGCCAGGTGCAAGCCTTTGAGCAGCGCGAACAAGGTGAAAGAAGCCCAGCCGCCCCAGCGGCCCATGCCGCCGTGCACCTCCAATACAAACTGAATCCAAGTACAAAGGAAAAACCAATAGAAAATGCCAGCCGCCCAGCCTATAGCGAAGCGCTGCCACGCCAGCGGCGTGCGTGCTAGCGCGACCAGGAGCGGCGTCAGAGCGACGGGCGCCAGCCAATGAAAACTGAAATTCGGGAAAAGGAAGAGCAGCAGCAGTGCACTCAAAAGGGCGAGGCTGGTGTGAAACGCCAGCCGCCTATACGAGGCGGCGTCGAAGCTCTCAGCCATTCGTCTGTTCGGCCTCTTCGCTTATGCGATCGGCCATGTAGGAACTGCGCACGAAAGGCCCGCTGAACACCATCTTGAAACCAAGGCTCATCCCGAATGCGCGATAACGCTCGAACTTTTCCGGCGTCACATATTCGGCAACGGCCAAGTTGCGGCGCGTGGGTTGCAAATATTGCCCGATGGTGGCCACATCAACGCGCGCCTCAAAAACATCGCGCAACAGTTGCTGCGTTTCTTCTTCCGTTTCACCCAAGCCGACCATTAAGCCGGATTTGGTCAGCGCCTGCGGCCGGTATTGCTTGGCAAAACGCAGAACCGCGAGCGACTGCCGGTAATCGGCTTGCGGGCGAACACGCCGGTAGAGGCGTCCCACCGTCTCCATGTTGTGGTTGAATACGTGCGGTTCGGCATCGAGTACGCGCGCCACGGCGTTCATGTTACCTTCAAAATCCGGTGCCAAGACTTCTACCTGCGCCTGGGGCAGCGCTTGGCGCACCGCGCGCACGGTTTCGGCGAAATGCACCGAACCGCCATCGGCCAGATCGTCGCGGTTCACCGAAGTGATCACCACATACTTCAGTTTCATCTCAGCCGCCATTTCGGCGACATGGCGCGGCTCTTCGGCATCCAGCAAAAACTCGCGCTTTGCTGCCGAGCCCTTGGGCACCGAGCAAAACCCGCAGCCGCGCGTGCATAGATTGCCCAGAATCATGAAGGTCGCGGCGCCGCGGTGAAAGCACTCGTGAATGTTCGGGCAGCGTGCCGATTCACAAACCGTGTGCAGCCGGCGTTCGCGCAACTGGCGCTTCAGGGCATCGACCGATTCAAAATGGGTCTGGCCTTTCCGCAACCAAACCGGCAGCGCCGGTTGGGCGAGCGGGGGGGGCGGCGGGTCGATTTGCACGAGCGGTTCGGCACTCACAAAAACCATTGTTGCATCGCTGGCCCAGGAAAAACTTGGCCGCCCTTAAAGCCGCTTTGCTGCTGAGATTACTGGGGGCTGGTAAGTACTTATGTATCTATAGGGTAGGCGCTGATTCTTGTGTGTTGACAGATGCATTGCTGATTGATAGAGTCGTCGTGAGCCGTATCTTGAAGCTAATAATGGGCTTCCGGGGACTTTAAGAAGCTGATGAAGGGGAGAGTATTTCGATTTGCGGATGAGATCCTAGTAAGGACGCGCTATCACAAGTGAGAAACCAATGAAAACCCTTGCCCTTCTACTCCTTTCATTCGCCATGCTGGCGGCTGGCCAGACTTCTCAGCCACTATCCGTCGAACAGTTTCCGAACGCCGATCCGTCGGCCGTGTCCCCGCTCATTAACGTGACGCCGCAGGCGCAGGTAGCGGATGGGTTGCCCGCGCAAAAGATTGGTCCGGGCGACCTGATCTCGCTGATGGTTTCCGATTGTCCGGAAATGTCGCGCACGTTTCGCGTCAGTTCAGCGGGGTTGCTCACCTTGCCGCACTTGAAGGAACCAATCGTGGCGGCGGGCAAAGAGCCCACCGATATTGAAGCGGAAATAACCGAGGGTTTGATCAAAGGGGAAGTGTTGGTGAATCCGACGGTAACCGCGTCCGTGGTGGAATACCGCAGCGTACCGGTAAGCGTCATGGGCGCCGTGAAGCACCCGATCACGTTTCAGGCGGTAGGCGTGGTGACCCTAGTGGACGCGCTTGCTCGGGCCGAAGGCTTGAGCACCGATGCAGGCGCGGAGGTGATTGTGAGCCGTCCGCAGACTCCGGGCGCGGCTGGTCCGCCGCTGCCACAGCGCGTTTCTGTGTATGGCCTCATGGTGGAAGCCGACCCAAGCTTGAACGTGCGGTTGTATGGCGGCGAGGTGGTGCGCGTTCCCGCAGCGGGCAAGGTGTACGTGAACGGCATGGTGAAAAAGCCCGGCGTCTACCCGATTCAGGAGGGCAATTACACCAGCATCATGAAGATCATTTCGATGAGCGAAGGTTTACAGCCCTATTACGCCAAAATCGCGTTCATTTACCGCCGCGAGGGTGGCAAGAACCAACAGGATGAAATACCCGTGGAACTGGCGAAAATCATGGATCGCAAGAGTCCGGACGTCCCCCTGCAAGCCAACGATATTCTTTACATCCCCGACAATAAGGGCCGGCGCCTCACCGCTCAAACCATCGACCGCATCATTGGTTTTGGTACGGCTACCGGCACGGGCTTGTTAGTTTGGCATTAGACAGTCGTCAGAAAGAGTGAACTGAATATCCGATGAGAGAACTTGAGAGGCCGCCACAAGATCTAGCCGAATACGGCCGTCTTCAGCCGTACGTGGTTCCCGGACAATATCCGGAATTAGAGTCTGCCCAGCCGTCGGTATCGCCGTCGCATTATTTGCTGGTGATCTGGCGGCAACGCTGGAAGATCATCGCGTTTGTCGCAACTTGTCTACTCGTCACTTATCTGATTTCGGCGCGCATGACGCCCATCTACGAAGCGGTGGCCAAGATTGATGTGGACCGCCAGATTCCCAACAATGTCGTCGGGCCGGAAACCGGCACCGTCTCCCCTGGCGAAGATGCCGATGCCTACCTCACCACGCAGATCGAGATTATCCAATCGGATGCCGTGCTACGCCCAGTCGCGGAACGCTACAACTTGTTACAGCTGGAAAGCCAGCTTGATCGATTAGGTAGTGAAAGCATCCGCCGCAAAACGGACGCTCCGATTTTTCTCAAACAACTGACGGTGACGCGGCCGCTCAATACATATCTGCTCGAAATAAAATACCGTTCGCCCGATCCCGTTCTGGCGGCCGATGTGGCCAACGCCATCGCCAACCAGTTCGTGCAGCATACTTTCGACATCAAAGTGAAAAACAGCGGTTCGCTCTCTACTTTTATGGAGCGGGAGCTGGACGACCTCAGAGCCAAGATGGAGCGTTCCAACGACGCGCTGGCGCAATTCGAAAAAGAATTGAACGTGATCGACCCGGAAGGCAAAACATCTTTGCTGACCGCGCGCATTCAACAGTTGGACCAGGAATTCATGCAAGCCAAGGCCGACCGGGTTAAGAAAGAAGCTGTTTTCAATTCAGTGCAGGACGGCAACGTGGCAGCACAAATGAATTCCACGCAGGCCGAAGAATTAAACCGCCTGCAGGATCGCGTTAATCTTGCCAAGCAACACCTGGCGGACGTGCAGAGCATTTATGGCCCCAATCATAACGAGTACCGCAAAGCAGCGAATGATTTGGCGGAAGTCGACAGGCAATTCGAAGAGGCCAGAAAGAACGTGAGCCAGCGGGTAGATTCCGATTACCAGCAAGCGCGCGATAAAGAGGACATGCTGTCTAAGGAAGTGGCCACCGCTAAAGCGGAAGCGGACAAACTGAATGCTCACTCATTCACATATCAGCAGTTGAAGCGCGATGCGGAGAACGACAAGGCGCTCTACAACGAGATGGAGAAGCGGATTCGCGAAGCAAACATTAATGCCGGCTTCCAGAATAATTCCATCCGCATAGCAGACTTGGCGCGTCCGCCGGACACCGCCGTTTTCCCGCGCACGAAGCTCAATCTGCTGCTGGCGTTTATCGCATCACTGGTGCTCGCCGTTTGCACGGCAATTTTCGCGGACGTAATGGATAACACCATTCGCGATCCGGAACAAGTGGCGCGCGCGCTTGATACCAGCGTGCTCGGCACTTTGCCCACGGTCAAAGAGATGCGCCGCCTGATTCATCCTGGCGCCAGCGCCAATTCGCTCGAAGCCGCGCCGGAACTGATTCCGGATGAGGTGCTTTTCGGCCAGGGAATTATTCGTTACAAAAAGGAAGAGGCCGAAAGGAAGAAAAAGAAACTGCGCGGCGCCAGCCCCAATGCCGGCTACGAAGGCATCTCCTCGTACGAAGAAGCCATTCGCACGCTGCGCCATTCTATTTTGCTGCCGGATTTAGACCGCTCGGTTAAATCTCTGCTGATTACCAGTGCGGCGCCCGGCGAAGGCAAATCGACCGCGATCATTCACCTGGCCATTGCGCACGCCGAACAAGGCAAAAAAACCTTGATCATCGACGCCGACTTGCGCCGCCCCAGCATTCATAAGAAGCTCAACCTCAATGGCTCGCTAGGGCTTTCGAATGTGCTGCTGGGCGAATTCCGCTGGAAGGAAACCATCGTCAAGAATGAACAGTGGCCGGATTTGGATGTCGTGCCTTCGGGGACTGCATCCAGACGCGCATCCGATCTGGTGGGTTCGATGATGATGGATATTCTGGACGAAGCATCGAAGGAGTACGACCTCATCCTGGTGGATGCGCCGCCGCTGCTGGGTTTTGCCGAGGCGATGCAGGTCGCTAAAGCGGTGGACGGTGTTGTGGTTATGGCGCGCGCCGGCCAAACCAGCCGTCGTGCCGTGGCGACCGTGCTCGCCACTCTCAAGCGTTTGCGCGCGAATATCATCGGCCTGGTTCTGAACGAAGTCGACCGGGGCAGCACCAACGATTACTACTACTACAGCGATTACCGCAAATACTATTCATCAAAACCAGAGCAGCTCAACTGAGCGGTCTTGCTGTGCATTCGTGCGCGGTGCTGGTAGTTTCTTCGGACGGATACCGGGATCTCTGGCGGCCTTTTTTCCATCTTTTTAAGCAGCACTGGCCGGATTGCCCGTTTCCGGTCTATCTGGGCGCGCAAACCGCAAAAGCGGACTTTCCCGGTGTCAAAACGTTAAGCGCCGGAGCGGGCCAGCCATGGGGCCGCAGCTTACGCTGTTTTTTGCTTGACATTGAGTGCGAGAACATACTGCTTCTGCTCGAAGACTTTTTCCTTTGCGGAACAGTTTCTACGGAAGCAGTGTTGGCGCATCTGGCGGCGTTGCGCCATTTGCAAGGGAACGTGGTGCGTCTTCATCCCAATCCGCCTCCAACCATTAGTGTTCCTGAATTTCCGCTGCTGGCGGAACAACATCGCTTGGCGCCGTTTCGCGTTTCTTTGCAGGCATCCGTTTGGAACCGGCGCGCTCTACTTGAAATAGTGCGGGATGACGAAAATCCCTGGCAGTTCGAATGGCAAGGAACCCTCCGGGCGCAGGCGCAGACCCATGGCTTCTACTGCACCCGGAAACCAGCCCTGCCATACCGGCACGTCTTGGAAAACGGCGCGTGGTTCTGGTCGGCTGCGCGCGTGTTCGGCCGGCAGAACATTGGTTGTGATTTTAATAATCGCCGAGTCATGGATCCGCTCACCGCTGCGCGCAAACTGATTCTGGTGAACTTGCGGCGTTGGCGCGGGCGTCTCCTCATGCTGCCCCTGCGCTCCCGCGAACTAGATCCCTATGCACCGCCCGTTCCCAAGAAACGCTTGCGCGTGGCTTTTCTCACCAATCTGATTCCGCCCTATCACAAGCCCGTTCTTGATTTGTTGGCGCAGCGTTACGCGCTACGCGTCCTGCTTTCGACGCCCATGGAATCCAATCGTCCATGGAAAGTGGATTGGCAAGGCCTGGACGTAGTGGCGCAGAAAACCTATACCGCTCAAGGCTTCTGGCGTCACCCGCGCGGCTTCAGCGAACCGCTGGCCATCCATATCCCCCTGGACAATTTTACGCAACTGCGGCGCTTAGCTCCCGATGTCATCATCTCCGCCGAAATGGGTGCGCGCACCCTACTAGCGATCTTATTTCGCAAAGTGCATCCCGCCAGCCGTCTCATCATTTGGGCGGAAGCGGCTGAATCCACCGAAAACGGGCGCGGCTTAGTGCGTCACCTCGCGCGCCAGATCTTTGTCAGGAATGCCGACGCCTTTCTCGCCGTGGGCGCGAGTTCCGTGAAGTATCTCGCGCGCCTGGGTGCTCGACCCGCTAGCATCTTTCAGATCGCCTATACCACCGATAACGCACTCTTTGCCGGCATCCCATTAGCGCGCCCGCCCCAAATGGCTCGGCGTCTCTTGTTCTGCGGCCAGTTCGTTGAGCGCAAGGGCCTCGTCCCTTTCCTGCGGAATCTGGCGCGTTGGGCCTGCGATCATCCGGCGCGCACCATCGAGTTCGCCTTAGCCGGCGATGGTCCCCTGCGCGCCCAGCTCTCCCAGCTTCCTTTACCCGGCAACGTTAAGCTAGAGTTTCTGGGCGTTTTTCAGTATGACGAACTACCAAAGATCTACGCCTCCGCCGGGACCTTCGTTTTGCCTACCTTGGCCGATACCTGGGCCGTCGTGGTTAATGAAGCATTGTTATCCGGTTTGCCGGTGCTCGGTAGTATGTACGCACAGGCGGTTGAAGAGTTGATTCAAGACGGGCAAAACGGTTGGATCTTCAGGCCAGATAACGCGGAAGATTCATACCGCGCTATTGATCGGATGATGAACACGCCGGAAGCCGCGTTGGATGCCATGCGAGCGAACGGCAGGCTAATAGCGTCGCAACTCAGTCCGCAACGCGTGGCTTCTTTGATCGAAGTTGCCGTGAGTGCCTGCCTGGAATCATAAATGGCGCTTCTACCGGTCGTTCTCTTCGGCGTGCTCTTTGCCATCGCCATTTTTGCGCCCTTGCGCTGGAGCATCGTCGCTTACCTCATGCTTTCAGCGGTGGATTTTGCCTCGGGCGATAGCGCCATCGGCTTCATGAATGCGTTGAAGGGCTTGGGTTATCCGATCGTACTTCTCTGGCGTTTGAAAAACTACGCCGGCCATGGGAAGGTGGTTTTGGCGCCGGTGATGTGGATGCTGCTCATCATCTACGCGGGCATCGCCAGCTTCTGGTCGATGTTTCCGCTGTCCGCCGTCAAGTTGACTGTCGAGATGCTGGGATCGTTCCTCATCTGCCTCGCTTTCATGCGCGCCACCAAACCCGGCATTCTCACGCCCTCGGCGATTCTGGTTCCGGCCACCATCGGCGTATTGTCTCTCGGCGTGCTACGCGGCATCTTTCTGCCCGAATGGGGCGATTCACCCTATCGTTTCACCGGCTTCACCACCGCTCAAGGCTACGCGTCCTTGTTAGCAGCCCTGTTCGCCTTGGCGCTCGGTTCGCGTACCGTTCGTACCTGGCAACGTTGGTTGCTCTGCGTAACTCTGTTCCTGGCGGTGGTGTTGGATGGCAGCCGCATCTATGTCATCGGTTTGATCGTCTCCCTGATCGTGGCGCTGCTGGTCTCCTACTCGCGGCTGTGGGTGAAGCTGCTGGGCTTCGCCGCGATCGTGCTGGCGGTTGTTGCCTTGGTTGCCGAGAAAGATCTTTTGCTGAGGATGGTTTCGCAAGGCGCGCGCTTAAATCGCGTGGCCGATACCATCAATGCCGTTTATGAAGGCAATCTCCGCTCCAGCGGACTCGGTACGTATCAGTTTCGCCGCGGCCTGTACCAGCATGCCGTCAAGGCTCTCACCGAATCTTCTTTGCTGGAATTGTCTTTCGGACACGGTACCTCAAATGGCCGCTTGCTGCTGGGCATGATGATACGCACCGGCGACGCCAACCGGGCCGTGCATAACGAATGGCTGCGCATACTCTATGAATGGGGCAGCGTTGGTTTAGCGTTGTGGTTTGTCTTCATCTTCTCGGTGATCGCGTACGCGGTTCAAGGAGTGCGCCGCGACCGCCTGGGCCACGCGCGGCCGCTGCTTATTTTTCTGCCGGCCTTCCTGGCCGGCTTCTCAACGGAAAATGTTTTGGCGGGCGCAGGACACGCCGAAAACATCGGCTTCGTTCTGCTCGCCGCCATGGCGGCTGTCTCCCATCGCAAGCGTATCTTCTATCTGCCCAAGCCGGTGCCGATTCCTTATGTACCGTCTGATCCGCCGCCGCGCGCTGCCACCATCCGCCCCTATCTGCTGCCGGATTCCGTGCGCCGCCAGGCGTTATGAGAGTTCTCCAGCTTCACAACTTTTACCAGCAGGCAGGTGGTGAAGATCGCGTGCTCGCCGCCGAATATGCCCTGCTCAGCAGCCATGGCCATGAAGTGTTTCAGTACACAGTTCATAACGACGCCCTAAACGCTACGTCATCCTTTCAACTTGGCATCAAAACGGTTTGGAACAGCGATAGCTATCGCACCGTTCGGCGCCTCATCGTGGAAAATGCAATCGAAATCGTGCATGTACATAATACTTTGCCTCTGCTGTCGCCGGCGGTTTACTACGCCGCGCATGCGCAAAAGATACCTGTCGTGCAAACCCTGCACAATTACCGACTCTTGTGTCCCGCTGCCACTTTCTATCGCGCGGGCGCAATCTGCGAGCTGTGTTTAGGCAAGACCATCACGTATCCGGCCATGCTTCATCGCTGTTATCGCGCCAGTTTGCCGGCGAGCGCTGCCGTTTCGACTATGCTCGCAGGCCACACTTTCGCCGGCACGTTCCGGCGGAAAGTTCATACTTATATCGCGCTCACCGAATTTGCCCGCGGCAAATTTTGCCAAGGTGGACTTCCCGCCGAGCGGATCGTTGTCAAACCAAACTTTCTGGAACAAGATCCAGGCGCAGGGGGTGGGCAAGGCGGCTATGCGCTCTTTGCGGGACGTCTCACCGCCGAAAAAGGACTAGCCGAACTGTTAGATGCCTGGGCGGCAAACCCACAAGCCATTCCTTTAAAGATTGCCGGCGATGGCCCGTTGCGGCCTTTTGTTCAGGAACGTGCCACTCTGTTGCCGAATATTGAATACTTAGGGCCATGTGAGCATGCGCGTGTGCTGGCGCTGCTGCAAAGCGCCGCCTTGCTTATATTCCCATCTCACTGGTACGAAGGAATGCCCATGATTCTCCTGGAAGCGCTGGCCTGCGGAACTCCCGCCGTCGTCTTTGCGGTGGGATCGCTGAACGATCTGATTGTCGATTTTGAGAACGGTATCAAATTGCCATTCGAAGGTAGCGACACGTTGTCCAGTCTCCTGAAAGACTCCGGCCGCCTCGCCAGAATAACTTCGCTGCGTGCCGGTGCGCGCGCCTATTTCGAGCGCCACTTCACCGCCGCGAGAAATTACCAGCTGCTGCGAGAGGTGTACGAAAACGCAATGCAGGCTCCGCACCAGACTTGACGCCTGCGGGGGCTTACCATTGATAAACAGGAAGACCCTGCAATGAAGACAAAAAGAACATCGGCCGAATCCTCGAAGCTTTTTAAAAAAAGCCACCCTGGCATTAAGACAACGCCGCTGGGAGAAAGTATTGTTCGTGGTTTTCAGGAAGCAATCGACCACATGCGCGGCGAAGGGAAACTCCTCACTCGTGTCATCCAGGTGCCATAGGCAGAGGACGCGCTGTTCAGCGAGAAATCTTGACTCTGCGCCAAATCCTTATGGAACCGCGACCGTGAGGGAGCCGGCCAGCCGATTCCACAGTAGAACTCGGTCGGAACTCGGGAAACAGCATGGCTTTCGGCCGCATTCCCAAATAGATACCTTAAATCTCCCTCATTCGATAAGCTAATTGTGAAAATAGTGATTTAACTCCAAATGTCAAGCGCCGCCTTAGCTGAACGAATCCTCGTCATCCCCGAGGTCAAACAGCGCTCCTGGGCCACCCTTTCGATCATGCTGATCGACGTGATCGCACTCGAACTGGCCCTCCTGTTAGGCTGCATTGTACGCTACTATCTGCATTCGATTTTTCCCATCGCTCTCCAGCGCCCGCAATATCAGGGCTTGGCTTTCGGCGTTCTCACGCTGCCTCTCGCCTATTATTGGATGGGTCTATATCCGGGTTATGGCATGGGCGCCGTGCAGCGCATCCGCGGGCGCGTCTATGCCACGCTCATTGTGTTCATTGTGCTGCTCACCTGGAACTATGCCTTTCAAGATCACCAATGGTCGCGCGGCGTGCTCTTGCTCACCATGTTCTTCGCGCTCATTCTCGCGCCGGCCCTCGAAGCGCCCTTGCGCCGCATACTCATTGCCCGCGGCATTTGTGGCGTGCCGCTGGTGGTCTTAGGCGGGGGCAGCACCGGCGCCATGGTGGTCAAAACTCTCAAGCGCGAAAGCGACCTCGGCTTCGTACCCGTCGGCGTTCTAGACGATAACCCTGCCAAGTGGGGCACTGAAATCCACGGCGTTCCCGTTGTCGGCCCGCTCGCTGCCGCCGAAGCCTTCTCGAGTCGCGCCAAAGTGGCCCTCGTTGCGCTGCCGGGCATTAGCCGCGAGCATCTCTCACAACTCGTGCAAGGCCTTTCCTTTGCGCGGATCATCATCGTGCCCGACCTCTTCGGCATTCAGAGCCTTTGGATCACCTCGCGCGATTTGGGCGGCGTACTGGGCCTGGAGGTCAAGAAGAATTTGTTGGTGCCCGGCAACCGTCTGATCAAACGCTTGCTCGATTATGGTATTGCCGCGCCCGCTTTCATCGCATCGTTGCCTTTGCTGGTCATCGCCGCACTCTGGATCAAGCTCGTGAGCCCAGGCCCGATCCTCTTCCGCCAGGAACGAGAGGGGCCGAACGGCAAACGAATCAGGATGTTGAAGCTGCGCACGATGCACCATGATTCCGCCGGCCTGCTCGCCGAATATTTGGAAAATAATCCGCAGGAAAAAATCTCCTGGCTGCGCTTTTTCAAACTGAAGCGCGATCCGCGTGTCATCCCCTACATCGGCTGGTTCCTGCGCCGCTACAGCCTCGACGAATTGCCGCAGTTGTGGAACGTCTTACGCGGCGACATGAGCCTGGTTGGTCCCCGCCCGTTCCCCTATTATCATCTCGACGAATTCCCTAGCAGCTTTCGTAATCTGCGCGCCAGCGTGATGCCTGGCATTACCGGGCTCTGGCAGGTGAACGCGCGCAGCGATGGCGATTTGAAAGTCCAGGAGGTGGAGGACACGTACTACATTCGCAATTGGTCGCCGTGGCTTGATATCTACATCCTCTTGCGCACGGTTCAAACTGTTCTGTCCGCTAAAGGCGCTTATTGAGTGAACCGTCTCAAACCGCTTTTGCGCGGTGTTTTCTCGAGCATAGCCGATCAGGCCACCTTCTCCGGAACCAACTTTTTGCTGAACGTGCTGTTAGCGCGCTGGCTGACCGCCGAAGGTTATGGCGCCTTCTCGGTTGCCTGGTCCGTCTGCCTCATTCTCGCCGCCATTCATAATGCCCTGATCGTTGAACCGATGACTGTAGTCGGCCCCGCTGAGTACGGCACGCGCTTCGGCAGTTATCTCAAATCCGTTTCTCAATTGAATTGGGCCGCCGTATTTGTGCTGGGCGTATTGGCTGCCGCCGCTTCCCTCTTCTATCGCGGCTTGGCCGTGCGCGATGCCTTATCCGCTCTCGGCTTCGCCTTGCCCGGCTATCTGCTTTTGTTGACAGCCCGCCGCAGGCAGTACATTCTCGATACGCCAATCCGCGCTTTTTATCTGAGCCTCGCCTACGCGGTTCTATTGGCCGCGTCCCTGGCCGTCCTGCACAGCCTTGGCAAGCTGGCCGCTTGGAATGCGGTGTTGATCACTGGAGTGAGCCTGCTGGTCGCGCTCTGGTCCATGGCAAGGCGCGACCTTCCGCCCGACTATCAGCCTGCTCAACATACCTTGAGCGAAGTCTCAACCGCCCACTGGTCTTACGGGAAATGGCTCTTCGCCACTGCCTTGCTCGGCGTCGGCATTTCCGACGTTCAGGTTCTACTCCTCTCGAAAATGGTCGATCTCAATTCAGCCGGCACACTGCGCGCGCTCATGAATTTCATTTTGCCTCTCGGGCAGTTGCTCACTGTGTTGAGCGTTTTTTCGCTGCCTAAGCTGGCGCGCCGCATGAAGGAAGACGGTGTGCCGCAAGGGCTGCGCTCGGCTTCGCTCTACTCTCTGGCCATCATTCTCGTCGCCTTGATTTACGCTGTTGTCTTAGTGCTGCTAGGCTCGTCGCTGGAACACTTTCTATATGGTGGCCGCCTGGCGGCTTATGTAACCGATCTGCACTGGCTAGCGCTGGCCGCTCTCCTCTCCGCCGTCGCCATTGCCTTCACCACCCCGCTACGCGCCGCGCAAAACTCGCAACACACGCTGTTCACCGGCCTGGCCGCCACCTTAGTCGGTTTAGGCAGTTCCGTCATTCTGCTGCCGCTTTACGGCCTGCGTGGCGCGCTCACGAGTTTAGTCCTCGCTAATGCTGCCGCCGCCATCGTCGTTGTCACTACCTACCTTTGGCTACTCCGCAAAAATCCAATCGCTTGGACCGAAAGTGACCGCATCATGGTCGTTTTCGACGAGAATCTGATTCCCGCCAGTCCCGCCGGCAGCTGCCTTCTCAAAATACTGCAGGACAATCTCGCGCGCTTTCCGCTGCACATCTTTTACAACCGGCTCGATCTGAGTAAGAACGATATTCCCAATCGAACCCACATTCCACTACCCGCCGGGCCCGTGGTCCTGCGCTCTGTTCTGTTTACTTTCTTCGCGGGAACGGCAAATTGGTTCAAGCTGCGCGGCAGGCCGTCGTTCCGCATCGCCGCGCAAGGCGTTTTCCCCTTCTGCCAGATCTCTTACGCTCACTTCTGCCATCGCATTTTCTTGCGCGATCACCGCGCCGATATCGGCGGCGAACCGCTACGCCGCTTCGCGCGCTACCTCATCCACATCTGGGGCGCGGGGACCGAACGCATGGCATTCAAGCGCGCCAAAGCAATTGTGGTTCCTTCCGAAGGCTTGGCTTACGAATTACAAATGGCTTATCCGGAATTGGTCGCGGGAAAAATTTCCATTATTCCCAATCCGGTTGACACCGCGCGCTTTCGTAAGCCGGACGATTTCTCGCCTAATTCGCTGCGCCTGGATCTCGGCTGCACGAGCGCCGACTTATTGCTGTGCTTCTGTGCGCTCGGCAACTTCGAACGCAAGGGTTTGCGGCACGCCATCGAGGCCCTGGCCGAACAGATCGCGGAAAAAGCGCGCTTGGTAGTGGTTGGCGGCAAGCCGGGTGAGGTCCGCGAATTCGAAAAACTTTGCTCCGAAACCCAAGTCGGCTCGCGAGTGCGCTTTGTTGGCATGCAACAGGATGTCCGCCCCTACCTCTGGTCCTCCGATGCCTTCTTGTTCCCCTCCAGCTATGAGGCCTTCGCACTATCG
>Ga0182012_10002608_pt1 | contig 19435 bp, 13 predicted proteins | sample 612S2SmetaG_FD_120486 | JGI IMG/M metagenome (GOLD analysis project Ga0182012, IMG submission 120486) | Permafrost microbial communities from Stordalen Mire, Sweden - 612S2S metaG | ecosystem: Environmental > Terrestrial > Soil > Wetlands > Permafrost | place: Sweden: Stordalen | collected...
GAAACCGCGGATGGAAATCACATCCTATAATCATCATGCTCGGCTCCTTTCCTCCCGAGCTCATGGTCGTTTCGCAGCAACCAGTCTACTCAGGTCGAGGGAGCCGACGCTGTCATGTAATCAGTCTCCCGACCGGCTGTGGTGTGGGCGTCCTCGCCCGCACCAAAAACGAAGCGTCTCATCCTGAGCGAAACGTATTTTCAGCAGAGCCGAAGGCCCTGCTTTTGTATTTACTTCGTGACAATGGCATTCCTCACCGCGCCGGCGCGTCCTTCACATACTTGTCAAACCACCGAATCATCTCGTAGATGAGCTGCTCATTCGACTCCATCGCTGAATACCAGTGCGGCTCATGCGGCAAAATCACCAGTCGCGTCGTCCCCCCATTTCCGCGAATCGCCTCATACAGCTTTTGCGATTGCAGCGGCGTCGTCCCAGGGTTCGCGTCCTCCCCGCCATGCACAATCAAAAGCGGCACCTTCAACTTGTCAGCCGAAAAAAACGGCGACACCTTCAGGTAAACATCCGGCGCCTCCCAAACCGAGCGCCGCTCATTCTGAAATCCAAATGGCGTCAGCGTCTTGTTATAGGAGCCGCTCGTCGCCGCCCCCGCGCGGAACAGATCGGAATGTGCCACCAGGTTCACCGTCATCAATGCCCCGTGGCTGTGCCCTGTCACCCCAATCCGGTTTGGATCGGCAACCCCCAGCTCCACCGCCTTATCCACCGCCGCCTTGGCATCGGCCACAAGCTGCTCCAGATAAGTGTCATAAGCCCGCTTCGGATCGCCAACAATCGGGAACGATGCGTTATCGATAATCGCGTAACCCGCCAGCAGCAGCAGCCTGTACTCATAGAGCCGCGTGAAAGTCTCCTGCGAACCAACCACCTGCCCGGCCTTTGCAGGATCGGCATAGTCCAGCGGATACGCATACAGAATCGTCGGCACGCGCGTGCCCTCCTGGTACCCCGGCGGCGTGTACAGCGTAAACGACAGATCAAGCCCGTCAGCGCGCTTGTACTTCACCAGCCGCTTCTTGATCGCGCGCACCTCAGGCGTGGGATCGGGAATGTGTGTAACTGCAGCGCTCGTTGATGTAAAGACCGCCTCCCCCGCCGGTGCCGCGACAGCCTTCCCAAGTGTCCTCGTAAACGCGTTCGGCGGATCGGCCGGCGATTGATGCCATGTCAGAATGGTCCGCGTATCCGGTCCCGTGAACGAAAGGAACCGCTCATAGCAGGTCTTTTCGCTGCGAAACAGCCGTTCGTACTTCAGGGTCTTCAGATCCAGGCGATCGAGAAACGGCCGATCCCCATCCGGCGAAGATCCTCTACCTGACAGGTAAATCGAATCCCCATCCAGCCGCATCACCTTCACCCCGTTCGCAAGCTGTTGTTCTACGGGGTCGCCGGGAGCCGCATAGTGCTCGTCCATTGAAAGATCCCAAAGCAGGCGTGGCTTGCTCTCGTGATCGTCCACGTCAATCACAAATGTCTTTTCCCAATGCCGGTTTTCGTCGTACTCGCCCAGCAGCGCGGTTTCCTTGCGATTGCTCCACAAGAAGCCCGCATAGCGCTGCTCCGTCCGCGCTATCTCCACCGCCGGCGTGGTGAACGGCGCACTCTGCATCATGATCTTGTCGCGAGCCCGTGCAGTCACGTTCCAGTCGCCGCCATCCAGCGCCTCGGCCCACACCAGCGTCGCCGCATCAGTCGCCCGCCACGAAAACTCCCGCGGCCCCAGCGGCACTCCATTAATCGGCACCCGGTCAGCAAGTGGCAGCGATGCGATCGTCTGCGCCACCCTCACCGCGCCACCGGACAAATCCCATACCTCCACGTTGCGCGGGAACCGCTGATACGTCGTCACGTAGGAATAAGGCTTGTGAATCGCCGTTACCAGCAGATGCCGCCCATCCGGCGCGGGGCTTACCATCTCGTAGTTCCCGCGCTTGCCCACCGGTGTAATCGCATCGGTTGCTGCATCCACCAGCGCAAGCTGCGCCGCAGCGTAGTAGTCGAACACGTCTTCGTCATGCTTGTTGCCGAGTGTGTCGCGGTTCTCATATGTGCTGCTCTGCCCGCTCTTCCCATCCGACTCCTGAATGCTCGGACCATCCGGCACGATCGGTGCGGGAGGCGGATCGCCCATCCCATCCGGCACTAGCTTCACCAGGAGCGTCTTCTGGTCCGGCATCCATTGCATCTCGTAGCCGAACATCGGGTTCAGCCGCGCTCCGGTCACCCGGTGAACTTTCCCCGTCACCCCATCCCCAATCCACAACTCCACTGAATCCGCCGCCAGATTCACAAACGCAAATCGCTTTCCGTCAGCCGACCACACCGGATCGCCCGGGCAAGCGCCTAAGGGAAAATCGATCGGGATCTGCGCGCCATCCGGGACATGCACCAATACAAACCCCGTCGCACAGTCAGTAATCCCATATCCTCCCGGCGTGTCGTGCTTGCTGTGGTTCTTCACCTCCACGCGCACACCAGCCAGCCGCAGAAACGGCGTCGACACGCGCTCGATCGATGGATAATCCTGAATCGTAACCAGCAGAATCGCGTCCATCGTTGGGCTCACCACCACATCCGGCGGCGACGGCGCACGCATCACTCTCAAAATGTTTTCCGGCGGCAGGTTGTATCCCGACAATCCCTCATTCGCCGCCGCGGCTGCGTCCGTGGCACCCGCCACGCTCGATCCCGCCCCCGCCGCAAAACACAATCCCGTGGCCACGCTCAGCAGCGCTCCTGCCAAAACACCGTTCTTCAAGCTCTCAAGATCCATCACCGACCTCCCAATCAATCCACTCGCTAATTCTGAAATTCACCTGCAAATACCGGGAGAACTAACCATACCCGATTCCCCGCCACGCAGATCAAATCTCAGCCCAAATCTCAGCCCCAATTTCCGCATAGGGAGAACAGATGTTCTGTGCCCCAGGCTCTCGCAGCTTCAAAACCAAAGTGGAGCAAACCACAATCCTCAATTTGGCCTTTTCGCAGGCAACAGGCCCCGGCGCCTGCAAGCTCCCCTCGACCCCGAGGGTGCCGCGAACAAGCCTCGTCTTCACCTTGTTCCCCAAACGCGTGCGCGGCTTGCCCCGCAGCCAGGCGCCAAGAACTCGAGACCCTGCAGTCCACGCCCCCTGACTCCGTTCCCTCTTGCCCTCCCGGGGCCATACCCGCTCCAAAACCCCGCTCCCTATCGACCGCATCTGCCCCTGAAATTTTCTTCGTCACTTTTGCTTATAATTACGCGACTTAGGCGCACACTTTATCCATGACCGCCAAACAGCCATCATCAGCTTCGCCCGAACCCCAATCGCGCCCCCTCGCGCAGCGTTGCCCACCTCTCTCTGCTTCACTTTTTTCCAGATTGTGTGTTTGTGTCAATCTGCACTTTAAACACACTCTTTTTCAACTTAAGTCTTTGTTATTCATATGTTTCTACCCGCAGACATCACATTTTCTCAAGCCCGCGAAAAACCGGCTTTTTACCCCTCCATTCACTGAAAACAAAAGAGATACGCCACCGCATTTAGCGAAAAACAGCCCAAAATACCCCCAAAAAGTCCACTTTTTTAGGCAAATTTTCGCCTTTTCCCTTGGTTTTCAGGCCATTCGAGGCAATATTTCAGCATTCCTCACTTTCTCCGCGCAGCTCCGATCGCTCCCCTGCTCCCCGCTACTTCGTCCCTCCTACCCTTTCCTTCCTCCCTCGCTCTCGGGTTCTACTATGCGGTACACTCTGCCGAACTGTGATTTTTGACACATGCCAATCAACAGCATCAGGCGAAAATGGTCTCGTAAGCCCGCGAGCCCGGGCCTGTAATCCTGGGCGCGACAGGCAGGGAGAAAAACAGCATGAGTGACCTCGCTCCACTGGCAGAAGGTGTTGCCGTTGACCCGTTGATCGACCATCCGGCCGACTATCACGTATTCCACCAGTTCATTGACCGCTGCAAAAACTTGCCCGCAATCACAACTGCGGTCGTCTGGCCTCTCACGGACGTTGCCCTCCGCGGAACTGTCGAAGCCGCCGTCGAGGGCCTTATCGAGCCAACCCTCATTGGCGACGAAACCGAGCTGAAGGCCCTGGCTGCAAAGGCAAAGCTTGATATCTCGGGCTATCCCATCCTCCAGGCCGACACTGAATCCAAGGCCGCTGAACTGGGCGTCGCCATGTGTCGCTCGGGCAGCGCACAGGCCATGATGAAAGGAAGCCTGCATACCGATGAGCTGATGAAGGCTGCGATGGCGCGCGATACCGGTCTGCGCACCGCTCGACGCATCTCCCATGTTTTCATCATGGATACGCCCGCCTATGCGCGCACCCTGCTCATCACGGATGCCGCAATTAATATCTCCCCGGAACTCGAAGACAAGGTTCACATCGTCCAGAATGCGATCGACCTGGCCCACGCACTCGGCATCCCCGAGCCCAAGGTCGCATTGCTCTCTGCTGTCGAAACTGTGAATCCAAAGATTCAGTCCACGCTCGACGCTGCCGCCCTGTGCAAGATGGCAGACCGCGGCCAGATCACCGGCGGTATCCTCGACGGCCCGCTGGCATTCGATACCGCTGTCAGCGTCAAGGCTGCTCGCATCAAGAAACTTGTTTCTCCTGTCACCGGGCAGGCTGACATTCTCGTTGTGCCCGACCTCGAAAGCGGAAACATGCTCGCCAAACAGTTGGAATACCTGGGCGGAGCACAATTAGCCGGCATCGTCCTCGGCGCACGGGTTCCAACCATCCTCACCAGCCGCGCCGACTCCGCCGCTACTCGCCTCACCAGTTGCGCGGTAGCTGTGTTGCTTCACTATGCAACTCACCCGCAGTTGAAGGTCTAATCCGAGACCAGTCAGTTCCCAGGCAAACCCCCACTCGGTCAACCGCGTGGGGGTTTTCATCAGCAGTTATCTTGGACGGCATTCCGCTGTCTCTGCGAGACTTTACTGTGCCCTCAATTATCCCCGCGCTCATTTTCGACCTCGATGGAACGCTCACTGACTCAATGCCCGGCATCATCGGTTGTCTTCAAAAAGTCATCGAAGCTCGCAAAATTGCTTACCCCGGACCGCTCGACCGCTTCATCGGCCCTCCCGTAGAAGAATGGACAATTGAACTACTGCCGGAGGGGACCGAAGAAGACCGCATAAGACTGGCAGCTGAGTACCGTGCCTGCTACGACCGCGAGGGATGGAAGAACAATTCCGTCTTTCCGGGCGTTCGGCAGATGCTCTCTATTTTGCGCGACGATGGATTTCCGCTGTACGTCTGTACTTCGAAGCAGCAACGCTTTGCAACGCGCATCCTCGATCACTTTGGTCTGACTCCGCTGTTCCATGCGGTCTACGGCGACAAGCCAGAGTACGCAAGTCACAGCAAGGTCGACCTGCTGGCGCAACTCATCGCGAAGCAATCTCTGGATACTCACTCAACCTGGATGGTTGGGGACCGCATCTTCGACATCGACGCAGCACACGGCAACGACCTTCCCTGCCTCTTCGCCGGCTGGGGATACGGACCGCCGTCTGAAGGTGAACAGGCCGACGCCATTGCTCCAACCCCCGCGGATGTGCGCGCGATCGTGTCTTCGCCAAAGGGCTGAGAGAAGTTGGAACTCTGAATTCTGCCGCGTGCCCGGACCGTCAAACTAGTCCATCGAAACGCTGAGCTGATGCCGAACGTCCGCTCCGCGAATCCAGAAGATTACATCGGTCGCGATGTTCGAAGCGTGATCCGCAATGCGCTCAAGGTTGCGCGCCACCAGGATTCCGTTCATTGCCTGCTGGGTAAACTGCGGTTTGTCCTGAATGAGTTGCAGCAAGTCGGAGTGCGCGCGGCGGTTCATTCGATCGATCTCGTCATCCATCTCACGCACAGAGTCGGCAAGTCGCGCATCGCCTTCGAGGAGCGCCTGAATCGCTGACCGGATCATGCGCCCTGCGAACTCCCCCATCGCTGCAAAATCTACAGGGAGATCCACTTCCTCGGTCTTCAATATGTCCTTGGTGCGGCGGGTAATGCCCACCGATTGGTCTCCAACCCGCTCCAGATCGCCGTTGATCTTGATCACGGCAAGAATGAAGCGAAGGTCGATGGCCATGGGCTGCTCCTTGGCCAGCAGTTCATAGGCCATCTCGTCCAACTCCCGCTGTGCGGTGTTGATGGCCGCCTCGTTCTGCTTTACATACTGGCAAAGGCCTTTATCTCGCTGCAGATAGGCATCCACGGCAGTCTCAACTGCCTGCTGAGCGAGCGCCGCCATGGCGAGAAGCTTGTCTTTGAGCTCTGCGAGTTGCTGTTGAAAATGAATACGCGGCAATCCAACTTCTCCTTCAACCTTGATTGTGCATCATTCAATGTTACCGTTGAACAAATTTACTGCAATGGACCAGAAGTATCACATCCCGGGGGACGAACGTCCCGGAATGGATTAGCCTAACCGAATGGACGGATCGAGCACTGTATTCACTCCTCAGAGATCAATCAACCCTTCACAATGCGATCAGCGCCAAATCTACAAGTTGATGACCGGAATCATTCTGCCCAGGCCGGTTGCGCTGGTCTCGACTGTGGACCGCAATGGCCTGGCGAATCTCGCGCCGTTCAGCTTCTTCTCAGGAGTGGGTTCGAATCCGCCAACTGTGCTGTTCTGCCCCGTCGTTCGCAAAGCAAGCGCTCCAGACGAGCAGCCTTCCCGCGAACTTCGAAAGGATACTCTCCGCAATGTTGAGGAAACGGGTGAGTTTGTAGTCAACGTCGTCAGCGCGAGCATTGCCGACGCGGCCAACGCGACAGCAGCCGAGGTACCACCGGATGTAGACGAGTTCGTGCTCTCTGGTTTAACGCCGGTCGCCAGCGAAGCTGTCCGGCCCCCCAGGGTGGCACAGTCCCCCGCGCATATGGAATGCAAGTTGCTCCAGGTGATTTACACCGGCCGTGACCCGGGTGCCGGAGTCATCGTGCTGGGCGAAGTCGTGCGCTTCCACGTTCAGGAATCGTTGTTTGAAGATTTCCGCGTTGATCCCGGTGGCCTCGATGCTGTTGGCCGCATGGCAGGCAACACATGGGTCCGCACACACGATCGTTTCGACCAACTCCGCCCCAGGTAAAGTGCGTACCTCAAGAGATCGCGCCCTGCTTTCAGGCGAGTTGTCCACGTTGAACGCTGCTGAAACGGTCCCGGCTAAAGATTGCGGTACTGCCCTCGCTTCGAGGGGAGCGTAGGTATCTCAAACTCACCACCGGATTTAAAATTGCGAACAGAAGGCTTTTCCCCCGGCTTAGGGTCCCCAGACTGGTACTCCGCAATACTGGTTGCAGGCTTGAGAAACTCTGGCTGCGCCGTCGATGCGCGCGAACCCGGCGCCGCAGGCTGACCAGGGGTCGGTGAAGCCTGCGTGCCATTCGGCGAACCTCTCCTCGAGCCCTCCGCAGCAGCGCTTCCTCTCCCCGGCGACATGCGATTCGGGTTATCCGGATCCGCTGTCCCAACTGGAGGATGGTTCTCTTTCAAACCCAGACCGGTGAGCAAGCTTCGCAAACCACTTAGCCGAGAGGTCATCCGCTCCGGCGCGTCCTCTTGGACGGGGACATAAGCGGGGGACTGGGCAGGCGGTGCAGCTGGACGAACTGCCATGCCGGCTCCACGCTCGCTCAGCGGTGGCTGAACCGGCAACCCCGCCCGTTTATTCCGGGATGGATCGGCATGGAGCGGAAACTCGACCGGATCGGGTGCAAGGTGTCCCGCGTCCTTACGCGATCTGCCTGCCACATCCCCTTGCCAGAGAAGTGGAGCTGGCATTTCGGCAAGCTGAACTGGGACTTCGGAAAGCCACCACGGAATGTCCGAATCCCTTTCTTCAACTGGCTTCGCTGAAGGTGTCGCCGCCACGGGCACTGAGGCAGGTTCACTCTTGATTGGCGCTTCCCGCTGCGCAGGGACCGTCAGGCGTTCCCTCTGCGCCCACATCGACTGGTGTACGACAGGAGCCGGGACCGCCGGGCTTTCAGAAACCTGGGAATTCGCCCGAACAGCTTCTCTCACCTGCTCCTCGCGAGCAGGATCAAAGGTCGGCTGCGCCGGAGTAGCACTCGCTCCCCAATAGCGCGCATATACGCTGTCAGGCGAAGTCTGAGGGTCTACCCGAGGTACTTGAGGAGCTGCAAACGTGGCGTAAGAATACGGCTCCTGCGAACTTATCCAATCCGCACCGCGTTGAGTCGAAGATTCATTCGATGGCCAGGGCGGAGTGCTTGAGAGCGGTGCACTGAATGGAGTCTCAATCGGTTGGGTTGGAATTGAAGCCGCGAACACCTGGTCAACAGGTGTTGACGCGGCCGCAGCGGCTGGCGCGTCCTCGAGTGGCTTGATCGCTGCCGGATTTGCGGGCGCCACAGACGGGGACTCCGGCTGAGTCCACGTCTTCGTAAACAACGGCTCAGCGGGAATCGCGCTGAATGGGGGGTTTGCAGCAGCAGCGGCGGGGCTGCTGACCGGCGTCTGAGCGATTGCTTCCACAGGCTCCGATGACTCTGATCTCTCCATCTGGGAAGTCGATAACGGGGTGCCGGCAGACTGCGGCACCGCGGCCGAGGCCGGGATACCAGAATCCGCTGGGGCCGGGTTGACCGGATGATTGGAGCCAGTATTTACCACCACCGCTTCAGTTCTCCTGGTGCGGCGCGCAACGACTCCCATTTGCGATTGAAGATGTTTCTCTACAGCCTCGACGGAGGACCTGAATGCCGGATCTGCCTTGGCCATACCCACGCGATTCAGCACAAACCCAACCGCTCCCACATTGAGCCTCTGCAAAGTCGTGGCAACCTCGCGGATCTCCGCCCGAGTGGTCACACCCGACTCCACAACCACAATCGCGCAATCGGCAAAGCGCACAAGATATTCCGTTTCGGCGGAAACCGCGATCGGTGCCGCATCGGTCAACACAAGCGCCTGGTTGTCGGCTTCATCTGCTAGCTGCAGAGAGACTGCTGTTTGCCGTCCGTTTCGTCCAGCACTCACCAGCGCCTTTGTCCCCAGCAGGCCTTCCGACCCCACGGATTCCTCTTCTTTTGAAGTTCCCGAGGCATCCACATACAAGGTCGGTTTCCCCATCGCCTCAAGCAGGGCTCTCACGCGTGTCACGATCGTGGTCACGCCAGTACCCGAATTCGTGCTCGTAAATACGCAGCTCCTCAAGTGCCCTTGCTTCTGGGCATGCTCGATGGCTGCGGCCAACCGCAACAAATGTTCCTCAGCAGCACCCTCTGAGACTTCTCCAAAATCGGGCAGGAGCGCCATCGGGCCGTACCCAAGAATGTTTTCGATATCCGAGCCGACATACACGTGCCGATCCAGTTTGTGTCGAATCACTGCGACAATCAACCCGAGAAAAGCCCCGGCCATCACAATGGCAAGCGCGTTCTTCGTCCTCCCTGTCTTGGCCCGGTGATTCGGAACGTCTGCTGGCGTGCTGATGTAGGCTCCCGTCGGCGCGGCATCTTCCAGCATCAGGTTGTGGAGCTGCTCATCAACGGCGGAGTATCTTGACTGCAGCCTGGTGATGTCCGCCGCCAGGTCGCTCGCTCTCTGCAGCTTCGACGTAGCGTTCGTGGCATTGGAAACAAGCTGGCGCAATTGAGAATTGATCTGCGCCTCAACCCCGGCGGTGCGCTCAAGATCCGAACGCAACTGCAGTTGAATGCGCGAAGCAGCCCGGGCGCGCAGATCCTTCATCATCTGCTCGAGATTGGCATTGATCTGCCCCAGTTCAGCTGCATCCTGCTTGTACTCCGGGTTGCTGGGAGTCAGGTTGGCCATCTTGCTGATCAGGACCGCTTTCCGCCCATTAAGGGCGGTCTTCATGCTCACCAGGCCTGCATCCATGTCGGCAGTCGAGTCCGCAGCGGCGTCAATCGCATTCGACGACTCGCCGTGGTTTGCACCCATTGCGGTAAATCTGGCTTCGGCAGCGTCGTGCTCCGTCCGCGCCTTCACCAGTTCAGTTCGGACTTCAGTAATGTCCTGGTCAAAGTGGTCGGGTGCGCCTCCTACCGAGGCAACGCCAAGCTGCTTGTTCAACTCCTGTTGCTCGGAACGATCGGCATCGAGCGCGCTCTGCACTCGGTCCCGCTCCTCGCGCAGCATCGTCAGCCGCTGCCGATCCCCTGCTTTTTGGTCGGAAGCGAGGCTTTCCAAATAAGAGGCCGCAACCGTATTGGCAGTCCGCGCCGCAAGCTCCGCAGTCGAGGCGCGCGCCTGAATGTAAAACTGGTACGACTGCCCAACACGCCACACAGAGAGCTGACCCTTCAACCGATTCAGAACATCCTCATCGCTCTCATTGGGTTTCCTCACCGTACCCAACTTCTTCAACGCGTTGGTAAGAACATCCTCGCGCATGGCATTCGTAATCTGTTGCTGGATGTAGGAATCATAGGTCGTTGAATCATACGGCCAGCGGCTCGAGAAGCCTTGCTGGATCACGCTGGGCGGAGCAGGCTGAACGTAGATGATGCACTGCGTCTCATAAACCGGGGCTTTGGTCAGGTAGTACAAGACACCCAGCACCAGGCCAACAGCAGCAAACGACAAGGCAATGCGACGATGCAGTTGCAGACTACGCATCAGGTCCAAGCGGAAAAAGGCTTGCTCCGAGGCGCCGGCATTCACTGAGTGCGCGGACCTCACCGTGGCGCCCTGAGCGGGATCAGGAGCATTCATAACGTCCAATTTGGCCGGACGATCGCCCTGAGAGTTCATGGCAATCCTCCTTCAAGCAGTGCCAAACTTCCGACTTGAATGGCCGGATTCAGCCGCTCGAGAACATAGGTGAATTTGTAGAACCCTGACTGAGGAACAAAAATGATCTCGCCCGGACGCAGCGTAACTTCGAGCGACTTGGCCGGATTGAGCAAGTCGTTGAAAGAGATGGTGCGGGAAATGCCCGAGGCTGGGTCAACAATCTGAATGTGCGGCTTGTTTCCCGCCTTTCCTGTAAACCCACCCGCCTCCGCTAGCACGCTGGCAAGAGTCGACGTCGAGGTAAGGGGAATAGCGCCAGGCTTCCCTACTTCTCCCAGCACCGAAACAAACCGCTCCGCTCCGCTCGGAACATAGATCACATCATCCCGTCGAAGACGAAGATCGGCCAATGCATTGCCCGCATTCAGGAGCGCCTTTAGATCAATCCAGATAACCTGGTCGTGGCCTCGATAGATCGCACAGCGTTCAGGGATTTGTGTCGACTTGCTCGCTGAGGTATTCATGCCGCCCCGGGTCAAGGCCTCAAGCAGCGTCGGCGTCCCATCAAAAGTGAGAATGCCTGGCCTCTCGACCGCGCCCAGCAGGAGGACCTTGTTTGCGGTGTACTTGGTGACCGACACTTGAGCTGACAGATTCAAGAAGTAGGGTTCGAGAGCAGCCTCGATTGCTGCCGCTGCCTGAGGTCGCGTCAAGCCTGCCAGAACAATATCTCCAGCCTGGGGAAGGGTGATTCGCCCATCCGGCCCAATCACCAGTTTCGCGGCAAGCTCCGGCCTGCCTGCAAAATCCACGGCGATCTCATCGCCCTTTCCCAAACGGTATTCTTCATCCTCTGCTGGTTCAAACTTCCGCAGCTCTTCGAGCGGATTCGGTTTCAATTTCGGATCCTGCCCGGAGGTTGATGAGTCCTGGGCACGCGCGGAAAGCATCGAAAAGCTAAAGACTTGAGCGACAACGAGTCCGGCCAGCAATGTGAGTGTGAATTTGCCTGATATATGCTTCTTCATGCCGTGGCCTCCCGGGCGCCCAGAAACCCAAGGCCGAGTCCGATGTATTTTCCAACTTGGCGCCTTTCGGACTCCGTGAATACCATGCGGTACAGAACCACCATGACTCCTGCGGAATAGACAACCCCTGCGAAAGCGATCACCGCCGCGCCCTGCCACCGGCTCAGCATTCCAACAAAATGCGCGACGGGCCAGGCGAGTGCACCGGCAACCAGATAAGGCGAAATCCCAGGCACAATCACCTCGCGAACAAAGGGCCCCAGCCGCAGTTGCAACACCGCGAATACCCTTGCCATCAGGACTACAGCCGCAAGCACCGTTGCAACGCACACAGCAACGCCTATCCCCAACGATGTCCAGCGCCCCTCGATCCATCGAGCCAACGGCAGTGTCACTGCCAGAAGCAATAGATTTGGAATCGAGTAGGTGAACTCTTCATAAACCCGTCCCATACCTCGAAAGATGGATGTGCCTGTCCCAGTGAGCATATGCATCTGCATGGTTAGACTGAAAACGACAAACAGCGAGATCAGGGACCCTTTCACCGGGATGGCCGGACCGAGCCAGACATGCATCATTGGCGCTGCCCAAAATGCCAGAACCGCGACGAATGCCGATGTACACAGGTTGGAGTGGCGCGTCGCCCGCAGGTAAAGCTCCCGCAGGTTCCTTAGCGCCTCTTCGCGCTTTGAGGCAGCATCCACATGAGAAGCCGCAGGCAACAGCGCCGCGAAGAATGCGGTCGGAATGCTTGAAAGCGAGCTCGGCCACTTCTTTGCTACGTCCATCAGTCCGGCAGCTTCCGCTCCCATGAACGTCAACGCGGCCACGCGCTCAACTGAAGCCAGAAAGATCGAAAGCATGCTTTGGAACTGGACAAGTCCGCCAAAATGAATGACGTAGTGCAGCGACTCACGGCTCACCAGACGTGGCGCCAGACGAAGCCACTTCAACTTCCTGCGCGCCCACCAGATTGTCAGCCCGTCATTGATGACCGTGCGCGCCAGGTACGCTTCGGCAAGGCCGGCAATTCCCCGTCCCGCACTGACCAGCCACACAATCAGCACCATCTCCGCGAGAATGCTGATCGTCAAGAACACTTGAGTTGCCGCAATCTGCTGCGTGCCGGTCAACATATCGCCGAATGCATTGAGGGCAATGCTGGAAAGAAACACTCCAAGCACAATCAGTACGGCTTCTTTGCCGTCGGTTGCGTGCGCGGGCGGCAGATGCAGCCACGGTGCAAGCCAGTTCCATCCCAGCCAGATGGCGGCAAACACGGCAGCACACAGTGGAATGGTCACTGCCAATCCGGTGGAGATGAGCGCATTCGCTTTGTCATATTCGCGACGGGCGTGAAACTCCGCGACGTATTTGATGTAAACGTTAGAGATTCCCAACGTCGTCAAGCCGACATACGTAACCAGAATGAAGATCGTGGTCCAGATTCCGTACGCTTCCAGGCCTATGTGGGCGAGCAGGAACGGCACAACCAGTACGCCTCTGGCCATGTTCACAATGCGGGCAATGATGGTCGCACTCACGTTGAGGCCATACTTCTTGTTCACTTCGTGCAATGGCTGCCGCGCAGCCTCGGCGCTGCCCAGGTCGACAGCTGCTTCCGGGTCAATCGTCCAATCCACGCGATTATCCGGCATGTTTGTTTGATCGTTGCCGGCACGATTCTGCATCTGAAGGCTGCTCATTGCTGTGGCGCCTCCCGTTCGGTGCGGGCCCACTCGGCCCGGCTGCGCGATTGGCGCAGCACCAGCGGCGTGATCAGAGCCTTCCATAGCATGTACAACGGCGCACCTGCCAGGGCAATCAAGTCTCCAACCGGATCGCTTCCCAGCATAGCCGCTTCAAATACGTAGAAAAGAGTCACCAACGCACAAGCAATGGCAAACTCGTGCAGCCAATGGACCGGAAGTCCGATAGTCAAGACGAGAGCAATGATTCCGCGCGAAAGCGGAAGGCTCCACACATCGGCCAACGTCTCGATTGCACGCCAGCGTCCGTGCAGAATTGCCATGATCAGTCGCGGCGTCGAGCGCTTCGCAACATTGACGCGGCCGCCCTCCCAACGCGCCTCCTGGCTGGCCAGCGCCTCGCGCGATTTTGGAGGTTGCGCCTTTACAAATGCGTCCCCGATCCAGAAAACCGGTATCCCCCCCGAAACCAGCTTCGTGTGGTATTCCACATCTTCCGCAATGCTGTCCGCGTCAAAGGGAACGCGCTCCAGCGCTGTAGCAGTAACTGAGAATCCATTGCCAAATATCCCGGCCGAGAAGCCAAGACCGGCCCTTCCCTTCGCGCGTAATACATTCATGCCCCGGAAGGCGAGCGCGCGCAGCCGTGACATCGGCTTGCGTACCTGGTCTGGAGCCAACTTCAGTTCATACCTCGCTTGTGCTGCGTCTGCGCCTTCTGAGAGTTTCAAGCAGGTTGCGTCGATCAAGTTGGGGCTGACGATTGTGTCGGCGTCCACCACCAGGATGGCGTTGGATCCTCCCGCGAGCGCAGTCGCAAATCCATGCCGCAGCGCTGCTCCCTTGCCGCGCAAACGGGGATTGATCAAATCCAGGACACGAGCACCTGCTTGTGTTGCGATCTCTGCCGTGGCATCGGTGCAGTTGTGCGCGACAACGTAAATCGGCGTTTCCGGCCCCGCAACTCTCAGCGAACTGATCGTGCTGGCAATCATGGATTCTTCGTTGTGCGCGGGTACCACAACAGCCAGCCGGATCTCCCTGAGCGCAATGCGGCCAGGCCTGCGCGCGCGAAAGAAGTTTCCCGCGATGCAGATCGCCAGATCAACAAAAAGCGGTGCCGCAAACACTGCGATCCCTATCGCAAGCACCGTTATCGAGATTTGCTCCATGCTTTTCCGTTCCCTGCCCTTGCTAGGTTAGAACTCTTTGAAATCGGAATTGTGGAATAAGCCTGTTGGGGACTGCCGCGTCGACGCGAAGCGGATTCATCCCCTGACCCCACCCAACAACAAGAAAGAACAGCAAAATCGCCTGTTCCCCGAGAAACACAGTTGTAATAGTTGTCATCACTCCAATGAGAGCAGCTAGATGGGCAACAATTATCGCGCGATCTTCCATCGCCATCGGCCGAGTCAGAAGTTTCAGCAGCCTCAATATGCTCCCTGCGCCGATTGCTACGAACAAGCCAAGTCCAACGAACCCCTGTGTGACTGCGAGCATCAGGTATTGATTGTCAATCGACGTTTGGCCATTCATTGAAGGATATGTGGTAATGCCCCAGCCAAACACCATGCGCTCTTTGATGATCGGCCTGTAGCTGTCAAGCAGCTCACGGCGATAGACCGCATTTCTTTGCTCGTCATCCATGGCCTCAGAACGCTGCACATCGGTATATTGCTTGCCGTAAAAATAAGCTGCAACGAAAAAGACTGTGGCCGCCAAACCGAACAAGGCTAAAGCCTTCCAGGTTGAGTACTTTTGCATCAGCAAAACCAGGACCAAAGCAAGCCCCGCACCGATCCAGGGCCCACGCGATTGCGCCATGAGAAGACCAGCAATCAATGCCCAAAGCACCAATCCTCGGACGGTCAGCGGAAGCCCTGCAATCAGCCGCCGTGTTCCCCATTCGGGAAAATACGATCGCAGCCATATGCAATAGATGAATCCCATCATGAAGATCGTCCCGGCAAGAATCGCATGACCGAAGGGGCCAGCGATACGACCAAAGCCCCAGCGCATTTGCTGCGGCCAGATGGACGCTACTCCGCCGAACAAATTGATAAATACTGTCTGCCAGCTGCTCTTTCCTGAAACGAAGTCGATCACGCTGATTCCGGCTACGATTGCCAAAAGCACAACCATCCGCCGCACCAGGGGTATCCTTGCCGGTTCATCCTCTGCTCCACCTTGCTCAATCAGGAGCTTCCCCAGCATGTATGGAACAACGACCGTGGTGAGTTCGGCAAACAGCATGAGGCCGCCGTTGGCGAAGTTCGTATCCAATGGCTCACCATCCGCCAGGAACAGCTTCCTCCACGTTCCGTCGGCAAGTACTGTGCTCAACCCCTCCGAAATGCCCACGCTCAAGGCAAAAAGAAAAACGAGAAGATCCATCCACGAGAATCTCCAGCGCCGCAGTTCCTTCAGGCAAAGGGCCAGGAACAGCGGCAGGATCGCGGCGTCGGCAAAAGAGAGCGGAGGCAAATGGGGAAACCTGAGCGTGAAGTACTCTGGAAGCAGAAGCACCACGGGGATATACACATTCAGAAACGCGCTACGCACGCTGCCCCTCGCAAGTGCTACCCAGCAGGCTACCGCCGGGATCAGGATGATCAGATCCACTCCGTCCCCCTCAAAAATGCCCGCTGCTACGAGGTTCTAGCCCCGAATACGAGTCTGTACCGGCAATGCTTCCTGTTCGGCGCGTAATGGAATTCGGCTCGCTCCTTCGGACTCAGGAGCCATGGCCCGTCCATGAGCTATGGTCGATTGCCACTCATCAAACAATGGTTGAGCACACCAGGCATGGAGCAGGAATCGCTGCTTGAAATTGAGACCCGCCAGAGAAAGGGTGAGCCCCGAGTCCAGCAGTTGACGGCGTACATCCATAAGCAAGCCCAACCCGGCAGCTGTTATTTGTTTCACTCCCTGCATATGAACCACGAGAACGAGGCCACTTGCGATGCTCACTTCCGCGGCTCGCTGCAATTCGACTGATGTCTGCGCGCACAGTCTGCCGTGTAGATATACATGCATGCCCTGCGGCGTATTCACGGTGGTCAAGTGAGAAGGCGCGGAAAACGGGCGCTGCAGCCAGGCTGCCAGCAAAGTCAGGGGCAACCGGCGCGCAAGCCCCGTGAAATCGCGAAAATAGCGCGGGCCCAGGCGAGTGGGTTCCTGCACAAATCGCATAGCCCACTCCATACCAACTCGTTGAACCCATCGCGGCGCTCTTCTGACGTCGCCTAACAGGATTTCAAAACTACCTCCAACACCCATTGCAACTGGTACGCCCAGACGCTTGCGATGCATCCAGATCCACTTCTCTTGTTTGGGATTGCCCAAGGCGACCAGCAGAATATCGGGCCTCGCTGCATGAATCCGGCTGAGAATCTCGCTGTGGTCGAGAAGCGCCATCGTCTCCTGGGAGGGTGCATACGTATCAACGATGCGCGTTCCTGGATACTGTCCCTCCAGAAGCGCCTTTGCCCGTTCCGCAACCTGGTCCCTTCCGCCAAACAGGAAGATCCGGTAGCCCTTCTCTGCAGATAGCTTGGCAAGCCTCGGAACAAGATCGACACCCGTTACACGTTCTGCGAGTGGACATCCCATCAGCTTCGATACCCAGACAAGCGGCATCCCATCGGCCAACACAAGACTGCAGCCGGCAATGATTCGATGAAGATGTTGATCGGCGAGAGAGTTTAACCAGAAATCGAGGTTCGCAGTGGCCACCTGATGCGTGGCGCCCGATAGAATCAGGCCCTCGATCGCGTCGACTGCCTGCTCAGCCGTAAGGCTATCCAGCGGCAACCCCAGAACCGCGATTGGGTGCTCCAAATTTCGCTTCATTCTCAAGCTTCCATTCCCCAGCTCAACTCTGTGCTTGAAAATCCTACGCGGAAAACGCATGCACCACTGCGTTGTCCGGCAGCATTCTTGATTTCGCTCGCCTTGAGCGACCCAAAATGGTGATCTGTCCCGCCCGGCAATGTCCCGGTTCTCCCATGCCGGGCGGAACCCACGCCTGGATCGCGGCAACCCCACGCTGCCGCAATCAGGCAATCACTTTCAATCCTTTAAAAGACGCGGACTGATTAGCTAGAAGTTAGTGTTTGGAATCTCTTGAAACAATGGCGAAAAGGTGGAAGCCAAGGGTAGGTAGGTCTACTTCGTTCGATTGCCTTATTTGTGCAAATGGGTAACGTGAATGGGTTACCTTGATAATTAGTGCAGTAGTTACCCTATCTTAAGCGAGGCGTTGTCATCGAAAATAGCCAGTATTCACGCTGGTTTCGGTCTATTCCTGCCATTCCAAGACAGTCATCGAGCAGGGGGGCAGTGAGAGATTATTGCCTGTAATTCCCTCTGCTTTTACTGTAACCCGATTTTCGGTTTCATTGGAACTTTCTGGTCCGGAATTCGCGAGCCTATACACCTTTAAGATTGAACGCGAGTTGATACCTGGCCCCTCGAGACTCACAGCCCGGGCGGCGTGCAGGCCATAGTTGAAAAGGATCAGCCCGAAGTTCTGGCCATGGTGAAATGCATAAGCATCCAGCTCATGGACACCTTTGAGCCGAACTCCATCGTTGCCCTCTGGCTGATCCCGCGTCAGATTCTCGCCGCTCACTTCAACCCGCACCATATCTCCGGTCATCACTCGGTTCGCCAGGGCTTCCGTAATCAGCTGCGGACGCCATCTGCCGCCCATCTCTACGACGCTTCCCCATAAACGCACCGGAGTTCCGTCGCTGCGTTTAAACTCGAATTGCGGCAAGCTGAACAACATCTCGTCCCTCACGCCGTGATCCCGCATCATGCGAAGCATATGACCGGTGACCGCGATTCCCGCAGCCGCTGAGGGCGTGAACCGATCGAGAACCGACGCAGGCGCAGTTCCTTCGGTGGTGTGAAGGTTCACTTCGTACACTGCCAGTTGGCGCCCTCGTACCGACAGATGCGTAGCTTCAACCACCCCTTCGCGCGACATCTGCTCGGGCTGCGCGAGAAGCGGGCCATAGAGATCGTCGTCGGTCTTCCAATTCGTGACACTGTGCATCAGGTAGGGTGCAATGGCCAGCGAATCGGCCTGCGACGCGGCGCTGAGCAAGGAAGGGTTTCGATCCGGCACTACGGTGAAGGCGCCAACCACCAAGTCAAATTGGCCGGCCTCAGTCCCGGCAGCCTTTCGGAAATCGCCAAACATCTGATTGGCCCGACGGCCGTAGGCGGCTGCGTCCTCGATTGTCTCTCCCTGGAAGATCCCGTTCCATGTCTCGTTGCCCAGCTCAATGTGAATTGTCTTGAATGCGCGGGTCCAAGGCTCATTCCGACCCTGGCCAGCCCGGATCGCCCCGCCAGCCGTCGAGGCCGATCCAGCAAGATACTCCGCAAGCTCGCGGGCTTCTGTACTGGACATCGCTGTAGGTGCAACGATCCACGGCTCGGCGCCGACTTCGCTGCAAAGTTCAAGAAACTCGGGAATCCCGACAGGGATGTCTTCCATGGTGGAGGACCAGGTAGAGAAGCCAGAACGTTGCCGGGCCAAGGGCGGCTTGAGCATGTTGTCAATTGTGCTTCCAAGGTTTGCGTGACTGGACATCAGCCGAATCACGCCCGGATGCAACTCTTTGAGCGTATCCACAACCTCGTCGCGGAAGGCGGTCCCATTCGAGCGGCTCCCAGAGGTCTGCTCAAGTTCCGCATCATCCAGTAGAATCACTTGATCCTTGGCGCTGAAGCTCACTTCCACCGGCCCAGCAACCGGTGCGATCTCGTTCGCATTGAATTCTTCCTGATAATCTCCCCACGTTTGCGTCAGCGAAACTTCCCGATCGAGATAAACACGGGGCGGGTTGGTGATTCGCTTCACCTGAACGTGGACCAGCTGCGCCCCGCTCAGAGACTTGGCCCGAAAACTGAGCCGATA
>Ga0182012_10002610_pt1 | contig 19431 bp, 16 predicted proteins | sample 612S2SmetaG_FD_120486 | JGI IMG/M metagenome (GOLD analysis project Ga0182012, IMG submission 120486) | Permafrost microbial communities from Stordalen Mire, Sweden - 612S2S metaG | ecosystem: Environmental > Terrestrial > Soil > Wetlands > Permafrost | place: Sweden: Stordalen | collected...
CAGTCTGGACCGCCGAGGATATTCGATTTGCAGTGGCCTAGAAACGGCGATTGCCCAGAACATTTGCAAATGGTAGCAAGTCCCAAATCGTTTGTCGTCAACCGTTCGATGGAGACGATTCTCCACCGAAAGATCAAGGCAACCCGTTGAGTCGGCCGATAGACAGCTGACAGCCGCGCCTTCTCGAACCATCTTTACTTTCAATGCGCCCGACATGGTGAGGCGCTTGCAAATGGAGGTATCATCTTACAACGCCTAAGTGGCGGGAGGAAGCGAAATGAGAATTCTGTTGTTTTTACTAGTGGGCGCAATGCTCCCGCACGAGTTGGAAAGACTCCGGCACAGGTGCTGTTGGCTCGGGCGGTACAGCGTGGCACGGCTCTGCTTACCACACCTAGAACTGCGGCCCGCGCGCGGGAAAAATTTCAACATCTCCGCTCTTGCAGAAGATGCACTTGATGAAATCAATGGCATTCAAACCAGACAGAGACTTAACGACGTAGTGAAGACCGGCAGCCCCGGTTTCATCCCACAAGGCAGATGAACATGCAGGAGGAACAGGTACGCGAAGCTCTGAATAAGCACTGGGATGCATCGGCCGCAGGCGATGCAAATGCGGAACACGACATCTACGATGAAGATGCCATCTGTGACTATCCTCAGTCAGGCGAGCGAATCGTCGGGCGAAGCAATTTGCAAGCTTTGCGGAGTCATCATCCTGGCAAGCCGTCGGGTTTCAACGTCAAGCGAATTCTGGGAAAAGGTGATCTATGGATCACGGAATACACAATCAACTACCAGGGGCGTTCAGCATACACAGTGAGCATTATGGAGTTCTGTAACGGGAAGGTCGTGCATGAGACCCAGTATTTTGCGGATCCCTTCGATGCGCCAGCCTGGCGGAGCCAGTGGGTTCAGCGGAGTGCGTGACGCCATTCTTCATTTAAGTCGGGGCTTTCGGGGAAAAAACATCTCCTTCTCAGATATGCTGTATGAATAATGAGAATCAGCCTACTCGCTCTGCTTCTGCTGCTTCCGCTTGTCGCACAGGAAAAGGTAGATCAAGTTACCGACGCTAAAATGCGCAGTGAAGAACTTGAGCATTCGCAAATCATGGACACGCTACACATGCTCACAGATAGGTATGGCCCACGTGTGACGGGTACTCCCAACCATGAACTTGCAGCTAAATGGGCGATATCGCAAATGACACAGTGGGGCTTTCAGAACGCTCACCTCGAACCGTGGGAATTCGGCCATCCGGGTTGGCTCAACGAATCCGCTAGCGGCCACATCGTGGCTCCGGTACGTGAAAACATCAAGTTTGAAGTACTCGCGTGGACACCGTCTACGCCAGGAAAGATCGTTTCGTCCGCGATCCAACTGATTCCGCCGCAAGGCCCTTTGCCGTCGGAAGACCCCGCGAATGCGACTAGTGCAACTCGCAGTGGCAATCCGGGTGGTGGCCCGGGTCGCTTTGGACCTCCCGCCCGACTAGGTCCGCTCAAGACGGAACTCGATCAATGGATTGCCGCTAACCAGGATAAAATCCGCGGCAAGATTGTTCTCATCGGCAAGGCTGCTGTGATCCCAGTAAATTTCAATCCGCCTGCCAAACGTCGCCCGGACGACCAAGTCAAAGCGCAATTCGATCCCGAACATCCTTCGGGAGGCGGATACGGTCGCGGCGGCTACACGCCACCGCCAGTCGATCCTACACGGTACTCGCTCAACGAAGTCAACGCAAAAGTGGACGCAATGCTGGTAACTGGTGGCGCGGCGGTACGTGTCAACGACGCGGCGCGCGCGGACGGAATTATCATTGCCCAGCAACACCGCGGTTATGATCCTTCAACTGCCGTACCCACTGTCATTCTGCGCAATGACGACTTCGGACGGGTTGAGCGTCTTTTGGCCGATGGTGAAGACGTAAAGCTCGATTTCGAAATCACCAACCATCTCTACCCTGAAGGCAAGACAAGCTATAACGCCATTGCTGAAATTCCCGGAACCGACAAGGCGTCCGAGGTAGTAATGCTCGGGGGCCATCTCGATTCCTGGCATGGTGGCACCGGCGCCACAGATAATGCTATCGGCTGCTCCATCATGATGGAAGCGGCTCGTCTGATCCAGAACTCGGGAGTCAAACCGCGTCGAACGATCCGAGTTGCTCTCTGGTCTGGCGAAGAGGAAGGCCTCCTCGGATCACTCGCCTATGTCAAAGCCCACTTCGGTACTGCGGAAAATCCGAAGCCGGAGTTTTCAACATTGGATGCCTACTTCAATATCGACACCGGTACCGGTCGTATTCGCGGAGCGAGTGTGTTCGGGCCTCCGGAAGCGGCAGCCCTCTTGCGGCCCGTGTTCGCGCAATTTGAGGATTGGGGTTTGGCTGGAGCTATCACCACATCTAGCCGCAATGTCGCCGGCACGGACAGCACATCGTTTAACAACGCTGGTCTCCCGGGTATTGGATTCCAACAAGATCCGATCGAATACAACACCATGACGCACCACACGAATCTCGACACTTATGAGCGCATCATCCCAGACGATGTTGAGAAAGCTGCTGCTATAGTCGCGGCCAGTGTTTTACATGTTGCCAACCGTGATGAAATGGTGCCGCGTTTCCCGAAGGATAAAATGCCAGCGCCCGTAAAAGTCCCAGAGTTTTAAGCCCCACCGTAGTACGCCAGTACCACTCAGGATTACTGACATTTCACAAGATGTATGGGAGACTCTCCGATAAGGTAAACAAACTTGTCGGAGGGTTCCATTGTCTTCGGTCTCACCAAATTTCAGCCTAAACCCGGTGTTGAAGACGCGTTCCTTGATCACGCTCAAGAACCTGGGATGGGCCATCATGGGGGTCCTGTCTCTCATCATCCTGTTTTCGCTGGAGATCCCAGTGCTGGTGAATCCAAATCACCCAGCACGCCCACATTATTTTGCGATGCGCTGGCCATTACTCCCGCATGCGATCTTTGGAATCTTCTCTATACTGGCTGGACCGGTTCAATTCTCCAGCCGCGTAAGGCGTAATTATCCAAAGCTTCATCGAGTCATAGGGCGCTTATATGTGGGATCCATCATGATCTCCGCGCCGATGGGTGCGGTAATCGTGCTAGCGCTGCCCGAAGATAACAACTTTCGCATTGGCGTTTGTGTGCACGCAACTTTGTGGTTCATCACCACTTTGATGGCTTTCTTGACCGCGCGCAATCGTCAAATCTTGCAACACAAGCAGTGGATGGTTCGCTCTTACGTTCTCACCTTCAGCTTCATAGTGACACGAATCCTGGGCCCTGTCTGGAACGCGTTGCACATCAGCCATCACGATTACGGTATTGTCGATGTGATGCTAAACGTGGCGTATTTGTTAGTGGCGGATATCGGTCTGAACTGGCGTGAGATCACTACCAAACGTGCCTAACGACGGAGACCGCTGAACCTCGGACCTGCCATTCCCACAGGCTCCGGAATTGCCTCTGGATCCACCGCCAGCGTCGCTCTGGCTATAAAACCCGCAGAGTCCAATTTCCCGCCAATCCTGCTCAAAGTTACCATTCCACTGGCACCATGTTCTTCCTGGAAGACATGATCTTCGTCCTGCGTGGTTAGCTGAGTATCACGATGCTTCGCATACGGTTGCATCTGGGCGATGCGCATTGTGACATCTTCAGGGAAGAAGAGCTGTCCGGTATGCGACACGTGACCTCCGGTATGAACCTTCAGATGAATGTGGATTGTTCGGCCTTCATACCAACCTGGATAGATGGTCGCGAACTCAACCATACCTTTTTCATCCGTGGCCTGAACACCTCGCAAGAAGCGCGTCGCATCCATGGCGCCGTGTTTGCGCGGAGGTGGCCCGAAACCGCCGGGAGGAGGACCATCAGGGGGCGGTCCCGGCGGTCGTCTGCCGAACCCTCCTGGCCCTCCCAAGTGACTGGCCGTAAATCCCGAATAGATTCCTTCCGCGTCGCAGTGCCAGATGTCTAGCATCGCATTGGGCAAAGGAGCGCATGTTTTTGCGTGGACCAGAGCAACTTGGAGACGCAAGGGCACACCGGGCTTTCCCTCCGTAATGTCTTGACTTACTTTTTCATACTCGACATAGTAGGGGCCTTCTTCTTGCTCGGCTGTTAAGACGCAAGCAGGCGTAGATGGCATCGCGCGCAAACCGCCCGCTAAGGCTGCGCTGCTCACGAGAAAGAGGCGTCGGCTGAGCATTAGTTGTCGGCTAATTGAGTCTTCCATGCCTAATCATTGCAAAAGAATCGGTATTCCGCGGTTAAGTTTTGTAAGCCATGCGTGCGTATAATGAGTGGTCGGAAGGAGTTCCATATATGAAACAGGTTATTAAGGTTGGGTTAATTTTATTGGCGTTCCTCACGTTGAATGCCGTTGCTCAAGACTGGTATCACGACCGCGATGAGCGCTTCAGAGGGGAAGGTTGGCGTGGGCGCGTATTTTTCCACGTGCGTGAGGACCTGAGCCATATTGGCAGCGCCGCTTGGGCAAGTGGGAAAGAGCGCACTCGACTAGAAAGGACCAAGCAGGAACTTGCCGAATTACAGGCGAAGCTAGAGCATGGCCGCTACGACGAACATGAATTGAGTGATGTGATTGACTCGATCAGAAAATCAGCGAATGACGATCGTCTCGCACCTCGTGACCGCGACATTTTGCGCGAAGATCTAAATCGCTTGATCGACTATCGCGAACATCACGATCACTGGGATCGCCGGTAACCGAATACCGACGTGTAAGAAATAGGCGGGGACGAGCGGAATTCGTCCCCCTTTGCTTTTAGAATCAATATCGCCACGACGTGATATCCGCCCCTGGAGGTGCGGTTTGCAGAAAGTGTTCCACCATGAGCGGAAGCAGTCGTTGCGTTTGTGTTCCCGATGCTTCAGTCGCTGAAAGTTGTGGCGCACCGGTATACTCGTGACCGCGCCTGAATCCATATTCAAACGTCGCATCCGAGTGCGGGTTCTTGGTTGTCTTGAGAAAGTTTTCCATCAAGTGCACATCATTGTTCTGGAAATAGCGATCGCTTTCGCCGGCAATGAAATGCAACTTCCCCTCCAGCTTAGGTCCGAGCGTCTTCCAATCTCGCTGCAAGATCACGTTTAGATCGTAATGATCGTGCCAATAAGCCGCCACTTGCTTATCAATCTTCCCCGTTAGCTTGTCGTAGATCGGTTGTGGATAGCCGTCCGCACCAACCGGTGAAAAGACAGCCTGGAGGATATCCCATTGCTGACCCGCACGTCCATGGGTGCCTTGGACATACTCATAACGATTGTCAAGCTCCATTTCGTTGATGATGGTCCCATCGGGCAAGCGTTGTGATGCGATGGGCACTTTCTCTCCCCAATACCCGGCACGATAGTAAGCATTTTCGTCGTTGTAAAGATCTACGTTCTGCAAGGCGTGAAAATCGGTTGCATCAGGTCCATTCGTCCACACGCCGTTATAAAAGTCTGGGTAGAGAATCTGCGAGGCAATGCACTCCCATCCACCTGTGGAACCTCCGTACGTCGCCCGCGCCCAACCCTCTCCGATCCCGCGAAAGCGCTTTTCGACCTCTGGAATAAGTTCCTCAATAATTGCGTCTCCATATGGTCCGAGGTTCGCTGAGTTCACTGCATAGGAGTCGTCGAAGTATGGGTTCGCATGTTGGATGCTCATTACAATTACGTGCGGCAGGCGCCCCGAAGTCCAATCTTGATAAAGCTTGTAGCCGTACTCAGCGCCGGTCTTCGCGCGGCCCGTCATCTCGGGAGTCGGTGGAGTCTCGCGGAAGTCAACGTTAGCAGCACGCGGGCCAGGAAAGTGACTGTGATACACAATTAACGGATAACGGGCATTGGGATGCTCCTCCCAACCTTCCGGCAGCAGAACATTCGCTCCCACGTAGACATCGCGACCCCAGAAATGCGACAGCTTCTCACTCTTGATCTGGATGTGTTTCAAGTACTTTGTGTCGGCGACCGGTGGTATCGGAGGAATAACCTTATCGAGGTTGAGTCGCAGGACTCCTCCCGCTGCTGGGTCGACATGCAATTTAACCGGCGTCGAATAAATGTTTCCTGGTTTGCTAGCCCAACGCTGACCTTCACCGTGATCAGGCGCGAGTTTAACCGATTTACCACTCGCTAAGTGGTAAATCTCGTAGACATTGAAAACTCCCTGCACGTAATAGTCACCAGGCGGAAGCTGACCCAGGTATCGCGCCGGAAAACCAATCGTCTTCTCATCCACCACGAGCGGCTTACCAGGCGCGAGACTCTCGGCATCTACGCCGAATGCTTGTTGCGAGGCACGGAAGCTTAGATCTTGAAACTGGTCCTGATAGTGAGAGCTAATCGCATAGGGCGTGAACTGTGTCCGGGGCTCTGCGGAGGGATCGGTAGACAGAATCACCATTAGATGTCCGTCCAGCGGCTGGTTGCCCGATGTTCCCCGAACGGTTACTTCAATTTTCAATTGTGTGTGAGGAATTTCTTCACCAAACGTCAATGCGCTTGCTAACAAAACGAGAAAACTAAGCTTCGACATATTAAATTAGGGTATCCTGCGGTTCGAGGATAAAGAGGTCAGGAAGTATATGAACATCGCATTTCTCGGCTTGGGCAACATGGGATCGAGTATGGCGCACTGCCTGCTGCGCGCGGACCATCACTTACGGGTCTGGAATCGCAGCCCTGACAAAATGGCGAGCTTTGAAGAGAAAGGCGCATCGGCTTGCCCGACTCCCATTGCGGCTGTCACCGGGATGCCTCTTGTTATCAGTAGCCTCATGGACGATGCCTCCGTTCATTCCATCTTTGATGGTCCCGAGGGAGTGATCGCGCATATGGAACCGAACGGGATTCATCTGTGCGTGACCACTATCTCGCCCACTTGTGCGGACTGGCTCGCTGAACAACATCGGAATCATGGGAGCCGCTATGTTTCCGGCCCGGTGATTGGCCGCCCCGATGCCGCGGCCCAAGGAAGTCTAATTGAGTTGCTGGCTGGGGATGCCAGCGCGGTTGAAGAAGTGCAGCCTGCATGCAAGGCCTTCGCAAACGCTTTGATTCCCATGGCTGGCCCAGCAAGCGTGGCCAACAAGCAAAAGCTCTGTGCCAATTTCTTCATCATTTCTCTAATCGAAGTCATGGCGGAATGTTTTACTTTTGCCGAGAAAACTGGGGCGTCTCGCGAAATCATGCTGCAATTTTTTGATCGTTCTTTCGCCCTCCCTGGGCTCAAAGGTTACGCTCACAAGTTGATGGATCTAAACACCGAAGGAACCGGTGGGTTTTCCATGCGTGGGGGACTCAAAGACGTCCGCTTGATGATCGACGCCGCAAAACAAGCCGATTGTCCACTCGAATTGGCCACATTAATTGAAGGCAAAATGCAGGAGTGCATGGAATTAGGTTTGCGCGATGCCGATTGGAGCGCGATTCAACAGGTTACCCGAACTCGGGCCGGCTTAGCTGGCAAGTAGCTTACGTGTTTGTTCGTTGCTATACTTCCACTCATCTGTCATGCAGCCTACAAAATTTCAATGGGTGGTACTTGCGGTTCTCAGTGTTTCGGGGGCTATGCCGGCGTGGTCTCAAGCGCGCGCGTTGCCCTCTGGCGATGTTCCGGCGATCTATCAACGGCTCTTAGAGAAAATCAAAACAATTAAGATTTTCGACCATCATGCACACCCAGGTTTCGGCGACGACTCCGATGTCGATGCCCAAGCTACTCCTCCGCAACACCTCCCATTCCGCGAACGAGAGACAAATCCGGAACTCGTTGCCGCGGTGAAATCCCTGTTCGATTACCCGTACTCCGATATGTCGCCCGAGCACATGAACTGGTTGCAGGAACGATCGAACAGGGCAGAGAAGGCCGGCGGCACCGGCTATTGGGATAAAATTCTCGATCAGTGCGGCATCGATTCGTCGGTCGCGAACCGCGTGGCCATGGCGGGTTACTTGAACCCGCAAAGGTTCCGCTGGGTCTTTTTTGTCGATTCGTTTCTGTTCCCCTTCGACAATAAATCCGTGATTGCCGAGAACCCTGACGAGGGCGTCTACATACCTCTGCAGGAAAAGGTTCTTCACCGTTACATGAAGCAAGCGGGAGTCAGCGGCTTGCCCGCCACGTTCGACGCCTATCTTCGGTTCATTTCTCGTGTTTTAGAAGAGAACAAGAAAAACGGCGGCATCGCGGAAAAGTTTGAAGCCGGCTACTTTCGTTCGCTATATTTTGCTGATCCGCCACGCGAATCCGCAGCCGCCGTTTATCAGAAGTACCACTCTGGCGGCGTGCCCACGCCTGCGGACTACAAGATCTTCCAGGATTACGTTTTTCGCTATCTGGTGACCGAAGGCGGCCGCTTGCAACTACCCGTCCATATTCATACTGCGGTCGGAGAGGGTGACTATTTCCGGCTGCGCAACGGCGATGTGCTCAATCTCGAAAACGTCGTTAAAGATCCTCGCTACCTCAACACCACGTTTGTTCTCATCCACGGCGGCTATCCTTATTTCCGCGAGGTGATCTGGCTCGCTTCTATGAAAAACGTGTTTATCGATAGTTCTGAAATCGAAACACTTGTCTATCCGTCGGAGTTGAAGAATGTCCTGAAGCTTTGGCTTGAGACCTACCCTGACAAAATAACGTTCGGCTCCGATGCGTATCCTTTTAGTACGGCTCTCGGGTCCGAAGAAACATATTGGTTAGCCGTTTGGTCGGCACGCGAAGCGCTGGCTGCGGCCTTGGCTGAGATGGTGGCCGCCAACGAAGTCACCGAGGACAAGGCGATAGAAATCGCCCATGGCTATCTGCACGATAATGCGATTGCGCTCTATCCGCCGGCACGCTAAATAGCTGAGAAAGTTGGCAGGTACCCGCACAGTCTATCTAGTACCGCTCCCGCGCGGAGCGGAATTAGGTATTCGGTACACTAGATGAATTGGGGTCGCTCGGGTAGTTTTCCGTTCAGGAAGCTCGCGCTGAAACCTGCACGGGTTCTACAACGTCTGGGGATTTTGCTTCCCAACGGGGATGGGGACTCATTTTTTTCGGCATGGAGAGGATTTGTATTTAGCCACACTTCACCACAGGCTCCGCAGCCTGCGCGCGCGCTTACCGCTCGCCTGTTTTTTTATCGCCTCCTGTGTCCACGCGGCCAATGCTGCTACTGGCGCAACTGGGGGAGTTGCCGCTTTTGGTACGTGGATTGAGCCACAAGCGCCAGCCACTCAGCAGCCTCAGCCACAAACACCTCCCAAACCCGCCCCGCAAAATCCGCCGCCGCAAACACCCCCTCCACAACAGCAGAATCCTTTCGAAAACATACCTGAAACGCCTCAAAAGCCGGGCACTCCGCCTGCCGCACCTGCGCCTGGTGGGGCTCAGGAAGTGAAAGCCGCCACGGTTGGAGACAACATTATTGAAGGTGTTGATTTTCGCGGTCAGCGGAAGGTCCCGCAAGACACCTTGCGTGGCTTAATCTTTACCAAAAAGGGTGATGTTTACGACGAAGATGCGATTCACCGCGATTTTATCTCGCTATGGAATTCCGGGCGTTTCGACGACTTGAAGGTTGAAAAGGAAAAAGGCCCGAATGGTGGCATCATTTTGCGTTTCGTTGTTACCGAGAGGCGTACCGTTCATACTATCGATTACACTGGCGCGAAATCGATTAGCAAATCTGAAATCTTAGACCGATTCAAAGAGCGCCACGTCAACCTAACACCCGAATCGCAGTATGATCCTGGCAAAGTGCAGCGCGCCAAGAACGTTTTGCAGGAATACGAAGCAGAGCGTGGTCATCAGTACGCTACCGTTACTCCGCAGTTGCGGCAAGTGCCGCCGGGAGGCGTGGATATCGATTTCGTGATTGACGAAGGGCCGAAATTGAAGGTCGGCAGGATTATCATTCAGGGCAATTCAGCATTTAGCCATCAAGAGGTTGTGCGAGCCATGAAGAACTTGAAGCCGATTGGGCTCCCGCACTCTTTACTCTTTGAAAATCTCTTTGCGCGTACTTTCGATTCCACAAAGCTTGACGAGGACGGCGAACGCATCCGCCAGTTCTACCAATCGAAAGGCTATTTCACGGCCCGCGTGATTAACCACTCTGAGAAGGTGTACGACATTTACGGCAAAGGCCTGAAAATTCCGATCATCAATGAAAAGAAGCCAGGCAAACACGTGGATATCACCATGGTTGTGGCGGAAGGTAACCTTTATACCCTTCGCAACTTCAACTTTGTCGGCATGAAGTTGTTTCGCACTCCCGACCTTATTGCAAGGCAGGTATTCCGCATGAATCCGGGTACGCCTTTCTCAACCGAAAAGCTGCAAAAGGGCTTGGACGATTTGCGGAAGCTATATGGCAACTTCGGTTACATTGACTTCGTTGGATCTCCTGATCCCGAAATCGTTTCCGGCAGCAGCAATCAGGTTGATCTAACTGTCGATATCGACGAAGGCCACCAGTTCTTTGTCCGGCGTATCGACTTCCAGGGCAATAATACGACTCGCGATAAGGTCATCCGCCGCGAAATGCTGGTCAATGAAGGCGACCTTTATAGCCAGCAACTTTGGGAAACCAGCGTTCTGCGCTTGAATCAGCTTGGTTACTTTGATCCGCTCAAGCCTGAAGATGCTGCAAGCATGACCCGCGACACAAAGACCAATACCGTCGATTTGCTCGTCAAGGTGAAAGAGCGCGGCAGGAATTCCATTCAGCTGAATGGTGGCGTCTCTGGCATTTCGGGCAGCTTTATCGGTGCGTCTTACTCCACGAACAATTTCCTTGGCCTTGGCGAAACGCTGAGCTTGAGCGCTCAGATCGGCACGCTGCTCGACAACGTTACCTTCGGTTTCACGGAACCCTACTTGTTCGATAAGCCTTTCCAAGCAGGCTTTACAGTGTTCTACCAACGCTACAGTTACGATCAGGGGCGCCAAGCGTCCATTCTGGCTGGCACCAATCTTCTGGGTTACTACAATTCGTTGGGCACCCAGAACTTGCTGAATTATGTAACCAACGGCAAGGGCTTTACCACTTTTGTTAGCCACCAATTGCGCCGCAGTTTTGCTCGCATCGGGATCACATACGGCTATCGCGATCAGAGCGTGACCCCGTTGACGGATGCCGCCAAGTCGTATTTCAATTACTTGGACTTTGAAGGCGTAGGCGGTCCGAATACATTGGTCGGTATCAAGGCGAGCACTATTACTCCGACCTTCGCGTACAACACTGTGAATCACCCGATCACGCCCACCAAAGGCTTGCGGGTCAATCTCGGATTTGGCTTTACGGGTGTTGTGCTTGGCGGCAACGTCAATACGCTTCAGCCAAACCTCGACATCGCTTACTTCCGGCGCGGACTCTTTAAGGGCAATGTGCAGGGCTTCCACTTGAGCGGCCGTTTCATTGCCGGTTATGGCGGCAGAGTGGCCCCTCCCTATGATCGTTACTATATGGGTGGCGAGAGCGATATCCGAGGCTTTGACATTCTTACCATCAGCCCAATCGCTTATATTCCCACGAGCCAATCCATAGGTGTTTTAAACAACGATGGCACGCCGCGCGTACAGAAGGTCATCAATTCCAACGGCACGGTCAGTTTCACGCAGGCTACGCAGACGATTCCGGCTTATCAGCTTATTTTGCCTGGCGGCGATACGGCCGCGTTTTTCAACTATGAATACCGGATTCCGATTTTTGGACCGGTTACGCTGGCTCCTTTTCTTGACGCTGGCATCGATAAGCTACTTCTGCCTGGCCAGTTAGGATTGAACCCTGGGCAGGTTACAAATTTGAATACCCTTTACCCGCAGGCCGATTTTGGTAGGCGGGCCTATATCGCTCCAGGTACCCAAGTACCCAGAATGTCCACCGGGCTTGAGTTACAAGTACTAATGCCAGTGGTTAACGCACCATTTAGGCTTTATTGGGCGTATAATCCAAGTATTGTTAATACGACTCTGCAACCTCCGGTTGTTGCGGACAGGTCTTTCTTCCCGAACGACGCAACATACCAAGAGTCGCTTCAGTATTTTGGACAGGCACAGCAGTTCCATGAAAGGCATTCGATATTTCGCTTTTCCATTGGACGCACGTTTTAGTTTGCCGCCGTCAGGGGTCAACGTCGGCGGGTGATGCATAAGAGGAATCCCGAAAGGAATTAGATTGATATGAGAAGTAGTTTAGTCTCCGCGATGGTGCTCCTGTGTGCAGGCGTAGGCGCCTTTGCACAAGCTCCCAATAAAGTGGGAGTCATTAGCATTCAGGGCGCTATTGTCGGCACCAAAGATGGCCAGAAGGCCTCGCAGGAACTGGATGCCAAGTTCGTGCCGAAGAACAAAGAGTTTCAAAGCCGGCAATCGGAAATCGTCCAACTGCAGGATCAGTTGACGAAGGGTGGTACGGTGATGGCTGAAGAGAAGCGCAACCAACTGGCGCGCGATGTTGATGAAAAGAAAAAGCGCCTTGAACGCGATATGCAGGATGCCGAGGAAGAACTCCGCGGTGAACAGCAGAAGGTTTTGTCGAACCTCGCCCAACGCATGATGGCCGTCATCGAAAAGTATGCCAAGGACAACGGCTATAGTTTGATTCTGGATGTTAGCAATCAAAATACGCCGGTTCTCTATGCCTCAAGCGGTATCGATATTACTCAAGACATCGTTTCGCTCTACGACAAGACGACCGCAAACGGTGCACCCGCGATGACAACGAGTGCGCCTAAGCCCGGTACGCCTGCCGCAAAGCCTGCTGCCCATTAAGAATCAAGAGGACGCTGGTTGATCTTGCGCCAGTGTCCTCTTCCTTCAAAAGCTGAACCGTAAGGTCATCTCAATTGTTCTCGCCCCGCCCGCTTGGAATAGCGGCGTTAATCCTGTAGTCGGACTCCCCGTACCTAACATTAGATTCGTTGTCGATGTCGACTGACCGAATAACGCGCTTCCTAAGTACCCTACCGGATTTGCGAAAGATGGATGGTTCGGCAAATTGAAGGCGGATACAACGGTCTCTACAGAAACGCCTTTGTACAAGCGGAACTGTCTTCGCATACTGGCATCCAATTGGAACACCCCCGGTCCTGTTAGTGCGTTGCGTCCTAGTGTTCCAATCGCGCCGTTCGCGGGCATTTGAAAGGCGGCAGGATTTAACTCACGACCGCCTGGCGCAGTTGCATTGGTTATCCAAAGCGGCTGATCTGCCACCACATTCACCCTGTCGGCATTATCAAATCCCAACCCTATCGTTTGGTCAACCGTGGTGACGTCAAATGGAAAACCTGTCCGAGCCAACAATGTAGAACTTAGCGACCAACCTCTCAAGATGAGGCCCGCGCGTTCAGGTACTCGATAGCTCAACGAAGCGTTTAATGAATGACGCACATCGAAGTCCGATGAGCCTTTGTTTGAGGGACCATCTGCCAAGATCGGCGATGCTTCGCTCGACCCAGTGTCAATCGAATGGCCCCAAGTGTATGAAGCCAGCGCGAACAAATGCTTCGTCAGATTGGCGCGCAATTGCACTACCAGCGCGTTATAGTTCGAGTTGCCCTCAGTGGTAAAGGCGAGGGTTTCTATAATCCCGCTTTGTGGATCCACCGTTCCCTCATTCCGTAGCAGCCTGCGTCCGGCAGATCCGAAATATGAAACGGAAAGGAGCGACGACTCCCGGAAAGACTTCTCAAGCGACGTCCGCCACTCCCAAACTTGCGGCGAATACAATACCGGAGCTATTGAGTTGTTCGACGAACTGGGGTAGACTGGCGCCGCGGAGTTCGGCACGTATTGCCATATGTTCAGCGGATTTGTATTGGTGAGGATGGAGCCGAGGCCGGTGTCGTAGAACAGCCCGGCGCCTACGCGCAAAACGACATCTGGAAATTTCAAATGGTAAGCCAAACCAAAGCGCGGCGAAACCTGTCCGTAGCGAGTGGGCCAAGACGAAACTGTCGAGGTGTAGTTTTCAGGCAGGAAAACCGATTGAGTGCCGCTACCATTCCAATAACCAACGTCGAAATAAGCGGGATCGAAGGAGCTTGCCGAGACGGTCGGTGTCATGTCCCAGCGAATTCCAAGCAGAACACGCAGGCGGTCCGTGACTCGAATTGTGTCCTGTAGGAATGTGGAATATCTCTCAATTGTGCCTCCTGGCGTCGTACCAGACGCATATGTAAGTCCCAAGGGAATGCCAGCAAGCAGGGCTTCAATCCCAGGGGAGACAATCGAGACCGAAGAAAGTGGCGTCAAGTTTATAGAGTTCAACGTGATTGTGCCGTAGTTGAAACCTGCCTTCAGCTCATGTCGGCCGGCGCGCCGGGACACGGTATAGTCTCCGGCGAATTGATCCTCGCCATAATTGCCAGGAGCCCCTGAGATAACCTGCCCAGCCCCTTCTATCGACAACCGTGAAACGTCAAATTCGGAAACGAGAATTCCCAAACCGCCGGAAATAATCGAGTCGATTGATGGCGTCGTGGAACCAAGTTGCTGCGACTTTGCCACCACATTCGAATAGTTAAAACGAAACTCATGGACAAAATCTCCAGTGGTCAGATTGAGGCCGGCTGTCGTGCTAGTCCAGTGAAAAGTTGAATAAGCGCTTCCGAGATCCTGATTGGTCGATGAAGAAGGCACGTCGGAATAACGCGCAAAGGCCTGCGCGTGAGATCCAATCGTCTGGTCGAGCCGAATGCTTTGGTTAGTAAATCGCGCGTCATTCTGCAGCGGCGAGAAGGCCAGAGAGTTATCGGCATTCAACTGACGGCCAACAGGCTGGGGGAAGGCATTGAACAGAAACTGGTACGCCGCACCAGCTAGTGCCCGCGCTTCTGGAGACGGCACAGGAATGGCTTCAACGGCAATATCTTTTACGCCTGTTCTTTCGAACGAAGCAAAGAAATAAGTGTGGTGGTGTCCTAGTGGGCCACCAAGTGCGCCACCCCAGCCATCTAAGAAAGCACTTGGCAGATTCAGCCCGGACCCCCGCGCAAACCAATCCTCACTGTTGAGGAAGTGTGGCCGAATGTAGCCGAAGAGGCTGCCGTGAAACTCGTTTGACCCGGCTCTGGTCTCAATGTTGATTTGCGCTCCGGGGCGTTCGCCAAACTGAGCCGCAAAATCAGCCGACCGCAACTCAACGCGTTCGGTCTCTTCCTTCGATGCCAAACTTTGCAGCCCACCAACGGTAGTCATGCCGGGCAGCGTAGCTCCTAACGCCGCTCCGGGAACCGAAGGGATACCTAATCCCACATTGCCGCTGACGCCATCCACCCGAAAAGAATTTGTGTTGGGACGCTGTCCACTAACTGTGAACTGGCCTCCTGCGCTTAGTGATGCGGGGGTGACGGTTGCTCCGGGCATGATGTCAAACAGTGCATGCACATCGCGGCCATTCTCTGGAAGGCTCGCTGCCGGCGAATCTCTGCTGATTGTCAAACCACTCGCGGTGGGGTCTACATCACTCTCAGTGGCGGTTACGGTCATCTCTTGACGCAGAGGAAGCACGTCGATGGTTAAATCAAGCCGCAGGGTTTTACCGGCCAACACGTTCAGATCTGCGTGCGAACTTGTGCGGAAGCCTTCGCTACGAACGGTAACTCGGTATGCTCCAACTGGCAATTCAGTGCTGAAGTATTTGCCGGTGACGTCGCAATATAGTCTTTGGTGCACGCCGGTATCTTGGTTCTGGATGCGTATTTCGGCTCCCGCCACAACCGCACCCGAGCGGTTGCGCACTGATCCTTCAATAAATCCCCCTTGTTGAGCACAGAGCGATTCGGTTAGCAAAAGAAGAACAACAGGGATACTTCTGGCGCTCACCCACCCACTCTCGTCATTGCTTGCGCCCGCAACAGCAATTCTGCATGCAAAAGTTCATCTGGCAATTCGTGCAACATCTGCTCTCCCGCTTGTTCTGTGTAACTCCCTGCCAAGAGACGGCTCAACAACCCATCCAGGTTTCGTGTCGTTGTGAACAAATCTCGCGCCACCTCCTGCCAATGCGCACTCGCCGGCCGGGATTCTGGAGGCAAGTCTCCGGTAAGTGGCTGCAGCTCCGCTTTCAACTGCCGTAACGCGAACTCCATCGCACCCACATGCCTCTGCCGCAAACTTAGCAAACTGGTGGCGCTTCCGGCACTCAGACGGGCCTCGACAGCGGGTGGAAACTCTCTCGCTAATAACATCAACGAATGTGCCCGCGCAAATAATGCGTTGCTCGTGTCCAACGTTTTATCGGTAGCCGCTTGCAACTGACGCGCGCCTCCGTAACGGTCTTCGAGCCTCTGGCGGAATGACTGGTTTGCGTTTCCGGTCGCGCCCAGATCGGCGGCCGGACCGGTGTCGATGCCAGTTGGTTCGCGTCCGCTGAAGCGCACAATCGTATTAGGCAGAGCTGCCATAGCCGTTTCTATTTCTTTACGGCGCACTGGTGAAATACCCATGCCAGTCACGATTACGGAGTGATTCTCCGCGTCCAACTTTACGTCGATCGGTTCCTCGACGTCGGCGCCTATGGCACTTAGCGCAGCAAACACCTTCAGTTCATCTTCGGGCGTAGCTGCTGTCTCCGTGACCCTTGCCTGCGGCTGCGGACTGGCGGGTGCTTCGTTATGCACTTCTTGCGGGCCGTTCCGTGGCGATTCGATTTGCTCCGCCAATTCCACTGGGTCTTCTCCTTGGAATTCGAAGTCAGCCTTTGTTGCGTGAAAGGTTTCCGCTCGCAACGTCAGGGAAGCGGCTCGCAACACTCCCGTCGAAGTTCGCGTTCGCAGACGATAGAACTTAGGTCCTCCCGGCTCACGGATCGACGTAACGGAGTCCTCCTTTTGAGGTAGCCTCCGCCGCCAGTCTGCGAATGAGCGTGCGCTTAGCGGGTTCTCCCAACTGTAATTTGCTTGCACAAATAACAAGCGCACGTGCTGGAGCCGAGCCTCCGAATTTCCCGGCTCCAGTGTAGCGGGCCTCAAAAAGCGATATCGTCCGGTTGTCAATACCAGAGTGCCGCCGGTCGACTCGCGTGCTGTCACGGCCCGGTTCAAGACTTCTTGCGCGTTGGGTTGCCCCGGTAGTTGCATATACGCAAGCACCAAGGCTAACCCGCACGCACACGCCGCCGCCCCAATCAATCCCCAACGGCGGCGTTTCTCTTCGCGCGAGTGGCGGCTTAGTCGGGCCCAACCGGTTGTTGGCACGTTGAGCGCTGGCTCTAACACTTGCGCGCGATACTCGTCATAGGCGCCACTAGCGCGTTTAAGACTTGCTAGCCGTTGCGCGCATTCGCCACAGTTGAGCAAGTGCCGTTCCGCTGCTGCGGCCGTCTCCGCGTCGATCTCGCGATCCATGAACAAAATAAGATCGTCCGTTGTCAGATGCTTGGTCTTATCCATGGGCGGCCTCCGCTAAACGTGCAATACCCCGCCGTAAGAATTCATTCACGGTGGACAAACTGATCCCCATCACCTCCGCTATTTCCCGATACCGCAGCCCTTGCGATCGCAGGTAAAGGCAATTCCTCTGTTGTGGCGACAACTCCTCCAAAGCCGCCGCTACCCGATTGTTTCGCTCCCTGTCAATCAGCACTCTTTCGGCCGAATGGGCGGGATTCTCAAAGCGTTCCCAATCAGGATTAATGGCGCGGAAAGATCGCTCTTTCGAACGAACCTTCAATCCCAGATTGTGAGCCACGCGGAACAACCATGCACTGGTGTTTTCAATAATCGTTCCTTTCTTCATTTGTTGATACAAACGCAGGAACACTTCTTGCGTCACTTCCTGTGCTCTGTCGTCTGCTACGCCCAGGTACAGCAGATAAGCGCAGATGGGTGCGCGCATGTGTCGGTAGATCGTGTCCACCTCGCCATCTATGCCAATGCCCCGTTCCTCCGCTTGTTCGTTCAGGCCAATCACCGCATTTCTCTTAGCGACCGAAGCGGAATCCAAAGTCCGCAGTCCAGGTAACCCATTGTCCTTGAGGCAATCCGAAATCCTTGCTGTAGCGCGCCGTTGATCCCAGCCAGAAGTGCCGTTGCTTATCTACCGCTACGCGCACGCCCAAATTAGGCGTGATGGCCCATTCACTGTAGTTGTTCGGACCCAACATGTAAGCTCCGCCAAGTCCGGCAAACCATTCCACCTTGCCATTCGCTCTGGGAAAAATATAACGGACGCCAAATGGCAGCGCGTACACGCGCGCGCCATTCAAATACTGCGAGATGTAATTGTAGTTGGTGATTGTGACAGGGGAGGGCGGATTGGCCGGCGGATTCGTTGTGAAGACCAGCCCGGAACTGATTGTCGAATACGTGGTAGCCACGATTATGTTGGTGACAGTAGTGTTGACCCCCAACTCAACAGCCCAATGCTTCCGCAGCCGGTATTCATAGTTCCCATTGAATTGCGGACCACCTTCCAATTGATGAGTGCTCTCGATAGCCCAAGTTCCGCCCACGCCGAGAGTAACGGTGCTGGTCCCGCTAGCTTCCTGCCCGCAGGCCGTCAGCACAGGAACCATAATCAGTAGGAAAGAACGAATTAGTTTGTGCATGCCTATAAAGAGCCGTTAGTTTCACTTTTTGCGACTCTGGCGAGAAAATAATTCGGCAAGCCCAGAAGGGTAGCATGGGAGTGATGATGTTTAGATTTGGAATCGTCGGCTTATTGTCTGCATGTTGGCTAAGCGCGGAGGTTCATTCACTAACGCTGCAGCAGGCGCTTGAAATTGCAGCGCGGCAGAATCCTGAAGTAGCTCTAGCCCGTTTAGATGAGCAACGTGCTGATCAGGGAGTGAAGGTGGCGCTCGATCCCTTCCGACCGAAAGTGTATGGCGGCAGCGGCCTCGCGTACACTTACGGCTACCCAAATAGTATCGACGGCAATGCTCCGAGCATATTCCAGTTGAAAACAGACATGGCGTTGTTCAACCGGCAGAAGAGTTACGATGTGGCCTCGGCACGTGAGACAGCGCGCGGGTCGCAATTCGGGGCACAGGCCAAAGCTGAGGATGTTGCGTATCAGGCTGCGGATCTCTTTCTTACTGCTGCAAACTTAAGCCACGAGAGCAAGACGTTGGAACAGCAGCTTCCCGGGTTGAAGAAGGTGGTTGACGCAATGGATGCGGCGGTCGCCGAAGGCAGCGAATTGCCGCTGGAAATGAAGCGCGCGAAACTCAACCTTGCGGTAGCGGAAGAGCGCCTGAAATCTTCGGGACTCGATCTGGATTACTACCAGATGTTATTGGCTGTGGCGTTGGGCTATCCGGCAACGGATCGCGTGCAACCGGTTGACAGTGATCTTTCAGCCACGCCCACGCCACCTTCCGAACAGGAAGCGGCAGACATGGCCTTACGAAACAATCGCCAGTTGCGCCAGATGCAATCGACGGTGTTGGCGAAGGAA
>Ga0182012_10002611_pt1 | contig 19430 bp, 18 predicted proteins | sample 612S2SmetaG_FD_120486 | JGI IMG/M metagenome (GOLD analysis project Ga0182012, IMG submission 120486) | Permafrost microbial communities from Stordalen Mire, Sweden - 612S2S metaG | ecosystem: Environmental > Terrestrial > Soil > Wetlands > Permafrost | place: Sweden: Stordalen | collected...
ACCGCCAAGCTCCTTCTTCGAACGGCTTTCACCCAGGCGTTCCACCACCGGCGGTCCCGCAACGAAAATCGCCGACGTTTCCTTAACCATCAAACTGTAATGACTCGCCGCCAGCCGCGCCGCCCCCAGCCCGGCGACCGAACCCAGCCCCATCGCCACGACGGGGACACGCCCCATGTTCTGCGCGCACAGCCAAAGCCCCGAACTTTGCCCGATTCCACCAGGAAGATTCGCATGCCCGCGCTGCTCGATGGTCTTCACCGAACCGCCGCCACCCGACCCCTCGATCATGCGGATCAGCGGCAGACGATACTCGCCGGCCATCTTTTCCGGCATGAAATACTTGCCCTTGATCGAGGCATCCGCCGATCCGCCGCGCACAGTGAAATCGTCGCCGAAAATCACCACCGGGCGCCCGTCGATCAGCCCGCGCCCGAATACCCCGTTCGCCGGCATGAAATCCGTCATCACCCTGCCGGTCTCGTCATACGTCGCCTTGCCGGCGATCGACCCGATCTCCAGAAACGAACCCGGGTCCAGGCACTGATCGATCCGTTCCCGAACCGTCAGCCGTCCCCCCGCGTGCTGCCGCGCAACCCGCTCGGGTCCGCCCATCTGGCGGACGATCCGCTTGCGTTCAGCAAGTTCATCCAGTTCCGCCTGCCAACTGGCGGACGGGGGCGGTATCATCTGATCCATTAGTTGCTCTGGCCAAGGACGTTTCGCGGCTATGTTCCCACCGGCCGCCGCTCCGGTCAAACCTTGCCTCCTGCTTAGCCCCCCGTCGGCACCACGTCGCCCGCCACGATCCGCTGCAATCCCTGGGGCGTGTCCAGCAACAGCGCCCCATCCGCATCCAGCCCGGCAAAATGCCCCGCCACCGCCGTGCCGGCCGAGGTCGCGCGGATCGCCGCGCCGATCGGGTAAGACCGTTCCAGCCATTGCGTCCGGATCGTCGCGAAGCCTTCTTCCCGCCAGGCCGCCAGGTGGCCGCCCAGCCGCTCCAGCAGAATGTCGCGGGCGCCGTCAACCGATGCAATGCCGCCATTGGCAACGATCGTCGTGGTCTTGTAGGCGGCGTTGGATGGCGCCTCCAGCACGTTCACGCCGATGCCCATGATCGTCGCATCATCCACCTGCTCCAGCAGAATGCCGGCGATCTTGGCGCCGCTCACCAGCACGTCATTCGGCCATTTCAGCATCACCCGGGTTTGCCGCGGCAGTAACGCCTCGACCGTGTCGGCCACCGCCAGCGCCGCCAGGAAGCTCAATTCGCCAGCGCGGGAGGCCGGCAAACCGGTGCGCAGCAGGATCGAAATATACAGATTGCCGGGCGGGCTGAACCACTTATGCGTCAGCCGGCCGCGACCGGCGGTCTGTTCATCGGCATGAACGACCGTGCCATGCGGCGCGCCCTCGGCAGCCAGGCGTCGCGCCTCATCATTGGTGGACCCGATCGTGTCGTGGTGCCACACGGTAAACTGTTCGCTCATCCCACCCCGGTGTCACGCGTTTCGGCGCAAGCTTAGCACATCGCCGGCCCCGGTAGTAGCGGCCTCTGCCGCATCGCTACTTGACCATCGGCAACACCACCGACAGCATCCGCCCGCCCGGGCACCACAAGACCCGTCAATGGAGCAAACCGTCATGATCCCCAGACTATCCCGGCGCCTGCTGCTCAGTGCAACCGCCGCGACCCTTCCGCTGCCCGGATTGTTGCGTGCGCGGGGCGATACGCCGGAATTCGAAATGAAGCTGGGCAATGACAATCCGATGTCGCATCCGAACACCATCCGCCAGCAGGAAGCCGCCGACCGGATTCTCAACCAGACCAACGGCCGCATCAAAATCTCAGTTTTTCCGAACAACCAGCTCGGTGGCGACACCGACATGCTGTCGCAGCTTCGCTCCGGCGCGTTGGAGTTCATGACCCTCTCCGGCCTGATTCTGTCCACTTTCACACCGATCAGCTCGATCTACGGCATCGGCTACGCCTGGCCGGATTACAAACAGGTCTGGGCCGCCGTGGACGGCGATCTCGGCGCGATGATCCGCGCCTCCATCGATAAAGCCGGTCTGCACGCGTTCGAGAAAATCTGGGACAACGGCTTCCGCCAGATCAGCAGCAGCACGCATCCGATCCGCACCCCCGACGACCTGAAAGGCTACAAGATCCGCGTACCGGTCAGCCCGCTCTGGACCAGCATGTTCGAATCCCTCGGCGCCGCTCCGGCCAGCATCAATTTCAACGAAGTCTATTCGGCCCTGCAGACCAAAATCGTCGAAGGTCAGGAAAATCCGCTGGTCAATATCGAAACGGCGAAGTTGTACGAAGTGCAGAAGTATATCTCGATGACACGCCACATGTGGGATGGCTTCATTATGCTGGCGAACGGCCGCAACTGGCGCGGCCTGCCGCCGGATGTCCAGGCGGTGATCGCAACGAACCTCAATGCCTCGGCCGAGGATCAGCGCGCCGACTATGCCAATTCCGACGACGTCAATCATACCCGGCTCGAACAGCAGGGCATGGTGTTCAACAACCCGGACCCCGAGGCGTTCCGCCAGGTGCTGATCCGGGTCGGCTTCTACGACCGGTGGAAGCAGAAATACGGCGCGGATGCCTGGGCGGTGCTGGAAAAATACACCGGCAAGATTGGCACCTGATCAGGTAACGAGACCATTCCGACCCTCTCCGGCAACCACGCCGGAGAGGACCAGGCTTGGACTACAATCCTTCGAACAGCACGGTGGTAATATAACGCTCAGCAAACGACGGAATGATCACGACGATCCGCTTGTTCGCGTACTCGTCCCGCTTCGCCACTTTCAGCGCCGCTGCCAGCGCCGCACCGGACGAAATACCGCCCGGAATGCCTTCGGTCCGAGCCAGCCGGCGGGCCGTCGCCAGGGTTTCCTCGTTGGTTACCTGAATGATCTCATCGATCGCCTCGGTGTTCAGCACCTCGGGCACGAACCCGGCGCCGATGCCCTGGATCGGGTGCGGCGCCGGCTTGCCGCCGGACAATACCGGGCTGGCCGCCGGCTCGACCGCGATGAACTTCAGGCCAGGGCGCCGAGGCTTCAGTGCCGCCGCCAAGCCCGTCAGCGTCCCGCCGGTGCCGATGCCGGAAATGATCGCATCGACCTCGCCCGCCGTATCGTACCAGATCTCCTCAGCGGTGGTCTTGATATGGATCGCCGGGTTGGATGGGTTGGCGAACTGGTTCGGACTGACCGCCCCCGGTGTCGCCTCGAGCAGTTCCTTGGCTCTGGCGACGGCGCCGTTCATGCCCTTCTCGCGCGGCGTCAGTTCCAGGTCCGCGCCCAGGAACGCCAGCATCTTGCGCCGCTCGATCGACACACTTTCCGGCATCGTCAGGATCAATTTGTAGCCCCGCGCCGCCGCTACAAACGCCAAGCCGATGCCGGTGTTGCCCGAGGTCGGCTCAATGATCGTGCCGCCCGGTTTCAGCTCGCCCTGCTCCTCCAGCGCCAGAATCATGTTGACGCCGATGCGGTCCTTGACGCTGGAAATCGGGTTGAAAAACTCCAGCTTCAGCACAACATCGGCGGTGATCCCCTCTTCCGCGAGGATTTTCGGAATTCGCACCAGCGGCGTGTTGCCGATGGTCTCTGCGATACTGTCGTAGATGCGTCCGCGCAGCGGACGGTCGAAAACGAGCGGCTTGTGGTGATGGTCGGTTGTCATGGCAATATTCCTTGTGTCGGCCGGCCGCTCGCGATTGACTGGAAACGGCGCGTTGTGCCGCAGTAAAGGCAAAATTTTTCCACGCTGACAAGATGGCGAGGCCCCAAAACGAAAATGTAACCTCTTTCCCCTTAATGGTGGAATTTTCTTCCCATCGGCCTGCCTCACGCGGCGTTGCCATGCTGAACAGCCGGCTTGGCAATAGGCCGTTCGGGTGCACATCTACGCCGCATGAGAACCCTGCTTGCCGCCTTGCTCCTTCTCACTGTCATGGTGGTAGGCGCTCTGGCCGATTCCGTTCGGACCGGATCGGCCGCCTTCGGCGACTGGCGCGCCGACAGCCCTGGTGTCGCCCGCAAGATCACGCCCGACGATTTGCCCGCCCCGTTCGCCGACCGGTCCGCCGCGCGCGGGCCGTCGGTGATCGTTCGCCCGGCCGGGGCCGCATTGCGCGTGCCGGTCGGGTTCGAGGCCACGTTGTTCGCCACCGGTCTGGACGAGCCGCGGACCCTGCGCACCGCCCCCAACGGCGACATATTCGTTGCCGAGAGCGGCGCCGGGCAGATCCGCGTGCTGCGCACCACCGACGGAGGTGCCCGCCCGGGATCAGCCGCGGTCTTCGCGTCCGGGCTGAACCTGCCGTTCGGCATCGCCTTCTGGCCGCCCGGACCGGCGCCGCGATTCGTCTATGTCGGTGAGACCAATCGGGTGGTCCGCTATCCGTATCAGGTCGGCGACCTCCAGGCCCGCGGCCCCGCCCAGGTGGTTGTGCGTCGGCTGCCCGATGGCGGCCATTGGACCCGCGACGTCGTGTTCTCCCCGGACGGCAGCCGGATGTTCGTTGCCGTCGGCTCATCGGGCAATCTCGATCGCGACCTGACCGGGCTGCCGCCGCCCGACCTGCCGCTCGGCGCCGCCTGGGGCGACAATTTGGACCGAGCCGATGTGCTGGAATTGACGCCAGGCGGCGGTCCAATTCAAGTTTTTGCCACTGGACTGCGTAACTGTTCGGCCGAGGCGATCCAGCGCGCCAGCGGCGCGCTGTGGTGCGTGGTGAACGAGCGCGACGGTCTCGGCGACAACCTGCCGCCCGACTATGCGACCCATGTGGAGCCAGGCGCCTTCTACGGCTGGCCGTGGTTTTACATCGGCGGCCATCCGGAACCGCGGATGGATGGCGCGCGCGCCGACGTCGCCGGCCACGTCACGCTGCCCGACGTGCTGATCCAGGCCCACTCCGCCCCGCTCGGGATCGCATTCTATGACGGCACGACCTTCCCGCCGGAGTATCGCGGGGATGCCTTCGTGGCGTTGCACGGGTCGTGGAACCGGTCCCAGCGCACCGGTTACAAGGTTGTGCGGCTTCGGTTCGCCGACGGTCATCCGACCGGAGTGTATGAAGACTTCCTGACCGGTTTCGTCGCCTCCGACCAGGCGGTCTGGGGCCGGCCGGTCGGGCTGACGGTGCTGCAAGACGGATCCTTGCTGGTCAGTGAGGACGGCAACGGCACGTTATGGCGCATCAGCTACCGGCCGATCCAATGAGCGGCGCCGCAACGGCCGGGCGCGCTGCCTCCGTCCGGTTCATTCTCATCACCTTGGTGATCGATGCGCTGGGCTTCGGTTTGGTGGTGCCGATCGTGCCGGCGCTGGTGGTGAAGCTGTCCGGGCTGCCGGTGTCGGGCGCCTCGGTCTGGGTCGGCTGGCTGCTGGCCGCTTTCGCGATCATGCAGTTCACCTGCGCCCCGATCCTGGGTGGCCTGAGCGACCGGTTCGGCCGGCGGCCGGTACTGCTGCTGTCACTCGGCGGGATCTGTGCCAACTATCTGCTTCTGGCCTGGGCGCCGTCGCTGATATGGCTGTTCCTCGGCCGGCTGATTGCCGGTGCCACCGCGGCAAATGCGGCGACCGCCACGGCCTATATCGCTGATGTGACGCCGCCGGCAAAGCGGGCCGGCCAGTTCGGGTTGGTCGGCGCCAGCTTCGGGATTGGCTTCGTCGTCGGTCCGGCGCTGGGCGGCGTGCTGGGCGCATACGACCTGCGGCTGCCATTCAATGTGGCGGCCGCCCTGGCTGGCTGCAACGTGCTGTACGGGCTTTTTGTGTTGCCCGAGAGCCTGCCGCCGGCTCGCCGCCGTCCGTTCGACTGGCGGCGCGCCAATCCGCTGGGCTCGCTGCGGGTGGTGATGGCAAGCCGCGATCTGGGCCGTCTGGCGATCGCCTGGGGCTGCACCTGGTTCGCGATGGGCGCGCTGCAAAGCACCTTCGTGCTGGCCAATCAGGCCCGGTTCGGCTGGGACACGCAGCAGAACGGCCTGGCGCTGGGGCTTGCCGGGCTTGGATCGGCCGTGGTGCAGGGCCTGCTGGTCAGGCGGATCGTGCCGGCCCTGGGGGAACGCCGATCGGCGCTGGTCGGCGGGTCGATGACGGCGGTGGCATACTTGTGTATCGGCCTGGCACCGGTTGGCTGGGTGGTGTTGCTGGGGATCGTCATCCAGTCGATGGGCGCGATCACCAACCCGGCGGTGCAAGGCATGGTCTCGGCCTCAGCCGGGCCGGATCGCCAGGGGGAGACGCAAGGCGCGCTGTCGTCGGTGCAGGGGCTGACGGCGATCGTGTCACCCCTTGTGGCAAGCTGGGTGTTTTCGACATTCACCGGATCGGCCGCACCGGTTCTGCTGCCGGGCGCGCCGTTCATCGTCTCGGCGCTGGCCTATTGCGTGGCGATCTGGGCGATCGCCGGCCTCCGTCCGGCTCTGGTGCGGGATGAGGCGCCGTCTGCCGTCGCTGCGGTCAATCTAAATGAGCACCGTTAAGACTTCATAAAGGAGTTCCGCTTAGCTTGCCTTATGTCACCCGTTACTGACATGAGGCCACCATGGATTTCCCTCCTCTTCGACATCTGGCTACCGCCGTGCTGTTTGGTTCTTTGCTCTGCGGCGCAGCCCACGCGGCGGACACGCCCGCCTCGTTGAACGGGGCAACCGTTGTCTCCGCCGAAGCCGTGATGGCCGCCCATCAGGCTGGAACGCCGATCATCGATACCCGCGTCGCATCCGAATACGCCGATGGCCATATCAAGGGTGCGATCAGCGTCCCCTATCGCGAAAAGAGCGCGAAATCGGTCGACTTCGACGCCAGCCAGGACGACTTCAATCTCGCAAAGCTGCCGCCCGACAAAGCCGCTGCCCTTGTGGTTTACTGCAACGGACCGGAGTGCTGGAAAAGCTTCAAGGCCGCGACCGCCGCGATCAAAGGCGGCTACACCAAGATCCTGTGGTATCGTGACGGCTTCCCCCAATGGCAATCGAAGGGCCTCCCCGTCGAATAGAGACTGCGGGGCACGCCGCGTCCGCGCCAATGAAGTATGGGAGTGGAAGCGGCGATGCGTGGGCTGAGTATAAAGACCAGGCTGATCTTCGTGTTCGCGGTTCTCGCCGCCACCCAGGTGGCGATCGCCGCGTTCGGCCTGCACGGCCTCGGACTCGCTGACCGCGAGATCACCGAAGTCTATCAGCAGCGCTTCCTGCCGGTCAGCGGCCTCGCCCGCATCAGCGACCTGATGCATGACAGCATCGAACAACTGACGATCGCGGTGATTGCCCGGCCCAGCCCGCGGAACGTGCAGAAATACCTTGATCGTGTGGAGCAGAACCTGAATCAGGTTGAAGCCCGCGTTCAGGATTACCGCAGGCAGGCCGAAGGTGCCGAGGCACAGAAAGCGCTCGCGGACTGGAACACCAAGCGCAGCAACCTGATCGATAAAGGCATCAAGCCGGCACTGGCCGCGCTGAAGGAGCAGTCGTTCGACGACGCCGAAGACCTGATCCTGGGCGTCAGCGCCAAGCAGTTCCCGGCGGTCGAGCAGGATTTCAACGCCATCGTCGCCAGCGAACTGCAGAATGCCGACCGCACCCATGTCGCGGCCGACGATCGGTACCAGCTTACCCGCACGCTTTCGATTGCGGCGGGGGCTTTCGCCCTGGGTCTGTGCGCGCTGATGGCGCTGTATATTACAGGGTCGGTTTCGGCCCCGCTCACTGCCATGGCCGCGGCGATGCGGCGCCTGATCGACGGCGACCTTGGGGTGCAGGTCTCTGCCGGGACCCGGCAGGATGAGATCGGCACGATGGTGCACGCCCTTCAGGCATTCAAGGACAGCCTGGTCGATGCCGCCAGGCTGCGCGCCGAACAGGTTACCGAAAGCGAACGTGCCGCTGCGGAAAAGCGCGCCGCCCTCGGCGACATGGCTGGCCGGATCGAGGCCGAGACCGGCTCCGCGATGCAGCATATCGGCGACCGGACCGCGAAGATGACGGTGACCGCCGACGAAATGCGCGGTCTGGCCGAACGGGTCAGCGTATCGGCGCAAGGTGCTGCCGGTGCCGCCGCCTCGGCGCTCGACACTGCGCAGGCCGTCGCGGGTGCGGCGGAGCAACTCGCCGCCTCGATCCGCGAGATCAGTGGGCAGGTGAGCCAATCTACCGCGATGGTCGGTCATGCGGTCGAGGCGGGGAACGAGACCCGCGCCACCATCGAGACGCTGAATGAACGGGTCGGACAAATCGGCGCGGTCGCCGACATCATCCGCGACATCGCGTCGCGGACCAATCTGCTGGCGCTCAACGCCACGATCGAGGCCGCTCGGGCCGGCGAGGCGGGCAAAGGCTTCGCGGTCGTGGCCAGCGAGGTGAAGCAGCTCGCCGATCAGACCGCGCGATCGACCGCGGAAATCACCCGCCATATCGGCGAAGTGCGCGTCGCGACCGCCGCCGCGGTCAGCGCCGTCACCCGCATCGAGGCCACGATCAGCGAAGTCAACGCGATCGCCGGATCGATCTCGGCCAGCGTCGACATGCAGGGTAAGGCAACCGCCGACATCGCCCGCAACGTCACCGAAACCGCGGCGGCGGTCAACGAAATGAGTTCCCGCAACACCGAGGTTTCGCAGGAGGCCGAACGGGCTGGCCGCTATGCGGAAGAAGTGCTGGACAACACCAAGGTGCTGGATGGTGCGGTCGATGAGTTGCGGCGCGGCCTGATCCGGACGGTGCGGACCTCCACCGCCGAAGTGGACCGCCGGCTGTTCCAACGCCATGCCACCGATTTGCCGTGTCAGATCGATCTGCCGGGGCTGGGCCGGATAGCGGCGCGGATCGTCGATATTTCGGAAGGCGGCGCGCGGGTGACCGGACTCCCGGCAATCAGCGTCGGCATGCGCGGCACGCTGCAAACCAGCGGTATGGCGACGCCGGTCGCTTTCATCGTGCGCGATGTAAGCGATACAGCAGCCGGCCTTGCCTTCGAAACGGACGATCCGGTCCAGCAAACGCTGCGCGCCGTTCTGCAGCGTTTGCCGCTCCGGTCCGCGGCCTGAGGGCAGCGGCTACCGGACGATACCGGCGATCTGGCCAGTCGGGATGGTCGCCCCGGCGTTGGCATAGCGCTTGGCCAGCCAGGCACAGGTCATCAACTGGATCTGGTGGAACAGCATCAGCGGCAGCACGATCAAGCCGACGGACTGGCCGGCGAGCAGGACAGTTGCCATCGGCAGGCCGCTCGCCAGGCTCTTTTTCGAGCCGCAGAACACGATGGCCACCTCGTCGGCGCGGGAAAAACCGAGCAGGCGGGAGCCGTAGGTGGTGATGGCGAGGACGGCGGCGAGCAGGGCGGCATCGATCGTCAGCAACATGGCAAGATCCTCCAGGCCAAGCTGGTGCCAGATGCCCTGGGTCACGCCCTCGCTGAAGGCGGTATAAACCACCAGCAGGATTGACCCCCGATCGACCAGACCCAGCAGGGTCTTGTTGCGCTGCGCCCATTCGCCGATCAGCGGTCGAGCGAGCTGGCCAGCGGCGAACGGCAGCATCAGTTGCAACAGGATGTCGCCGACCCCCTTGATCGAGAAGCCGCCCTGGGCGCTGAGCAACAGCCCGGCGAGCAGCGGCGTCAGCAGCATGCCCAACAGGTTGGACGCGGTGGCGGCGCACAGCGCGGCGGGGACATTGCCGCGGGCGATCGAGGTGAAGGCGATCGAAGATTGGACTGTCGAAGGCAGCACAGATAGCAGAATAAGACCAGTCCAAAGTGGCGCGATCAATAAATGTGGTGCGATGGCGCGGGCGGTCAGCACCAGCACGGGAAACACCAGGAAGGTCGAGGCGACGATCACGATGTGCAGGCGCCAATGCCGCGCGCCGGCGAGCGCGGCGCTCGGGGCGAGGCGGGCACCGTGGAGGAAAAACAGCAGCGCGATGGCGCCAGTGGTGAAGTGCCCGGCGACGGTCGCGCCGGTGCCGTGGACCGGAAGCAGCGAGGCCAGGCAGACCATGCCGACGATGGCGGCGATGTAGGGATCGATCGGAAGCCGGGAAAGCAGCGCCTTGGGCGACATCGCCGTGTCCTTTCGTCGTATGCGATGCGGCGAAGGATGGACGTTCGGCGGGCCATTGTGAACTACGCTCATCAGCGTTATTGTCATCGTACTTTGTGATGACATGTGAGGTGCGATGTTCGATCCGGTGCATCTGGAGAGTTTTCTGGCCGTGGCGCAGGCTCGGAATTTCACCGAGGCAGGGCGGCGCCTGGGTTTGCAGCAATCGACCGTCAGCCAGCACATCCGCAAACTGGAGGAGAGTGCCGGGCGGCGGCTGTTCGTGCGCGACACGCACAGCGTGACGCTGACGGCGGACGGTGAGGCGATGACCGGGTTCGCGCACACGATCCTCGACACCAACCGGCGGGCGCGGCGGTATTTTGCCGGCTCTCAGGTGCGCGGGCGGCTGCGGTTCGGCACATCCGAAGATTTCGTCAGCACGCGGCTGCCGGAATTGCTGCGCGATTTCGTGCGTCAGCATGCCCTGGTCGATCTGGAGCTGAAGGTCGGGGTCAGCGCGGTGCTGTATGGGGAACTGGATGCCGGCGAACTGGACCTGGTGCTGGCGAAGCGGCGTGCCGGCGACGACCGGGGCAGGTTGGTATGGCGCGACCGGCTGGCCTGGGTGGGGGCGCCGGCAACGCAGGTCGAGGCGCCGATTCCGCTGATTTTGTACAATGCACCGAGCATTACGCGGGAGGTGGCGCTGGAGGCGCTGGAGCGGGCCGGGCTGACCTGGCGCATCGCCTGTACCAGCGGCAGTTTGAGCGGGTTGCGGGCGGCGTGCCTGGCGGGTTTGGGCGTCACCGTGCATGCGCGCGGGCTGATGCCGGAGGGTCTGGCGGAGATGCCGGCGTCCTCGGGTCTGCCGGCGCTGGGCGATGTCGAATTTGTGGTCCTGGCGGCGCGAACGGGACCGAGCGGGCCGGCGGCGGCGCTCGCCTCGACGATTCTGGCGAACGGGGACCGGTTGCAGCGGGCGGTTTAGGCTGGGTTGGGCGCCGGCCTGCTGGTGAGCATCCGGGCGGTGGCGGTGAGCCGGGTGATACGCTCGAACGCAGCCTTGCGGGCGGATTTCGACATGCTGGGGATGCGGGCTCTCAGTTCCCCAACCTGTTTGAGCAGATCGGCGGCTTTCGTTGCATTGTCGGGGGGTGCCGGAGTGTGGGGCAGGGGGTGCAGGCGGGCTCGGGCTTCCTCGGCCAGCATGGCTTCGGCGGCGTCGCTCAGGAAAGGGCTGGGTTCGGCGAGCGGCGGGGCTGCTTCGGGTGCCGGGAGGTCGGTTTCGGGGAGGTCGATTTCGGCCTGGGCTTTGGCGAGCGCGCGGCGGTTCTGTTCGGAGGCGCGGTTGCAGGCGTTGGCGTTGCCGCGCAGGCGAAGAGCCATCGTGATGGAGATTTCGTCGCCCATGGAGCGGCTGAGGGAGTCGAGGGCGGCGAGGCCGAACGCGACGACCTGGGCGATGGCCAGCAGATCCGTCTGGCTGCGGGCGCGGTCGCTGTTGACTGTCTCGATCGCGGCGGCGCGGGCGAGCGTGATGTCGCCCATGGCGGCGGCGAGCAGCATCGGCGCGAGAAGATTGACGATGAGGATGAGCAGGAGGTTTTCCGGAGCGGCGGCGGCGGGGTGGGTTCGTGGTTCGGTGGGTTGGTTCATGCCGTGGGTTCCGGGGTGCGCGGACATTTATCTTAGGATTTGGGGAAATGTCAAGGAACTTTTCCTAAATTGGTGTGGATGTCAGAGTGGCAACACTCGGTCTCGATGCGGCGGGAATTGCGCGCCGTCGCTTGCGACCTGCTGGTAGCTCTTCTGTCGGCGACGGCCTCGACGATGCCGGTGTCGCGATGGACGCGGCCCAGAGACACCGGCGTTGATCAGTCCGGATGCGTCGCGGCGGGATCGCGAATACGCCGGATGGGCGTTTGGCGGTATCACTGGAGCGGGTGTGGTGGTTGAACGGCGGAGGCGGTGATGGCGGATCTGTATGACGACGACATCGCGCTGTGGTCGGAACCGCAGGCGGCGCTGCTGCGCCCCCATGCTGCGACAACTCGGGCGAACGACGCGATCGACTGGGCGAACATCATTGAGGAGATCGAGAGCGTGGCAAGCGAGCAACGGCATGCCGTCTAGTCGCTGTTGCTGCGGGCGTTGATTCACGGGTTGAAGGCGGAGGCATGGCCGTTGTCGCCGGAGGTACCGCACTGGCAGGCTGATGCCCGGGTGTACCGCGCACAAGCGCGGCGTCGGTTTGCGCCGTTCATGCGCCAGCGGATCGATCTGCCGGGTATCTATTCCGACGCGCTGCGCGGCCTGCCGACGGTGATCGACGGGCAACCGCCGCTTCCCGCGCCCGAGGTATGCCCGGTCTCGCTGGACGATCTGCTCGCCGATGACTGAGCCGGCTTTGAGGCGCTAGCCCTCGGTTCATTTCTTGCCGTCGCAGCCATAGATCAACCTGAGTTGCCAGGGCTGGCGCGTGATTCAGTTTAGGCCTGGAGTCCGTGGGCGGGTCGGAGGGCGAGCAGCAGGATGATCAACTGTCGTGTCGAACGGGCTGGTCAACCTTTAGCGCCTCGCGGGTGGCGGATGGCTTTTCCACAGTTTCGATTCGAACGTAATGCGGGTCGTTTGGCACGCGGCAATCCATCGGGTCGTCCCATGTCTCATCGCAACAGGCTACGTACGAGGGGTGTGATGGGCTGGGCTGAGGCGCGCGGGCAGGCGGGTGGCCATCAGCAGGGCCAGCAGGGCGAAGGTGGTGGCCAGGGCGTAGGCGCTTTGCACCGAACGGGACAGGACGTCCGTCAGGTGAGTGAGTTCGGCGTGCGGCATGGCCTGGCGGGTAGGCGCGTCGAGCAGGCGTTCAACCGCGTGCAGGGCATTGGGGTCGAGCGTACGCATCGTCAGATTGAGGATGGCGCCGCAGCCGGAGGCTCCGATCGACTGGCCGACGAAGCGCATGAACATCGAGGATGAGGTGGCGGCGCCGCGCTGGCCCCAGGGGACGGAGGCCTGGATGGAGACGATGAAGACGGTGCTGCAGATGCCCATGCCGATGCCGATCACCAGCGATCCGAAGGCGGCCGGCAGCGGGCCGTAGGCGGGGTCGAGCAGGGTCAGAATGACGCAGCCGGCGACCAGCGAGGCGCCACCGAGGATCGCGCCGAAGCGGTAACTGGTGCGCAGCATGATGCGGCCGGTGGCAAGGCTGGACAGCGCCCAACTGACCGACATGGCGCCGAGGACGAGGCCTCCGGTGATCGCGCTGCGGCCCATGACGGCCTGGACGTAGGTCGGCAGGAAGGCGCAGATGCCCATCATCATGGCACCGGAGGCGAAGTTGCCGAGGCTGCCGACGACGATGATGCGGTTGCGCCAGAGTTCCAGCGGCAGCATCGGTTCCGGCGTGTTGCGTTCCTGGAGATAGAGGGCGACGAGGGCGATCAGTCCGGTGGCTGTCAGGGCGGCGAGCGTGGTGCTGCTCAGGCTGCCGCTTTGCACCAGGGCGACCAACAGGGGGACGCAGGCGAGCAGGAGCAGGAGCGAGCCGGCCCAGTCGATGCGGTGCTGGCGGTGGCTCACCTCCTCCTTCAGGAACGCGCCAATCATGACGATGGCGGCGATGCCGATGGGGACGTTGACCCAGAAGACGGCACGCCAGCTCATGGTCTCGACCAGGAAGGCGCCGAGCGAGGGGCCGATGACGGCGGAGATTCCGAAGACGGAGGAGACGAGGCCCTGAATGCGGCCGCGTTCGGCGGGGGTGTAGATATCGCCGAGGATGGTGGCGGCGGTTGGTTGGATGGCGCCGGCGCCGCAGCCCTGCAGCGCTCGGAAGACCACGAGGGCGGGCATGTTCCAGGCGAGGCCGCACAGGATGGTGGCGGCGAGGAAGAGGGCGGTGCCGGCGAAGAAGACCGGCTTGCGGCCGTACAGGTCGGCGAGGCGCCCATAGACCGGGATGGTGACGGCCTGGGTCAGCAGGTAGACGGTGAAGACCCAGGTGAACAGGTTGAAGCCGCCGAGGTCGCCGACGATGGTCGGGATGATGGTGGCGACGATCGAGCTTTCGACTGCGGCCATGAAGGTGGCGATGAGGCAGGCGGACAGGACGAGGCGTCGTTTCGGGTCGGGCCGATCGGGTACGTGTGGGGGCGTACGGCTCAGGCTTTCGCCTGGGGCGTCCGGCATCTGTGGTTTCCTCCCGCGCGGTGGCGCTTGAGGTGTTTTGGCAGGGGTGAGGTGCGGGTGGCAAGGATTGGGGTGAGCCTGGCACAATCGGCAGATGAGGGTTCGTGCTTGATCGGACCGGCAGGATCATATGCAATCCAGTAGCGGCCACGCTTAATCCACGTCAGACCAACGGCTTCCAGTTCGGGGTAGGGGCGCGAGAAGCGTTGCCCGCGTTCCGGCGCGTTCAAGACCAATAAACTGGCTTCTGCCGGAGCGTGACCCAGATTGCGAGGCGCCTGCGGGCGTCGCTTTTCGATGTAGAATTGTTACAGTGCGGCAAGCTGCTCGCTGGCTTCCGGCGAAAGGGCGATCAGGGTACGGAGGACGGATCCGCTTCGTTGTGGGGCTGATTATCCGCTGCTTCGAGCTGTTCCGCCGAAGCACGCAACCGATCAAGGATCGGGATGAGCGGCACCGTCATGCCCGCCGCAATTTGCGACTTGCTCCTTTCCAGACTCTCCCGCCATCCCAGCGGGACGTTTGCGCGATCTGCGGTGCTCGGCATGGCTTGATCATAGTCCTTCCGTTGGCTGGTTTCCAGCCGCCCAATGCAGCGTTGGCCGGGCGCATAAGGTCAAATCGCTATGTGGGTGGTCGTCGTCAACCACGCCCGCCTCAGTCCCGCCGCCGCACCGCCGCGGTCAGCGTGTTCTCCAGCAGGCACGCCACGGTCATTGGGCCGACGCCGCCCGGCACCGGGGTGATCGCTGCGGCGACAGCGGCGCTGGCATCGAACGCGACGTCGCCGACCAACCTGCCGTCCGCCAGCCGGTTGATGCCGACGTCGATCACCGTCGCGCCGGGGCGGATCCAGTCGCCCTGCACCATCTCGGGCTTGCCGACGGCGGCGACCAGGATGTCGGCGTGGCGGCATTCTGCCGGCAGGTCGCGGGTGCGGGAATGCGCGATCGTCACCGTGGCGTGGGCGGCCAGCAGCAGCGAGGCCAGCGGGCGGCCGACGATCGCCGACCGCCCGAGCACCACCGCTCGGGCGCCGGCAATCTCCACCGACGCGGCGCGCAGCAGTTTCATCACGCCCAGCGGGGTGCAGGGCACCAGGGTTGGGCGGCCGTCGGTCAGGTGGCCAACATTCACCGGGTGGAAGCCGTCCACGTCTTTCGCCGGGTCGATCGCCTCGATCACCGCCTGGGTGTCGATGCCGCGGGGCAGCGGCAGTTGCACCAGGATGCCGTCGATGGCGGGATCGTCGTTCAGCTGCGCGATGATGGCGAGGAGTTCGGCCTGCGGCGTGTCGGCGGGCAGGCGGATGGTGCGGGTGGCGATCCCGGCCTCCCGCGCCGCGCGGTCCTTGGTGCGGACATAGACGTTGCTGGCGGGGTCCTCGCCGACCAGCACGACGGCGAGGCCAGGGGTGAAGCCGGCGGCAGCGACCTTGGCGGCGACCTCGGCGCGCAGGGCGGCGGCAACGGACTTGCCGTCGATCAGGCGGGCGGTGCGAGAGGGGATCGAAACTGTGGTCAAAGCGCCTCCAGTCGGGCGGTCAGCACGGTGGTGTCACCGGCAATGTGCAGCGTCTTGTCGCGGTTGGTCTGTCCAAGCGTGACGGCGATGGCCGACGCCGGCACATCGAGCGCCCTGGCCAGCACCGCGCAGGCGGCGCGGTTGGCGCGGCCGTCCTCGGCGGCTTCGTTGACGCCGATGCGCAGGCAGGGACCGTGGGCGGATACGGCACGCCCCTGTATGCCGGGGCGGCGGGATTTCGGCTGGACCTTCACGGTGACACTGACGCCGTCGGGAAGCGCGCGCCAGAATGCGGTCACAGCAGGTACTGCATCGACCCGGTGATGATCACAGCTTCGATATTGCCGAGCAGCATGCGGGCGGCTTGCAGCAGCAGCAGCAGGACCAGCGGACTGAGGTCGATGTTGCCGAAACTGGGCAGGAAGTTGCGGATCGGCCGCAGCGCCGGTTCGGTGAGGCGATAGAGGAAATCGCCGATCGTCCAGACGATGCGGTTGCGGGTGTCGAGCACACCGAAGGACGCGAGCATGCTGAAAATGGCCGCCAAAATGACGGCCCAGATGTACAGGCTCAGTACCTCATCCAGGAGCCAGAAAAGCGTCCTGATCATTTAGCGAACACTCCAGATGCGGGCGCGGAACCTAGCGATGGTGCCGGGGTTCCGCAACATCGCTGACGGGGTGCTGATGCGGACGTGCGACAAGACATGCCGCAGTGTGACGCAAATCACAGCGCAGTCACGCCAAAAAGGGCTTTATGGGTTTGCCGGCCGATGTTCCCCGACTCTCTCGCATCGCCGGCAGGATCATCATTTGATCCATGTCAACCCCGGACCTTACCTAGCCCGGCCGCTTTGGTGGCCGGGCTCTTTTTTGCCGGTGCTGGATCGGGCCCCGGGTTCATGTAAAAGCTGTTTACATGATCGGGTCGGGGACATGAGCGGGTTGGGACCCATGCGGCGGCGGCTCCCGCGCTGGTTGCGGCCATGAGTTGGTCCGGGTCGGACGGTGGTTCGGGACGCCGCGGCTATCACCACGGCAATCTGCGGGAGGCGTTGATCGAGGCGGCGCTGGAGCTGATCGGCGCCAAGGGGCCGGCCGGCTTCACCATCGCCGAGGCGGCGCGGCTGGCCGGGGTCAGCCCGGCGGCGCCGTACCGGCACTTTCGCGATGCCGACGCGCTGCTGGGCGAAGTGGCGCTGCGCGGCTATGAGCGGTTCGCCGAACGGCTGGCGAAGGCGTGGCATGGCGGGCGGCCGGAGCCGGTGCGGGCGTTCGAGGACCTCGGGCGCGCGTATCTGGCGTTCGCGCGGGAGGAGCCGGCCTATTACGCCGCGATGTTCGACTCGCGGCTGGCGCTGGACGCGCATCCCGGGCTGCAGGCGGCGAGCGAACAGGCCTTTGGGGTGCTGCGGGAGGCGGCGGATCAGGTTGCCGCGACGCTGCCGAAGGGGCGGCGGCCGCCGTCGCTGATGATGGCGCTGCATATCTGGGCGATGGCGCATGGGATCGCCTCGCTGTTCGTGCGCGATGTGCCGTCGCGGCGGAAGTTGCCGATGGCAGCGGAGGACCTGCTAGAGGCGGGGGTGCTGATCTATCTGCAAAGCCTGGGACTGGCGGGAGGAGAGTAGGCAAAGCGGCGCGGCAGGCGAATCGTTATCACGTTCTAATGACCGTCGCGCCGGGCGGGATGCGACCCCTGGCGCCGGGTTCTGGCATGTGACAGCCTTGATCGATGTCGATCCGTTGGATTTCCGCACGTCCGTCCGGGGTGCCGGAGCTTTGAAGGGGCGGTCGAATCGGAGGAAGGCTGCCGGCGCGTCTGCGGTTGATGCGGCAAGGCAGGATCGTGGCGTGGCGCGCGCCATTTGCCGATCGGACCGCGGATGAGCCAGAAGCTGGAGCTGCGGTTCATGGGGGCAGGTGGCGCGATGGGCGCGTTGATCCGCCAGTACGACTGGTCGGCCTCGCCGATCGGGGTGCCGGCGCGCTGGCCGGTGGCGCTGCGCACGTTGCTGGAGGTGATGCTGGGCGCCAAGCAGCCGATGTTTCTCGCCTGGGGTGCAGCGGGCACGCTGCTGTATAACGACGGCTACATCGATATCCTCGGCCGCAAACATCCGCGCGGCCTCGGCCAGCCGTTGCTGGACGTGTGGTCGGAGATCCGTGAGGAACTGGCCCCGATCGTCGCGCAGACCTATGCCGGCATGCCGGTCCACATGGACGACATCCTGCTGATGATGGACCGGCATGGTTATCCGGAGGAGACGCATTTCACGTTCTCCTACACGCCGGTGCGGGACGACGAGACGGGTGCGGTCGCCGGGTTTTTCTGCGCGTGCCGGGAAACCACGGCGCAGGTCATCGCCGAACGGCGGCTGCGAGAAAGCGAGGCGGAGGCGCGCAGCGTGCTGGAAGGGATGGGCGAGGGGTTCATCCTGCTCGACCGCAGCTTCCACGTTCAGCGCATCAACGCCGAAGGGCTGCGCATCGACCGGCGCGACCGCGATGCGATCGTCGGCCGGCACCTGCTGGAGATCTGGCCGGAAATCGAAACCATGCCGATCTGGCCCTGGTACCAGCGGGTTATGGCGCAGCGCCGGGCGGATGATCTGGTTTACCGTCATCTGTCGGGCGTGCACGACGTCTGGCTGGAGGTTCGGGCATCACCGTCACGCGACGGGCTGGCGGTGTTCTATCGCGATGTGTCCGGCGCCCGGCGGGCCGAGGAGGCGCTGCGTGCCAGTGAAGCGCAGTTCCGCGCGTTGGCGCAGGCGATGCCGAACCATGCCTGGACAGCGCGGCCGGACGGTAGCCTGGACTGGTTCAACCAGCAGGTTTTTACCTATAGCGGGCGGGAATTCGACGCCCTGGCCGGCGACGGCTGGGCCAGCATCGTCCATCCGGGCGATATTGGGCGGGCTGCGGTCGTCTGGCGGCGGGCATTGGCGACCGGCGATCCGTACGAGGTCGAATTCCGCATCCGCCGCGCCGACGGGGCGTATCGCTGGCACCTGATCCGGGCGCAGCCGATCCGAACGGCCGAAGGCGCGATCACGCAGTGGGTGGGCACGAATACCGATATTGAGGAGCAGCGGGTTGCGACCGAGGCCCTGGCGGCGCTGAACGCCGATCTGGAGCAGCGGGTGGCGGAGCGGACGGCCGAACGCGACCGGGTGTGGCGGAACTCGCGCGATCTGCTGGTCGTGGTCGGTACCGATGGGGTGTTCCGCGCCGTCAATCCGGCCTGGACCGCGATCCTTGGCCATCGGCCGGAGGAGGCGGTCGGCCACAGCTTCCGGGATTTCGTGTGGCCGGCGGACGCCGAGATGACGCAGCAGGGCCTGGATGCCGCGGCGGCGCGCGCCGACCTGACGAATTTCGAGAACCGCTTCCGCGGCCGGGACGGCCAGCCGCGATGGATCTCGTGGCGCACCTCGGTCGAGGGTGACCTGGTGTACGCGTACGGGCGCGACGTCACCGCCGAGAAGGAGCAGGCCGAGGCGCTGCGGCAGACCGAGGAGGCGCTGCGGCAGTCGCAGAAGATGGAGGCGGTCGGGCAGCTCACGGGCGGGTTGGCGCACGACTTCAACAACCTGCTGACCGGCATCACCGGCAGCCTGGA
>Ga0182012_10002612_pt1 | contig 19428 bp, 21 predicted proteins | sample 612S2SmetaG_FD_120486 | JGI IMG/M metagenome (GOLD analysis project Ga0182012, IMG submission 120486) | Permafrost microbial communities from Stordalen Mire, Sweden - 612S2S metaG | ecosystem: Environmental > Terrestrial > Soil > Wetlands > Permafrost | place: Sweden: Stordalen | collected...
GCAAGACTTGGACCAAGCCCGCGCGCATTCCCCTTGATCCCGTCACCAGCAAGTACGATCACTTTATCCCCGGCATCGGCATCGACCACTCCACGTCCGGAACCACAGCGCACATCACCATCGTTCTCTACGGATATTCCAACTACAACTGCAACACGAGCACTTGCAAGTTGTACGTTGCGTTCACCACTTCGCAGGATGGCGGCAATACTTGGACAACCGGAAAAATCCTCGCCGGCCCCATGCAACTCTTATGGCTGCCCCTGTCGGACAACGGCTACATGGTCGCCGACTACATTCACGTTTCGTATGCCAATGGCAATCCTTACGGCGTCTTCCCCGTCGCAAAGGCTCCGACGGGCAGCGTTCTGAATGAAGCCATGTACACCACAAAAGAACCCCTGCTCTTGCCCGGCGACACTGAACGTTTCAGTTCACAATATGATCATCAGGTAGTTTTTTCAGGCCACACGCCCAAGGCTTTTTACGATGACGATGGCGAACTGCCGATTCCAGCGAGTCGGCTGGCAAAGCTTCCGCGTTAGGCGTAAGCAAGCCTGTTGCCCATGCTGGAACGCATCCCTCATTGCAACTTGCGAGGGTGAGCTTGGATTCGATAGGCTAAGCGCAAGACCGACATAAGATTTCGCACCGCGTGTCGGGATTATTCCAATGGAGAATGACTGATGAAGAAAAAAGTGATGTCCATATTCATCGTGGCCGCTTTTATGCTGGCCTTCACGCCGACCTCACCCGCTTTCCAGCGGCATCCCGAGATTCGCGCCGCGCTCGACGCTTTGCACAATGCCAAAGAGCATCTGAATCACGCGGCACACGATTTCCACGGGCATCGTGCGGAAGCGATTCGCGCCATCGATGAAGCGCAGCACCAGTTGGAAATCTGCTTGCAGTTTGACTAATTCTCAGAGCACCCCTCTTAGGCGGACTGATGAGCGTTTCCTTTGTCGAACAGTTCGACAAGGGAAACGCTTTCGTTTCATCCGGTATTGTGCAGACCGGCGGCTATGCCGTTGATCGTCGCGCCCAGAGCATAGTTCAGAGCATCACCGTCGAAGTTGTCGCCAGTACGTTTGCGGCGCAGCAATTCCACCTGAATCAAGCTCATCGGATCCACATATGGATTCCGCAGGCGAATCGAACGCGATACCACCGGATTTCCGCCCAGCAACCCTTCCTGTTGCGTGATGAGCAAAATCGCGCGTCGAGTGCGCTCGAACTCCTCCGACAGCATCTGCCAAACTCGTTCGCGCAACGACTCGTCCGTCACCAGGCGGGAGTACATTCGCGCGATCGCAAGATCGGCCTTCGCCATCGCGAGTTCGACGTTGCGCAACAGGTTAGAAAACAGCGGAGACTCGCGCAGCATGTCTCGCAGAAGCTTTATGTTTTCAGGGCCTCGGGCCGCGTAACGTTCGATGGCATAGCCGACGCCGAACCACGCTGGAACAGCGTGGCGACTCTGCATCCAGCCGAAGACCCACGGAATCGCGCGCAAGTCTGCGAGCTTGCGGCTCTGGCTGCGCCGCACGGGACGCGAACCGAGGCGCGCATGCTCCAATTCATTCACGGGGGTCGCTTGTTCGAAGTACGTGAGCACATCCGCATTGTCCGCGATATTCTTCCGGTAGAAGGCAAAAGCGTCCGCGGACATCGCCTCCATCGCATCGTTCCAGCGTCGATCGTCGCCGACTGCGGGACCATTAGGGCGTGTCAGCGCTTCCAGCGACGCCGCAATCATAATTTCCAAATTCCACTCCGCAAGCACCGGATCGGAATATTTCCAGTTGAGCACCTCGCCCTGTTCGGTCACCCGAATCTCGCCGGAAAAGTCTCCCACCGGTTGCGCCAGAATCGCGTCATGCGTAGGCCCACCGCCGCGGCCGACGGTTCCCCCACGTCCGTGAAAGAGCCGCAGTTTAATGTCATGAGCGCGCGCCACGCGATGCAACTCGCGATGCGCTTTGTACAACTCCCACGTGCTGGTCAACATGCCTCCATCTTTATTGGAGTCCGAGTATCCCAGCATCACTTCCTGCCAGCGTCCCCAAGAATCGAGCAAAGGCTTGTAACTCTCAGCGCACCAGACGCGATCCATGATGGAAGCCGCGCTGCGCAAGGCTTCGATGGATTCGAACAACGGCACCGGCATCAGGCCCGGGTCGTCACCGGAGGCCGGCACAGAAACGCCAGACAGCGTGGCCAGTCGCGTGACCGCAAAAATGTCGTCCTCGCACTCAGCGCCGCTGATGATGTAGTTGCGAATGGCATGAGCCGGATAAATCTTCTTAAGCTCCGCGACGTTCTTGAAAGTGTCTAGCGCTTCCGATGACGCCGCCGAAAGCATATGGGGAACGGCCTTCTCTGAAGCCTCCGGAGACACCGCCGCTGCAAGTTCCTCCAAAAGTCTCGCGTGAACCCGCGCGTGCTGACGGATGTCGAGAACAGACAGATGAAACCCGAAAGTGCGAACTTTTTCAAGCAACGGCACCAAACCAAGATCGGTGAGACGCCGCCCGCGATTCACAAGCAAACTGTTGTGCAACAACCGGAGATCCGATTCGAACTCGACGGCAGACTTATAGGAGTGGGCGTGGCCGGGTTCGCCGCGCGTGTGCTTGAGCCGGATGGCGATAAAGTTCAAAAAGCGGCGATAAAGTTCAGTCTCAGAAATGCGGGACTGCCGCGAATGTTCATCCCCCATTCGCGCTGCATATTCGGTAAGCCGCAATCGCAGCTCATCCGAGACAGAAACTTGCCGGAACGACAAACTGATTTGATCGCGCAAGCGATCCAGTTCCGCAATGTAGTGTCCAAGGATGGCGTTCCGCGCCCGTTGCAGAGCTTCGTGCGTCGATTCAGAAGTGACAAAAGGATTGCCATCGCGATCGCCGCCAATCCACGACCCGAAGCTCAAAACATCCGGCAAGGTGAGCGCATCGTCTGAAATATCGAAAGTCTCCGCGAGAGCATCCCCTATTTCAGCATAGAGCCGAGGCAGCGCTTCGAAAATCGACATGGAATAGTGATCGAGCCCCATGCGAATCTCGTCGGTGACCAGCGGCTTCTCCAGCCGAACTTCATCGGTCTGCCACAACGCTGTAATCTCCCCGAAGATGAGAGTTTCAAACTTGGTCGCATCAGCTCCCGACAACGGTAGTCGATCCAGACGTTCGAGCTGTTTCGCAATGCGACGGCGCTTGAACAACACAGTTCGGCGAGCGACTTCGGTAGGATGCGCCGTAAATACCGGTACAACCCTAATTTTGTCCAACTCACTCAGCACTCTTTCCGCAGTGAACCCCGCCTTGCGCAACCGCCGCAGTGTGCCACGAAATGATCCCGGCAACGGAGGCTGCTCCGAATGCAGCGTGGCGGCGCGCCGTCTTCGCTTGCGGTGATTGGTTTCCGCCAGATTGGTCAGCTCGAAATAAATGGCGAAAGCCTTGGTCACGCGATAAGCGTCCTCCACGGAAAGCGACTCAACAATCGCCCGAGCCTCGGCCATTTGCGGATGTTCGCGCCCGGCAGGAATTTCCTCGCCTGCTTGTGGCTCGCGATATTGAATCAGCAAGCGGCGAAGCTGCTCCACGGTATCAAACAACTGTGTGCCGGCTTGTTCAACCAATACACGGCCCAGCAAAGTTCCGAGCGACCGCACGTCGCGTCGCAATGGCTGGTCGCGCAGCGGATCGCCGCTGGCCGCGGTGAGTTCCGCCAGCCGGCTACACTGATCGTCCGCGCTCCAAAGAGAAGAGTCGCCCATGTCCAATGATATTCGGTTTCGCCGATAAGACAGAACTAAAACGCGGGCAGCGCGCGCAAGATGTCGGCGGGCTCGGGCCGTTGCGTGTAGTCCTCGTTGGCGGACATATAAGTAATGATGCCTTGGCGGTCAAGAACGAACGTCGCTGGGATCGGAAGCGTCCAGCTTGCATCTTCATTTACGAACGGCAAATTGACGAACGCGCGCTTATAAATCGCACGCTGCTCTTCCGGAACGGAGTAAGTCAATCCAAATCCCGTCGCGATTTTGTTTCCGCTATCGCTCAACAACGGGAAGCCCAGCTTGTGCTGATCGGCCATGAAGAACGATTGCTTCACGCTCTGCGGGGAAACGGCGACCAACGATGCCCCGGCGCTTTTGATTGCGGGCAGGATAAAGCTCATGGCTTCGAGCTGAGCCACACAGAAGGGACACCAGCGTCCCCGAAAGAAACTCACAACTAGCGCCCCATGCGAGAGCAGGTCGGCGGATGAGATCGCTTCACCACGATGATCGAGCAGCCGGAACTCAGGACCACGCACGCCGACCTTGAGAGCACGATCGGCGATTCGCTCTTCCTGAAGTTGCTGCACCACGCGCACATGAACCGATTGCGTTTCCGGCAGAACGTATTTCGTAAGCTGCGTCTGCCGCTCCAGCAAAATTTCACGCAGCGGCCGGACCTCCACCGCGGACGACGATTCATCAAGGGAGCGCCATTTCATATTGGCTCAGATGCGCGTGCTCCTACCGCCCCGGCATCCGCATCCCCGCCAGCTTCCTGCCGAAACTCGGTTTGCCCATTTGCTTGAACATCTTCCGCATCTGGGCGTACTGCCGCAGCAGATTGTTCACTTCCTGAATGCTGGTTCCGGAGCCGCGAGCAATCCGCTTGCGCCTGCTGCCATTGATCACCTCGTGGTGAATGCGTTCATGCTTGGTCATCGAATTGATAATGGCTTCCACGCGATTGATCTGCTTCTCATCCACTTTGTCGGCATGTTTTTGCAATCCAGCGAACGGCCCAATGCTGGGCAACATTCCCATCAGGCTCTGGATCGATCCCATCTTCTTAACTTGCTGCAACTGCTCACGGAAGTCGTCCAGCGAAAAGCCATCGCCCGAGAGAACGCGGGTCGCCATCTCCTGCGCTTTTTTCTTGTCGACGTTCTGCTCGGCCTTTTCCATGAGCGACTGCAAGTCGCCCATGCCGAGGATGCGCGAAACGATACGATCGGGATGAAAGGGTTCCAGCGCGTCATACTTTTCGCCCACGCCGATAAACTTGATCGGCTGCCCAGTTACCTGCCGAATCGACAGTGCCGCGCCGCCGCGCGCATCGCCGTCCATCTTCGTCAGCACCACGCCCGTGAGCGCCAGCTTCTTGTGGAATTCTTCCGCCGAGCGCACCGCGTCCTGCCCCGTCATGGCGTCGGCCACAAACAAAATCTCCGACGGATTCAGCAGCTTCTTCAGCGACTGCATCTCGTCCATGAGATCGTCGTCAATGTGCAGGCGTCCCGCAGTATCGACGATCAGCACGTCGGAGCCGGTAATCATAGCCTCGCGCCGCGCTTCTTTGGCCAGCCGTTCGACCGTCGCGGTGTTGGCTTCGACATCCGAGCCTTCGTAAATCTTCGCGTTGATCGCATGAGCAACAACCCTGAGTTGCTCGCGCGCCGCAGGACGATACACGTCCACCGAAACCAGCAGCGGACGATGCCCGCCCCTCTTGAACCAGTTCGCCAGCTTGCCCGAGGTCGTCGTCTTACCGGAACCCTGCAATCCAGCCATCAGGACGACCGTTGGCGGCTGCGAGGCGAACTTGATCTTGGCCGTGTCTGTGCCCAGCATGGCGATCAGTTCGTCGTGAACAATTTTGATGACTTGCTCGCCGGGCGACAGCGCCGTCGCGACCTGCTGGCCCACGGCCTTGGCCTGAATGCGGTCGATCAGTTCCTTGACGACTTTGAAGTTAACGTCGGCTTCGAGCAGCGCCAGCCGAATTTCGCGCAGCGCCTCGCCAATGTTTTCCTCAGTAAGGACGGCTTGTCCGCGCAGGGACTTAAAAGCCTGCTGCAATTTCGATGAAAGGGTATCGAACATGACGAATCCTTATTCTAGCAGCGGGGAGCGAAGCGAAGGCCCTCGCAGCGCAAATCAGATTCGGTCTTTCCAATATCCGGGCTGCCTATGCCCGTGAGCGATTGCAAGAACCTGAACCGTCCCGAGCTTTTCTCGATAAATGACAGCGAAAGGGAATCGGCGCAACGCAAACTTGCGAGTACCACAGTCGCCCGACGGCCATCGTAGCGGCGAGGCGCTGGCCAAGTCCATCGCCCTATCAACTTCCGCCGCAAACTTGGTCGCCGCGCTGCGACTTCTGTCGAGATTGCCAACTAACCGCTGACTTCAACTCGGCGAGCGCCGCAGGATGAATTTCCAGCGGCTTAGTGGCCATCGAGTATGGAAGATATCTGGCGCCGAGCCTCTGCCCACGGCACCGGCTTGACCTTGCCCGAATCCAATTCCTCGATGCGGGCGCGTATCTCTCGAGCCCATTGCTCCTCCGCCGAAGCATCCAGCGTCTCGTCGAGGCTGTCGAGAAGCGTGCCCGCTAACGCCGCCCGAGCTTCCGGCGGCAGTGCCAGCGCCTTCTTTAGAATTTCCGAGACTTCTTGGCCCATAGCCAGATTCTACCCCCTCCGAGCGTTCCTCCAGCGAGGGGAGAATTGAGGACACTCCGGAGAGCCGAACAAGAAGAAGATAGATGCGAGCCATGCGAAACCTGTGGACATTCCGTCCGTCACGGAGTTTTCGGGCTGGGCAGCCCGCGGACAAAAAAGCCTGCGTCCAGGAAAATGGACGCAGGCGCATGGTCAAACTTGTTATAGCGAGTGGCTACGGGGTGCTGCCGTAGATAGCGGCCGCCCCGAGAGTGGTGTTCTGAGTAGACCAAGCGCCATTGCTGGCGGCATAAAACGACATCGTTCCGCTTACTTGGTTGTAATTGAAGTTCCAAGCGTCCCAAGTACCCTCGGATGCCGCATCGGTTCCGACCACGAGCCAATACTGGGTCCCGGCGCTTACTTTAAGTCCGGCCTTATCCTCCACAGTCACGAGCGTGCAGCAAGTACCGAAGGTGGGAAGATTGATTGGATTCCAAACCTTGAGCGGCTTGCCAGGCGCGTCGTTCTCATCGGAAAAAATGGCGACTGCCACGGTGTTCGTGCCTGTGACATATCCCACACCCACTTGAACTCCCTCAATCGTGGAGTCCGCTGACGGGGTGTAGGCAAGTGCAGCGGCGGATTGGGCACCAACAACGCTGTCGGGCCCGGAGATCGTCCATCCTTCACTGCTGTAGTAAACGTCGCTTCCGGTTCCGAGATTGCTATACAGCTTAATCACGCCGGGCGGCGGGGCCTCGGCTTTGTGAATGATCGGCGAACCTTCAACAATCGTCACTAGCGGCGCGACCTTGTTGTCTTGCGCGAAAAGACTGGTGCTGGCCAACGCGAGAGCGGCCAGGCAAAGGGTTGCTGGGAGAACACGGGTCTTTACCATTACTTCCTCCAAGGTTAAGTGAGATTTCAAAGAGCAATCCACTCCGCGTTTGCAAAATCGTCTTCCGCCGTAGGCAGAAGATTTTTTCCGCATTTCAGAGTGGCACGAATTATCGTGCCGCTACAGCAGCAGGTCAAGTAAAAATGAGTAATGATTTTGGATCGCTGCAACTTCGTGCGTATTCAGGAAAAAAGTTTTCGCTTCGCGAGAAGTCGACATCTCATCCTATCGATGACTCGCCTCCAATCGCCTCTCCTGCCGCCTTGCAATGACAATCTTGGCAGCCCTGCCGCCTCGCCCTGCTCTCCAGTGGATCGCAAATGGATTTTAGTCGCGACCATCCTCGGCTCGACGCTGGCCTTCATGGATGGTTCAGTCGTGAACATCGCTTTGCCCACCTTGCAGGCGAAGTTCGGCGCGACCGCGGGGGCCATTCAGTGGGTGGTTCAAAGCTATGCTTTACTCGGAGCGGCGCTTCTGTTGCTCGGCGGCGCGCTGGGCGACCGCTACGGTCGGCGTCGAGCCTTCGTGTGGGAGTCGCGATCTTCGCTCTGGCCTCGGCCGCCTGCGCGGCGTCGCAATCCCTCGGACAGCTCGTCATCGCGCGATCCGTTCAAGGCGTGGGCGCAGCATTGCTGGTGCCGCAAGGACTCTCCATCTTATCGGCGTCGTTCCCCGAAAGCGAACGCGGACGCGCCATTGGAATATGGTCGGCTTGGACCAGCGCCTTCACCGCCATCGGCCCGGTCGCCGGCGGATGGCTTATGCAAATTTGGTCATGGCGGCTGATCTTCCTTCTCAACCTCCCAATCGCCGCGGCCGTGTTGTTATTGGCGCCGAGAATTCCAGAGAGTCACGCCGCAAAAGAAGGAGTCGCGGCGCAACCCCTCGACCGCATCGGCGCGACGCTCAACACACTCAGCTTCGGAGCATTGATTTATGCGCTGTCGTTCGCGCCGGAATTAGGCTGGCGCAATCCGCGAGTCTTCAGCTTACTGATCGGCGGAATAATCTTGCTGGCCGCATTCTTATGGTCGCAATCCAAACGGCCCAATGCGATGATGCCGCTGTCGCTATTTTCCAACCCGCGATTTCTTGCCGCCAATTTGCTCACATTCCTGCTGTACGGCGCGCTCATGGGAGCGTTGTATACCATTCCGTTCTACGTGATTCAGGTACGCCACTACAGTCCGATCGAGGCCGGAGCGATTTTTCTTCCGCTCATCGTTTTGATGTTCTTCTTCTCCGCGCGCGTCGGCGCCTGGATTCCAAAGGTCGGCGAACGCGTCCTGTTGGTCGCGGGAGCGATCTTCGCGGGTGCAGGCTTCGCCGCGTTCGCTTTGCTCGACGAATTGCCAAGTTATGCTCTGTCGATCTTGCCCGGAGTTCTTCTGCTCGGCGCGGGCATGACGCTCTGTGTCGCACCGCTATCGGCCGCGGTCATGGCTTCAGTCCCAGAAAATCAGACCGGAATCGCTTCCGCCGTCAACAACGCAATCTCGCGACTCGCCGGATTGGTGGCTGTCTCCCTGCTGGCGCTGGTGCTCGCGCACGGATTCGAATCAAGTCTCAGCCGCCAGCTGAGTCATTCGGATTTATCCATCGAGGCGCGAGCCGAAATCCTAGCGAATGACGCGCACCTGCACGACACGTCGATCCCGTCAGACCTCGATCCGCAGAAACGCGCCGAAGCAGCGGTCATGTTCGACCGCGCATTTCTCGCTGGATTTCGGGCCGTCATGCTGGCGTGTGCGTTGTCGGCGTGGGGCGGAGCGGTGGCCGTCTTTGTTTTATTGCGCCGTAAAACCAGATCGAGCTAAGGCGAGCTCGCTCGGAGGCTCGCTGTACCTACATTCTTGAAATAATCGGAAGTGAGTCCGGTACTATTCGTGTGATGCTCGATTCCAACAAGATCCCAGCACTCCTCCTTAAGACGACTGCTCTCCTCTGCCTTCACGCGGCTGTTGCGTCGGCACAAGTCGGGGATGCACAGAAGCCAATGCGCCCTCCAAAGATAAGCCCGCACGCCACTCTGTATGTAGATTGCGACCATAGCGGACGGCACCAACGCGTGGTTAGCCCAACATCTATTTCCGAAAGCAATTCATGGCGCGCCTTTGTCGAAGTAACCACTGACGCGGATTGCCTTCAGTCAACTCGGCTGTGGGTCGCCCCTAGGTCAGGCCGGTATCGGTTGGTATACCTCATTCCGCCTGACAGATGGGATTCCGGTAACGGAATGGAGATTCTAGGTTGGGCAACGGCGTCGGAGCTCCTCGTCGCGAGAACTCAACTATGGCAGAGTGGCTCCGATGCGCCCGTCAAGGAAGAAGTGTTGGTCGTTAATGCTGCAACCGGTCTGGTATACCGCCCTGATTTGGAGGCGATCCTTGAAAATCGCGGATCGAGGCGCTGCTCTTTACGCATTCTCGATGCAGGATTTGGTTCGGGCAAGAGCCTGATGGTTCTGGTTCGGGTAAATCTGTTCACTGCCCTCGATGAAGAAGAGGTTGAGTCGGACGTCCCTTCAGCGGAACGTTGCGAGCATATCGAAGAAACGTGGAGCTTCAATTACGGGAACGGAGAGATAAGGAAGGAGGACGGTTCGCCTGAGATTGTTCATGTTGGACGCGTTGCTCTGTTGCGACCGCGCAAATGAGTTCTCAGATCGAGCTCTTCTAGGTGACCCCGTCCTTGCAAATCCCGCCCAACTCCCGCATAATAGTGGTTTGTCTTAACCCTGCCGCAGCAGTCAGTTGAAAGGAACAGATCTCTGTGTTGATGATTCGTTTATCGCGCACGGGTGCGCGCAAGCAGCCGCACTACCGTGTCGTTGTTATTGAAAAGGAGCGGGCGCGCAATGGCCGCCCCGTTGAAGTCGTGGGCACTTATAACCCTCGCACCAATCCCGCCACCGTCGTGCTGAAGCGCGAGCGCGTGACCTACTGGGTGTCCAAGGGCGCTCAACTGTCCGACCGGGTCAGCAAGATTGTCGCCATGCCGGTGCAGTCCGCCGCGACGCCCGCTTAGTTGACTTCGGATTTCGAGCCACTTCCATGACTGAACCCACTGCCGACCTTCGCGGACTAATCGAGCATGTCGCCAAAGCCTTGGTCGACGCTCCGGCCGAGGTCAGCGTCGATCAGATCGAAGAAGAGCGCGAAACCGTGCTGGAGCTGACCGTGGCCGAAGAAGACGTCGGGCGCATCGTCGGCAAGCATGGCCGCACCGCTCGCGCGCTGCGCAATCTGCTAAGCGCCGCCAGCGCAAAATCCGGCAAAACGTACGCCCTCGAAATCCTGGATTAACTCAGCCGCGAAGCGGCGGCATGGGAAAGCCCGGCACGACAGTGACGGGAGGCCGGAAGCGAGGCAAATCGAGTCCGCTTAGCGGACGGCACGAGGTCTAGGAATACTCCCCGGAGCATCCCATCGCCAGCGACTACATCACGTTAGCCCGCATCGTAAAAACGCAGGGACGCCACGGCGAAGTCGCAGTCGAGTTGTTCAGTTCCGTCCCCGATCGCTTCAGTCTGGGCATGAAGTTATGGGCGCTCGCCGATGATGGAAGTCGCCGCGAGTTGGAGTTGTCCGAATTGTGGCCGCATAAAGGCCTTTTAGTATTCAAATTTGACGGCGTCGATTCCATGTCGGACGCGGAAACGCTCATCGGCTGCGAGTTGCAGGTTCCGACCGAAGAACGAGCGCGGCTGGAAACTGGCTGGACGTTCGTCAGCGATCTCGTCGGCTGCTCAATCATCTCCGATGGATCGAATGTCGGCGTGGTTCAGGAAGTGCTCTTCGGAGCCGGAGAAGCTCCCCTGCTCCAAGTGCGCTCAGCCGAAGGGATGCACGAAATTCCCTACGCCGAAGCATACTTAAAGAGCATCGACATCGCGAAAAAAGAAATCGTCATGCAGCTTCCCGAAGGCTTGCTGGAGTTAAACGCTCCCCTGACTCCCGAAGAAAAAGCCGAGCAGCAGCACAAGCGCGAAAAGGATTAAGCGGGCAATGATTCGCAGAACCGGAAGCTGGCGAGTTTCATGAAATGAAGATCGAACTCATCACCATCTTCCCCGATTTTTTTCGTGGGCCGCTCGACTACGGCATCGTACGCCGTGCCCAGGAAATGAACTTGCTTCAGGTTGCTGTACATGACCTGCGACAGTTCACGCACGACCGCCACAAAACTGTAGACGACCGCCCCTTCGGCGGCGGCGAGGGCATGGTGCTCAAGCCCGAACCGCTTTTTGAATGTTTAGAAGCATTGCAGGTCGCGTCGCGTGAAGAACGACTGGCCGCGGCTTCGCGGGAAAGTGTGGTTTTGCTCTCCGCTCAAGGCCGCCCATTCGATCAGTCCATCGCTGCGGAATTATCCGGCCTCGATCGCTTGCTCCTCATCTGTGGCCGCTACGAAGGCGTCGACGAGCGCGTGGCCTCGCACCTGGCAGATCGCGAGCTCTCCATCGGCGACTACGTTCTAAGTGGCGGCGAACTCGGCGCGGCAGTGATTCTCGACGCGGTCACCCGCCTGCTCCCGGGCGCCCTGGGCAACGAGGCCTCGGCCCGGCAGGAATCGTTCAGCGTGGCTTCGACAAACGCCTCTTCGCTTCCCATCGCAGCCGAATCCGCGATAGAATCTAAAGGAGCGCCGCCGCCGGACTCAACCTGCACCTCCGGCGGATTGCTGGATTATCCGCATTACACGCGGCCGGCAAATTTTCGGGGCATGGCTGTCCCGGACGCGCTTTTATCCGGCAATCATGACGAAATCCGCCGCTGGCGTCGCCGTCAAGCGCTGGAAAAGACTTTGCGGCACCGTCCCGATCTGCTGGCGAAAATTTCGCTCAGTCAGGAAGACAAAGAAATTCTGTCGCGGATCGCAGAAGAGCAGACCCCGAGCGTAAAACGAAATTAGTATTTAGAAACTTAAGACTCAAGAAGAGAGAAACCATGTCGAACAATCTCATCATCGAAAAATTGCTGGCAAAAACCAATCGCCAGGTGCTGCCCGCCTTCGTCCCCGGCGACACCGTGCGCGTGCAGGTAAGAATTAAAGAAGGCGACAAAGAACGCGTCCAGGCCTTCGAAGGCGTCGTCATCTCGCGCAGCAAGGGCCCGCAGGCCAGCTTCACCGTCCGCAAAATCAGCTTCGGCCAGGGCGTCGAACGCATCTTCCCGGACGCCTCCCGCGCCATCGAAAAAGTCGAGATCGTCCGCTCCTCCAAAGTGCGTCGTGCCAAGCTGTTCTACCTCCGCGGACTCCGCGGCAAGGCCGCCAGACTAAAAGACGCCGACCGCGAAGTCGTCGCCGCACCCGCAAAGAGCTAGGTAAAAGAAGGAAGAGGTTGTGTGGGGCGGGCGCCCTCGCCCGCCTTTTTCTACCCAGCAGGGTTTTCTAAATCTTCGCAGCCGCACTGCCCCACAAATATCGTCGGCTAGCATCAAGCCTGCACGAATGCCGCCACACGACTGCCGGCGAAATAACCTAAAGCGGGGATGCTTCTTAACAATCATCGATCAGCCAAATACAAACTGCTATGCAAGGGGGGGGGCAGAATCGCGACGCCGATCGGCAGAATCGGTAAGCGAAACGCTCGTTCCTCCCGCAGTGCGAAGAATCGGGAAATGGTCGCGTACTCCTCTCGCGTTAGCGGATGCTCATACTCGGAAACATCTTTGCGCTCCGGAAAAAGCTGGCGCAGCTTAGCCAGCGTACGCGAAAATCGCACAGGCTCCCGAACGATGAACCGGCCTCCAGATTTGAGTGTTCGTCGTATCTCTTGAAGGACGGTCGGCAGATCCAAGTGATGGAGCAGAGCGCTGCAAAAAACCATATCAAGCGATTCATCCGCCAGCCCTGTCTCATAAGCGCTGCGCGCGAATAGCTGGGGCTCGGGAAATCCGGCGCACTGCATCGCCACTCGACGCTCGGCCAAGTCGATCAGTTCCGGCGAGAGATCGATACCAATGACACGCGCACCTTTGTGGATGAGAGGCACAAGTTCCTCTCCGGTGCCGCACCCAAGATCGAGTACGTCCTTCCCGGCCACGTCGCGCACCAGATAAAACATGTACTCAAGCGGATAGGCCGAATCGGCTGGCGGCGATAGATAGCGCTCGACCTGCGAAGGCACCAGCCGGATCTGTTCCGCTTCGTGCCGACTCCGTGCCAGTTCAGCGGCATCGCGCCGGTCGAGAGTGTCGGGGATGCCCGTGAGTCGACATAATCTTTAAGGTTAATCCGTCGCATTTTGCTTCCACGTTAAAAGTTGCTGAATTCCGTGTGCACCGGGCGCCCTACGCCAGCGCCTCAAACGCGGCGATGATCACATCTTCAGTCATCAGCTCCGGCGTTTGAAAGTAAGTGAAGAGCACTCCTGTGATCAGCGCGTCCAGTGTGCGGACGAATTTTTCCGCGGGCATGGGCAGCGTTTTCTCTGGCACGATCTTAACCAACTCCTTCGCCATGCGCCGATAGATGATTGCATTCTGTTGCGTCATGCGGACGCGCATCGGCTCATGCGTCAGCGTATACAACTGAAACGCCGCTGCGGCGGCAGCTTGACCACGACGCGCCAGCGCCTCCTGCGCCACGGTCTTCCCCAGAATGCGCATCTGCTGTTTAAGGCTTGCACCCGGCTTGAAAGGAGGAATAATCGGCTTCCAGCGCGACCCGATCAAAGCAAGAAACAGCTCTTCTTTGTTCTTGAAGTTGCCATAGACGGCCCCTCGAGTCATGCCCGCGCGCGCGGCGATTTCCTCGAGCGATGCCCGCTCGTACCCCTTCTCGCCAATCACCGCCGCCGCCGCTTCGACTAATGCCGATCGAGTGCGCGCCCGCTTGCCGCCTTTTTCGCCTGTGCTTTTCTTGGTCATTGATTTACTTAATATACAAGTTTGCATTTTATACATTAGTGTATTATTTTGGAGTATGCTCACTCATTGGCAAGGGGCTCTGGCAATCGCCGCCCTCCTCGGAATCTCGTTACTAGCGGCGGGCTACGTCTACGAGCGCGTCGGCGAACGCCGGGACGCTCTCCGCAATCCCGCACCGGGACGCCTCATCTCCGTCGGCGATCACCGGCTCCATCTGCTCTGTAGAGGCAGCGTCGGCCCCTCGGTCGTCATCGAGCAGGGTGCCGGCGAGCCAGCGCGCCTATGGTGGCCGATCCAGGATCAGGTCGCGGAGTTCGCCAGCGTCTGCACCTACGACCGCGCCGGATACGGCTGGAGCGAGCCCGCCGCCCCCGGTCGCACCATCGACCAGCGCGCCCTAGAGTTGCATACGCTGCTCGCGAACTCTGGCCTTGAAGCGCCCTACATTCTCGTGGCGCACTCCTACGGCGGCATGATCGTGCGCTCCTTCGCCCGCACCTATCCCGATCAGACCGCGGGCCTTGTGCTCGTAGACACGCCCGACAACGCAACCATGTATCAGCCCGACACTCTCAAGTTTTACGGTCGCTTTCGCTACGTAAGTGGTGTCATCGAAACGGCAGCCCGCTTCGGCCTGTTGCGCGTGCTCAGCCACTGGATTCCGCTCGATCGTTACGGCTTTCCGTTTGTCCGGCCCGGCGAGTACGCTGCCGGCGCCGACGACATCCAGTCAATTCTCCACGCAGACGATTCCATTAGACAATCGCTTGCTCCCGGAATTTTCGGCAACATGCCCGTAGCAGTCCTCACTCACGGCCAGCCATTTCCCGGCCCGTTCGCCGTCTTAGAAAACGACTGGAGCAACGGCCAGACAAGGCTGGCTGCGATGTCAAGCAACAGCTATCTGGAAGTGGCGGCGAAAAGCAACCACATGATCAACCACGACGAGCCCGCCCTGGTAATTAATGCAATCCGCCGAGTCCACTCCGCCGCCAGAAATCACACGCCAGTGTAGGCGTGAGCGGCCCGCTCGTGCGCCACAAAAAGTAAATCTTCGGCTGGAAGGTTGCCCTAAGAACCAAAGCGCCGCAGATACGCCAAGACAAAAACCGCAGGCAAGGCAAGCAATCGCACAGGAAGCATGATCAGCGCGGTCAAGCATCCATGCGTCACGGCGACTCTAAACGGGGGACGAATCTTCATAATCTCTACCAGACAAGATTATCATTCCAACTAAGCCGCCCCGACACTCGATCATGATTCGCTCCGCCATAATTCTCATTGCTCAACTCGCGCCCTGTATTTTTCTTATGTTCATGGGCTGGGGCCTCAGTGACGTGCGCGGTTTCCTGGCAAATCCGGCCCGGGCAGGATTTATAGCCCTCATTCTTGCCGGAGCGATCGCCGTCTTCGTACTCCGAATCGATATGAATCCCCTGAGAAAAGATTCCAGCCCCACCGGGAGCCAGAGCTTACAGCTCGCCACCTTACTCATTCTTTCCCTTGCGCTGCTCTGGTTTCTGCCTTTCTCAGATCGAAGAGGGATACTCACACTTAAGTCCAATGATTGGCCTTACATCGGCTTGCTGCTCTTTTCTATCGCAGTCATCGTGCGCGTGGCGGGGCTCAAGTCGCTGGGCAACTATTTCAGCGCCTATGTCGTCTTGCAGCCGAGCCATCGTTTGGTTCGCGAAGGTATTTATCGCAAGATTCGCCATCCTCTTTACTTAAGTTTGCTGCTCGCTCCCCCCGGAGTCGCGCTGATATTCGCAAGCTTCCTCGTCCTGCCAGTTTCCTTTCTGGCACTTTTATTCGTTCGCGACCGGATCCGCGAAGAAGAGTGCCTGCTAGCGTCACACTTCGGACCCGAATTTGAGGACTATCGTCGTAATAGCTGGAAGCTGATTCCGTTCGTGCTGTGAGCCCGTCTTTGAGCCCGCCTTGCCACAGTTATCTACCCAGGAATCGAGCCGTATACCGGCGCAAGTTTTCCTCATTGCTTCACAGCATGGCTTTCGGCGAAGATGCGAATCAGAAATGCCAGCGCACAACCGTAGTTTCAAACTCAGTGCGGACGCGCCGGTCTCGGCTTCAGCGGCCAAGATGCGGCTGCTCAAAAGACTCCGCTGCACCTTGCGCTATGAGAAGCTGGCTTGGAAGACCGGGGCTGCCCTGGTCGCAGGAGTGGACGAAGTCGGACGTGGCTCGCTTTTTGGTCCAGTCGTGGCCGCAGCCGTCATTCTCGATCCTACCTATCGAATACGTGGACTGCGCGACTCGAAACTGATTCCTGCAGAGCGACGCGAACTCCTAGCCGAACGAATTCGCGAGCATTCGATTGCTTGGACGTTTACCGCGGTCGACGCAGCCTGCATTGATCGCATCAACATTTATCAGGCTTCGCGACTGGCGATGCGCGAAGCGGTTTTACAACTCGCTCCGAAACCCGATCATTTACTGGTCGATGCGCTTCGGCTCGATTGCGAAATTGCGCAGCAAGCCATCATTCACGGGGATGCCCTTTCAGCATCCATTGCGGCGGCATCGATTCTGGCGAAAGTAGAGCGCGATCGCATGATGCGTGAAATGGATTCGCTCTTTCCGGCTTACGGTCTTGCCTCGCACAAGGGATATTGCACGCCGCAGCATCTGTTGGCTTTGCAGGAGTACGGACCGAGCCCCCTGCACCGGCAGTCCTTTGCTCCGGTTTGGCGGAATCCCGCGCCGCAATCGGAATTGGTCTTTGTCGAGAACGATGAAACGCGGTTAGCGGAGATTTAATCCTCATTTCACGACAAGCTCAGTCGCGCTGAGAGTTCCCGAGCCAACTCATCCACTGTCCGCAATTTATTTTCCGCCACGTCCGGCAAGCCTTGGGATTGCAACGCCAACTCGCAGGAAACTAAGAGTGCGGTAATGGTACCCTTCATCTCATTACGCAACTGCCTTTCCATCTCTGCCCGCATCGTCATCAACAAACGCCTGCGGCGAACCATTTTGACCCTTACTTCGCGCACGATTCGATCCAAACCGCTGAGGGCAAAATTGATGAGAATTGGTTCGGCCAGACCCAGACGAGAAAGCAATGCCTCGCTTTCCTCCGCTTCCTCATCGGCCATCCATTGCTCGATGACTGCCGCTTCAAAGTCTCGTTCCAGAAGCCGCTGTTTCGCCTCCCCCAGCGATTCGCTCGTCACCACTCCCTCGGCTAGATCATGTTCCAGCCGCTCTGCCAACTCTTGTGCCCGAATTGAGGACGTGACTAGAAGAATCATGCTTGACCTCATTGCACATCGACGGCCAAAGCGCGTGACGCTGTAAACAATGCCCATAGGCTCGTCCTCGCCCGTCATCGCTTGCGAAGGTCGGCCCAAATCGAAATCGATTTCCTATCCTTGAAATTCGTACTCCTTCAACTTGCGATACAACGTCGTCTTGCCGATGCCCAACAACTTCGCCGCCAGCAACTTGTCGCCGTTAAGCTGTGAGATCACATTGAGGATGGTTTGCTTCTCAATCTCCGCCATGGTGAGAATCTTGTTCACGGCCTGCCCCACCACCGCCTCCGGCGCGCTATAGACCACCGTCGGCAAATCGCGCACCTGCAGAACTTCGCTGCTGCTGATAGCGCAGGCCCGCTCCAGGCAGTTTTCCAACTCGCGCACGTTGCCCGGCCAGTCATAGGCCAGCAAAACTTTCATCGCCTCATCGCTCAGGCTCCGCTGCGTCTCGGCGGCGCGAGAAATTCTTTCGAGGAAGTGCTCCACCAGCATCGGGATGTCCGGACGTCGCTCCCGCAGCGGTGGCACGCGCAGACTCAGCACATTGAGCCGGAAAAACAGGTCGCGCCGAAATCGTCCCGCCGAAACTTCTTGCTCCAAATCCCGGTTCGTCGCCGCCAGGATCCGCACATTGATAGGAACCCGCTTTGTGCTGCCCACAGGGCGTATTTCTTTTTCTTGAATCGACCGTAGTAGTTTGGCCTGCAAGTCCACCGGCAGCTCGCCGATTTCGTCGAGAAATACTGTCCCTTCCTCAGCGATCGCCAGCAACCCATCTTTGGGTTGCGCCGCTCCGGTGAAAGCCCCCTTAACGTGCCCAAACAATTCGCTCTCTATCAAAGTCGGAACCAGCGAACCGCAATCGACGGGGATAAACGGCTTGTCACGATACGTTCCGGAAAAGTGAATCGACCGCGCCACCATTTCCTTACCTGTACCACTTTCGCCCAGAATGAGCACGGGATGGCTGCTATGCGCCGCCTTGCCGATGATCCGGTACAGCTTTTCCATCTCGGCCGAGCGCCCAATCATGTTGCCGAAGCCCTGCTTCGATTTGACCCGCTCGCGCAGCAATCGGTTCTCGCTCTTCAGTCGCAAGTGCTGCGAAACCCGCTCCAAAAGCAGCTTCAGCTCTTCCATGCTGAAGGGTTTGGTGACGAAGTCATACGCGCCATCTTTCATGGCTTGCACCGCCGTCTGCACAGTGGCATAGCCAGTGGCCACCACCACGGTGACTTCCGGACGCATCTGCTTGATGGAGCGCAAAACCTGCAATCCGCCCGTGCCCGGCATTTTCAAGTCAAGCAGCACCACATCGACGGGCTGCGCGTTGAGCAGTCGATAGACTTGATCGGCTGAATCTGCGGCCGCCGCTGCGAACCCCATGGTCTGAGCTACATCCCGACAGACTTCGCGAATAGCGCGCTCATCATCCACAACCACCAGGCTCAGATTATTGCCTCGCTCGCCGGCTGGCAACTGCGGCATAGGTAGGTGTGCTGTAGCGAGAGCACTCATCATGATCGTGATCCTCGTTTCTTCTTTTCGGGCTCTTTCCCAACCTCGATTGCGATTCCTGAAGTCCCCGCTTCGGGCAGCCAAATGGTCATGGTCGTACCCCGCCCCAGTTCGCTGTGCGCGGTCATTTTTCCTTCGTGTTTGCGAACTAGTTTCTCAATGTTCGCCAGGCCCAACCCGGTGCCGCGCCCTGGAGCCTTCGTCGTATAGAAAGGATCGAACACACGGGACAGCGTAAGTTCGTCCATGCCGCAGCCGGTGTCGGCGACGGTCAGCGCCGATCCCAGCCGTCCTTCGAGAGAGCAATTTCCCGTCTGCATCGAAAGCCGTCCGCCGTTCGGCATTGCATCGCGCGCGTTGAGCGCCAGATTGAGAACAACCTGCTGCGCGCTCGCCCCAC
>Ga0182012_10002614_pt1 | contig 19424 bp, 14 predicted proteins | sample 612S2SmetaG_FD_120486 | JGI IMG/M metagenome (GOLD analysis project Ga0182012, IMG submission 120486) | Permafrost microbial communities from Stordalen Mire, Sweden - 612S2S metaG | ecosystem: Environmental > Terrestrial > Soil > Wetlands > Permafrost | place: Sweden: Stordalen | collected...
CTACCAAACATGTCGGCAGTTTTCGTGGGCCGGCTTCCTCCAGAAGCCAGATTCACGGGGACATTGCTCATGTTCCTCCTGGGCCGGGGCGCGATGACGATCGCGTTTTCCGGCCGTTTTTTTTGCGTACCCCCCGCACCGGCACTTTCCGGCCGTTTTCGTGGTTTATTGAACAAAGCAAAAGCCGTGCGCGGAGCACACGGCTAACTGCAACTCCTGTTTCTATTGCGCTATTTGGCGGGCAAAGCGTCGCGGCCGTGCGTCGGATCCTTGTGCAGGACCTTGCGCGAGATGTCCGGCCAGAACTCCTGGAAGAGCGACCCCAGGGCGCCTTCGGCGGTCTGAATCAAGCCATTGGAGATGGTCAGCTCAATGCCGTGATTGCCGGGATAGTACAGGTTGGAGATGCCTCCGGCGGCCAGGTTGCCGAGGACATTGGAGTAGTTCGGCTCCCGCTTGCCTGTGTCGTCGTGCCTTGCAACAACCGCCGTGGAGAGCGAATACAGGGTGCGGTGCAGGACGCTGCCGTGGCCCCGGCGGAAGTAGCGCGGATCCTGATGCAGCAGGGCCGGTAAGACGCCGTTACCGAGCATCGTGCCGTCGAAGGTGTCCAGGTAAACCACGCCGACGCGCTCCATGTAACCCTTTGGACCCCAGGAAAAGCCGGAAAGGTCATTGTCTGCTTCATGATAGCCAGCTACCACAAAGGCCGAGGCGATGGTGACCGGGTCACGCGTTGTGCGGAAGGCGAGGCGAATTTTCTGCATTCCAGTCAGTGAAACGGCGTCGTTGACGTAGCTGACGTTGAAGGCGGGGACAAGGCCCAGCACGCGCTGCTTTTCCTGCGCACGGATCTGTTCTTCAGCCTTTTGACGCTTGGATTTCTCGTCGAGCGTCTCGGCCTTGGCATCGGCGGGTTTGTCAGCGGGTTTCTCTACTGCGGCGGGTGCCTGGGGAGCGTCGGGCAAGGCTGCAAAGTTGACGCTGAACTCGGTATCAACCGTAGTATCAGCAGGTTGCGCAACCTTTGTAGGGTCCAGGCGGGCGCGCAAAACGGACGTGGCGAGGGAAGAATCCTGAACTGGGGGAGCGTCCAACTGTTGGGCTGCCAAAGGCGCGGACAAGGCGAGGGCCGCGCAAAGGGGCAGCCAGAAGTGCATCATCTTCACAAGAACTCCATCTGTGGCGCCGACGCGACCCTTCGGCATTGGTGTTAGTGGCTATTCTATCGCGCCGGGGTGGCGCTCCGGGTAAATTCCCGGCTCCGGGCGTTAACGCTTTGGTATAGGGCGCTTATCCAGGCTTGGGAAACGACTGATTTACTGGGAGGTTGCCGGATTTCAGGCGATGCCGGCCTCGATCAACTGTTCTGTTGTGTTCCCCGGGGAAGCGGAGCTATACTTTGATGCGGTAGCTGTGCGGGCTTTTCCTCCCCGTCCCCGGGTCGGACGCGGAGGCGCACACCATGCGGGCTTTGGCCTGCATTCCTGCGGTACCCCCCTGTCCACTTGCGGATTTTGGCGAAGACAGGCAGGCGAAAGGCCTGATGGGGAGACCACGGTTTTTCGCGCCCGCCGGAGATTATGCCGGGGGGCTGGCAGATTTGCCCAGGTACGGATGATGGCATTCAGCTTGGATCATGTGCGCGAGATCGCCGAACGGGTGGCGCAGTCGAGCGGGTTGATTTTGTGGGAAGTCGAGATGAAGCGCGCGGGCACCATCCGCACGCTGCGCATCTTCATTGACCGCCGGCCCGAGGGCATAACCCACGAGGATTGCGCCAAGTTTACCCGCGAGGTGTCCACCATCTTCGACGTGGAAGACGCGGTGCCGGGCGGGCCTTACGTGCTTGAGGTAAGTTCGCCGGGGCTGGATCGAAGGCTTTTCAAGCCGGAGCACTTTGCGGAGTTTGTGGGCAGCCTGGTGAAACTCACCACGCGGCAACCGCGCGAGGGCAGCCGAAACTTTGAGGGCCGCTTGAAGGCTTTTGATGGCCAGCAGTTGACGGTGGATTTGGACGAGGTGGGCAGCCGCAAGAAGGCCAAGGCACAGGGGGGCGGAGTGTTGATCCTCCCATTCGCTGAGGTTGAAAAGGCGAACCTGGTTCCCGAGATTTAGTTCCTGAGTATTTGTCCCGCGGCCAGTGGCCGCACCGGCCAGACGAGAACGGCCGGGGGATGAGCACCAGGGCCCAGAGCGGCAAAGTTTACAGGCGGAGCGAACAAGGCTGCCGCATACGTTAAAGGTGACAGGGTTTATGGCAAGTGAACTGTACAACGTGATTGAGACGCTCAGCCGCGACAAGGGCATTGACCCCGCGGTCGTGGTGGCTGCCGTGGAAGATGCCATGGTGGTGGCCACGCGGAAGTTTTACAAGACGCAGGAGAACCTGCGCGCCGTGCTGGACCGCGAGACCGGCGTCATCCACGCGTACTCGGTGAAGGAGATTCTGCCGACCGAGGACGACATCGAGGATCCGCAGATTCAGATCTCTCTGGAAGAGGCTCTGAAGATCAGCGAGGACGCGGTGGTGGGTGGCGAGCTGCTGGAGGAGAAGTCCACCGAGGGGCTGGGGCGCATTGCCGCACAGCTTGCGAAGCAGGTCATCTTCCAGAAGGTTCGCGAGGCGGAGCGTGACACGGTCTTCAATGAGTATCACGACCGCGTAAACGAGGTGGTGACCGCCACGGTCAAGCGCGTCGAGGGACCGGACTACATCTTCGACCTGGGCAAGGCCGAGGCGCGGATGGGCCGCAAGGAACAGAGCAAGCTGGAGTCGTTCGCCGTGGGCGAGCGGGTGCGCGTGGTGATCACCAAGGTGGAGAAGGCGACCAAGGGACCGGGCGTGATTGTGAGCCGCGCGGCGCCGGAGCTGGTGGTCAACCTCTTCCAGAGCGAAGTGCCTGAGATTTACGACAACACGGTGGTGATCCGGGCGATTGCCCGTGAAGCCGGCGAGCGCACCAAGATTGCCGTGCTGAGCCGTGACAAGGACGTGGACGCCGTGGGCGCCTGCGTCGGCATGAAGGGCATGCGTGTGCAGTCCATCATCCGCGAGCTGCGCGGCGAAAAGATTGACATTATCGAGTACCACGAGGATGCGGTGACCTTTGCGGAAAAGGCTCTGCAGCCGGCGAAGGTCAGCCGGGTTTCGATAGTGGACAGCCACGAGAAGCACCTCGAAGTGATCGTGGACGATACGCAGCTTTCGCTGGCCATCGGCAAGAAGGGCCAGAACGTGCGACTGGCTGCCAAGCTGCTGGGCTGGAAGATTGACATCAAGAGTGAGGAAGAGAAGCGCCAGGAGGTCGAACAGCAGATGAATTCGCTGGTCGGCAACCAGACGACATCTCTGGACCTGATCAGTGGCGAACTGGGCGAGGAAGTGGTGGCGAAGCTGAACGAAGCGGGCGTAAGCACCGTGGAGTCGCTGGCCGACATGACGCCGGAAGAGCTGGAGGCCATTCCTGGGATTGACGCCGAAGTGGTGGAGCGCATCTCGGTGGCCGTGAACAATTACTTTATCGCCTTGGAAGCGGCGCAGGCTGCGGCCGATGCCGCGCAAGCCGTGGCCGATGCCGAGGCCGAAGCTGCGGCCAATGCCGAGGCCGCGACGGAAGCGCCGGTTGCGACCGAGCCCGCGGAAGCAGAGGCCGCTGAAGCTGAAGCCACCGTGGTTGCCCTGGAGGCTCCGGCCGAGGTTGAACTGGCCGCCGAAGGGGAAGCGACCGACGGTGGAGCCGCCGACGGCGAAGCCAAGGAAAGCAAGCAGGCGGAAGAAGAGTCCGGCAACAAGTAAGGCCGGACGAGAGATTTGCGTGGCTCCGGAAGAGTGGGGCCGACAAACTGGGGTCAACAAACAACGCAGCGGAAGAGTTCCTGGGCCGCTGCACCGAAGCTGTACCGCGCTAGGGCGCGGCCGCCATGCCCCGCGACAATGGGACGGTGCGGCGAGAAGGAAACGAACGGCGGATGAAGATTCGAATCAACGATCTGGCACGCGAGCTGGAAGTGAAGAGCAAGCAGATTCTCGACGTGCTCATAAAAGTGGGCGTCACGGAAAAAAAGACGCACTCCAGCTCGGTGGAAGAAGACGAAGCGGTGAAGGTCCGCAAGTACTTCCACGACATGAGCGGCGCATCGGCACGCAAGAGCGCCGGTGGGGAAGAATTCCGCCCGAAGATTGACCTGTCGAAGATCAGCAAGCCCGGGGACGCGCTGAAGGCGATCCTGGCGCGCAAGGAACATGCTGATGCTCCGGCCGCGCAGCCAGCGCCCGCGCCGGCCGTGCCGAAGGTGATTGTGAACAAGCCCGCTGCGGTGGTGAAGCCGCCGGCGGCTGCCGCGCCCGCTGCGCCAGCGCCGCGCATGGTGACCCCCGAATCGGTGGCGCAGTCGCGCCAGGCTTTGAAGGTGGAAGCCCCGAAGGTGGAAGCTCCGAAGGCCATGGTGATTCCGCCCACGCCGGCTGCTGTACCGCCCGCCGCTCCGGCGGCTGCGACCGTCGAGGCCGCGACTGCTCCGGTGGTTGCTCCGCCCACTGCGGTCGAGCCGGTTGCTCCGGCTCAGTCCGTGGCAGAGGTTCCGGCAGAATCGGCTCCAGATGCGCCGCAGGCTGAGGTTCCGGCTGCTGCCGCTCCGGTGGCTCCGGCCGCCGCAGCTGCTCCGGTAAAGCCCGCCGCACCGGTTGTTCCGGCGCGCCGAATGATTGTTCCGCAGACCGGCCCGCGCCCGGTGTATACGGCGCCGCCGCCATCGGTGAATCCGGTGACACGCCCCGGACAGCCCGTCCGTGGACAGCCGATTTTCCAGCGTCCGCGACCTGGTCAGCCGGCCGCCCCAGGAGCTCCAGGAGCCCCGGGTATGCGTCCGCTGCGTCCGGGCGAACGCCGTCCGATGCATCCCACGCGCACGGCACCGACGCCGGGTGGACGTCCTCCCATGGCTGGACGGCCGGGCATGGGCACGCGTCCGGGTGGTCCGCCCCGTCCGGGAGGACTGCTGGGTGGTGCCGCTGGTGCTCCGCCGCCGGGAGCCGCTCCGCGGCCAGGCGCAAGGGCCGGCGCGCCGTCACGGCGTCCGGGACAGCGTTACCAGGCTCCCAGAGGCAAGCAGGAAGGGCCGATGAAGGGCTTTACGCCTCCGCCGCGCCTTTCCCTGAGCGTGGAGCCGCTGCCAATTACGCGCGCCATCACGATCAGTGAAGGTGTAAGCGTGAAGGAGTTGGCGGAAAAGCTGGAGATTCGCGCCAAGGATCTGATCGCACGCCTGTTGGCGCGCGGCGTCTTTGCCACGATCAATCAGACGCTGAACGAAGACTTGGCCCGCGAGATGGCTCGCCACTTCGGAGCCGAAAGCTCGGTCATCAGCTTTGAGGACAAGATTCAGCAGGACTACGACGCGGAAGCCATCGAGCAGGACAACGAGGCGGTGTTCAACACCGTGATCCGTCCTCCGGTGGTCACCATCATGGGCCATGTGGATCACGGCAAGACCAGCCTGCTCGACGCCATCCGTTCGACGAACGTGGCGGACGGCGAGGCCGGAGGCATCACGCAGCACATCGGCGCTTACAAGGTGAAGATCACCGATACGAACTCGCCGGCTTTTGGGCGCGAGATCGTCTTCCTGGATACTCCTGGTCACGAGGCCTTTACCCGCATGCGTGCCCGCGGCGCCAAGGTGACGGACATCGTTGTGCTGGTGGTGGCCGCCGATGACGGCGTGATGCCGCAGACGCTGGAAGCCATTGACCACGCCAAGGCCGCCAAGGTGCCCTTGATTGTGGCGGTGAACAAAATTGACAAGGAAAACGCGCAGCCCGACCGCGTGAAGAAGCAGTTGGCCGATCGCGGCCTGCTGCCGGAAGACTGGGGCGGCGACACGATCTTTGTGGACGTTTCCGCCAAGAAGCACACCAACCTGAACCAGGTGATGGAGATGATCTGCCTGGTGGCTGACATGAAGGAGCTGAAGGCGACGCCCGAGCGGCTGGCCAGCGGCACCGTTTTGGAAGCCAAGCTCGACCGCGGCCGTGGTCCGGTGGCCACCGTGCTGATTGACAACGGCACGCTGCGCGCCGGTGAAAACTTTGTGGTGGGCAACATCTTCGGCAAAGTGCGCGCCATGTTTGACGACCGTGGACGGGCGCTTGACGAGGCTGGGCCTTCAACGCCGGTGGAAATTCTCGGCATGGAAGGCCTGCCGCAGGCAGGCGACCAGTTCGTGGTGGTGGCCGAGCGCGAACGCGCCCGCGAAATTGCCGACTACCGCGAGGCCAAGGCACGCGAGGCGACGCTGGCGAAGAGCTCGCGCATCTCGCTGGAAGGCCTGGCGCAGCAGATCAAGAACGAGGGCACCAAGCAACTGGACATCATCCTGAAGGGCGACGTGCAGGGTTCGGTCGAGGTCATCAACGACCTGCTGGCCAAGCTGAGCAACGACCAGGTGCGGCTGAAGGTGCTGCGCCATTCGGTGGGCGCCATCACGGAGAGCGATGTGCTGCTGGCGGCGGCTTCCAATGCCATCATCATCGGCTTCAACGTGCGTCCGGAACGCAAGGCGCAGGAGATGGCCGATCAGGAAAAGGTGGACATCCGCCTGCATTCGATCATTTACGAGCTGCAGGATGAGATGAAGAAGGCCATGACCGGCCTGCTCGACCCGACGATCAAGGAAACGAACCTGGGCCGCGCCGAGGTCAAAGACATCTTCCGCATCCCGAAGGTGGGCACGATCGCCGGCTGCCAGGTCATTGACGGTGCCATTAAGCGCGACTCCGAGGTACGCCTGCTGCGCGACAACGTGGTGGTTTACACCGGCAAGATTGGCTCGCTCAAGCGCTTCAAGGACGATGCCAGCGAGGTGCGTACCGGCATGGAGTGCGGTATCGGCATCCAGAACTACAACGACATCAAGGCCGGAGACGTGATCGAAGCGTTCCTGACCGAGAAGGTCGCCACGCAGTTGAACTAAAGTCCGGCCGGCGCCGGGGGAGCGAACTCCTCCGGCGCGGTTGCGGCCCCCGCTTAACAATTCTGCCCGTTCTGTTCCGGGACATGGCACGATCTTTTTTCTCGATTGGAATCCTACATTCATGTAAGATTCGTGCACTCACGCGGACCGCATTCGGAGATGTTTCCGGCAGTGTGTCCGGAGGATGGCAAACAGCAAGAAGGTGGCGCAGGACCTCCCCATCATGTTTTCACGGTGCCGTGGCGGCTGCATGGGCCGGCGCACCGCAAGGATGACGGTTCCTCCGCCGGCAAGGCGTTTCGGGTTCAAAGATCGAGTCAGCAAAAGCCCGGCATGTTGGTCAGGCACTTCAGGAGGTGCCTGCAGGCTATAACCAGAACACCAGACAAAAAATGGGTCTTCCGTGGGATGCTCTCCCGTGGCCAGAACCCTGGAGCGAAGGAAGAATGAAGAAAATCTTGCTGGCAGCATTGCTGCTGATGCTTCCTGTGTGCGCCGTGGCGCAGCAGGATTACGTAGGACGCTACGATGTGTTTGCCGGGTACAGCTACCTGGGTTCGCCCAACGTCAACCTGTCGCAGCGCGGCTTGAACGTGCAGCTCGGCTACAACTGGAATCGCTGGCTGGCCCTGGGCTTTGACTACAGCAACGAGGACGGCCGTGGCACCCTGGTGCCCAAAGACTTGAAGCAGCCGTATTACGGGATGGTGGAAGGGCTGATCCTGGAGGGACAGGCCAATGACGGAAGCGGCGGTATCGTCTTCCCGGGCGTTCCCCCGATCCCTACCCCCTATGACGCCTACGTACCCTTCGCGGCGCGCACCCAGACCTTTGCGGCGGGTCCGCAATTGATCTTCCGCAGCGTGCCGTACTTCAAGAAGAAGAAGGTCGGCTTCTTTGTTCACCCCTCACTGGGCGCCATTCACGAGCACATCAACCTGGAGGCGCATGATGCCTTCACCGGGGTTGTGTTGTACGAATTGGTGGCCGGCGGCGTGCTTCAGACTACGCACCCCTCCGACACGACGTATTTCTACGGGTTGGGCGGCGGCGTCGAGTTTAACGCCACCAAGCACGTGCATCTGCGCGCCGACGCGGAGTTTGTGCACGTGTTCCTGTTCAGCGACCTGCTGGCGAATTCGCGCAACAGCGTGCGCGTCTCGCTCGGGCCGACCTTCAACTTCGGCAAGAACGTGAAGAAGTAGGTTTTGGCTGTCTCCTCATGGGCTCCGCGGCAACGCGGAGCCCATACTTTTTGCCGCCTGTCATCGTGTAGTTTCTATCTGTGGCTTGCGCAGCAACCGGGCGGGCTCCTACACTTCGAGGCAACGCCATGCCCATCGCCCAACTCACGCTTGCACTCCGCATTGAGGCCGCGCAGTCACTGAAAGACCGCCGGCAGGTGCTGCGCAGCCTGAAAGACCGTTTGCGCGAGGGCTTCAACGTCAGCGTGGCGGAACTGGATCCGAGCGATCTGTGGCAGACGGCGACCGTGGGAGTGGTGGCCATCAGCAGCTCTCGCGACTACCTGCAGGGGTTGATGCAGCAGGTGGAAGAGGCCGCCGAGCGCATTGTGACCAACCACGGAGCCACCATCAGCGACAGCTTTATGGACTTTGTGGATTGAGCTCCCCGGTGCAATGCATCGGGCGCTCCCGCTACCATTGGGATTCCGGCTGCGTGTTTCTTCTATTGACTCAGTGGCAGGAATCAGGCTACGCTCAGCGCCAATGGTCATTGCTTGCAGCCAGAAGCAAGTCGTTACGCCGCTCCCGCATCTCCGTGCCCATCGTCCCCAGGCAACTTGGTTTCCCGCGCCGCCACTGCGGCGCTCACTGGCGCAGGTCCGCGCCTGAGGTGAATCCATACTCTCGATGAAGAAAAACATCGAACTTCGCCCGAATCTGGAAACGCTGTTTGGTACCCGCGACGAGAACCTGCACCTGCTGGAAGACAACCTCAACGTCGCGATTGAGCTGAAGGCGAACGCCGTGCAGGTGGACGGCGAGCCGGAGGATGTGGCGCGAGTGGAGCAAGTCTTCAACGACTTTGAGTATCTACGCGCGCATGGGCAGCTGTTGTTTAACGGAGAGCTGAACTCGATGCTGCGCGTCGTGGTGACCGACCCTTTGGTGACCCTGCGCGGGCTGGCCGAGGCCGGCAAGACGCGCGCCGTAGGCAACAAGCGACAGGTGCAGCCGAAGAGCGCCAACCAGCGCCAGTATCTGGAGGCCATTGAGCAGAGCGACATGGTATTCGGCATCGGTCCGGCGGGCACGGGCAAAACGTATTTGGCCGTCGCCATGGCCGTCAGCGCGTTGCTGGCGAAGAAGGTGGCGCGCATCATCCTGGCCCGGCCCGCGGTAGAGGCCGGCGAGCGGTTGGGCTTTTTGCCCGGCACGCTGCAGGAAAAAGTGGATCCCTACCTGCGCCCTCTGTACGACGCGCTCTACGACCTGATGGAACCGGAGAAGGTGGACCGCTTCCTGGAGAAGAACGTCATCGAGATTGCGCCGATCGCCTTTATGCGCGGACGCACGCTGAACGATTCGTTCGTCATCCTGGACGAGGCGCAGAACACCACGCGCGAACAGATGAAGATGTTCGTCACGCGTCTGGGCAACAACTCCAAGGCGGTGATCACGGGCGATGTGACCCAGATTGACTTGCCCAACACGGCGCACAGCGGGTTGATTGAGGCGATGAACGTGTTGCAGGGGGTGGATGGCATCCGCTTCCAGTTCTTTGACGAAAAGGATGTGGTGCGCCACCAACTGGTGCAGCGCATTGTGCGCGCCTACGAGGAGTTCCGCGCGCGTGACGACCGCCAGTTGACTTTGCACCTGGATGCCGACGGCGTGGCCACGGCGCAGGAGCCTGCGCTGGCCGCCACGGCCAAGAAGAAAGCGACTGTCACCGTCCAGCAATAAAGCTTTGAGTACAATAGCGGGAGGGCCGCAGGGCTCTCCCGTTTTCTTTTTATCGGCGGCGCCCGGGATGAGCCGGGCAGGGAATTCCGTGATTCTGGAACGAAAAAAATCGAAGGAGGTGAGCCGGCTGGCGCTGGCTCGCTTTGCCGCGCGCGCGCAGCGCGAGGTGGGCCTGGCGGGCGAGGTGACGGTGCTGGTGACGGGCGACGCCGAGTTGCGCCAATTGAACCGCGACTTCCGCGGCAAAGACAAGCCAACCGACGTGCTCTCGTTTCCATCCGCCGTGGAGCCGGCGCAGCGCGGACGGAAGGGCGGAGACATCGCCATCAGTTTGGATCGCGCAAAGGCGCAAGCCCGCGAGATGAAGCACCCGCTGCTGGTGGAGGTGAAGGTGCTCACCCTGCATGGAATGTTGCACCTTTCTGGGCTGGACCACGAAACGGACAACGGACGGATGGAGCGGCGTGAGCGTAAACTTCGCGCGCTGTTGAATCTGCCATCCGGGCTGATTGAGCGCACCACCAGCCAGGGGCGTGGCTGATGCTGCTGCCCATCGTATTGCTGGCCTTGATCGCGCTGCTGGTGGTGAGCGCCTATGCCTCCCGTTTGTACACGGAAAGCGGAAAGTTCCTCTCGCGCGAGTTTCAGGAAAACATCGAACTGTTTGAGCACCAGGTGGAGCCGCGGCTGGGCTTCAGTCCCCGACGCGCGGCGTTGTCTTTTGCCGTGCTGGAGCAACTGCTGACCTCGGCCATCTGCTTTCTGCTGGCGTGGCAGGTGTTTGCGCAGCCGGGCTGGGCGGCGGACGAGCTGTGGCACGCTGTGGGTTTTGCGCTCTTCGTCATCGCCATCTTTGACCGCTTTGTGCCATACCTGCTGTACAGCCGCACTCGCGGCGGATGGTTGCTGCGCATGGTGTGGCTGCTGCGGCTGCTGATCTGGGTAGCGCTGCCTCTGACGCTGTTGTTGAGCTTTCTGCAATCGGTGGTGACCCTGACTCGTCCCGAAAAAGAGGCCGAGGAGCCGGAGCATCCGAGCGAGGCGGTGGATGCACTGATCGAGGCCGGACAGGATGAGGGAATCCTCGAAGAGAGCGACCGCGAGCTGATTCACTCAGTGGTGGAGTTTGGCGACAAGACGGTGCGCGAGGTGATGACGCCGCGGCCGGCGATTGTGGCCGTTCCATCCCACACGACGGTGGAGGAGCTGACCCACCTGCTGGCGGGACATTCGTTTTCGCGCATTCCGGTGTATGAGGGCGACCTCGACCACATTGTGGGCATTGTGCGAGCGCGCGACCTGCTGCAGGTGGCGGACACTGAGGCGGCACGCCGCACCGCCGCAAGCCTGATGCGCACCGACGTCTTTTTTGTGCCGGAGACGCGCCGCGCCAGCGAGTTGCTGAACGAGATGCAGAAGGCCAACCGCCGCATGGCCATTGTGGTGGACGAGTACGGCGGCGTGGCCGGCCTGGTGACGGTGGAAGACCTGATTGAAGAGATCGTGGGCGAGCTGAATGGCGAGGGCGAACTACGCCACGATGCCGTGCGCGAGGCCGACGGCAGCTTTCTGGTGCCGGGGACGCTGGAGACGAGCCGCCTGGAAGAGCTGTTCGGCCTGCACCTGCCCGAGGACCGCCATGCCACCAGCGTGGGCGGCCTGGTGACCGAACTGGCCGGCCACATCCCACTGCCGGGTGAGGTGGTGGAGGAGGACGGCCTGCGCTATGAGGTGGTGGAATCCACCGCGCGGCGGGTGGAAAAGCTGCGGGTGAGAAGTTCCGGCAGCTTGCCCATTCCCAAAGACTCCCCGGTGGAATAGCATCTAAGAGTGCATTCCGGATTCGTAACCATTCTCGGCCGCCCGAACGCGGGCAAAAGTACGCTGCTCAACGCTCTTGTCGGCGAAAAACTCGCCATCGTCACCCACAAGGCGCAGACCACGCGCAACCGCATCACCGGCATCGTCAACGTCAAGCGCAAGGGCCGCCGCCCGGCGGCGCAGATTGTGCTGGTGGACACTCCTGGCGTACACAAGCCGGAGGACCAGCTCAACAAGCGCATGATGCAGGAGGTGTACGACTCGCTGGCGGGTTGCGACCTCATCCTGCTGATTGTGGACGTGCAGGCAAAGTTCGGCACCGGCGACGAGTTTGTGCTGGAGATTGCCAAGCGCGCCAATACTAAGACCTTCCTGCTGCTGAACAAGATTGACCTGATTGACAAGACCAAGCTGCTGGCGATGATTGAAGAGTGGTCGGCGCGGCACGACTTTGCGCAGATCATCCCCATCTCAGCGGCCAAGGAGAAGGGCACCGACGAGTTGCTGACGGCTGTCGCCACGGCTCTGCCCGAGGGGCCGAAGTACTTCCCCGAGGATCAGATCACCGACCAGCCGGAGCGCTTCATCGTAGCCGAGCTGATCCGCGAGCAGGTGCTGATCAACGCCGCGCAGGAGGTCCCCTACGCCAGCAGCGTGCTGATTGAAAACTACGAGGAGGGCAAGCGGCTGACGCGCATCTCGGCCGCGATCTTCGTGGAGCGCGAGGGGCAAAAGGGGATCCTGATCGGACAGCAGGGCACCATGCTGAAGCGCATCGGCACCGGTGCACGGCAGCAGATTGAACGCATTCTTGGCACCAAGGTTTACCTGGAACTGTTTGTGAAGGTACGCGCCGGCTGGCGCGACAATCCCGCGGCCGTGGAAGACGCCATTGACTGGCACAAGCAATTGCTGGACTTGGCGAAGCCAATGGATGCGAAGGAAGATCCGGCAAAGGGGCGTCCGCGCACGGCCAAGAAGACGAAGCCGCAGCAGAACGTTCCGCGCAAGAAGCGGTAGCAGCCACCGCAGGGCACCAGCTCACTACATCAAACGAAAAGTTAAGCGAGATCCTATCTCTCCCGCCAATGCAGTTCCAGGCCGGCCACGAAGCCGCGTCCCGGCATGGCCACGCCGCTGATCTCCTGGTACTTTGTGTTCGTCATATTGGTGAGTTGCACGTAGGGCGTGACGTAGTGCGTGGACCAGTGGAACTCCCGTGAGACGGCCCACTCCACCAGCGGGTACGGCGACTGCCCATAACGCTCAAGGGCCGCCACGCGGAAGCGCGAGTCGAAGCCGAAGGGCGTGTGACTCCACCAGGTGGCCACGCCGGAGTGCACCGGATAGTTGAAGCTGTACAGGTAGGCGAGGCCCGCGGGAGCTGAGCTGTCTCCATGTAGTTCGCTGTAGGCGAGCTCGATCTTCTGCCGCTGGGGAAGCTGCCAGCGCAGGCTGAGCTCGGCGCCGGTGAAGTTGAGGCTGTCAATGTTGCCCGCCGTGTAGGGCGTGGTTGGCAGAGCCGTCGAGGGACGCGCGTAGTCAATCACGTCGCGGTCACGATGCTGAAAGACGGTGGCCTCTGCGGTGAGGCCGCGCTGCAGCGTAAGCTGCACGCCGCCTTCGTAACTCCAACTGGTCTCCGGCTTCAGGTTGGGATCGTTGAGGTGGATGGGGTCGGTGTAGTAGAGCTCGGTGTAGTCCGGCAGGCGGAAGGCGTGCGAGGCCGAGGCGTGCAGCTTGAGGCGGCTGGTGAGCCAATAGGCTCCGCTGATGGATGGGCTGAAGACCTGGCGCCCGGCGGTGTAAAGCTCCTCGCGCACACCGGCCGTCAGGCTGAAGCGGCGCAGCGAACGCGCGTCCAGACTGAGGTAGAAGCCGGCCTGGTCGCGGGTGTGGATGCCCAGGCTGTTGCTGTCAATGTGCTCGCGCAGAGCGTCGGCGCCGTAGTAGAGGCGAGTGTTAGCGGCCAGTCGGTCGTCGCGGCGCAGGCTGGCCTGCCAGTCCTCTCCAATGTGGTTGTTCTCGTAGGCTGAAGGGTCCTGAAGCGTGTAGATGTACTCGTCGGTGTGGCGGCGATAGGCGAAGCTGGCGCTGGTCTGCTTATCAATAGCCTGCGACCACGCGGCGAACCAGGCCTTGTCACGCTCAAAGCTGGGAATGCTGGAGGGCACGCCGTAGAAGCCAGCCGCGCCGTAGGGACGGTCGCTGAGGCCGAGTAGCACATCGCTGCGTCCGGCCGCGGTGGTGAAGACGGTCTCCGCGCCGAAGGCAAGGTTGCGGTAGTTGCGGTCGGCCGTGAAGCCGGAGCTGAGTTCTCGCACAAAGGTGAGCTGCTGACTGAAATGGGGACGCACCCAACTTGCGACACCGTTCTCGAGATTCGTGCCGAAGTTACCCATCGCGGCGCCGAGTCGAAACTCGCTGCGCGTGGGCACGGCGGTGATGAAGTTGACGGCCCCGCCCATGGCATCCGAACCGTAAAGCGTGGAGCCCGCGCCTTTGAGCACCTCAATGCGCTCGACTGCGGCGAAGGGAAATGGCAGGTCGAGATTGTTGTGGCCGGTCTGTACGTCGTTCAGGCGAAGTCCGTTGACGAGGATGAGCGATTCGCCAAAGGTGGCGCCGCGGATGGAGAGATCGGCCGAGGTGCCGGGGGCGCGCTGCTGCACGTCGAGTGAGGGCTCCTGCTCGAGGGCGTCTGCCCAGTTGCGAAAGACGACGGGCGACTGCTCGACGGGGATGGTGCTGACCGAGCGATCGGTTTCCTCCATAGGAACGGCCGCGTAGCTTCCGGTGACGACCAGTTGCTCGTCGTGGCGTGGCAGTGCGGGCTGCTTCGTGTTGGATGATGGGGCAGCGGTGGGCGCCTGGGGCGCGGAAGCTTGTGTGCTGCCCGGCTGTGCCGCGGGCGACGCAGGTTGCGGGGTTTGCCCGAGCGCAGCCGTTGCACAGAGTACGGCGGCGAAGAGAGCGAGCTTTCTGAGCATGAACGATTGCCTTATCGAGTGCGGTATGGAAGTGGATTCCGCGGGACGGAATACTTTCATTGTGGGGCCGGTAGGCGGGGCTGGCAAGGATGGTTTGATATTGTCCTTGATAATTTAGTAGCTCAATTATATAAGGCTATCCATGCGCATTGATGCTTTCCTCGAGCAGAGTCCGATGTTTGCCGTCAGCCGTGCGGCGCGGCGTTTTGACGCCCTGGCGGCGCGCGCCATGCAGGCCGACGGGCTGAATTTTCTGGAGGGACTGACGCTGGCTGCGCTCTTTTTCGACGAGCCCACGCCGGTGAAACCCTCCAAGCTGGCGGAGACCTTTTCGACCACGCGCGGCAACGTCAGCCATTGCGTCAGCGCATTGGAGGCCAAGGGGTTTCTGCATCGGGTGATTGATTCGGCGGATGCGCGCAGCTACCTGCTGGGGCTGACCGCCGCGGGAAGACGCACGGCGATGCGAGTGATTAAAGCCCTGGACAAGCTGCAGGCGGAGTTCGAGCATGAGGCCGGTAAAGACAAACTGCACGAGGCGCTCAACACACTGCGCCGGTTGGAAGCGGTGGCAGAGAAGAAGTAACTACTCCTTGACGGCAATGCCGAGGGTCTTCATCTTGCGGTAGAGATGGCTGCGCTCCAGGCCCAGGACCTCTGCCGTGCGGCTGACGTTGCCATTGTTCTCATCCAACTTTTTCAGGATGTAATCGCGCTCGTAGGCGGCGCGCGCCTGGTGCAGGGTGCTGAACTCGCCGAGCGAACGGCGGCTGCCCTCGCGGTAGAGCACCGAGGGCATGTGCTTGCGTTCGAGGCGCGGCACCGTCGGGTTCATGATGACGATGCGCTCGATGACGTTGCGCAGCTCGCGCACGTTGCCAGGCCAACTGTAACGGGTGAGCACGTCGAGCGCCTCGTCGGCGATCTCTCGGGTGCGGCGTCCGTACTGCGCGCTGAACTCACGCAAGAAGTGGCGGGCAAGCACCGGAATGTCTTCCTTGCGCTCGCGCAAAGGAGGCACAACGAATGGCACCACGTTGAGGCGGTAGAAGAGGTCTTCGCGGAAGTTGCCGCGCGCGATCTCCTCCTCCAGGTCCTTGTTGGTGGCGGCGATGACGCGCACATCCACCGTTACAGGCTCCTCGCGGCCAATGGGGGTAAAGCGGCCCTCGTCGAACATGCGCAGAATCTTGCTCTGCGTCTTCAGGCTCATGTCGCCCACTTCATCCAGGAAGAGCGTGCCGCCGTCGGCCTTGCGCAGGCGGCCTTCTTTTTCTGTATCGGCGCCCGGGAAGGCTCCCTTGCTGTAACCAAAGAGCTCGCTTTCGATCAGGTCTTCGGGGATGGCTGCGCAGTTGACGTCAACGAAGAGCTCGTCCTTGCGAAGGCTCTGTGCGTGGATGGCCCTGGCGACCAGCTCCTTGCCGGTGCCGCTTTCGCCATAGATAAGCACGCGGCCGTTGGTGGGCGCCATCAGGCCGATCTGCTGACGCAGGGCCTTCATGGGGATACTGTCGCCGGCGATCTCCGCCGGTGGGGCCTGGCGCTTGAGCTCCTGGTTCTCCGCGCGCAGGCGGCGGGCAGCCGCCGCGTTCTTCACGACGATCAGAGTCTTCTCGAGCGAGAGAGGTTTTTCCAGGAAGTCGTAGGCGCCCAGCTTGGTGGCCCGCACGGCGGTCTCCACCGTGCCGTGACCGCTGATCATGACGACCTCGGGACGATCCTCCAGCTCTTTCATGCGCGCCAGCACTTCCAGGCCATCCATGCCGGGCAGCCACACGTCGAGCAACACCACGTCATAGTGGTTGGCCCTCAGCAGGCCAAGGCCGGATTCGCCGTCGGGAGTGCTGGTGACGTGGTAGCCCTCGTCTTCAAGGATGTCACCGAGGGTCTGCCGGATGCCCGGCTCGTCGTCCACAACAAGAATCTGATTCATCTCACATGCTCCCAAACTTTATGCCTGCGCGGGCGGAGCCGCCTCACCGGAGGTGTGCGCGCCGTGTCCTGCCACGGGCAGCTCCACCAGGAAGCGCGTGCCCACTGGATGGTTCTCTTCGACGCGGACCGAGCCACCATGGTCTTCAAGGATGCGGGCGACGATGGCGAGGCCGAGTCCGGTGCCGCGCGCTTTGGTGGAGAAGTACGGCAGAAAGAGCTTCTCCTTGGTTTCCGCGTTGACGCCCTGGCCGGTGTCGGAGACTTCGATCTCGACGGCGTCGCGCGTCTCCGGGGCGGAGGTGGAGATACGCAGTTCGCGCAGCACGCTGTCCTTCATGCTCTCGGCGGCGTTATCCACCAGGTTGGCCACCACGCGCTTGATGGCCTCGGGGTCGGCGAGCACGGGTGGCAGTCCGTCGGCCAGATTCAGGCGTAGTTGGATGCCGCCGAGGCGTCCGTCGAAGAGGGTCACCGCGCTCTCGACGATCTGATTGAGGTCACACGGGCGAGGCTGCGACTGGGGAAAACGCGCCAGAAGGCTGAACTCATCCACCAGGCGGCGCACGGTCTCCACGGCGCCACCGATGGTGTCGGCGCAGGTGGCGACGATGTCGCGGCTGGCCTGATCCCCCTTCTGAACCTGGCGCTTGATGCGCTCGGCGGAGAGGGCGATGGGTGTAAGCGGATTCTTGATCTCATGGGCGACGCGGCGCGCCACCTCACGCCAGGCCGCTTGTTTCTCCGCCTTCAGCAGGTCGCTGAGGTCTTCAAAGACGATGACGTATCCGAGGCGCTGCGCTTCGGGGCCGGTCATGCTGGCCACGGTGACGCCGACTTCCAGCATGGCGCCGTTGCCGGGAATCTCCATCTGCGCGCCGGTTGTGCCCATGCGGTCTGCCTTGCGGATCAGCCGCTCGATCTCCTCGGTCACCTCGGGTGCCGTGGCGGAGGGGAAGATGTCGGCCAGCCGCAGGCCGCTCTGCGGACCGGGCTGCGCGACCGAGCGCGGCGTGAACATGCGCAGCAGCGCAGGGTTGACGCGCGTCACCTGGCCGGAGGGGTCGAGCGAGAGCACGCCCGAGGGAATGCTCTCCAGGATGGTCTCCATGTGCAGGCGACGCTCTTCGAGGGTGCGGTTGGCGGCGTGCAACTGGTGGCGGTTGCTTTCCAGCTCGGCGGCCATGCTGTTGAAGGAGCCGACCAGATTGCCGAGCTCGTCGCCGGCTGCCACTTCGACGCGGTAGTCGAAGCGCCCGGCGGAGATGGCCTCGGTGCCTTCCACCAGGGCCGTGACCGGGCGCGTCACCAGCTTGCTGAGCGAAAGGGCCGACCAGGTGGTGCCGAAGAGCACAAGAAGGGTAATCAACAGCAACACCTGAAAGTAGGTGCGGCGGATGAGCTTGTTGTTGCGGCGCATCTCCTGGTAACGGCGGTCGCTCTGCTCCAGCTGGTTGAGCGCAGCACTGTAGTTGGGCGGCAATGGCAGGGCCACGGCCAGGTGGCCCAGGCCTTCGATGGGCGCAGTACCAAGTACATAGCCGCGGCCGTTGACGGTGAACTGGCGCGGGCGGGTCTGCTCATCGGCCAGGAAGGGAACGGTCTGGCGCAGGTCGCTCCAGGGCAGCGGCGCGCCCAAGCTGACTTCGAGCTGGCCCTTGTAGAAGGCCAGGACAAAGCCTCCCTGAAGGCTGGGCTCATACTCGCGCAGTTCCTCAAGCAGTATGTTGAAGTGCCCGGTGCGGTAGGCCTTGCGCGCTTCCTCACTGCTGACCATGGATTGCGCAGCGGCGAAGGCATTTTGTCCCGCATACCGGCTGAGCATCTCGGTGACGGCCGTGCTGCGCAGTTGCACCTCCTCGATGGGCTCGCTGAACCACTTGTCAATCGAGCGGTTCATCAGTCCGTAGGCGAAGAAGAACATGGCGATGACCGGGCCAAAGCTCAAGAGCAGCGCGCCCAGCACCATCTTGCTGCGGAAGCGCGAACCGGCCACGCCAGCTTGGCGCTCCAGGTAAAGCTTGAGAAGCGTGCGCAGCAGCACGAAGAGCAATGCCACCAGAGCCAGAAAAGTGAGCAGCGAGAAGCTGAAGAAGACCAGCGTCTGGAAAATCGACTCCGGACGCAGGAAGTTAAGGTTGAACCAGGTCTGCGAAAGGCTGAGAAAGACCAGCAGGGCCACGCCGATGCCCAGGTAGAGGAGTCGGCGGCGTCGGTTACGGGTTGGCGGCGGCGTGATCAGCGGACAGACCCCTGTTTGCAAGGAATGCTGGCAGCGATTTTAGTCCATGCGGAGGCCACAATTGAAGAGAATGGTGCGCGAAAGCCACAAAATATGCAGATTTTGCCAATAAGGAATCAGGAATTCAAAACGGCTACTGCTTGCTTCGACGTATCTTGCTCTCAGGATGAGGCTTAACGTTCATCGGCGGGTGCGCTGTGGCGGGCAGAAGCGGCTCCAACGGGCAACCGTGGCAGAGCGGTGCCGCTTTGTGGCAAAAGTGCTTGGCGGTCTGGACCAGCAGGGCGTGAAACTCGCTGAAATCCCGTGCGAGCGGGCTGCGCGGAAGCTGTGAGGCGGGCGAGGGCTGGTGAATGGGCAGCGCGATCCGGCCGATAGGAGACTTGGCGGCCTCTGAACGTTCGGCGGAGGGGCGGTGCGTGGCCGAGAGCGATGCCAGCGCGGCCTCGACAGGCAGGCGTATCTCGTCGTAGGCGGGTGCGCTGCGGGTGGTAGGCCTGTTCTTGTGGCCGGGGTGCTCCGTGGGCAGGC
>Ga0182012_10002615_pt1 | contig 19423 bp, 22 predicted proteins | sample 612S2SmetaG_FD_120486 | JGI IMG/M metagenome (GOLD analysis project Ga0182012, IMG submission 120486) | Permafrost microbial communities from Stordalen Mire, Sweden - 612S2S metaG | ecosystem: Environmental > Terrestrial > Soil > Wetlands > Permafrost | place: Sweden: Stordalen | collected...
CGGGATGAACGCACCTCTGGTGTATCTGTTGTCCTGCTAAGGGCATAGCAGGCTAGCTACGTGTGGATCGGATAACCGCTGAAAGCATCTAAGCGGGAAGCCGGCCTCAAGATGAGTTCTCCCATCCCCTAGAGGGAGTAAGACCCCTGGTAGACCACCAGGTTGATAGGCCGGATCTGGAAGGACGGCAACGTCCGTAGGAGACCGGTACTAATGGGTCGAGGGCTTGACGGATTTTTTTAGTGGTCCCGTTTATGGCCCGGAAGGGTCAGTGTGGCGCTGTGCAGTTTTGAAGGACCGGGAGGCTTGGTCTCTCGAGTCTTTCCGGTGGCTTTAGCGAGGGGGAGACACCTCTTCCCATTCCGAACAGAGCAGTTAAGCCCCTCAGCGCCGATGGTACTTGGCTTGAAAGGGCCTGGGAGAGTAGGACGCCGCCGGTTTCTTGATCAAGCGAGCCGCTTGCAGCCACCGGGCGCAGCGGCTCGTTTTCGTTGATGCGCCCCCTCAGCTGCCGGGGTCTGCCGGCGCGGGCTCGGGCGCGCGCAGGCGGGCAGCGCTGAGGCGGGCCGTGCTCCTCGCCCAGGCGCCGGTGGTGAGGCCGCCGAGGGCGAAGATCGTGAAGCCGAGACCGGCGATGATCCACCAGGCCGGACGGGTCGCCGCGGCGAAACCGGGGCCGAACGAACCGCCCGCGCCGGCGCCCGCGACGGCGCCGAGAACGGCGATCCCCAGAGTCTGCCCGACCTGGCGGCTCGTCGAGGCGACCGCCGCTGCGACGCCGGCCTGGGCGGCGGGCATCCCCGACAGGGCCGTGTTGGTGATCGGCGGGTTGACGAGGCCAAAGCCGACACCGAAGAGCAGATAGGAGCCGAGCAGCAGGGCGAGCGGCGTGTGAGGCTCGAGGCCGGTCAGCAGCAGCGGGCTGACGGCCATCGCGAGCCCGGCGCCGAGCAGCGGCAGGCGAGCACCCGCGCGAGCGACGATCCGCCCGGAGAGCGGCGCGAGGACCAGCGCCATGACGGCGATCGGCAGGGTGTAGAGGCCGGCGTGGAAGGCGGAGAGATGGCGGACCTCCTGGAGATAGAGGGTGTTGAGGAAGAGGTAGCCGCCGAGCGCGGCGAAGGCGCAGACGGCGATCGCGCTCGCGCCCGAGAAGGGGGCGCTGCGGAAGAAGCGCACCTCGAGCAGCGGTTCCTCGCGGTGGAGCTCGTAGCGGACGAGGGCGATGAACGAGACCAGCGAGACCGCGAACAGCGAGAGGATCTCCGCCGAGGTCCAGCCGCGGGGCTGGCCCTCGATGATCGCGTAGACGAGGCTGGCGAGCGCGACGATCACCAGCAGCTCGCCGACGGGATCGATCCGGCGCGGGCGCTCGGCACGGGACTCGGGGACGAAGCGGGTCGTCAGAGCCAGCGCGAGGATGCCGATCGGCAGGTTGACGAGGAAGACGAAGCGCCAGCCGACCGTGTCGACGAGCCCACCGCCGAGGACCGGCCCGAGCGCAAGGCTGATGCCGACCATCGCCGCCCACACGCCGATCGCCCGGGCGCGCTCGCCGGGATCCTCGAAGACGTTGCGGATGATCGACATCGCGACCGGGTTGAGCATCGACCCGCCGACCGCCTGAAGCGCACGGGCCGCGATCAGCACCCCGAGGCTCGGCGCCGCGGCGCAGAGCGCCGAGCCGAGCGTGAACACGACGAGCCCGGTGCTGAAGATCCTCTTCCTCCCGACCCGGTCCCCCGTCGAGCCGGCGAGCATCAACAAACTCGCGATCACGAGCGTGTAGGAGTCGATCGTCCACTGCAGCCCGGACAGGGGCGCGTGCAGCGAGCGGTGGATCGCCGGCAGGGCGACGTTGACGATCGTCGTGTCGAGGCTGACGATCAGGACGCTCATCGAGCAGATCCCGAGGATCAACAGGCGCCGTCGCCGCGGGATCGCGGGGCTGGCGCGGTGGGCGTGCGCGGGCATGGCTCCTCAGGCTAGTAAGCGAGCGCCGGTCCTCCGGCGCCGCGCTCAGCCGTCCGGCAGGGCCACGTCGCCGTGCTCGTCGAGCTCCCAATGAGGATTGTGCGCGATCTCCCAGGGATGGCCGTCGGGGTCGTGAAAGAGGCCGGAGTAGCCGCCCCAGAAGGTCTCGGCGGGCTCGCGGGCGATCTTCGCGCCGGCGCGGCGCGCGTCCTCGATCAGGGCGTCCACCGCAGCGGGCGAGCGCTCCAGATGGGCGAGCGTGACGCCACCGTAGCCGCCCGAGTCGACGAGGCAGCTGTCCTCGGCGAGGCTCTCGCGGCCCCATATGCCCAGCACCATCGCGCCCGCCTGAAAGAAGACGACCTCATCCCCGGGCTCGGCCCCGGTGTTCCAGCCGAGGGCTTCGTAGAAGGCCCGCGAACGGGCCATGTCGGCGACCCCGAGGGTGATCAGGCTGATCCGTGGCTGCATCTGCCCGACGGTAGCGCGCCGGGCAGCGGCGAGGTGTTCCGCCCCGGTGACCGTGGCGCGCGGGCACCACGCTGCGCCGCCGGCTGACCGTTGAAGGTGGGGGTGAGGCAGACGCCGGGGGCGGGCGTGGGCCGGCCGGGGCGACGGCCGTCGAACCGCCTGCGCAGCGGCACTCGGTGCGGATGGACCGGCAACTGAGGCTCGTTCCGGTCGACCTCCCAGTCGACGTCGTAGTCGTCCTCGAGCATGAGGAACGAGCGGGCCAGGTCCAGCGCGCCGAGTGCCCGCTGGGCAAGTGGTGATGTCCGCAGTGATGAGAACATGTGTTCGTAAGGTAGGGGTGGCCGCGGACGGAAGGGTGGCGAACAGGTGTCCCCATCCCGACCCCCGCGCGAAAACGGCTCGCCAGAGCCGATTCTGGGATCGCAGATGCAATCGGAGTTGCAGAACGCCGCCCGCAGGCGCCCGCTGGAGGGGCCGCGAGGGGGATTGGCCGTAGATGCAGGTCCCCGGCGTGGCAGGGCGAACTTGACCGGAGAAGATGGCTGTTAGGCTCTCCGAACACGGCGCCAAGGGTCCTTTCGTGACCCGTAGGCGCCGTTCAAAGCTCATGGAGAAGTTCGTCATCGAAGGCGGCGCACCGCTGTCCGGCACGATGGTTCCGGCGGGGAACAAGAACGGCGCGCTGCCGATCCTGGCCTCGTGCGTGCTGACCGACGACGAGGTGATCGTCGCCAACGTGCCGCGTATCCGCGACGTCGAGGCGATGCTCGAGATCCTCATCGCGATCGGCGTCGAGGTCGCCTGGCGGGGTCCAAACGAGCTCGCCCTGTGCGCCGCCAAGGTCGACCAGGTCGAGATCGACCGCGAGCTTGCCGAGCAGATCCGCGCCTCGTTCCTGCTGGCGGGGCCGCTGCTGGCCCGCTACCACCGCGCCGTGATGCCACCGCCCGGCGGCGACGTGATCGGCCGCCGGCGCCTGGACCCCCACCTGGACGCCTTCCGCGCGATGGGCGCGCTGATCGACTGCGGCCGCGAGATCGTCCTGAGCGCCCCTGGAGGGCTGCGCTCGACCGATGTCTTCATGGATGAGCCATCGGTGATGGCGACCGAGAACGCGCTGATGGCCGCCGCCCTGATTCCCGGGACGACCGTGATCGGCAACGCCGCCTGCGAGCCCCACGTCCAGGATCTGGCCCGGATGCTCGTCAAGATGGGCGCCGACATCCAGGGGATCGGCTCGAACCTGATCACGGTCAACGGCGCCGAGAAGCTGAACGGCTGCGTCCACGAGGTCGCCCCCGACCACATCGAGATCGGCAGCTTCATGGCCCTGGCCGGGGTGACGGGCGGTGAACTGCGGATCAAGGACACGGTTCCTGGCGACCTGCGGATGATCCGCCTCGTCTTCGAACGGCTGGGCCTGCGCTCGGAACTGCAGAACAACGACGTGCTCGTGCCGGGCGGGCAGAAGCTGGTCGTCCAGGCGGATGTCGGCGAATACAAGAGCAAGATCCAGGACGGCCCCTGGCCGGCCTTCCCCGCCGACCTGACCTCGATCGCCGTCGCCCTGGCCACCCAGGCCGAGGGCTCGATCCTGGTGCACGAGTGGATGTTCGAGAACCGCCTGATCTTCGCCGACAAGCTGATCCTGATGGGGGCGGACATCGTCATGTGCGACCCGCACCGGGCGATCGTCACCGGGCCCCGGCGGCTGCGGGGCGAGCGCGTCGAGTCGCCGGACATCCGGGCCGGGATGGCCATGCTGCTGGCCGCTCTCTGCGCCGAGGGGCGCAGCGAGATCGGCAACATCCGCCAGATCGACCGTGGCTATGAGCGGATCGACGAGCGACTGCGCGAGCTTGGCGCGCGGATCGAGCGCGTGGCCACGGAGCCCGTCCACGCGTAACCTCGGGGTCGGATGATCCACCCCATTCCCAGCGGCACGCGCGACGTGCTCCCCGACGAGACGCGCGAGGCGCGGGCGATCACCGATTCGCTGAGGACCGTCTTCGAGCGTCACGGCTACGGCGAGGTCTACACGCCGGCGCTCGAGTACGAGTCGGTCCTGGCGCGCGCCGACATGGCCGAAGCCAAGCCCGCCTACCGGGTCTTCGACGAGTCCGGAGCGATCCTGGTGCTGCGCTCGGACATGACCGTGCCGATCGCCAGGGTCGTCGCGACCCGCTACGCGGGCAGCGAGCCGCCGCTGCGCTTCTGCTACTTCGCCCACTGCTACCGCGGCGTCGCGCCGGCTCGGGGCCAGCCGCGCGAGCTGCTCCAGGCCGGGATCGAGCTGATCGGCTCGCCGGCGCCCCACGGCACAGCCGAGGCGCTGACGGTGCTCTGCCACGCCCTCGACGCGACGGGGTTGAAGGACTACCGCGTCGGGCTGGGTGACGCCTCGCTCTACCCGGCGCTGATGGCCGGCCTGCAGGTGCCCGAGTCAGACCGCGCCGGGCTGCTGCAGGCGCTCGTCATGCGCGACTTCGTCGGCCTGGCCGAACGGCTCGAGTCCTCGGGGGTCAGGGGCGAGGCGGCCGAGCTGCTGCTCCAGGTCCCCCAGCGCCGCGGCGGTCCGGAGATCCTGACCGACGCCCCCGGCCCGGCGGGGGACGCCGTCACGGGCCTGCGCCTGGTGCGTGAGCTGCTCGAGCCGGGAGTCGCCGAGCGGGTCATCTTCGACCTCGGCCTGGTGCGCAACATCGGCTACTACACGGGCGCCGTCTTCGACGTCTACGACCCCGCCCTCGGCGCCCCGCTCGGCGGCGGGGGGCGCTACGACGAGCTGCTCGGGCGCTTCGGCCGGCGCCTGCCTGCGGTCGGCTTCGCGCTGGGGATCGACCGCCTGCACCTCGCGCTGGCGGGCGAGGAGCGGGGCACGGGCGCCCTGCTTGCGGCCCGCGCCGAGGGCCCGGCATGAGCGCGACGGGCGGCCTGACGATCGCCGTCCCGCGGGGCGCCCTGTTCGCCGGGACCGTCGAGCTGCTGGCAGGTCTGGGGATGGACGTCGGCGAGCTGTCCTCGAACGACCGCAAGCTGCTGTTCGAGGACATCGGCGTGATCACGATGCGCCCCTCGGACGTGCCGACCTACGTCGCCGCAGGCGCCGCGGATCTCGGCGTCACCGGCAAGGACGTCCTGATGGAGCAGACCGACGCGGCCGTGGCGGGCGCAGGCCGCGATGTCTACGAGTTGCGCGACCTCGGCTTCGGCCGCTGCACGATGGTGCTCGCGACCAAGGCCGGGCCTGACCCCTCGGTCGAGGCCCTGCGCCGCCTCGGCGTCATGCGGGTCGCGACCAAGTACCCGAAGATCGCCGCCCGCCACCTCGAGCAGACCGGACGCCAGGCCGAGATCGTCGAGGTCAAGGGCTCGGTCGAGCTCGCGCCGCTGACCGGGATCTGCGAGGCGATCGTCGACCTGACGGCGACCGGCACGACGCTGCGCGAGAACAACCTTGTGGTGCGCGAGGAGATCCTCGTCTGCACCGCACGGCTGATCGCCAACCCGGTCGCCCACAAGCTCAAGGCCGCCGCGATCGACGAGCTGCAGGGACGGCTGCGGGCCCTGCCCCAGCCCGCCGCCTGAGATGGCGATCGAGCGCTTCGACGGCGCCCGGGTGGCGGCTCTGGGGGAGCCCGCCCGGGTGGCTGAGCAGCTGCGGGCGATGGTCGCCGGGGCCGGCTCGGTCGCCGCGGAGGTGGCGGCGATCATCGCGGCCGTCCGCGCCGGCGGCGAGCAGGCGGTGAGCGACTACACGCGGCGCTTCGACACGGCGGGCGCCGAGCCGCTGCCGATCCTCGTCGCCCCCGAGGAGCTCGACCAGGCGATCACAGAACTGCCGCTCGAGCTCGTCGCGGGGCTGCAGGTGGCGATCGCCAACGTCGCGCTCCTCGCCGAGGCGGGTGTCGGCAGCGACCGCACGGTCGAGCTCTCCCAGGGCCAGACGCTGCGGCTGCGCGAGGTCCCCGTCGGCTCGGCCGCGGTCTATGTCCCCGGTGGCCGCGCCCCCTACCCGAGCACCGTCGTGATGGGCGTCGTCACTGCCCGCGCCGCCGGCGTGATCGACGTCGTCGTCTGCGCCCCGCCCGGCGGTGACGGGCAGATCGACCCCGCGATCCTGGGGACGTGCCGGCTGTGCGGGGTCGAGCGGGTCTACCGGATGGGGGGCGCCCAGGCGATCGCCGCCCTGGCGCTCGGCACCGAGACGGTCACGCCGGTCGACGTGATCGTCGGCCCGGGGAACCTCTACGTCCAGGAGGCCAAGCACCAGCTCTCGGCGCTCGTCGGCATCGACGGCTTCGCCGGCCCCTCGGACCTGATGGTCGTGCTCGGCTCGCAGGCCGGCGCGCGCGAGCTGCGCCTGGCGGCGCTGGACATGCTGGCCCAGGGCGAGCACGGCGCCGGCAGCCTGGTCGTCGGGGTCTCGCCCTCGGCCGAGGTCTGCGAGCGCCTGGCGGGCGAATTGGAGGCGCTGATCGCCGAGCGCCCGACGGTCGGCGAGGCGGCCTTTGTCGTGCTCGAGGCCGCGTCGCCGCGGGCCGCGATCGCGCTGGCCAACGCCTTCGCCGCCGAGCACCTGCAGCTGATCGGCGCCGAGGTCGAGGCGCTCGCGCCGATGGTCCAGGCGGCCGGCTGTCTGTTCGTCGGGGCCGAGAGCGCGACCGCCTTCGGCGACTACGTCGTCGGCTCCAACCACATCCTGCCTACCGGCGGGGCGGCCCGGTTCGGCTCGGGTCTGACGCCGCGCCACTTCCGCCGGCGGATGACCGAGGTCCGGGTCGGGCCGGCGGCGGCAAAGCTGGCGGCCGCGGGGGCGCCGATCGCCCGCGCCGAGGGCTTCGAGGTGCACGCCGAATCGATGGAGGCGCGGGTAGTGGAGAATGAGCCGCAATGAGCCGGACGGCCGTCATCGAGCGAAGGACCGCGGAGACCGACGTCCACGTAACGCTGACTCTCGAAGGCACGGGTGCGGGCGGCCGCGAGACCGGCGTCGGCTTCCTCGACCACATGCTCGACCTGCTGGCCCGCCACGGCCGCCTCGACCTCTCCGTGAAGGTCAGCGGCGATCTGCAGACGGGCGCCCATCACACGGCCGAGGACACGGCGATCGTGCTCGGCCAGGCGCTCGACCGGGCGCTGGGGGAGCGCGCCGGGATCGTCCGCTACGGCGCCGCGACGGTGCCGATGGACGAGGCCCGGGCCGCCTGCGCGATCGACATCTCGGGCCGGCCCTTCACGCTGTTCGAGGCCGAGCTGCCGCCCGGGGCGACGGGAGGCTTCGAGCACGAGCTGACCGAGGAGTTCTTCCGGGCGCTCGCCAACGCGGCCAAGCTGACACTGCACCTGCGGGTGGAAACGGGCAGCAATGCGCACCATATGATCGAGGCGGCGTTCAAGGCCTTCGCGAGGGCGCTGCGCGAGGCCGTTGCGATCGATCCCGGTGAGACGGGGGTACCCAGCACGAAGGGCACCCTGACGGCATGAGTGTCCTGGTTCAGGATCCCGTCGAGCTGGCGATCGTCGACTACGGCATGGGCAACCGCCGCTCGGTCGAGAAGGCGATCGAGCACCTGGGGGCACGGAGCGTCGTCAGCGCCGACCCCGACCGGCTGCGCCGGGCGGACGGGCTGATCGTGCCCGGCGTCGGAGCCTTCCCGCGGGCGATGGCCAACCTCCGCCGGCTGGGCCTCGACGAGCTGATCGGCGAACAGGTCGCGGCCGGCAGGCCGGTGCTGGGGATCTGCCTCGGGATGCAGCTGGCGTTCGAGCGGTCCTCCGAGCAGGAGGGAGCGGAGGGGCTCGGTCTGATCGCCGGCGAGGTGCGCCCGCTTGCGGCGGCGGGGCTGAAGCTGCCCCACATCGGCTGGAGCGAGGTGAGCTTCGGCGGGCCGCCCTCGCCGCTGACGAGCGGGCTGCCGGCACGCTGCGCCTTCTACCACGTCCATTCGCTGGCCCCCGTGCCGGCCCTGGCGGGCGATGTCCTGGGCACGGCCGAGTACGGCGAGCGCTTCGCGACGGCCGTTCACCGGGGCTCCTTCTACGGCGTCCAGTTCCACCCCGAGAAGTCCTCGGCGGCGGGGTTGCGGCTGCTGGCGAACTTCGCCGAGCTCTGCGTCGGCGCCGGGACGCCCCTCGGCCGGTGAGGCTCTACCCGGCGGTCGACATCCTCGAAGGCAGCGCCGTCCGCCTCGTCCGGGGCGACTTCGCGGCCCGGACCGTCTACGAGGAGGACCCGCTCGAGGCGGCGCGCGCCTGGGTCGCCGGCGGGGCCGAGGTGCTGCACGTCGTCGACCTCGACGGCGCCCGAGAGGGCGCACCCGTCAACATCCCCCAGCTGCGCCGGATCGCGTCCGAGAGCGGCGTTCCCGTCCAGTACGGGGGCGGCCTGCGCAGCGCCGCTTCCGTCGAGGAGGCCCTCGCGGCGGGTGCCTGGCGGGTGGTGATCGGCACCGCCGCGTTCACCGACCCGGCGATGCTCGACGCGGTCCTGGCCGCCAGCGACCCCGGCCAGGTCGCCGTGGCGGTCGACGTCAGGGGTGGCATCCTCGCCACCCATGGCTGGCTGCGGAGCACCGAGATCCGGGCTCGAGACGCCTTCGCGAGCCTGCGCGAGCAGGGTGTCATGAACTTCGTCTTCACCAACATCGACCACGACGGGATGCTCGACGGCGCCAACCGCGAGGAGGTCATCCGGGTCGCCGAGGCGGCAGGCGAGGGGAGCCTCGTCTTCTCCGGCGGCATCGGCACGCTGGCAGACCTCGAGCGGCTGGCCGGACTGCGCGCCGAGCTCGGCCTCGAGGCGCTCGAGGGGGTGATCGTCGGCACGGCCCTCTACGAGGGGCGCTTCACCCTCGCCGAGGCTCGCGCCGCGCTGGAGCTACGGTGAGCGGGTGCACTACAAGCGCGTCATCCCCTGCCTCGACGTCGACGGCGGGCGGGTCGTCAAGGGCGTCGAATTCGTCGACATCCGCGACGCCGGCGACCCGGTCGAGCTGGCCTGTCACTACGACCGCGAGGGTGCCGACGAGCTGGTCTTCCTCGACATCACGGCGACGCACGAGAAGCGCGACACGATCGCCGCGCTGGCGCGGCGGACGGCGGACGAGGTGTTCGTCCCGTTCACGATCGGCGGCGGCATCCGCTCGGTCGCGGACGCCCAGGCGGTGCTCGACGCGGGGGCCGACAAGGTCTCGGTCAACTCCGCGGCCCTCCAGCGCCCGGGGCTGATCGACGAGCTCGCCGGCGTCTTCGGGGCGCAGTGCGTCGTGCTGGCGATCGACGCCAAGTGGCGGGCTCACGACGGCCCTCGCGCGAATGACGGCTGGGATGCCTACCTGGCCGGCGGGCGGACCGCGACGGGCCGTGACGTGCTCGCCTGGGCCCGCGAGGCCGTCGAGCGGGGAGCGGGGGAGATCCTTTTGACCAGCATGGACCGCGACGGGACCAGCGACGGCTATGACCTGGCGCTGACGGGGGCCGTCAGCGACGCCGTCGGCGTGCCGGTGATCGCCTCCGGCGGGGCCGGTGAGCTCGAGCACCTGGCGCAGGCGCTCGCGGCCGGCGCCGACGCGGTCCTGTGCGCCTCGATCTTCCATTACGGGCGCCACACGATCGCCGAGGCCAAGGCCTACCTGGCGGGGGCCGGGATCCCGGTGCGCGAGGCCTGAGGGCGGCGCGAGGATGGGAGCGACGCGCACGGTCGGCGGGGCCGCGGAGGTGCTCGAGCGCCTCGGCGGCGTCCCCGGCGGGGAGGAGCTGCTGCGCCTGGCGGGCAGGCGCGATGACCTGGCGCTCGTCGGCGGAGCGGTCCGTGACCTGCTGTGCGACATCGGCCCGCGCGAGCTCGATGTGACGGTCGCACCGGGGTGCTCGGCGGAGGTCGCCCGGATCCTGGCCGAATCCTTCTCCGCCGCCGAGCGTCCATTCGGCGAGCCGATCGAGCCGAAGCTGCACGAGCGCTTCGGCACGGCCTCGCTGGAATGGGTCCACGGCCGGATCGACATCGCCGAGCGACGCACCGAGTCCTACCCCGCTCCGGGAGCGCTGCCGGTGCCACGTCCTGGGAGCCTCGAGCAGGATCTCGAACGCCGGGACTTCACGATCAACGCGATCACCGTCCCGCTCGCCGGCCCGCGCCGCGGCGAGCTGATCGCGGTCGAGCACGCGCTGGATGACCTCGCGGCGGGCCGGCTGCGGGTCCTGCACGGGGAGAGCTTCACCGACGACCCCACCAGGCTGCTGCGCCTGGCGCGCTATGAGGCCCGGCTGGGCCTCGACGTCGAGGCGGGCACGCTCGAGCTGGCACACCGGGCGCTGGCCGCCGGTGCCCTCGAGCGCGTCTCCGGCGCGCGGATCGCCTCCGAGCTGTGGCTGTTCACCGAAGAGGCCGGCACCGCGGGTTTCCTCGCGCTGGGCGAGCTCGGCGTGCTCGCGGCGCTCGGACTGCCCGCCTCCTTCGACGAGCAGCTGCACCGGGAGGCATCCAGGCTGATGCCCGAGGACGCGATCCACGAAGCCCTCGACATGATCGTCCTGTTCCACCCGCCGGCGGGCACAGGGACGCCGACCCGAGACCAGGCCGAGGCGCTGATGGGGAGGCTCGAGTTCTTTGCCGAGCTGCGCGAGCGGCTCTTGGCGGGCGCCTACGGCGTCGACGCGGTCGCGGCCGCGATCGAACCGCCGGTGAGCCCCTCGCGCCTGAGTGCCCTGCTCGGCGGCCTCGCGCCCGAGGCGATCGCCCTCGTCGCTGCGCTTGCGGCGCGACGCTCGCCGGCCGCCGGCGAGGCGGTCAGCCGCTGGCTCACCGAGCTGCGCCATGTGCGCCTGGAGATCAACGGCTCGGATCTGCTGGCAGCCGGCCTCGATCAGGGGCCCGAGATCGGCCGGCGCCTGGAGCGGGTGCTCGAACAGCGCCTCGACGGGCAGCTGGCACCCGGCCGGGAGGCGGAGCTGAGGGCGGCGCTCGAGGCCGAGCTGTGAGCTTCGAAGCTCTCGCCGCGGAGCTCCCCGGCGGCGGCCGGGCCCTGTTCACGACCCGCGCCGAGGGGAACATGTCGAGCACCACCGGCCCCCGCGCGGAGCTCGCCGCCGCCAACCGCGACGCGATCCGGCGGCGGGTCGGGGCCCGTGGCATCGCACGCGGCTTCCAGGTCCACGGCAGCGAGGTCAGGCGCGCCGCCGAGCTGACACCGGACCAGCCGTCCAACGACGGCCTGGCGGCGGCCGACGGGCAGGCGACCGCCGTCGTGGGCCTTGCGACGATGGTCCTGGCGGCCGACTGCCTGCCGGTTGCGCTCGGCGGGGAGGGCGCCGTCGCGATCCTGCACGCTGGCTGGCGCGGACTGGCCGGCGGCGTCCTCGAGGAGGGCGTCGCCGCGCTGGGAGAGCTCGCCCGGCGGGGTCCGCTGGCGGCGGTGCTCGGCCCCTGCGCGGGGGTCTGCTGCTACGAGGTCGGGCCCGAGGTCCACGCGGCGCTCGGTGAGCCCGGCCGCGCGCGGGGCCCGGCCGACCTGAGGGCGATCGCCCGGGCGCGCCTGACCGCCGCCGGGGTGGAGGAGATCTCCGAGCTCGGCGGCTGCACGATCTGCGATCGGCGCTATTTCTCACATCGCCGCGAAGGCGCGTCGGCCGGCCGGATGGCGGGGGTCGCATGGTTGAGCTGATCCGCGGCCTCGACGCCGGGCGGATCCGCGAGAACCTGACGCGGATGACGGCCGAGATCGAGGCTGCGCGCTCGGCCTCGATGCGCGCCCGGGGCCCAGGCCGGGACCAGGTCGAGATCCTCGCGGCGACCAAGTACGTCGCGGTCGAGGAGCTCGGCAAGCTGGCCGAGGCCGGGGTGAGGCTGCTCGGCGAGAACCGCGCCCAGGACCTGCTCGAGAAGCTCGGCGCCTGCGAGGGGCGCTTCGAATGGGACTTCATCGGCCAGCTCCAGAGCCGGCGCGTGAAGCTGATCGTTCCCCACGTCCGCCTGATCCACTCGCTCGCCTCCGAGTCGGCGCTGCTCGAGCTGGAGCGCCGCCGCGGGCTGGCCCGCCCGGGTCTCGAGCTGCTGCTCGAGGTCAACGTCGCCGGTGAGCAGGGCAAGGCCGGGATCGAGCCGGGCGAGATCGCGGGCTATATCGCCCGGGCCCCGTTCCCCGTCACCGGCCTGATGACGATGCCCCCGTTCGCCGTGGACCCCGAGCAGAGCCGGCGCTGGTTCGCGGCCCTGCGCGAGCTGGCGGACGAGCACGGCCTCGTGCGACTGTCGATGGGGACCTCCCAGGACTACCTCGTCGCCGTCGAAGAGGGCGCCACGATCGTGCGTATCGGCACATCCCTATACGCTTAGGACGTCGAATCGGCGCCCCCTCACGGGCGGCGAATTACTAGCATCTGCAGGGAATCCGGTTCGCCGGGCGAAGACGGAGAACAACCATGGCCTTTCGCGACTCCTGGCACAGCGCCCTCGTCTACTTCGGCCTCGCCGAGGAGTACCACGACGACTACGAGGACGAGCCGACGGCGGTGGCGGGGGCGGGGGCCGAGTCGCAGATCGAGGACCGCTACCGCGACCGTCCGAACGTCCGCCGGCTGCGCCGTCGCCGGGACGAGTACGAGGACATCTTCGCCGAGGACGACGAGGACGAGCTCCCGGCCGGCCGTGCATCGCGCGGTCGCTCGGCGACGGTCCTGAAGCCCGTCGCCAGGACCAACGGCGACGTCCGCGTGCACCTCGTCGTACCCAAGTCCTTCAACGACGCCCAGCAGATCGCCGACAAGTTCAAGGATTCGATCCCCGTGATCCTCAACCTGCAGAGCTCGGACACGGACCTCTCCAAGCGCCTGATCGACTTCGCCTCCGGGCTCACCTACGCGCTCGACGGCGGCATGCAGCGGATCGCCGACAAGGTCTTCATGCTGACGCCGCGCAACGTCGAGATCTCCGCCGAGGAGCGGGCGCGGTTGATCGAGAAGGGCTTCTTCAACCAGTCCTGAGGTGCGGGTCGATAGCCGGCGCATGGCGGCGTCCCCGCTCGCGACGAGTAGGCTGAGGCCGCTATGAAGATCGGACTTATCGGCTGCGGGAACATGGCACGGGCGCTGGCCCGCGGCTGGGGCAGGCCGGTGCTCTGCGCCGACCCGGTGGCCGAGCGCGCACAGGCACTGGCCGACGAGCTGGGGGGCGAGGTCCTGCCCGACAACGCGGCGCTGGCGGCGGCCGCCGACCTGGTCGTCCTCTGCCACAAGCCGGCGCAGCTGGAGACGGTCGCCGAGGAACTGATGTCCGAGACGAGCGCGGTGGCCTCGATCCTTGCGGCGACGCCGCTCGAGAGGCTCAGAAGCGTCTACCCCGACCGGCCCGTCTACCGCTTCATCCCCTCGCTGCCCGTCGAAGTCCGCCAGGGCGCCGTCGTGCAGGCGGCCGGCCCCGAGCAGGATCCCGGCAGGGACCGCGAGGTGCGCGAGCTGTTCGCCGAGCTGGGGACGCTGGTCGTGATCGACGACGGCCTGGTCGATGTCGCGATGGGACTGATGTCCTGCGCTCCCGCCTACGTGGCGCTGGTCGCCGAGGCGCAGATCGATGCGGGCGTCCGCCGGGGGATCCCCGCCGCGCAGGGCGCCGAGCTGGTGATCCAGACGCTGGCGGGAACGGCCGAGCTGCTGCGCCGGCGCGGCAACGACACCGTCGCGATCCGGCGCGAGGTCTCCTCGCCCGGCGGCCTGACGGCGCGCGGGCTCGATGCGCTCGAGCGCGCCGGGCTGCGCAGCGCCTTCAGCGACGCGCTCGACGCCGTCCTCGAGGAGCGCCCGTGATCCTCGCGACGGCCAGGACCGAGATCGCCGGGCTGCTCTCGACGCTGATCTACGTCTACACGATCCTGATCGTCATGCACATCGTCATCCAGCTGCTGTTCTCGGCGGGCCTGCGGCCCCCCTACAACCGGGCCACCAACAGCGTCCTGCAGTTCCTGCGCGATACCTGCGAACCGTTCCTGCGGATCTTCCGCCGGCTGATCCCGAGCTTCGGCGGAATCGACTTCAGCCCGCTGCTCGCCCTGATCACGCTGCAGATCGTCAACCGGGTCCTCGTCGAAGGCCTTATCCACGGCTGAGGGGCCGATGGCGGCCGCGACAGATCGCTCGGGACGCCGGCCGGGGCGGGCACGGCTGGCGTGGCTCGGCGGCGTGGCGGTCATGGGTCTCGTCGTCGGTCTCGACCAGCTCGTCAAGCACGTGATCCGCAGCTCGATCGCGCCCGGGGAAGAACAGCGCTTCCTGCCGGGTGTGGAGCTCGTCAACACCCGCAACGACGGCGTCGCCTTCGGCTTTCTGCCGGGCAGCCACACCGGTGTGACGGTCCTGATCGCAATCGCCCTCTGCGTGCTCGTGGGCTACTTCGCGCTGCATGCGACCGTGCCGCTGATCTGGCTGCCGACGGGGATGCTGGTGGGCGGGGCGCTCGGGAACATCATCGACCGCTTGAGCCGCGGGTCGGTGACCGACTTCGTCAAGCTGCCGCTCGGCTGGCCGCCGTTCAACCTGGCCGACGCCTCGATCACGATCGGCATCGTGCTGCTGTATCTGGTGATCGACCATGCCCGCCGGACAGGAACGTGAGCGCCCCCGAGCGTTTCACGATCGCCCACCAGGACGAGCACCTGCTGGTCCTCGACAAGGGGCCCGGCCTCGTCGTCCACCCGGCCCGGGGGCACCGCGAGGGCACGCTCTCACAGCTGCTCGGCCCGCTGCTGGCCGGCGAAGAGGCCGGCTGGGACCCCGAGCGGCCCGGGATCGTCCACCGCCTCGACCGGGATACCTCGGGGCTGCTGGTCGTGGCGCGGACCGACGAGGCCCTGCGCCTGCTGCAGGCGCAGCTGGGGCGCCGCGAGATCGAACGTGAATATCTGGCGCTGGTCGAGGGACACCCGCCGTCGCGGACCGGGACGATCGAGGCGCCGATCGGCCGCGACCCGCGGATCCGCACCCGGATGGCCGTCGGCGGCGCAGGTGCGCGCGAGGCACGGACGCATTTCACGCTCGAGCGGGCCCTCGCGAGCACTTCGCTGCTGAGCCTGCTGCTCGAGACGGGCCGCACGCATCAGATCCGCGTCCACCTGCAGGCGATCGGGCACCCGGTCTGCGGGGACCCCGAATACGGCACCGCGGGGCTGCTGGGGCTCGAGCGCCAGTTCCTCCATGCGACCCGCCTGGCCTTTGCCCACCCGATCACGGGGGAGCCGCTGGAGGTCCGCTCGCCGCTGCCGGGCGACCTGCAGGCCGGGCTCGAGCGCGCCGAACAGGTATCCTGAGCCCTTCGATTCGGAACTTCGACCCGTGCGGCAACGGATCGCGGCCCTGCCCGGATAGGAGGAGAAGCCTCCGACTCCGGGTCCGTGATTCCGCGTACGGACACAAAACCAAGCAAAGGGAGTAAGCCCGTGGCCGACGTCGGCATCGCGGAGCTGCTGGAGGCCGGCGTCCACTTCGGTCATCAGACGCGCCGCTGGAACCCCAAGATGCGCCGCTTCATCCATGGTGAGCGGGGCGGCATCTACATCATCGACCTGCTGAAGACCCAGGCCCTCCTGGCCCAGGCGCAGGAGTTCGCGAGCACGCTCGCCCACCGCGGCGGGACGGTTCTGTTCGTGGGCACCAAGAAGCAGGCCCGCGACACCGTCAAGGAGGTCGCTGAGGCGGCCGACATGCCCTACGTCAACCACCGCTGGCTCGGTGGGCTGCTGACGAACTTCCAGACGATCAGCCAGCGCATCCGCCGGCTGCACGACCTCGAACGCTACGAGGCCGAGGGACAGCTGGCGCTGCTCCCGACCCGTGAGCGGATGGCCGCCCAGGCCGATCTCGCCAAGCTCAGGGCCAACCTGGGCGGGGTCAAGAACATGCAGCGCGTCCCCGACGCGATGTTCGTGATCGACCTCAAGACCGAGGAGATCGCCGTCAAAGAGGCCCGCCGCCTGCGGATCCCGATCATCGGCCTGGTGGACACCAACTGCGACCCCGACGGGATCGACTTCGTCGTCCCCGGCAACGACGACGCGATCCGCTCCTGCGCGCTGATCACGCAGGCGATCGGCCAGGTCGTCTCCGAGGGCCACTCGATCTTCCGCGCCGAGGAGGAACGAGCCCGCAAGGAGGCCGAAGAAAAGGCCAAGGCCGAGGCCGAAGCGCGCGCCAAGCGCGAAGCTGAGGAGCAGGCCAAGCGGGAGGCCGAGGAGCAGGCCAGGAAGGAGGCCGAGGACAAAGCGGCCGCCGAACAGGCCGCCGCGGCGGCCGCAGCCGCGGCCCCTGCGGCCGAGTCCACGCCGGTGCCCGCAGCCCCGGCCGACCCCGCGACGCTCGAGCCCGGCCAGGAGTCGGTGACGCCGATGTCGGCGGGCCCCGATCGCAACGATCCCGCGGCGCCAAGCTCGGCGCCCGCGGAGACCGTCGCGGAAAGCGCGGCCGGGGACGGACCGGAGGCCGAGACGCCGCCCCCCGCGGCGCCTGAGCCGGCCCCGGCCGAGGCCGAGCCGCCCGCCGAGGCGGCCCCGGCCCAGACGGACGAGCCGCCTGCCACCGAGCCGGTGGCGGTGGCCGAGACCAGCGAGCAGTCGACCGTGGAGAGCAACTGATGAGCACAGCCGAGATCTCAGCCAAGGACGTGAAGGCCCTGCGCGAGCGCACGGGCGCCGGGATGATGGACTGCAAGAAGGCGCTGACCGAGACGGGCGGCGACATCGAGAAGGCGATCGAGGTTCTGCGGGTCAAGCAGGGCAAGAAAATCCAGGATCTCGGCGAGCGGGCGGCGACGGAGGGGACGATCCAGTCCTACGTCCACGCCGGCTCGAAGGTCGGCGTGCTGATCGAGGTCGACTGCAACACCGACTTCGTCGCCAAGAACGAGGACTTCGTCAGCTTCGCGCGCGAGATCGCGATGCAGATCGCCGCCTCGCCGACGGTCCGCTACGTGACCCGCGAGGACGTGCCCGAGGAGCAGCGGGCGGCCGAGGCGCGGATCTACGAGCAGGAGGCCGCCGACAAGCCGGAGAACGTGCGCGAGAAAATCGTCTCCGGCAAGCTCGACTCCTGGCTGCAGACGATCGTCCTGCTCGAGCAGGAGATGCACAACCCCAAGTTCGACGGCAAGACCGTGCAGCAGCTGCGCGACGAGCTGACGGCGACGACGGGCGAGAACGTCGTCATCCGTCGCTTCGTTCGCTTCGCAGTGGGTCAGTAGGGGTGGCGCGGGCAGCTGGGCGGCCCGGCCCCCGCCGCCGGGCGCGCCGCCCCACGGGCGGCGAGTAGGCTCCCGGGCGCGATGGCCCCCGCGTTCAAACGGATCCTGCTGAAGCTCTCGGGCGAGGCCCTGATGGGCGAGCTCGACTACGGCACCGACCCCGAGCGGGTGACCGCGGTGGCCCGCCAGGTGACGGCCGTCCGCGACCGCGGCGTCGAGGTCGCGATCGTCGTGGGGGCCGGCAACATCTACCGCGGCATGAAAGGCGCGGCGGCCGGGATGGACCGCGCGACGGCCGACTACATGGGGATGCTGGCGACCGTCCTGAACGCGCTGCCGCTGCAGGACGCGCTCGAGAAGATGGGGACCAACACCCGCGTGCAGTCGGCGCTCGGCATCTCCGAGGTCGCCGAGCCCTACATTCGCCGCCGGGCGATGCGCCACCTCGAGAAGGGCCGGGTCGTGGTCTTCGCGGCCGGCACCGGCAACCCGTTCTTCACGACCGACACCGCGGCGGCGCTGCGCGCCGCCGAGATCCACGCCGAGATCATCCTGATGGCCAAGAACGGGGTCGAGGGCGTCTACAGCGCCGACCCGGCGCTCGACCCGTCCGCGACCTTCATCCCCGAGATCACCCATATGGAGGCGATCGAGCGCCGGCTGCGGGTGATGGACTCGACGGCCCTCGCGCTTTGCATGGACAACGGGATGCCCCTGAACGTCTTCAACATGGAGGACGAGGACAACTTGACGCGGATAATCTCGGGCGTGCGTGTCGGCACGCTCGTCACGAGTACGGGAGGAGAGAGCGATGGCTGAGAACCTGATCGACGAACTGCTCGAGGACGCGAGGGAGCGGATGCACAAATCGGTCGAGACCGCCCAGCACGAGTTCTCGACCGTCCGCACCGGGCGGGCGAGCCCGGGGCTGCTCGACCGCGTGTCCGTCGACTACTACGGCGCGATGACCCCGTTGAACCAGCTCGCGACGATCTCCGCGCCCGAGCCCCGCCTGCTGACCGTGACGCCCTACGACAAGACCTCGATCAAGGCGATCGAGAAGGCGATCAACGAGTCCGATGTCGGCCTGACGCCATCGAACGACGGCAACGTCGTCCGGCTCGTCGTCCCCGAGCTGACCGAAGAGCGCCGCAAGGACCTCGTCAAGATCGTCCGCAACCTCGCCGAGGAGGGCCGGATCGCGATCCGCAACGTCCGCCGCGACACGATGCAGCATCTGCGCGAGCTGAAGAACGAGGGCGAAGCGTCCTCCGACGACGAGCATCGCGCCGAGGTCGAGCTGCAGAAGCTCACCGACGGGCGGGTGAGCGACCTGGACGGGGTGCTCAAGGCCAAGGAAGAGGAGATCCTCGCGGTCTGATGGAGCTCGCCGGGCAACGGGCCTCGGCGGCCGCTGCGCAAGCGAGCGCGGCGCTGGACGGCGGTCCCCAGGGCGGCCGGACGGCCCGCTACGTCGCGATCATCACCGACGGCAACGGTCGCTGGGCGAAGGCCCGGGGGGTACCCGTGAACGAGGGTCACGACGCGGGTGCGGACACCGTCAAGGCGCGCCTGCGCGACGCGGCGGAGCTCGGCATCGAGGAGCTCACCGTCTACTCCTTCTCGACCGAGAACTGGGCCCGCCCCGCCGCGGAGGTCGACGGGCTGATGGCTATGTTCTCCCACCGGATCGCCGGTGAGAGCCCGGAGCTCCACCGCGAAGGGGTGCGGATGCGCTTCATCGGCCGGCGC
>Ga0182012_10002617_pt1 | contig 19418 bp, 18 predicted proteins | sample 612S2SmetaG_FD_120486 | JGI IMG/M metagenome (GOLD analysis project Ga0182012, IMG submission 120486) | Permafrost microbial communities from Stordalen Mire, Sweden - 612S2S metaG | ecosystem: Environmental > Terrestrial > Soil > Wetlands > Permafrost | place: Sweden: Stordalen | collected...
GAAGTTGATTTCGATCGAGTCCTTCGCGGAAGGAGTGGGAACGGTTCCCGAAAATCCGCCAGCCTTGCCACCGCCCGCGTACGCCGTGCCGGCAATCCATCCATCGTGCAGCGCCTTGCGCCAGCCGGTTTCAAAGTCGCCCTTAATTGTGGACTTCCAGGTCTCGCGAACCGCCTCATGCGGGCCCACATCTGGGTTGCTCAACAATGTCTGGAACACATCGTGCGCCGACCTGCCGCCATAGAGGGGCTCGATCATCGGCTGCACAATCGAGACCGTACCGTCGTAGGCCCGCGCATCCGACCACATCTCGAGAAAGTGCGCCGCCGGAATGTGCCAGTGCGCGATCTGCCCCGTTTCGTCCAGATTCGCGCTCAGTTGCGCAACCGTCTTGACATTGTCGAAAGCGGCGACAAAACCCAGATCAGCAGGCGCGTTGTAGATGGGGTTGCCGTTCAAAATCACCAGCCAATCCACGTTGCCCGCGTTCATGTCGGCAACCAGCGCCTTCATGTCGGCAATCTGGTCGGAGGGGATCGGGTTCACCGGATCGGCGCTTACGGCGACGGTCTTGCCCACATTGCCCAGCGCGCTGTTGATGGCCAGCGCAAGAGCCGCAACCGAGCTGTCTTGATAGAGCCCAGGCAGCACCGCGCTCTTGCCGGCGTTGGCCTTCAGATCCTTTGCCAGTGCGGTCAAAAACTTCTGCTGCTCGTCGGTCCACACATATGCAGGGGCGCTCACGCCGGAGGCTCCAACCGCACTTGCCAAAGCGGCCGCAAAGGCCGGAATCTCGCCCGCCCGCAATGCCAGCCGGTGCTCGGCCTTCATGCCCGTGGTGGTCGTCGAGCTCTCGACTGCATAAAGGCGGTTCATGCCGTTCTCGGGTGCCTTGCGCCGGTCGGAGTAGTCGCGGACTAATTTATGAAACCCCGGATAGGAAGCGCCCGACAGAAAATCCGCATCCAGCGAGACGATGACTTCGGCCGTGCTCAGGTCATACTGAACATTCGTCGTTCCGGTCAAAAATGTTCCCGCCAGCGCGGGATCATATTGGACCAGCGTGGCCTTGGGGTAGGCGGTGTGCAGTTCTTTCCACTGCCGCGCAAGCGTGGGCGAGGTAATGGTCGGGGTGAGGAAGTAGATGCCGCTTCCATCCTTGCTGGCGATGGCCTGCAGCCGCAGCGCCTCGGCAAACTCTCCCCAACTGCGATTCTCGCCGCGATAAGTCACCTTCTGCGCACGGTCGGGATCGTAGAGGTCGAGCAGCGCGCCCTGCGTGAAAACATCGGACGATCCGCGATTGTAGCTGTGCTCCGGGTTCCCATCGAGCTTGATGGGGCGGAACTCGTCGCTCTTGACCAATAGCGGTACCGCGCCGGTCGAGAACGGGTGCGCCGTGGCAAAGTACATCGGCTTGCCCAGAATCAAATCTTCCGGGGCCTTGACATAGGGATAAATGGGCTCGAGCGGCTGCTTGGTACAACCGGCCAACCCGGCCAGCGCCATCGAAGCGGACATGACTTTCAAGAAGCCGCGCCGCGAGACCGGATCGACCCACTCCTGCGCCGCACCGGGAAACTCCTTCTCGACCGCCGCCTGAAACTCGTCCGTGTTGGCCAGCTCGTCGATCGAGCGCCAGAACTTTTTGCCCTTCGCGGGCTTCAACTGCTCACGAACCTGGTCCAGCGTCATCGGCGTCATGCTTTCGTTCCTGTTCATCTCGCTGCTCATCGGTGGCATACCTCGCAGCTGGCCAGATCCTTCGGGGTGCGAATCTTGTAGTGGTCAACAAGAAAGTGGCCCATATCCATCTGGCTGGTAAATTTCACATAATTCGGAGCCATCGGCATGGCCGCGCCGGCCACGTCTCCCGCGAGACCAGTAGTCTTCGCCATCGGCAATTGCAGCGAGGCAACCTCACCGGCAGCGCCGCTCGGGTCCTTGGTCGTGCAACTCACGCTCTGCGCCGTCGGGATTCCAGATTTATCGTCAGCCGCCGCGCACCACACCGGCTTGTCTTCGCTCGGTGCCTTCCAGGCCATGTTGTAAATCTCGCTCGTCGGCCGCAGGTTCTTGGCCGGGTTACGGTGGCAGTCCAGGCACCACTCCATCTGCAATGTGTTCTGCGCATACATCAGCGGCATTTGGTCCACGCGGCCGTGGCAGCTCTCGCAGCCAACGCCTTTGTTCACGTGAATCTCGTGGCTGAAGTAGACAAAGTCCGGCAGGTCGTGAACCTTGTTCCACGTAATCGACTTGCCCGTCGCCCAGCTTTGGCGAACCGGATCGAGCAGCGCCGCGTTGGTCCAGATCTCGGCGTGGCAGTTCATGCAGGTTCTTGTCGGGGGAATGCCGGCGTAGCTGGACTTCTCCACCGTAACGTGGCAGTACTGACACTGAAGGCCCAGCCCCTGCACGTGATGCTTGTGGCTGAACGGCACCGGCTGATCCGGCCTGACGCCCTGCCCCGTCACCCATGGCGAGCGCTGCAACTGGTCCAGCGTCACTCCCAGAGCGATTACGATCAACCCCGTCAACACCAGGCTCGCGCGAGCCAGCGCATTGGAGCTGCGGTCAAAGATTTGCGGCATGAGTGATTCCCTGCTGGATTTTCGTGTCGAGAGGTGAACGCGATGACTGCGGTCACACAGGTTATGTACAAAAATCGCTTCTGGACAAACGACTGCCGAGACGCGGAGAAGTCTGAAACTTCAATATAACCAGCCAAGTCTCTGAGGCGCAAGAGAATCGAACACAAATATGCAAAAAAGTCAGTGCAAAATGGAACACAGGTTTCCCTGCGCGCAAATCGGGTGTGACAGAAATACATTTTTGGGAATAGTAACACTAGCCCTCGGGAATTACGCGCCAAGGGATACCTTACCAACGCCAAATTACCACATCGAATCCTGCGAATTCCATATGCAATTCGCAATGCGGGAAATTGAGAGCTGCTTTTTCTTTTCGCTCTTAGCTCTTAGCCCTCTGCCTCATGTAGTTGAGACCTGCCAATCCGGTTGCGACGCCCAGCAGCAAAGTTAACATTCTCAAATTCACCTTGCGCGGGATGCCGGCAGTCTCAACGATGCGCGGCAAGTTGCCTGCCAAGTCTCCATGGGTGCGGCTCTTCCGGCCTGTCGACTCGTCCGGGCCTTCTTTAGCCGCATCGACTTGTACGAGTGCGGAATGTGTGTGCGGGAAGACTTCGTCGGCAATCGGCGCCGGATCGTTGAGAACAACACCCCCGATCAGGCCTCCGATTTCGACAAAGCCGTTCTCCGTAGCCCGAGGCCAGCCCACAATCACCAGAAAAACATCCAGCACAAACAGGGCGATGGCAAGATCGTTGAGCAGCGGGGCCTGGGGCAGATTCGGCCAGTACTGGTTGGCCGCCCAGAACAGAAAGGCGATTGCCAGAGCGAGGGCCTTGACCACTTCCCGCCACGGAGGACGGCGCGCCGCGAGGTATACCAGATAAGCCACCGCAATCATGGCCAGCGAAAACGCCGCGACATCATCGTGCGTCCGCGGGGGAAACATGGCAGGATTGCCATCCCAGGCCAGCAGAACGCCAACACTGGCAATGGTCACAACGGCAAGAAAAACTGAGAGAGCCCGAAAACTCCGGCCAAAGATTGAATCCATACTCCGATTCTCGCCTGCATTTCGAAAGGAATTCGTAAATGCGTTGCCGTCTCATCCCTCAATGCAAGGACAACTTGATCCCCGCTCCGGCTCCCCCGCGCCGGCTCCGTTGTACGCATGCATTAGAATTCGTATGAGCTTCACTTCAGCTTCAACCTGGGCACTCTCAGTCCAAAATCACCTTCTTCAGATGGGTGCTCATACACCATGAGCCACCTTCAATCTAGGAAGAGGTCTATAAAACGGATCGCAACTCTTAAAAGGGTAGGCCATGAAATACGCCGGACTGCTGGTGATGCCAGCCGGATTCTTTCTCTCGATCGCCGCACTCGTACTGTTCCCGGATCTCGGCCTGCGCGGAGTCTTCGTCTTCGCCGGCATCGTGGTCGAAGCCATGGGCCTCTACGTAGCCGTCCGCGGCCACATGCCTCGCGCCGGAGAAAGCAGACTATGATTGCGACTCCGACCATGGCCGTCCTGCTGATTCCAGGCAAACAGATTCCCGCCCCGGCGATCTCCATGTCCGAAACCGAGTTCGCCCTCTGCTTCGCCCTGCTGCTCATCGCGCCGCTCTCCGTCGCCGGCGTAGCGCTCATCAATACCGGCCTGGGCCGCTCCCGATCCGCCGCGCAGTCTTTGCTCGGCAATCTGGCCATTCTCGCCGTCGCGACCATCGTCTTTGCCATGCTCGGCGCAACCTTCACCGGCTCACCCACCGGTGCAGCACACATCTTCCACGCCGCAGGAAAGCCTTGGAACTGGCTCGGCCAAGGCCCCTGGACGCTCACGGGCTTCGGCTCTCTTTCTCCCCACTCCCAGCTTTCTCTGCTCTTTGAATTCCTGGCTCTCTCGATGGCCGCCATCATCCCCTGGGGCTCAGGCGCGGACCGCTTCCGCCTCACCGCCGGCTGCGCCACTGCAGCCGTTCTTGCCGCCATCCTCTTCCCGCTCACCGCCCACTGGATCTGGAACAACGGCTGGCTGGCTCAACTCGGCGAAAACTTCGGCATTCCTGTCGGCGATGTCGGCGGATTTGCTCCCACGGATGGGTTTCTAGACCCCGGCGGAGCGGCCGTTGCCCACCTGCTCGGCGGGTTCGTCGCTCTAGCCGTCATCTGGATCGCCGGACCGCGCCGCGGCAAGTTTCCCCGCGAAGGCCTTTCGACAGCCATGCCCGGCCACAACGCCGTCTACGTTCTCTTCGGATGCCTGCTGGCCACGGCTGGCTGGCTGGCCTGGAACGCAGCCGGCGCAATCCTCTGGCTCCGCGCTCCGTTATCGGCGCTGCCGCTTACCGTCATCAACACACTGCTCTCGGCTTCGGGCGCGATTGCCGCCACCTTCACCATCACGCGGATACGATTTGGCAAGCCCGACGCCAGCCTCTGCGCGAATGGATGGCTCGCCGGGCTCGTAGCATCATGCGCATCTGCCGCCGTCGTCGGCCCTCGCGCGGCTATCTTCATCGGCATCGTCGCCGGCATCCTCACGCCGTTGCTGGTTGAAGTGCTGGAGCTTGCCGTCTCCATCGACGACCCCTCCGGTGCAATCACCGTCCACGCCGCGTCAGGTCTATGGGGTTTGATCGCCGCCGGTATTTTTTCATCGCAACAAGGCCAGCTCCTCGCGCAGCTCGTCGGCGTGGCCGCGCTGCTGGGCGTGATGCTGCCCTTGACCTATTTGCTGCTGAAAATTCTCGATCGCTTCGTTCCCTTCCGCGTAGACCCGGACGGCGAACGCATGGGCATGGACCTGCACGAGCTGGGCGGCGGAGCATACCCCGAGTTCGTCATCCACCGCGACGAGTCGTACAGATAGATTTCGCGGTAAGATCAATGCACAGGGATTGCCAAGAGGGTGCGCGTCATGCAATTCGCTCTTGCTGAGAACCACGAAGAGATCAAGCAGCTTTGCCGGAAGTTTCACGTCCGGCGGCTGGAGCTCTTCGGTTCCGCGCTCGGCAGCAATTTCAACCCCGTCGCAAGCGATTTCGATTTTCTGGTCGAGTTCGAACCGCTCACTCCGGAAGCCTATTCAGCCGCATTCTTCGGCTTAAAGGATGCTTTGGGATCCATCACCGGACGGTCCGTTGATTTAGTAGTGCCTTCCGCCATTCGCAACCCCTACTTCCGGCAGAGCGTCGGACAAAAGAAGGCTCTCTTGTATGCGGCTTGAGTCCTATAGATAAAAAACAATGAAAAACCTTGTGCAAGGTATTTTTCTCCTATCGTTCATCGGTTTTGCGATTCAGCCTGCGTGGTCGGCTTCACCTTGTGGCAAAGTGGATCGCAGTCTGACGGACAGCAGCAAGGCAGCCTTGGCTCCTGTGATCGCGAGGCAAATCCATTCTCAAAGGGTCGATGTACTGCAGGCATTTCGATTGGAGAGTTGGACCATCATTTATGTAGATTCGCACGATGCGGACGAATCATTCCTTTTTTATTCTCACGACCCACTTCATAACCGTTACATAACCAGATGGAGTGGTGCAGCTGCATTCAATGAGGAACAGAGCATCAGGACTTGGACAATTAAGAATGCTCCAGGTATCCCTCCGAACTTAGCGAGTTGTTTTGCTTGGCACGTAACGAATGATCGAGATCGGTAATCACTCAAGTTAGCGACCGCATCGTTTTGGTGTGATCCAACCGAAACCGCCAGCCCAGAGCAAGAAAAAACAGGCAGGACTCTTGGCATCCCTCCTGTGCCAAGATCGTCTTGTGCGACGAATCAAGCCTCCGGTTCGAACGACGAAAATCGAGGAACACCGTCTCAAAGGCAAGCGCAAGGGCGCGGTTCTTAAAGAGCAATTCCGGTTCGAGGACGGTCGGGTGCTTGGCTATGACAACGGCCACGACTATCACCACCGTCATTTCATGGGAACGGTCGAACCGATAGCGTTCACAACCTACGCAGATTTAGCCGATAAGTTCATTGCAGAAGTGCACGAACTCTGGAGAATCGAAGATGAAGAAGAATAAAGTGACCATCGCCTCAGGCAAAGTCGACGGCTTCTTCGCCCGCGTCAGAAGTCATGCAGCCTCTCTTGACCGCGGCCAGAGTCTTCCCGCCGAAATCACCATCACCTTCGAAGATCCGCTCGAAATGCTGAATGTGCTCACTTCCCAGCGCGTCCGGCTCCTGCGCAAGGCCAAATCCGGTGCGCAGCCCATCTCCGACTTCACCCACGGGCTCAAGCGCGATGTGCGCGCCGTAAGCCGCGATGTGGTCCGACTGGAGAAGGCGGGCCTCTTGCGCACCAGCTATCGCATCAATCCCGGCCACGGCAAATGCAAGATCGTCGAGCCGGTCGCGCGAGAGTACAACCTGACCGCCAGCCTTTAGAGATAGCGCCGGCAACCCCGAGTTCGCAACGATGCTGTGCGCCGGTATATGTCGATACTCCCTACGGCTTTGACTCCTTCACTGCCTTCGTCGCGCCCTGCTTGTCGCGAATTTTAATGTCGATGCTCACCAGCGGATCAAACACCACACCGCAGGTCGTACTGGCCCAATACCGATAATTCTTATACTTCGATCCTCTCCAGCTCCCCATCTTGCACACCGGAGAATTCGTGCCCAATCGCACCTTGTCCACCCATGTCGCCCCGTACCAGTCTCCGCGCTGCTGCTGGCTCGTCCACAGCAGCTTGTTATCGGCAACGGTATAAACACTGGCGTCCGCATCCATCCAGTTCGTGCTCATCATGGCATCGAACCCGCTTGTCATCGTGCCAAAAGGGTTCGGCCCATAACTGCCCACGCATCCCCCCCGGCTGCAATCCACGTTGAGCTGATTGCCCGATGAGTCGACGCAGGTCGTTATTCCGTTTGAAGTGGTGCAGTTCACATTCGCCGCAGTGTCATAGGCGGGTGAGCCAGGCGTCTCCGAGTAAGGCTCAATGTCCAGCACTGCATCCGCCTTGCTCACATCCGTGGTTGGCGTCAAGCATGTCTCTTGAGAAATGTGCTTATATGCCCAGGCGACTCCTTCGTACTGGTTGCCCACAATGAAAATGTTATGGATCCTAAGCCCGTTGATGCTCGCCTCGCACTTGGGGTTCGACGCCCCTTGCCCAGCCGCAGCAATGGAAAACGCAAGCATCAGAATTGTTATTGTGAACTTGGCCACTGGTCACCTCCGTTAGACGGAAGTATAGACCTGTTGAGCACCGGGCGGCTTGGGGCTCGAATCCATTCGGTAAATTACTTGCGAAACCCTATCGCCTGGCCAGCAGCAGCATCAGCCCGAAGAGCAGTACCGGCACCAGCGCCAGCGCGGCATAAATGAGCATCTTGCGTCCGCCCGCCATGCGACCGCGTACAGACAGCCGACGCCCGCCCTCCTCCACGCCCATCTGCTCCGGATGCTCCAGATCCCACGCCATCTCGCTTGCCGTCGCATAGCGATGCCGCGGGTCGCGCTCCAGAGCCTGGTTCAGTACCTCCTGCAACTGCGGCGTAACCTGCGGATTGAGTTTGCGCGCCGGCTCCGGATCGTGCAGCAGCCGTTCATTCATCACCGCCAGTGGATTGGCCCCCGTAAACGGCGGTTGCCCGGCCAGCATCTCGTAGAGGATCACGCCCAAAGCATAAATATCGCTCCGCTGGTCGCCGCGCTGCCCCTTCACCTGCTCCGGAGAGATATAGTCCGGCGTGCCCAAAGCTGGACTGAGCCCGGCATGCGTAATGCGCCGCGCGTCCTCTTTCATGGCGATGCCGAAGTCGATAATTTTGATTCGGTCGTCAGGCAGCACCATGATGTTTTCGGGCTTCAGGTCCCTGTGCACCACGCCGTGTTTGTGCATCGCATCCAGCGCGTCGCAGATCTCGAGCACAAACTTCACCGCCCGCTCGATCGGCAGCTTGCGCTCCTGGTTCATGATCGCCCGCAGCAAGCGCCCATCGACCCATTCCGTAACCATGTACAGACGGCTGCGGTGCCCGTCGCTACGCGTCTTCAACACCCCCGGATGGTCCAGCTCTTGCCCAATGGCCTGCTCGCGCTCGAATCGCTCTACAAGAATCGGATCGGAAACCATCTCCTCATGCGGAACCTTGATCGCCACCTGCTCGCCCGTCAAATCATCCGTCGCCCGATAGAGCGTGGACATGCCGCTGCGCGCAACCACCGCGTCCAGCACATAGTGATCCAGCATCTTTCCAACTTGCAATGGGCTCATAAGGACGAAAAAAAGTAACTGTTCTAATTCTTTCACGGAGCGCATAAGAAAAGCGCAAAGGAAATGGAAAAGGGAATAGGGAATAGGGAATAGAAAGCATTCTTCAGTGAAGTTGCAAGAACCTGTTTGAAATACTGCTTTCTGCTGCTCGCCGGCTTACTTGTTCCCTGTTCCGTATTCCGCATTCCCTCGTCCCTTCGCCCCTGCCTTTACAATCGTCCCATGACCTTTCCAGTCAACCGTATGCGCCGTATGCGCCGTACTGACCCACTGCGCGCCCTGGTTCGCGAAACCACAGTCGAGCCCGGCGACCTGATTTTTCCTCTTTTCGTCTGCGCCGGAGAGGGCGTCCGCAAAGAGGTCAGTTCCATGCCCGGCATCTTCAACATCTCCGTCGACGAAGCCGTCCGCGAGGCGGAAGAAGCTGCCTCGCTTGGCCTCGGCGGCCTGATCCTGTTCGGCGTTACCGCGTCCAAGGACGAGCGCGGAACCGGCGCGTGGGACGAGTACGGCATCGTGCAGAGGGCGCTGCGCGCCATCAAGCAATCGCCGGCTTCGAAACATCTTGTCCTTATCGCCGACGTCTGCCTGTGCGAGTACACCAGCCACGGTCACTGCGGCATCGTCACCGAGTCCAAGGGCGTATTCGAAATCGAGAACGACTCGACCCTCAAGCTGCTGGCCCGCACCGCCGTCAGCTACGCCAAGGCCGGCGCGGACATCGTTGCCCCATCCGACATGATGGACGGCCGCGTCGCCGCCATCCGCGCGGCCTTGGACGCGGAAGGCCACAGCAACACGCCCATCCTCAGCTACGCCTCAAAATTCTTCTCCGCTTTTTATGGCCCATTCCGCGAAGCCGCCGGCTCCGCGCCCCAGTTTGGCGACAGGCGCAGCTACCAAATGGACGGGGCGAACCTCAGAGAGGCGATGCGCGAGATCGATCTCGACATCGAAGAAGGCGCGGACATGATCCTCATGAAGCCCGCCATGCCCTACCTGGACGTCATCCGCGCCGCAAGAGAGCGTATCGGCGTCCCCATCGGCGCATATCAGGTGTCAGGCGAGTATTCCATGCTGACCGCGGCCATCCAGAACGGCTGGCTGGAGCAGGACCGAGCCATCCTGGAGTCGCTCACAAGCATCCGCCGCGCCGGCGCGGACTTCATCATCAGCTACTTCGCCAGAGTCGCCGCGAAGCTGCTGGGGTGAGAATCTAGGACAGTACGATAAAGAGTGGCAGAGATATCGGAGGCTGAGACTGATTTCTCTCCTCGGCTTTGTCGGCATCTGTCTCATAATCCGCTTTCAGAAGCTCATCGCCGCCTGGAGCGCGTCATTCCACTTTCTGATTTTGGCGCTCTCAGTTCCTATCGTTTTTGCCTGTTGGTTTCGACTGAATTGGTTTCGCTGCCCGCGCTGCCACAAGCTCTTCGCGATGCTCTGGTGAACCAACCTGAGCGCCTTAAGTATCTTCCGTGTCAGATGCCGTCACTGCGGCCTGAGAAAATTCAGCGACGGGGATTAGCCCACATCAGCCAACGCCGACTTCGATTTGCGAATAAGCAAATTCCATGGTATATTGCTGACATATACAGAGGCCGTCCATGCCCTACACCGGCTTTGACTGGGACGAAGGGAACGCCCGCAAGAACGAGAAGCACGGCGTAACCAAGGCAGAAGCAGAGCAGGTCTTTCTCAATCAGCCGCTGCTACTGGCGGATGATGGAAAGCACAGCCACCGTGAGTCGAGATTTCAAGCGCTGGGCAGGACGGACCAGGACCGCCGCTTGCACGTCACATTCACCGAGCGCGAAAGTGGATCGCTCATTCGCCCCATCTCGGCACGCGACATGAGCAGGAAGGAGAGAGCCGTCTATGACCAAGCCATACAAGCCCATCCCTAAGTTTTCGAGTGAAGCCGCGGAGCGCGCCTTTTGGGAGTCGCCAAAAAACGAAAGCACGGAGTACGTCGACTGGACGAAAGCAAAGCTGGCGGCCTTTCCCAAGCTGCGCCCGTCCACTGAGACGATATCGCTGCGCATGCCGGAAGACATTCTCAACACCATCCGCAATCACGCCCGCAAGCTGGATGTGCCCTACCAGTCATTGATCAAACTCTGGTGTGCTGAGAAAGTCGCCACGCTGTCTCGACCGGCGACTGTGACGCCCCGTGGAGACAAAGACTAGCTTCCGGCTGACAGACATCGCGATCTTGCCCAGCAACGGTTTGCAGATTGATTTCTTCTCGGTCAGTTGCGCGATGGAAACAATCCCAATCTAATCTCCTCAACAACAACCAGACCTTTTTTTGACCCGCCCAAAACTTGTATCGATCCGTGATACCGCCCAATCGAACCAGCCGGAATCTTCAACCCCAGGCCGCTAGTCTGAATAGAGACATGAATTTTTGCCGAAACGGAACAGTTCCATGAGCCGCCCGGAACGGAACCTCAACGCGCGATGAACATTTTCATTCTTTCAGGCTGCTTTCCACGATCTAGTGCGTTTGCGAGCCGGATATTGAATCCATTCAGAGACTTGGCCTGCTCACCTGCGAGTTCAAGGGGCTAATCAGTTAAGCAATAATAGAGATAACAATGGAAAAGCCAACAGGCAGTGGGAACAAGAAGATCGCCATCATCGGCGCAGGCCCTGGCGGACTCACTGCGGCCATGATCCTGGCGCGCCGCGGCTTCGATGTTGAGGTGTTTGAAAAGGCTCCGGTCGTCGGCGGACGCAACGCGGAACTCGTCCTCGGCGACTTCCGCTTCGATGTCGGGCCCACGTTCCTGATGATGAAATTCGTCCTCGATAAAGCCTTCGAGGAAGCCGGCGCAAAAAGCGAGGATTACCTCGACTTCCGCCGTCTGGAGCCCATGTACCGGCTTCTGTTTCACGACTTCTCCATGGACGTGACCGGTGACCGCGAGCAGATGAGGGCTCAGATCGCGCGCTGCTTCCCCGGCGAAGAGGCCGGCCTGGAAAAATTCTTCGACCGCGAGAGCGAACGCTTCCGCCACATCTACTCTTGCCTGGAGAGGGAATGTTCCTCGTTGACCGCTTTCCTCAGGCCCAACTTTCTGCGCGCCCTGCCCTACATTCCCTTCACCAGTTCCATCTATCAGTACCTGGGCAACTACTTCCGCACCGAGCGGCTGCGGCTTTCCTTCACCTTCCAATCGAAGTACCTCGGCATGTCGCCCTGGGAGTGTCCGGGACTGTTCGTCATCCTGCCCTACGTCGAGCACGCTTTCGGAATCTTTCATGTGCAGGGCGGGCTTTCGGAGATTTCCAAGGCCATGGCCAAAGTCGCCGAAGAAAACGGAGCGCGCATTCATCTCAACGCGCCGGTGAAGCAACTGCTCATTGAAAATCGCTCCGTCAAAGGCGTGCTGCTTGAGGACGGCAGCAAAGTCCTCGCCGATGAGACCATCCTTAATGCAGACTTTGCCCACGCCATGAAGTCGCTCGTCCCGCCGGGAAACCTGAAAAAGTACTCGCCCGAAAAACTCAAGCAGAAAAAATTCTCCTGTTCCACGTTCATGATGTACCTGGGCCTCGACACGATCTTCCCCGACCTGCCCCATCACACCATCCTCTTCGCCAAGGACTATCACAAGAACACGGAAGACATCTTCCGCAATCTCAAGCTGTCGGACGACATCTCGTTTTACATCCGCAACTCCAGCGTGACCGACCCCACGGTTGCTCCCGCGGGCAAGTCCGCAATCTATATTCTTGTCCCAGTGCCCAACAACATGAGCGGCATCGACTGGGCCACTGAAAAGCAACGCTTCCGCGACATGGTGCTCGACGCCATCATCGCCCGCACCGACCTCGGCGACCTGCGCCCGCACATCGAGGTCGAATGCATCATCACCCCGGCAGACTGGGACGGTGGAGGCATTCATCTGGGCGCAACCTTCAACATGGCGCACAGCATGACACAGATGCTCTACTTTCGCCCGCATAATAAATTTGAAGAGCTCGACCACTGCTATCTGGTCGGCGGGGGCACCCACCCCGGCAGTGGCCTGCCAACCATCTATCAATCCGGCATGATCGCCGCGCATCTCCTCGAGAAAAAATACAACCGATAGAAATTCGACGACGCGCCGAGTGCTATCGTGGCGCATTGTATCCATCCGTAGCCGTTTGTGTGATAATTTGCTGGATTCTGCGCCGGGGCAAAGATGGACATGGCGGAATCTCCGTTAGATCAGATACCCAGAACGAACGTGCCTTTTTTATGAACGAAGAGATGCAGAAGACGGAGCAAGGCGCCAAAAAAGCATGGCCGGTCATCATGGGCTGGGTGGGCGGCATCACAGCGATCATCGGCTTGTTCGCCAGTCTTGGCGGAGGAGCGGCGTGGCTCATCAACCACCACAAGCAGAAGGCTGAGCTGCAGGCGAACATGGCTCTGGCTCAGACGCAGGCTTCGCAGGGGGAATATGAAGCCGCCGTCCAAAGCTACGCGGACATTCTGAAAGCGAATCCCTTGTATCAGCCCGCACTGGACCAGCAACTGAATACGGCGATGCTTTGGGCTGAGAATTTTCATGTTCTCGTACCAGAAGGCCAGGATGCAACCAGTGTGGCCGCGCCCGCGCTGGATCGCATCCTGTCCATCCTCGACTCCGCGATGACCCGAGCCAAAGGGTCGCAGGCCGCGGACGTGCGGGCTCATATTGGCTGGGCTCATTGGCTCAATCAACACATCGCACAAAGGGAGTTCGGCCCGGCGGCCGAGCAGAACTTTCGTGCTGCGCTGGCCTTGGACCCCTCCAACGTCTACGCCAATGCCATGCTGGGCAACTGGATGCTCCAGAATGACGGCAATTTCGCGGAGGCAATTCAACATCTGATCATGGCTGTCTCCACCGGCAAGGCGCGGCCCTTTGTTCGATCGTTGCAACTCGGCGGCCTCATCGATTTGGACGAAAAAGGCGCGCGCGCCGAAACCGTCAAAGCCGCAAACGACGCGCGCAAGTCCGGTGAATCGCTCGAAGAACGCTACCAGGCCGACATTCTGTCTTTCTGCTTCGATCCCGCGCGTACAAGTCATGAACAGTACGCTGAATATATCTCCGCTGTCCCGCCGGATGAAGTCTGGAAGACTTATCTTTGGCTTGACGACAAGCCGGGAAATGCTCAATCGCAGGCCGCGAATCACGACTTCGTCGAGGCGAATCTGCTCGAACTCTCCGGCAAACAACAAGACGCGCTCGAAAAGTATCGCCAGTTGCAAACCGAACTGAAGAATAGCCCGGGCGCCATGAAGGGTGCTGTCGATGCTGCGGTAGCGAGATTAACCCGCCGCTAGAGCCAGCTAACCCTACCATGGCAGAGATCTTTGCCATGCAGCGTATAAATCCCCTTTTACTTTTAGCTCCCCTGTGCTTTCCTAAGAGCACCCATGCTCAAACGTCTGGAATCCTACTTCGAGTTCACCCGCCTGGGAACCAACTGGCGCACGGAGATCCTGGCCGGCGTCACCACATTCCTCACCATGGCCTATATTGTGCTGGTGAACCCGGCCATACTGGCCGATGCCGGTGTGCCGTTGCCCGCGGCCACAGCCGCCACCTGCATCTCGGCGGCCTTTGGCTCTATATTGATGGGCATCGTCGCCCGCTATCCCATTGCGCTGGCGCCCGGCATGGGCCTCAACGCCTACTTTACCTACACCGTTTGCATCAAGATGCACATCCCCTGGCAGACGGCTCTCGGCGCGGTCTTCCTCTCTGGCTGCATCTTTCTCGCGCTCACCGCCTGCGGCATCCGGCAGATGATTCTGCGCGCCATTCCCCATCAGCTTTACGCCGCCGTCGCCGGAGGCATCGGCCTCTTCATCGCCTTCATCGGCTTTCAGCGCTCCGGACTCGTGATTCGGGACGTGAATACTCTCGTCGGCCTGGGCAACATTCGCAACCCCACCGCATGGCTCACGCTCGTGGGCCTCATCCTGATGGTCGGGCTGGAAGTCAGAAAAATTCGCGGGGCGATTCTGATTGGTGTGCTCAGCATTACCGCCGTCGCATGGGCTCTGGGCCTCGCTCACTGGACACCAGCAAGCGGCGGCTTCGGCGCCCTCGCCGGCACGGCGCTTAAGCTCAACATCATGGGAGCGGTCAACAAAGGCCTGCTCGAAATCATCTTCGTCTTCTTCTTCGTCGATCTGTTTGACAACCTCGGCACCCTCGTCGCCGTCACCAAGCGCGCCGGACTCATCTCCGCCGATCACACGATTCCCCGCCTCAATCTGATCCTTTTTACCGATGCCACGGCCACCGTCTTCGGTTCGTTGACCGGAACATCAACGGTAACGAGCTATGTCGAGTCCACGGCCGGCGTTGCCGCAGGCGGACGCTCCGGCGTCACCGCCATCGTCACCGGGCTGCTCTTTTTCTGCGCCATCGGCGCAGCGCCCTTCATCGGCATCGTTCCCGCCGCGGCCACTGCGCCCGCTCTCATTCTGGTCGGATCGCTCATGCTTGCCGCCATTACGGAGATTCACTGGCACGATCCGCTCGTAGCCGTCCCCGCCTTTCTCACCCTCGTCCTCATCCCATTCACATATTCCATCGCCAACGGTCTCGGCTTCGGCATCATCGCCTGGGCCGTGCTTCACCTCGCCGCCGGGAAATTTCGCCGTCAAGACTGGCTGCTTTACGTGCTTGCCCTCCTGTTTCTAACCCGCTTCATCTACCTCGGCACAAGTTAGCGGCGCTGGCCAGTTCGACAAACCACGAACAGTAAAAAACTTTTCGCCCGCTTTGCGCGTCTCTCAAACAGCACAGTACAATGGTGCAAACAGTTGAGAGCGGGCATGGAACGCAATAATTGATATTTATGTCGAATCCGCTCCGCGCTCTAAGTTCCGTTCTCCTGAAAAATAAACGAGGCATATCGATGAGAAAGAGTCCCGCGTTCGTGTTCCCGTTACTGGTTGCCACACTTCTTTTCACCGCTTCCCTTCCAGCCCAAGGCCCCGGAGGATTCGGTGGGCAAATGGGCCCCGGCGGACCGGAAGGCCAGCGCGGCCCAGGCGGTCCCGGCGGTAAAGGCGGAATGCAAAGTCCGCTGCTCAAATATCTAGACACCAACAGCGACGGCAAGCTCTCCGTAGATGAAATCGCAGCTGCGCCAAAAAATCTTCTCAAAGCCGACATCAACGGCGACGGCGTCATCACTCTCGACGAGCTGCAGCCCCCGCCCGAGGCCGCCATTGCCGGACCGGACGACCTCACCAAGCAGCTGATGTCGTTTGATAAAACCGGCAAGGGCTACCTGGTCCCAGGCGATCTGCCCGCGCGAATGCAGGCCATGTTTGCCCGCGGCGACACCAATCATGACGGCAAGCTGACGCCCGAAGAGATTCACGCTCTGGCCCTCAAGCAGACTCTGCCCACCGGTACGCAGAAGATGAACACCAACGACCCCATCTTCCTCGCCCTCGATCTCAATCACGACGGCAAGATCGACGCATCGGAGATTGCCGCCGCGGCCACCAGCCTTCTGGTCCTCGACAAAAACCACGACGGCGAAATCTCCGCCGCCGAGTTGCGCCCGCCGCAGCAGACGCCTGCCGATCAGGCCGCGCACATGCTGGGTGAAAACGACATCAATAAAGACGGCAAGATCTCCCGCGACGAAGCCCCTGACTTCCTCAAGGGCCAGTTCGATGCCATCGATACCAACCACGATGGCTTCCTTGACCTCTCTGAGCTGACTGCATTCTTTGCCAAGCAAGGACCCGGCAGAGGCGGACCTGGTGGCCCAGGCGGTCCCGACGGCCAGCGCCAGGGCCGTCCCGACGGCGACCGTTAATCTGCGAGTGAGCTGACTCGTCTAAAAACTCCGGGTGCCCCCGGTCTCGATTTTGAGACCGGGGAAACTCAAATCGTAACGTACGATATTCAATATCCAAAATTCTTCATCAACGCAAAACACCAGCCATCATCAAGGAGAATAGTTCCATGTGGAGAAAACTCGGAGCGGCCACCTGCGTGCCTCTCACCCTCGCGGCAGTGCAACAATCGGCAAACGCATCCGGCTGGACTCAGCCCGACGAGATGCAAGGCTCCGTCTTCAACTTCCACCACGAGAATGTTCTCGGCACCTCGCTTGAGCTGCGCATCCGCGCCCGCGACCTGGCCGCCGCGCAGCGTGCCGAGTCCGCAGCGCTCGCTGAACTCGACCGCCAGGACCGCATCCTGAGCTCATGGAAGCAGTCGAGCGAACTCTCCCGCTGGGAATCGACGCGCTTTACCGCCGTCCATGTCTCGCCCGATCTCTACCGCACTCTCGCCAGCTTTGATACCTGGCGCAAAAAGACCTCCGGCGCGCTTGATCCATCCGTGGAAGCAGCCGCCCGCCTCTGGCGCGCAGCCTCCGCCGAAGGCCGCACCCCAACCTCGGCCGAAATCGCCCAGACCGTCGAGGCAATGAATCAACCCCACTGGAGCCTCGACCCGGTTCACCACACCGCGACCCGCCTCACGGATGTGCCGCTGACATTTGCGACCTTTGTCAAAAGCGCCATCAGTTCTTCGGCAGCAGACGCAGCGCTCGCCACCGGCGCAACCGGCGTGATGATCAACGTCGGCGGCGACATCGTGACCCGCGGAGCGATATCGCAGATCGTTTCCATCACCGACCCGCGCGCCTCGGCTGAGAACGATGCAGCGCTCGAGCACATCGTTGTCCGCAACCGCGCCGTCGCCACCAGCGGCAACTATCGCCGGTCGATAGACATTGCTTCGCAACGTGCATCCAGCCGCGCCCCCAAGCTCTCGCATATTCTTGATCCGAGAACAGCCAAACCCACCGGCCACATTCTGTCGTCGACTGTAATCGCAGCGGACGCCGAGACTGCCGGCGCGCTGGCCACGGCATTCTCCGTTCTGCCTGCGGAGGAGAGCGCGCAAATCGCCGCCTCCACTCCCGGCGTCGACTACCTCATCGTCACCCGCGATGGCGAAACGCTGCGCAGCTCCGGCTTCGCAAACTACGCCATTCCCGGCCTGCACACAGCAGCCTACTCGCCCGCCCCTATCCCGCAAGCCCGTGCCGCGGCCGGCATGTGGAATGCAAATTTCGAGCTTGAAATCGGCCTGGAGATCGCCCGCATCGGCGATGCCCGCGCCAAGCGGCCCTACGTTGCAGTTTGGGTCGAGGACGCCGACCACTATCCCATTCGCACCCTCGCTCTGTGGACCGAAAAGGCTCGCTGGATTCCCGAGTTGAAACAGTGGTACAAAGACGAGCAGATTCGCAACCTCACCGAGGGCGGCGACCTCTCGCGCACTGTCGCTTCCGCCACCCGCCCCGCCGGCCAGTACTCGCTGAAGTGGGACGGCAAGGATAACGAAGGCAAAGTGGTGAAGGCCGGCACATACACCATCTGCGTGGAGGCCGCGCGCGAGCATGGCACCTACCAGGTGGAGCGCCACGAGATCAACTTCGGCGCGCAGCCCCAGCAATTCTCCTTCCCCGCCGGGGTCGAACTTGGAGCCGTCACGCTTGACTACCGCAAACGCTAAGCCAGTCAGTCACGTTCATCATCTTCGGGCACACGCGCGGCGCATCATCGCCGGGTGGTCGCGCCTGCTCCATCTCTACCTGAGCATGGTGAGCTTTGCCGTGGTGCTGTTTTTCTCCGTCACCGGCATCACGCTCAATCATCAGGACTGGTTTGCCGACCAGCAAAAGACCGCAGTCTTCCACGGTCAGGCCTCGGCCAAAATGCTCGGCGACCGCGCAAAATCCGGCGACGCCGCAGGCATCGACAAGCTCGGCCTCGTCGAGATGCTGCGCGCCCAGGGCATCCACGGCGCAGTCAGCGACCTGCGCATCGACGACTCGCAAATCGAAATTTCATTCAAAGCACCAGGCTACTCCGCCGATGCATTCATCGACCGCGACACAGGCAAGTACGACCTGACCGAAACCCGCAACGGCTTCGTCGCCATCCTCAACGACCTGCACAAGGGCCGCGACTCGGGCAAAGTATGGGCCGCCCTCATCGACATTTCAGCCGGCCTCTTAGTCCTCGTCTCCCTCACCGGCCTCATTCTCATCTGGTTCATGCACAAGCGCCGCACGGTTGGATTGCTGCTGGTCGCAGTTGGCACGGTGCTCTGCGTGTTGCTGTATCGATTTTTCGTGCCCTAGATTCCGGCACGCAATGCCTCTTGTTCCGCGTATACTTTCCAGCAAGACAAGCAATATCCCCTCTTGTCGGGTTTCTGGCAATGAAGATGAAAGAGCGGAATCATCTTCGAAACAGAGAGGTCGAGCCATGTGTTTCTCAGCCACGGCAAATTTTGTCGGTAGCGGTGTTCTTGGCACAGTCGGCGTCGTTACGTTGACCAAGGTCAAGCACAGGCGGGAACTGCTTTTCGCCTCGTTGCCGACGCTCTTTGCCATCCACCAGTTCACCGAAGGGTTCGTCTGGCTGGGGTTGGACGGAATGCTCTCGCCCACCGTGACGCACAACATGGGAGCTGCATTCATGTTGTACGCGCAGGGGCTTCTGCCGATCCTGGCGCCGCTCAGCGTGATGCTCTTCGAACCTAC
>Ga0182012_10002619_pt1 | contig 19416 bp, 13 predicted proteins | sample 612S2SmetaG_FD_120486 | JGI IMG/M metagenome (GOLD analysis project Ga0182012, IMG submission 120486) | Permafrost microbial communities from Stordalen Mire, Sweden - 612S2S metaG | ecosystem: Environmental > Terrestrial > Soil > Wetlands > Permafrost | place: Sweden: Stordalen | collected...
CCGTATTGATCAGCGCCATCTCCTATGGGCTCTGGCCGTCGATGTTTGCGGCGTTTATCAGTGTTGTCATTTACGACTTCTTCTTCATCCCGCCGGTCTACTCACTGGCGATCCACTCGGCCGCAGATGCTGTCAATCTGGTGTTCTTCATTGTGACCGCGGTCGTAGTCAGTGGCCTCGCGGCGCGAGTCCGGCGTTACGCGGTGCTTGCCGACAAACGGGCATTGACCGCGGAAAAGCTCTCCGCGTTCACACGACGAATTGGCAGTGCTCTGACTCTCGACGAGATTCTCGTCCATTCGAGTGAAGGTATCGCCGCGGCGATGGGCCTGCCTGCCGTGGCCTTGCTGGCCGACGGTGACCGACTGCTTCTCGACTCCGTGCGATGCACCGGAACGAGCCTCAAAGCGGACCTGCTGGAACGCCTCCAGCAACGCTGGGCCAGCCGGATGAACCGTCTCGAGGCATTCGATCTGGAATCCTGGCACATCCTTGGCCTGCCGTGCGACGAAGACACCGCCTGCCTGATGGGGGTCCGTCTTGCCTGGAACGTCACGATCCTGCGACCTGAAGAGCAACATCTTTTGCAGGCATTTGCACACCAGACCATCTCGGCCGTCGAACAAACCCGGCTTCGCCAGCGACTGAACGATGCCCGCGTTCAGATCGAAGCCGAGGAGTTCGGCGCGGCCCTGCTCAATTCCCTATCACACGATCTGCGCGCGCCGCTCACGACAATCCTGGGCGCGACAAGCGCTCTTGACTTCCAATGGCCGTCCCTTCGCGACGAAGCAAAAATGGAGTTGATCAGGACCGCCCGTGAGGAAGCGGAACATCTGGATGCGTATATCGGCAACCTTCTGGACATAACGCGCCAGGAATTTGGCGCCATTGGTCCAAAGCTGGTGCCTGTCGAGTTGGCCGATGTGGTTGGTTCTGCCGCGTACAAGACCCGGACGACGCTATCCGCACATCGCCTTGCCATTGAGGTCTCGGAGGAACTACCGCTCGTCGCGGCAGATGTCACGTTGCTGCAACAAACGATTGTCAATCTGCTCGATAACGCCGCCAAATACTCACCGCGCGGATCACTGATCACGATTTCGGCCTGTCACACCGCGGATTCTGTCATGCTTCGGATCCTCGACGAAGGATCCGGACTCCCCAGCAACGAACTGACGCGCATCTTCGAAAAGTTTTTCCGCTCTCCAAGCACGAAAGGTCAACAGCCCGGTACAGGTCTGGGTCTGACAATCTGCCGAGGTCTGGTCGAGGCAATGCACGGAACCATCGAAGCGCAAAACCGACCAGAACGGCCCGGAATGTGCATAAAAATCACTCTGCCGGTAGCGCATGAGCATCAATTGTCGCAAAGTGAGTAACGAATGAGCGCTTCTCAAACCAAACCGCGAATTCTTGTGATCGATGACGACCCGACGATTCGGCGCATGCTCATGGTCGCACTCGAGCCCAGCGGCTGCATCATTTCGCAAACCGATAGCGGCACGATGACGCTCGATGCGGTACGTCGGAACGAAGCTGATATGCTGTTACTGGATCTGGGGCTTCCCGATTTGAACGGACTCGACGTCATCCGACGGGTTCGCATGGCGGGTTCGGCAATCCCGATCATTGTTTTGTCGAGCCGGGCGGATGAAGGCGGCAAGGTCGAGGCGTTCGACCTCGGGGCCGACGACTACCTTACCAAACCGTTCGGTATCGAGGAATTGATGGCACGCATCAGAGCGTTGCAGCGCTACCGTCTGCAACCGCAGGCTCAACCGACGGTGGTCGAGGCTGGCGAACTCCAGATCAACCTGAACCGCCGCAGCGTCACGGTCCGCGGAATCGAAGTGAAGCTTTCTCCGCGCGAATACGACCTGCTGCGCTTGCTGATTACACACGCTGGCAAGGTGCTGACGCACGGCTACATTCTTCGTAATGTCTGGGGCAGCGGCAGCGACATCCAGTATCTGAGGATCTATATCAGTTCGATCCGGCGCAAGATCGAGCTTGTTCCGGAACAACCCAGGATTTTGCTGACTGAACAGGGCGTTGGCTACCGACTTTGCCTGACTGATCAGGTGGCCGAAGCCTATCCGGCAGAGCCCCTTGATGGAGTAGGCGGAGTCCCCTCGGTGACCACCAGCCTGTAGCCGAGACCACGAACATTCAGCAATAACGCAGGCCGGTCGGGGTGGCCTTCGATCCGAGACCGCAGCGAACTGACCACACGCCGGAGATTTTGGCGCGCATTTGGATACCCTTTGCCCCATATGCGCTGCAATACCTCGTCGTGCGCCACTGGAGAACCACCGGCCGCGAGCAACACCAGCAGCAAATCAAACTCCCTACCGGTAAGCTCCAGCGGCTCACCGCCAAGGCGGACAGTGCGCGCGAGCGGATCGATTTCGATGACGCCGGCGGCCGTGGGGACGCTGTGCGGATGCAGCCAAACCCCGGCTCGCAACAACAAACGTCTGACACGCGCCGCCAGTTCCTGCACCAGGAATGGTTCCTCAACGCAGTCGTCAGCCCCGCTATCGAGAAGCTTGCGAGCGGACCACAGGCCGCTCTGATAGAATAATGCGATGATCGGGGCACTGCTCGCCCTGCGCGCCTGGCCGATCAGGTCCACCCCGCCGAGATCGGGGAACTCCGCCGATAAGATAACCAGGTCGGGTCCGCTGTGCTTGATCGCCGCAATGGTCGCAACCCCGGTGTTTGCCATTGTCACAGCATAGCCAGCCGCCTCGAACGTCCGACGCAACAGCCTCTGAATCCCGCGATCGGGACTGGCGACCAGGATAACGGGCCGAGCGGACACTGCTGGGAGAAGCCAATGCTACCGGCTCGCCACCCAGTTCTCGTCGTTGCGATGCCACCAGCCGCCCCCCAGCGCCTGGAACAGCGCTGCGGTGTCGGCAAGGCGATTGGCCTCGGCCTGCACCAAAGCCAGACGCGCCTGTTGATATGTGTTCTCGGCATTCAGAACGTTCAGGTAGGCAATCTGGCCAAGGTCGAGTTGCCTGTGCACGATATCCAAACTGCGTCTGGCGGCCGCCTCCGACGCGCTGGCAGCCTTGAGCCCAGCCGCGTCGGCCTGTAACGCACGCAACGCGTCCGCCACGTTCTGAAAGGCCGATATGACCGTCGCCTTATACTGCGCCGCGGCCTGATCAAACGCCGCCTGAGCCGCAAGCTGCTTATGCAGCAGGGTAAAGCCGTCAAAGATCGGACCCGTGATACCACCGGCAATCGTCCAGAAATTCGTGCCGGGGGTGAACAGACGATCGGCCGCGCTGGCGCTGTTGCCAATATCGGCTGTCAACGTGATCTGCGGAATTCGAGCGGCGACCGCTTGGCCTATCTGCGCACTGGCAGCATGCAGATTCGCCTCGGCCTGACGTATGTCCGGCCGTTGCTCGATCAGTTTCGACGGTATGCTGAGCGGCAACTCGACCGGCAGTATCAGCCCCTGAAGATTGAATGTTGCTTCAACCTCTTCGCTTGGATAGCGGCCGGCAAGGGCTGTGAGCGCATCGCGCTGCTGCGCCAACTGCTTCTGCAGTGGGGGAAGCATAATTTGCGCCTGCGCCAACGCCGCCTCCTGCGCAGCGACGTCCGCGCCAGCCGCCTGACCCAGGTTCAACTGCCGATTGAGGATGTCCAGCAGCGCAGTTTCAACCTTGATGGTCTCCTGCGTCGCGGCGATCTGGCCGCGCAGCGAGGCTTCCTGAACAGCACCGGCGACCACGTTCGAGGTCAATGTCAAATAGGTCGCCTCGAGCTGGAATCGTTGGCTTTCCTCCTGCGCGGCCAGTGATTCGACCGCCCGCCTGTTGGCGCCCCAGACATCCGGCACGAAGGATATGTTTAATTGAGGTGTGATCAGACTGTAGTAGGGATTGGAGGTCGGTCCCGCTGGGGAGACCGCTTCGATCGGGGTGAGGTTGCGGCTGGCATCCAGTCCCGCATTGATTGTGGGAAAGTAGAAACCCTTCTGTGCCAGTGTGTTCTCATGCGCCTGACGCAGGGCCGCCTGGGCTGCCATCAGGTTCGGGTTCGCTGTCAGCGAATCCTCGATCAGCTGTGTCAGCGCTTCCGAGTGAAAAATCTGCCACCATTCTCCGGGTATATCCATGCCCGGCTCGAATCGTTGAGCTGCGCCGAGTGCCCCCGGCGCGGACACCGTCTGGGGTGCGAGCGCTTCTGGTGTGTAACCGGATACCGTCGGCGCATCGGGTCTCTTGAAATCCGGACCTACAGCACATCCCACGACGCAGGATACCATCAGGATGGGAGCGGAGAGGGAAATTATCTTCATTATCATTCCGCCGGCCTGAGGCGCGGTTCTTCAACCTCATCGACCGCTCGACGTTTGGAGAACATGTCGATCAGCACCGGAAGGATGATGAGGATCAGGACCGGTGCCAAGGTCACTCCACCCACCACGACCAGTGCCAAAGGCTTTTGCACCTGGGACCCAATGCCGTTCGACAAGGCGGCAGGCAGCAACCCGACGCCCGCAACAACACAGGTCATCAGTACCGGCCGCATCTGGATCTGGCATGTGCGCAGAATGGCCGCGGATCGATCCATGCCGCTTTCCACGAACGAGTTATACGCGGTCAGAACGATGATACCATCCATCGCGGCAATCCCGAACAGGGCCACAAAGCCGATCGCCGCCGATACGCTGAAGGCTGTCCCGGTCGCCCACAGCGTAAAAATGCCCCCGATCAGAGCCATCGGGATCACGCTGGCGGCGAGCGCCATATCGACCAAGGAGCCAAAGTTCAGGAACAGCAAAAGGCAAATCAGCACGATGGCGAGTGGCACCACCACCTCTAGCCTGGCAATTGCCTCTTCGAGGTTGCCGAACTCGCCGACCCATTCCAAATGATATCCACCCGGCAGCGCCACTCCCTCATCGACCTTCCTCTGGGCTTCCAGCACGACTGTTCCAAGGTCACGCCCTCGCACGCTGAACTTGATCGGGATGTACCGTTCCTGTCCCTCACGGTAGATGAACGACGCACCGGAGGTCAATTCAACCTTGGCCACGTCGGTGAGCGGGATCTGGACGGTTCCACTGCCGTTCGGATTAGGCGCACCGATCATGATGTTACGGATCGCTGCCAGGCTTTGCCGATATTCAGGCGCAAGGCGAATAATGATCGGGAAATTGCGATCCGATCCGTCCTCATAGACGTTCCCGGCGGCCTGGCCACCAATGGCCGCAGCTACGGTCGTGTTGACATCGCCAGGAGCAAGGCCGTAACGCGCGGCGCGGGACCGATCGACATCGATCCGAACCGTCGGCTGCCCCAACTCAGCGAATACGCCAAGGTCGGTGACACCGGGCACCGATGACATCACGTCCTTGATCTTTGCCGCCGTCTTCTCCAGCAGTTCCAGATCACCGCCGAACAGCTTGACGGAGTTCTCACCCTTCACGCCGGATGCGGCCTCCTCGACGTTATCCTCGATGTATTGCGAGAAGTTGAAATCGACCCCAGGGAACTCCTCGTTCAGTTGTTTGGTCATTGCATCGACCAATTTCTCTTTGTCCATGCCCTGCGGCCATGTGTCGAACGGCTTCAAAGGAACGAAAAACTCGGCGTTGAAAAACCCGGTGGCATCGGTCCCGTCATCGGGTCGCCCGTGCTGAGAAATGACGGTCACAATCTCTGGATAACTTTTGATGATCCTGCGCATGCGGTTGACCGGGTCATCGCCAGCCTCGAGCGACAAAGACGTCGGCATCGTTGCCCGGATCCACAGGTTGCCTTCCTCTAACTTGGGCAAAAATTCCAGGCCGAGAGTACGAATCGCCAGGTAGGCAAACACCAGGAGAATCGCCAGCATTCCCATGGTGAAGATCCGATTGGCCAGGGCAAAGCGCACAGTCGGCTCATAAACCTTGTGTACCGACCGGACGAGCAAAGTGTCCTTCTCGCTTTCCTGGTCATTCAATAACAGACCTGATAGGGCCGGCGTAACCGTGAAAGTCGCAATCAGCCCGCCGGCGATTGCGTATGCATAGGTCTTGGCCATCGGGCCGAAGATATGGCCTTCAATGCCGCTCATGGTGAACAGCGGCACGAAGCCGGCGATGATGATCGCCGCGGAGAAGAAGATGCTCTTGTTCACCTCGGTCGCTGCGTTCGCGATCACAGCGAACTTGCCGCGGAGCCCCATCACACCCGTCCCGGCGTGAACCGCAGTAGAGCGTCGAAACCGCTCGGACGGAGGCTGTGACAATCGTCGAACGATATTTTCCACCATGATCACGGTGGCATCAACCACGAGGCCAAAGTCGATCGCGCCGACAGACAGCAGATTAGCCGACTCACCGCGCAACAAGAGCAGTCCGATGGCAAAGGCCAAAGCGAATGGAATCGTAACAGAGACGATCACCGCGCTGCGTAGGTTGCCCAGGAAGACCCATTGCAAAACGAAGATCAGCAACATGCCCTCCACCATGTTGTGCAACACGGTGTGGGTGGTGACATTGATCAGGTCGGACCGGTCATAGAACCGCTCGATATGCACGCCCGGCGGCAGGATAGATGAATGATTGATCTGGTCGATCAATGCTTCAACTCGCTTGATTGTAGGCATGCTTTCCGCACCGCGGCGCATAAGCACGATGCCCATGACGATATCGTTGTCATCGTCCTGACCGGCGATCCCCAGACGTGGCAGATTCGATATCGTCACGGTGCCGACGTCCTTCACCAGGACCGGCGAGCCATTGTTCTGGGCGACCATCGTGTTGGCGATTTCGTCAATATTGTGAATCAGCCCGACACCGCGGACGACCGCCGCCTGATCACCGAAATTCACCGTCTGGCCACCGACGTTGACGTCGGCGTTGTTCAGCGCTGCAAGCACCTGCGGCACCGTGAGGCCATAGCCGATGAGCTTGGACTGATTGAGTGTGACCGCATAGGTCTTGGTCTTGCCGCCCCAGCCGTTGACGTCCACCACCCCTGGCACCGCCTTGAATCGGCGCTCAAGCATCCAGTCCTCAATCGTTTTGAGGTCGGTGACCGAATACCCCGGCGGACCATACACACGATAGCGCATGATCTCGCCGATCGGGCTTTCCGGCGAGATCTGCGGCGTCACACCACCTGGAAGTGGGGGCAACTGTGACAGCCGGTTAATCACCCACTGTTCGGCCTGCTGATAGGTAAAGTCATAGGTAAATTGCACCTTGATGTCGGACAGACCGAACAGGGAGATCGTGCGGATCGCCGTAATGTTCGGAATGCCAGCCATCTGAATTTCGACCGGGATGGTCATATAGCGTTCCATCTCCTCGGCCGACGAACCGGGGCTCTGGACGATGATATCGACCAACGGCGGAACCGGGTCGGGATACGCCTCAATGTTCAGGTTCATGAAGGCGACGGCGCCTCCGATGAAGACCCCAACGAGCATCACAACGACCAGGATGCGCTGCCGAAGCGCCCCGACAATAATGCTATTCATGCGAAATCGAGCTCGCTTTCATAATGATTTACAGCGGCGATATCCGTAGCTCACAGGTCGCCGAGACCTCAGTCGCTGGAGGATGCGCGATCGATGAAAACAGCTCCGGAGACGACCACCGACTCACCAGCTTTTAATCCATCCACGACCTCAACAAGGCCCGATTTGACCCGCCCAAGCTTGACCTGACGAATACCGAGCTTCTTTTCCTTCGGATCGGCGACCCAGATATGTGCGCTCGTTCCTTCGTACACGACAGCAGTGGCTGGAACCGCAGGCGCCGCAGCATCCTCACCCGTGATGATGCGGAAGTTTGCCAGCATTTCCGGCTTGAGCTCGCCGTTCGGGTTTTCCACCTCGGCCCGAACCGGCAGCCGATGCGTGTTCGGATCGATGGCGGCGGAGACGTAAGCCAGCTTCGCCTTGAAGATACGGCCGGGATAAGCCAGCACGCTCACCTCCACCGGATCGCCCTTCTCAAGAAGCGGTGCGTCTTCCTCCCGGGCGTTGCCAACAAGCCAGACTTTCGAGAGATTACCAATCAGGAATACCGGATTCGAGGCGCCAGACGCCGCGCTCACGATATTCTGGCCAAGCCCAACCGTGCGCTGCGTGACGGTGCCCGCGATCGGCGCCCGAACCAAGGTGTCAGCGTCCAGGTGCAGGATATCCGGCGTCGCTTCCAAGATCGCGATGTCCTGGTCGCTTTTCCCCATAATGCGCAACCGGTTGCGCACTGCGACGAGCGCGATCGACGCACTGCTCATACCACCCTGGGCGTTCGCCAAGTCGACCTGCGACTGCTGCCAATCTTTCAGTGCAGCACCCTGGGCCTGATACAGGGCGTGCTGCCGCTTCTCATTGGTCTCGGCCAGCGTGAGTTGAGCCTTGGCAGTCTTCAGCGCGGCCACTGCGCTGATGAGATCATTCTGACCTTGCGCCAGTTCGCTTGCCACGATCGCGAACAGGGGATCACCACGGGCAACGTTATCACCGGGACGCGCTATGAGCCTGGTGACACGTCCCGTGTAGGGAGAGAAGACAGGTGTCACCAGTTCGTCGTCGATGGCAATTTTTCCGTCGGTGACGGTGGCATCCTGGAAAACCTGATCCTCGATCTTCTGCACCTTCAGACTCGCCCACTGGCGGTCGGTCGCCTGAAACGTTGAGTCGTCCGCACTTGCCACCGGTGTTTCAGCGGCGGTTTCCTGCGCCTTACCACCAAACAGTGTATGTACGGCTGCAGGCCCAACGATAAACGCTGCGGCCGCGACCCCCGCGACAACAATAAGTGCGGCGATTTGCGCCTTACGCGTCATCGGCTTGGCCGGAATGACGGGCGGCGGCTCGTGGCCATGAGTGTGTTGGTCCATAATCGTGGGTCTCCTATCGGGCCAAATGACGCTGCTGTAGGGCCGGATCTATAGCTCGGCGGGAGCGTCGTCTCATTAACGGCGAACGGTCGAAAGCCGGCTTTGAGCGGGTACCACGCAGGGCAATTATGCCATCATTTTTCGAAATAAATGCCGTGTTCATCGCGGAGCCGATTCCAATTAAAGAGGGGCGCCGGCTGTTGCCAGTACCCCTCGGTTTATCATCATCAAACCAGATCCCCTATGCCGATCCAGCAACAAGCTTACCGAAGCGCCCATTCGTCTGAGTGACCATCAATATTTCGAGTCGGCCGCCAATATAGCGGCTGAGGTCCAATCCAATATTGCCAGGCTAGCGGCTGAGGGATTGGCCGCTATGTAATGCGTACCTGCACAAGGATGACACTTGATACGAATCGCAACGAACAACCCTACTGTGCATACATCGTTCTGATCGAATCCCATTTGCGATAACCTTGTGATCTGCCTTTCCGCAGTTCCATGGAATCAGCAAGAGTTATGCCAGAATTCCGCAGGGTTTTCGGTTCTTAGAGGTCTCCTTTCCGGACATCGGCCAGGGGCCGACTCGCAAAATCGTGTTTAGGTGGGGATCTTTCGGCACCCAATTAATGGATACCAAACTTGACTGCCCAATATTGCATCGCCGCTACGTAAAAAATCCATTCGTGTTGAGCACCGAGAATATATCCGAATCAGGCAGAATGATCAGGTTTGTTGATAATATCATATAATAATGACCATTATATATAGATATTTTTATATATTTTCTCTATAGGGGATTCCTGATGCTTTGCCGATTAGCAGGACATGCATTCGAATTGACCTATATGACGCGATCGTTCTAGAGCGGCCGCTCGCCAAATCCTGACAACACGGTTACGCGGCGACTGGGGTTTCCCATGCAACTCACCACATGCCGCGGGTTTGTCGACGCCGTCCGTCCCGTGTTGGTCACGAACACAGGCCTGCCGTTGGTAAGCCGGATTCGACTGGCAGTTTGGCTGATGATGGAGCTGGTAATCCACGTCTCGTACGGGCGTTCCCAATCTCCCCTGCTCGGTTCAACCAGAAGGCGGCCCTTTCCATAGGCAAGCTTGACCGGCGACGTCCCGCCGCACAGTCTCCTGCCCAACCGAACCTTCCGGAGGAACCCGATCATGGCCAGTCATAACGGCAGCGAAGACAAGCGCCTGCGGTCCCGGCGCTGGTTCGACGATCCCGCGGATCCGGCAATGACGGCACTCTATCTCGAGCGCTACATGAATTACGGCATTACCCCCGAGGAACTGCGCGGCGGAAAACCGATCATCGGCATCGCGCAGACGGGATCTGACCTGTCCCCCTGCAATCGCCACCACGTGGAGCTTGCCAGCCGGATTCGCGACGGTATCCGCGATGCCGGCGGCGTGCCACTGGAATTCCCGATGCATCCCATCCAGGAAACCGGCAAGCGGCCAACCGCAGCGCTCGACCGGAATCTGGCCTATCTGAGTCTGGTCGAGATCCTTCATGGCTACCCGCTGGACGGCGTTGTTCTGACGACGGGATGTGACAAGACCACGCCAGCCTGTTTGATGGGCGCGGCCACCGTGAACATTCCTGCAATCGTATTATCCGGCGGCCCGATGCTGGATGGTTGGTGGAAGGGACGTCTGTCAGGATCGGGCACAATCGTTTGGGAAGGACGCAAGCTTTTTGCAGAAGGCAAGATTGGCTATGATGAGTTCATGGAGATGGTATCGTCCTCGGCGCCGTCAGTCGGGCACTGCAATACCATGGGCACCGCGACGTCTATGAACTCACTGGCCGAGGCGTTAGGGATGTCTCTTCCGGGCTGCGCAGCTATTCCAGCTCCCTACCGGGAACGGGGATGGATGGCTTTCGAGACCGGCAAACGCATCGTCGGCATGGTGAAGGAAAACCTGCGCCCCTCCGACATCATGACGAAAAGCGCATTTGAAAACGCTGTCGTTGCAGCGGCCGCGTTGGGTGCATCTTCGAACTGCCCAATCCATATGGTCGCGATTGCTCGCCATATGGGTGTCCAGCATGACCTCGTGGATTGGCAACGCCTGGGGCCGCAAATTCCGCTATTGGTGGATTTACAACCCGCCGGCCGATTCCTCGGCGAGAAATTCCATCGCGCCGGGGGCGTGCCAGCCGTGATGAAAGAACTGCTGGCCGCCGGCAAATTGCACGGCAATGTTCGGACCGTAACAGGCCGGACATTGGCAGAAGACCTCGCCGAAGTACCGGATGGCGACCGTGAGGTGATTCGGTCCTACTCCGCCCCGTTGCTGCCAGCCGCGGGCTATGTCGTGATGTCGGGCAATCTGTTCGACAGCGCGGTGATGAAAATCAGTGTGATCGACAAGGAGTTTCGGGAACGATTTCTCTCCAACCCCGACCGCCCCAACGTGTTCGAGGGCAAAGCGATCGTATTCGAGGGACCGGAAGACTATCACCACCGAATCGAGGACCCTGACTTGGGCGTTGAAGACCAGTCCGTCCTGATCATCCGAAACTGCGGACCGGTTGGTTATCCTGGCAGTGCCGAGGTCGTCAATATGCAGCCACCCGCCTCGCTCCTCAAACGGGGGATCACGACTCTGCCGACAATGGGTGATGGACGTCAGTCAGGAACCTCCGGTTCGCCATCGATCCTGAATGTTTCGCCGGAAGCAGCGGTGGGAGGCGGATTGGCGATCCTGAAAACCGGAGATCGTATCAGGATCGACCTCAACAGCCGCAAAGTCGATGTGTTGCTGCCGCTGGGTGAACTGGAAGCCCGCAAGGCAGCATGGGTTCCGCCCAAGCTGGTGACAATGACTCCCTGGGAGGAAATCTATCGCTCGATGGTCGGACAGCTTGGTTCGGGTGCTTGTCTGGAACCAGCGACCTTGTTCCTGAATGTCATCGAGACGCGTGGTGAGTCGCGTAACAACCATTAACGGTGAACGGTCAAAAGTAATGCCAAAAGTTCGACGCGCGCGCCTCATCGGGCCGCCCGTCGAACACGATCTGACCACTGTTCATGATAACAACCCGATCGGCGATCTGCATAGCGGCCGCAACGTTCTGTTCAACCAGAACAGCCGTCATCGCGTGTGACTTACAGACATCGCGAACCTGCTGAAACATTCGCTCCACCAGGTTGGGCGCCAATCCGATCGAGGGTTCGTCCAGCATCAGGCAGCGAGGTGTGCCAAGTATAGCCAGCGAAAGCGCAAGCATTTGTTGTTGCCCCCCGCTCAAGTTACCCGAACGGGTTGTCCGACGTTCATCCAGCACTGGGAACAACTTGTAGACGTCGGGCACATCGAACATCGCACCAGCCGCTACATTCCGAGCGGCTACCACGTCGATGTTCTCGGCGACACTGAGATCGGGGAAGATTCCGCGACCCTCGGGCAAAAGACGGAGGCCAAGCGCAATCCGGTCCGCTACGCTGACGTGATCGATGCGGTTACCATCGAATAAAACTTCTCCGCCGGTTTGCCGAAGCAGGCCCATAACGGTTTTCAACGTTGTGGTCTTGCCGGCGCCATTGTGGCCCAGGAATGCAAGAATCTGCCCGGGCTCCAGGGCGAAGGACACACCGGAGATGACGGTCTTCGACCCATATCCTGCCTCCAGAGCATTGAGTTGCAATATCATCAGAGCGCGCCGCCGAAGTAGATCTCCGCCAGCGCCGGATCGCTGACGATCGAGTCGGGGGATCCCTGGGCCATCAGATGCCCCTGGTGCAGGAACAAAACCTCGTCAGCAATCTTCTGCACGACGCGGGTGTTGTGCTCGACCACCAGCAACGTCTTGCCGTCATGCTGCAGGCTTCGCAGCAGTGCCATGACGCCCTCCAATGCACCTGCGGAAAGGCCCGAGGCGGGTTCGTCCAGCAATAACAGTTCAGCGCCGGTCGCCAGCACACGGGCGATGATCAGCAACTTCTGCTCGCCGTAGGACAGGTTGCGAACGAAATCCCCTGCTCGCGCCGATAGCTCCACACGATCCAGAATCGCAAGCGCCTCCCTGCGCCTCTGCCGTTGCCCCGACGCGACGTGAAAGGGGCGGCAGATGGCTACGAAGGGTTCCTCCCCCGACTGGCCCGGCAGGCTGGCGAGAACGTTGTCGATTGCCGTCAGGTCGCTGAACAGGCGAAGATTTTGGAATGTACGGGCAATGCCGGCTTTCACGATCGCCTGCGGCTTCAAGCCGTCAAGACTTCGGCCCTTGAAGCTGACGGAACCGGCGTTCGGCCTGTGAAACCCGGTGATAACGTTGAAAACGGTTGTCTTGCCAGCCCCATTCGGTCCAACCAGACAGGTTATGCGACCTTGCTGAACGGTAAAACTGCAATCGTCCAGAGCTTTCAAACCGCCGAAACGGACCTCGACACCGGTAGCCTGAAGGTACGGAGTCAAAGCTTTTCTCCCGCTAAACCTTGTGGTCGGAAGAGCATGAAAGCAATTAACAACAGGCCATAGATCAACTGCCTGGCTGTTGCCGCGATCGTGGTGGGGATGTCTACTAATGTTAAAATCTGAGGAAGTGCTAACAACAGGAATGGCCCGATGATCGATCCGGCCAAGGTCCGCGCTCCACCGACGACAACCATCGTCAACAGCAAGATCGAAGAGTCCAGATCGAAGGATGACGGATCAATGAAGCTGAGAAACGTGGCGTAGAGACCGCCCGCCGTTCCGGCGAACGCCCCGGCCAGTGCGGCCGCCGAAACCTTGGCACGAAGGACACTTTTTCCAGCAGCAGCGACGGCAACCTCATCCTCACGAATGGCTCGCAATAAGCGGCCGAACGGTGCTCGCATCACCAGCCAGAACAGCAGGCACCCAATCAGCATGCCACCCGCACATAGCAGCGCGAGATCGGAACTGCTTTCCAAAGCTTTACCGAACAAGTCTGGAGGGGGAATCCCGGGCAACCCATTTGCTCCGCCCGTGCCGCCGGTCCAGTTCGTGAAGACAGCGGTTGCCAGGAGTTGGATACCAAAGGAGGTCACCACGAAATAGTCGCCGGAAACGCGCAGCGCTGGCAGCGTCACCAGGATGTTCAACCCGATGCAGCCGATCGCGGCAATCATCAGGGCCGGCAGGAACGAAAGCACATCGTTCATCAGGAAATAGGCGACGATATATGCGCCTACGCCAAAGACGGCGGCCTGCGAGACAGAAAATATCCCGGCGATGCCAACGAGAAGGTTGGTGGACAAACCGAGCAATACATAAATTGACGCCAGGGTGATGTAGCTGAACCAGAAATCCATGGCTCAACGAGCCGCTGCGAACAGACCCTTAGGTCGGAACAGCATGAAGATGACAAAAATGAAAAATGTCACGCCGATGCTCCATTCCCCCGGGATGAACAGTAGCGAGAGGTTCTGCAGTTCAGTGATGACGATCGCGAGCACGAACGCACCTGTAATGCTGACGACACCGCCGGCGATCATTGCAATGGTGGCCGTCAGCAGCGGCGTCACCCCGCCGTAGGGCTGCAACCCGAAATCGAGTGGCACAAGCACGCCCGGAAGGCACACCAATGCAGAAGCGAAAGCCACGACATAGACATGGACACGCCGTGGCCTAAGTCGGGTGATCTCGGCCAAAAACGGATTGGACGCCACCGCCCGAATTTGTTTGCCAAGGATCGTCCGGTGCGCAAACCACATCACGCCAGCATAGGCGCCGACGCTGACAGCGACGGTTGTAAGTTGGGTGAGCGTCAACCGCACATTGCCGACGATCGTAACGACATGAGAACTCCAGGGAAGATCAAACCGCAGAATATTGGCTGTATAGACCGCAGCAAGGATGTTCTGGATAACGGCCAAAGTCCCCAGCGAAGCGATCAGAATGACAAGATGGGTCGCGCTCCGTTGTTCGAGCCTGGCATACAGGACCGCTTGAATCAGAGATCCCAGGGCTGTGCAGGCGGCCATCGCAATCAGCAAAGCGATCGGGGCCGGGAAACCATGCCCGAGCAGCGACCAGGCGATGTAGCCGCCCATGGTATAAACGCCGGCATGCGCGACATGGAAAATTTTCGTTGTCGCATAAATAAAGGAGAAGCTGACGGCGACGATACCAAGTGCGCAACCGGTTACGATACCGTTGCAAAGCAATTGCAGCGCAAGCATGGTTTCAATCCGGCTAGTCGCTGCTCATTCGCTTGATGGTGACGTCCTTTCCGCCCCTCATCACGTTTATATCCAGCGGCACGGTTGCGGTGTTGCTCTTGAACTCGAGAGGGATCAGACCCTGGAATTTACCGATCGCAAAAAGTTCGTCGTGCATGTTTTCACCGGTCAATGCTTTACCTTCTGCGAGAAGTTTGTCCGTTACAGTCAGGATCATCTGCGTTGCATTGTAGTACTGGCGAACGAAGAACTCCATTTCAACACCAAACTTTTCTTTGAATTCGGCGGCCAGCGCCGGTGGCGCGTCTATCCGCACCTGCGTATGAACAAATCCTTCAGATGAAGGGTCGGCCACCGTATCGGGGTCTGCAAAGAACGTGGTGCCGGCGACGGTGGAATTCAGGCCGAGTTGCTTATATTGCTGTGCCATCTGCAGCAGTCCGGCTGTGATCGAAACCAACATAACCTGGGGTTTGGCATCTGCGAGTTTCAGCAAGGCTGGGCGGAAGTCAGTCTGACCGAACTGCGTCGGTTCTTGTGAAAGGATTGTGCCACCAGCTTCCGGGAAGTACTTGACGAAATCATCCCGACCGGCGATTCCCGCCGCGTCATTTTCGAATAATATCGCACCCTGCGTTTTCCCATCGCCGATCAAATACTTTGAAATCACCTTGACCTCGTCGCCAATTGTCGGGAGTGTATTGACCAAATAGGGTGAGGCCGTTGCCAGTTTGTCGGCCTGCGCACCTGCGTTGATCAGCAGAATTTTTTTACGGGTCGCCAGCGGTGCCATTGCCAGTGAAGGCCCTGAATAGGCAGTAAAAATCATCGGCACCTTTTGCAGGTCGGCCAGCTTATTGAAACTGAGGATCGATTGGTCCGGTTTGGCCTGATTGTCTTCAAACAGTATCTCGATTTTTTCGCCGTGTACGCCGCCCGCAGCGTTGGCTTTGTCCACCGCAAATCTAATGCCGCGCATCTGCTGCGTGCCGATCATCGCTCCCGGGCCTGTAAGTGGCAGAATTGCACCAAAACGAATCGTATCGGCATGCGCAATTGTCACGACAAGCATGAAGGCAAGTGCCCCGATAGCACGACGAAGGAGATGAAGCATCGACGTTTCCTCAGTTAGTTGCCAAGACCCTTATGCGGGTCACCTTGCCCGGTCAAGGTCGGGCAAGGGCATCCCCGAACCAGCCACTTCGATGACCCGCGAAACGATATCGCCACATAGTGCGACGCACATGGGGTGTTCGGTCAGCGCGGAAAGCACTGGCGGCGATGTGCAAGCCCACCCGTGCTGATCGATCAGGTGACCTGCAACTCGCCCAGATAGGCCTCGCGAATCGCCGGGTCGCGTCGGAGGTCCTTGGCAGATCCGGATAGGACGACCTTTCCGGTTTGCAGCACGTAAGCTCGATGTGCAATTGAAAGTGCCATGTTCGCATTCTGCTCGACCATGAAAATCGTCGTACCTTGTCGGTTGATTTCCTGGATGATGTCGAACACTTGCTCCACAAAAAGCGGTGACAGACCCATTGAGGGTTCGTCCATACAAATCAGTCGGGGACGCGCCATCAATGCGCGACCAATCGCAACCATCTGCTGTTCGCCACCAGAAAGTGTCCCGGAAATCTGGTTCAAACGTTCTTTGACACGAGGAAATAACGCATAGACGCGATCCAGGTCGTCGGCAAACTCGGGTCCTCGTTTCCGCGTGTAGGCTCCCATCTCCAGGTTTTCGAATACCGTCATACGAGGGAAAAGGCGTCGCGCCTCGAGCACGGGAGCGATCCCGCGCTTTACGCGTTCAGCAGTGGACATCTTTTCGATCGGCACACCGTCGAAGATCACCGATCCGCTGGTTGGGCGAACGACCCCCATAATGGTTTTCATTGTTGTCGATTTTCCACAGGCGTTTCCGCCTAGAAGTGAAACGATCTCGCCCTCTCCAATCGTGTAGTTGACGTCCTTTAGGACATGCAGGTCGCCGTAGTAAGTATTGACATCCCTGAATTGCAACAGCTCAGGCATCGACCATGCCCTCTGCGAGGGTGCCGCGGCCCAGATACGCCTGAAGAACCGCATCATTCCGGCGCACTTCGTCAGGTGTCCCTTCGGCGATCTTCTCACCGTGATCCAGAACCACGACTTTGTCAGCAAGACGGGTTACGACGTCCAGTTTATGCTCGATGAGCAGGATCGTGAGTCCGAGGGAATGCAGGCTTTTGATTTGTTCGGCCAGTTCCAGTGTCTCCGCCGGATTCATACCAGCGGTCGGTTCGTCCAGCAGCAGGATCTTCGGTCGCGATGCCAGCGCGCGGGCGATCTCGACTCGTCTGCGGTTGGCATAGGATAGATGGCTAACCGTCTGCGTCGCCCGGGGAAGCAGTCGATTCCCGAACAGCGAGAGAATTTCCGTCGCCCACACGCGTGCGGCGGCTTCCTCCCGGCGTGTAGAGGGCGGCCGAAATACCGCGGCGATGGGACCAGTCTTCAGGCGGGCGTGTTGACCAATCAATACGTTGTCCAGCACTGAAAGGTTTGTGAACAGACGGATGTTCTGGAAGGTGCGGGCCACGCCGCGACGCAGTATTTGATGCGGAGGCAGTCCCAGTAAGGACTGCGTGTCGAAACGGATGGTTCCCCCATCGGCGGCTGTGAGGCCCGTGATGACATTGAACAGAGTTGATTTACCCGATCCGTTTGGCCCGATCACTGCGACGACGTCGCCGGCGGGAACGGCCAGATTGACCTTATTCAGTGCAACCAGACCCCCGAAGCGAACCGTGATGTCTCTCACTTCCAAGCCGGTGTGATCGCTATGCGTAAAGTTGCCGAGGCCGGTCAATGCTGGGAAACCGCCCCGCCGCACCTCGGCATGTTGCTCCTCAAAGCTAAGCGCGGACTGTTTGCGGGTCGCCGGTATCAGCCCGTCGCGGCGATATAGCATCATGAAGACGAGAATCAGGCCGAAGATGAGCTCGATCGATTCGGTCAGATCGATCTTCAGCATCCATGGCTGGCCTATCAGTGTCCCAAGATCGTGGATCCAGCCGGAAATATCCTCGAGGAACCAGGATTGGAGTAATTGCAACGAGACCGCGCCGAGAACGACCCCCCAGACGCTGCCCATTCCTCCGAGAACAACCATGACAAGGATCATCACCGAAACCGGAAAGCCGAACATCTCGGGTGTCGCAGTTTGTAGTTTGGCGACGTAAAAGGTACCGGTTGCCCCTGCAAAACCTGCACCGATGGCGAACGCCAGCAGCTTGGTGCGAGTGCGATCAACACCCATCGCCGCCGCAGCAATCTCATCCTCCCGGATTGCCATCCACGCTCGGCCGATCCGGGAATCGCGCAGGCGGATACTGACGAAAACCAGCAGAGCAACCAGCCCAATCGCAACGTAATAATATGGAAGCGCCGCAACGCCAAAACTGTGACCAAACAATCGTGGTGCCTGAATACCATTCAAACCGGCAGCACCGTTCGTCACTGAATCGACATTGCGCACAACGATCGGGACGATCTCACCGAAGCCGAGTGTTACGATTGCAAGATAATCGCCACGGAGGCGGAGCGTTGGCGCACCGAACAGCACGCCGAACGCGGCCGCTATCAAGGCGGAGACCGGAAGCATGATCCAGAAGGAGACGGTGAAGTGGACCAGGTCACCGCCAGGTTGCGGAATGCGTCGCACCAGTTCAAGCCATGCAAACGGCTCCCAAAATCCTGACCAATGAGGCATTACCTGAAATGACGTTAGTATGCCGTAAGCATAAGCGCCAATCGCAAAGAATGCCGCGTAGCCCAGGTCGAGCAACCCAGCGAATCCCACTACGATATTCAAACCGAGTGCCAGGGTCGCATAGGCAGCGGCGTTTGCAGCAGAGTCAATGTCCGCATCGTTGTCGTGCAGCAGCGGAAAGGCTATCGCGGCGACACCAGCCAACAGCGTCAGCAGATGCTGACGACGCGCCATTGGTATTCTAGCAAAGAGCTTTGTTATCATTCGCATCAGGACTTGTTCGGTGCGACACGGCCAAGCAGGCCAGCCGGGCGAAAGACAAGGACCAGCACAAGAATCGAAAAAATGATCACATCGGTCCACGCGGTTGCGATGAATTGGCCGCCCATCGCTTCGATCAGGCCGATGATCACGCCGCCCAGCATTGCACCCGGCACGTTGCCAATGCCTCCCAGGACAGCTGCTGTAAAGGCTCGCAATCCAGCAGTAAAACCTATAATAAAGCTGGTAAAATTGTAATATAGCCCGAAAATGAGACCCCCTGCGCCCGCCAGCGCTGAACCAAGAAAGAAGGCGATGACAATGACACGATCAACTTCGACGCCCATCATGCG
>Ga0182012_10002620_pt1 | contig 19414 bp, 10 predicted proteins | sample 612S2SmetaG_FD_120486 | JGI IMG/M metagenome (GOLD analysis project Ga0182012, IMG submission 120486) | Permafrost microbial communities from Stordalen Mire, Sweden - 612S2S metaG | ecosystem: Environmental > Terrestrial > Soil > Wetlands > Permafrost | place: Sweden: Stordalen | collected...
CCACCAAGAAAAACCTCCTCTTGCGCCTTCTCGACAGAACGTTGGATAATTTGAATTAAAATTGGTGATGATAAGTCGTGAAGCTCAAGGCGGCGGCAAACCGTTCTTCGTTGCATATGCCGCTTTAGCGCGTCTCGGAAGGTCTTTTCCCACGTACGGCTGTCAAGTGGACTTACTCGTCTCGGCCAATCGCCAAGAGCTTTGGATACGCTGTTCGCTAGCCATCGCTCCCCGAACTGTTCGACAAGCCCCGTCTGATCTTGATTGCTTGTCGTGATAAGGACCGCGGCACCCGTCTCGGGATGCGCTTCCGCCAACCAAGCCGCCAGCTCAACAATATTTACCTCGTCGGATGCCCCCTTCTCATTTCGGCTAAAGCCAACTTCGCCTAGAACAGCGTCAAGCCCGTTTATGTCACCACTATTGATGAGCGCGATGCAGGTTTCAACCCGTTCCTGTACACCTCGGATCGCCTTTTCTTCATCACTTCCATCAATAATCGAGCGGGCGGCCAATCGAGTGGCCAGAGCCTCGCGAACAAATCGGTACTGATGCGCGACTCGCAACTCTCGAATCAAGGCAGCCATAGCGAACGCGTAAGCGCGGAACGTACGAGCCAAGAACGCTGTTGCCAAGCTTGTCTTTTGAGTCGCGATTTCCCCAATCAATGCAGTTGTAGTTTGCGCCCTAAGTCCCTGGTCATCTAATCCATCCAAATCCGATGTTGGCTTTTCTAACCGAGCCAACATTTCGTCCAAGTAGGTAATCCCAAATGCGGCCACGCTTGTTGTGTTGCGTTCAGGATTTCGCGCGCCGATGGCCTTCATTTCTTCGCGGCTTAATCGATGGAGAGAGGGATAAACATGGACATAAGCATTTTCAACTTTAGGCTCGTCAGCATTCTCCTGCTCTCCTGTTGTAGACCCGCTCCCTCCTCGAATTGCAAAAGCATGTTGTCCCCTAACATGTTGTTGGCCGCGAGCCTTTATAACTTCAACGGTCCGGCGAGCATAGTTAGTTGTGTCAACCGTTCGAAACCTGACAACAATATCGGTTACGAACTCCTCCGGAAAGCGCTCTCCATTTTTCGGTTCCTCAACTATGAAGCAAACATGGCATTTGTCCCCCGCTGCGCGCATTATTTGAGCGATCCGTGATCGGCGCGACGTCGTCTCCCCAAAGGCATCCTTTTCGCCAACGAGGGTTTCAAAGCCCTCCACGGCATCCATTACAAGGAGGTGTGGGCACCCTCCCTTGGGCGGCGAAGGCAGGACGGCTAATAGCCTGCTGACGAAACTCCAGTCATCCCCCATAGTTGTCGAAACCAAATCAACAAATTGAACCGCCGTGCATAGCGGATCGGTTTCAACACCCTCGAGAGCAGTCTGAACCTGGCGGGGATCTAGCTTCGCTAGCTCTACTCTCAATTTTGCTTTGACGCTATCGCGCCGATAGCCCCAGAAAAAGGGAAAATCACGATCATTTGGATGGTCCAACCCAAAATTGGTCCACATGACATTTGCAACATCGTGCCGCAAATCGGTTGACACATACAAGGCAAGAGGTGACCACTTGCTTACCTCCGGCGCTGCGCAATGGTCCGCTTTGAACTGAGCAGCCAGATGCAGACCAAAAACCGATTTTCCCGTGCCGTCGGGTCCAATAAAGCACATACTCGTCGTCCGCTCTGGCGAGGACACTGAGATGCCATACGCCTCGTAGTTGTAAGAGTCTTCTTCCTTAACTCCATCTACGTGTTCCCGACCAAACAACGCATCAAACGAAGGAATTCCGAATTGCAGACGACCGCTCATATTCCCTCCAGATCCCATTCCAAGGCCTTTTTCTTAATGACCGTGTCTCGGCCAGATTCAGGATCGCCCTTAGATCTGAGCAATTTCTCGGCAAACCAACTCCTTCCGACGCAGCCTAATTCGTCAGTCTGATAGGGAAGAAGAGATGTCAAACCATCGGCCATTAGTGTCTTCAAAGATGTGCTTGATCTGCTCCATACGGCCGGCAGCGTCATCTTCTTCTTGATTGTCGACGAATCGCGCCCTTCATATGTGACGCCTTCACTCCGCAGGTGAACTAACGCCAAGATTCTGCTCGCAATCTGGCTTCGCCGGGCAGGACTATCAGCCTTTGCGGCCTGCAATAAATGCCCCATTGCTTCAGTAAGCGATCCGGCGTGAGAAGTGGTTAACCCTAAGTGGCCGGTCGCGCCGAACCGCAGAAGTTCCTTCCAGTCGTCCTCCTTCCGCGTCTCGCCTACAAACAGAAGGGCTGGTGTTTGACGTAACGCCGCGTCCACAGCCTCCTGCAAACAACTAACGTCACGCACTACCTCTCGCGGTGTGTAATCAATACCCGTTGCCCTGGCTGCCTCGGGATTGGTAGCCCATGATTTGTCAATCGGATCTTCAACCGTGACTAGGTGAGGCCTTCGCTCACACCTTCCAACAGCCCGTCGGACGAGAGCAGTCAAGTACTTGTAGATCAATCCACGCGCGATTTCGCTCTTTCCTGTAGCGGTCGCCCCAGAAATAATGATCAGACCATGAGGGACCGAAGCGGGCTCTGCAGTAGCTTTGAAAATCACTTCACAAATTTCTTGACACAGCTCCTCCAAGGAGAAGATGAACGATGTTGTTGGGTTTTCTCCGGGAGGGGCTGGATTGAAAAAGGATGGGGCAGTATTGTAAGCAACACTATGATATTCAGGCATGCTGTCCGAGATCCTGCTAGTAGCCCGGAACGAGCAACTCACAAATTCTTCTTGAAAACACCAGCTTGCGTTCAGCCGACCCACGACTGACTCGGCCCGGTCCTTCGACTTAAGGCGAACGGTTTCATCGCAGTGGTGCTTGCCGTTGAGTTTTTCCTTCAGCGCATCTGGCAACTTGTCCCGTTCTATGAAGAACGTAAAATCTTTGACGCCTTTGAAGAACGGCTCATCGATCTCAATTGGTTCCAATTTACCCTCCTAAAGCTAAATTGGCGAACCTTAGTTCCTAGGTTCTTGTGAATAACCTGAAAGGTCCGAAATTTTTGGCATCACGACGAGCATGACGATCCAGCCAATCGTGACCAATGTGCAAACAACAATCGAAATGATTCTGACGATTATGGAAGTAGTGTTGATAAAGAGAAGAATATAGACAACAGCCGTGATGATAACGGGAAGAATGAACGACACTATCAATTGCATCAGGTGTTGAGTTCTCCGAAACGCAGAAGCAGCGTCAGAGGAGCTCCGAATCCACCGTTCCCAGCCATCGGCATGTACATCGGTTTTTTCGATTGCAACGCAACGATGCAGATCCGGCCACAATTGATACGCCAAATAGTAACTCGCTCGAATCATCCGATTGCATTCGACAGTCCAGAGTGATCCCATCGCGAGTAGTGCGATCGGAACAACCGCCATTACTTCCCAAGCAACGGGCGGAGCGCTGGAAGGTCCACCACTTGACCTAAAAGCATATCCCATAAGGGACGCTGTAAGCCCGTAGCCGAGCAGGAGAATTTGATGTTGCTTATTGATCGATTGACAAATTTCCGCGCGAAGGGCCAAGTACTCCTGTATTAGAAGATCGAAGGTATTCCGCGCAACGCCCATCGGATCTTGCGCAACTGTAGTCGCTGCTGCCACTGGCGGAAAACTATATCACAAACTACAGTGGTAAATCTACGATACTATTTCCAATTCCGCCCTTTGTGCTAGAAATGACCTGGTTTTGATGATTAATTTGAGAATTTCGAAAAATACTCTACAGGTGGAACTGGTAACCAATCGGAAGGGATGCGGAGGACACGCAATTGATAACGGGCTGGCGGAAGTCCATCTTGGCATCTTGGCCTCGAAGCCGGGGTACCATCGTTGACCATCTTTCGGTATCGTCATGCCGCTCGAAGAAACGTGAAGTTCCTAACAGTCGCAAGCGAGGGAGCACACATTCCACAAGAAGGGCGTTCGCCTTTATAGTCACAATGGACTTCACGCCAAGGTCATTCTATTGGACGCCACGCTGTTTGTCTCCTCGGCGAACCTGTCTACATCATAGTTCGATTGCCTCTTCGAGGTCGCCCAGTGGAACTGACAATCCGAACACGGTTTCCGAAGCTGTTGGGATCATTGAACGGCTCATCAAGACGTCAGCGCAGATTGACGAAAACTTCATTTCCAGAATCACGAAAGTCCGCGTGACTAAAAACTTTCGCGGTGGCAAAAGCGGGGCGAGGAATTCGCCGAATCAGCTCTCTTCAAATCCGGAGCTGTCAAACTTCAGGGTGCGGCAATTTTCAGTGACGGTGCGGACAACGTTGTCGGGGGCCCCTGAAGGGATTTCGGCATCGATTTCGATGGTGATGTTCACCTTGGCGTCAAGCAAACCGGCCAGATGCGCGACCACTGAACTCGCAATCGTATCGACATCTCGCGACAGTCGCGCGGCGTCGATCTTGGCAGATCCATGGAAACGCCGCATGACGACGGGTGGAGGTGCGACGGGCCGCTTCGCCGGCTGAATACCGATTGGTTCCTCACCAGCGATTGATCCTACCGACGCTGCTCCGGCCGCAGCGGTACTGGTCGCGGCGGCAGATGCCAACGGCGCTGCATCTTTGCGCATTTGTTCGGCAGCAATGCTTGGTTTTACAACGACACTGGTAGCGTTCAGTTGAACGATAGGACGGCGACCGCCTTCGAGACCACGATAGCGGTCGGATGCCGCGTCATATAAATCCGCGTAGGCGAACGAATCAGTGGCCCAGGTGAGACGGCTCGCGCCGTCCTGAATCGCGTCCAGAATTACTTTCGCGTTTTTGACGCGCGGCAAGTAGAGGTACTTCATGAAGTCATCGACAAGCTGCTTTACGCCGACGTGGTTGCCACGCCAAAGCGGGACCTCTTCCATTTCGTGGCACAGGACGGTGCCCGCCATGTTCGTCACAAGTAAGCCGTCGTTCTTTAGCTTTTTCGAAGCCCGCTCTGCCAGCCATTCCTGACCTTGCAAGCGGAATTCCTGCCATTCGACCGCGGGAAAGGCCTCTCCCGGTTTCGGTCGGGTTTGGCCGGGCACTAGGAGCCACACATAGGTCTCTGGAATTCTGCTCTTGACTGCTTGCTCTGAGCTGGCCAAGCGTTGCTCCACTTGATCCGCTTGGAAGGGTGTCAGGTTGAGCGCCACCTTTTCCTTTTCAATTGACTTCCACGCCATGTAGGAGCGAACGGCTTTGTCGAGATCGGCGAATCTAGTTTTATCGGCGGCTAGGAACACCAGCATGTTGCCACAATTCCTTCCCGCTGAACCGCGGTTTAGGATGTCTGCCACCAGTTGCCGAGCTTGGCTGGAATCGGCTTTGGCGCTGTGGAGTGAATCGACGCTCAGAATGACCAATTTAGATTCGGGTTCGTCAATAACGTCTGCCGCATTCGCTGGACAGGGATGAACTTTGGCGAAATCTCCGCGATGCTTTGTCTCCTCACCCAGTCGGCGCTTTAGTTCCTCGGTAACGTCTTCGGGGTGATAACGTTCGGCCCGTTCCTCGGCGAGCCGGTTCACACTTGGTTGCGTCGCGTACCAATAACGGCTACCGTCGACATAAAGATAGGTAGCTTGGTCGGACAGCTTGCGAAGAGCGTCGCCAAACGTTCCGGACGTTTCACCTGGCTGAACGCAGCCCAGCTTGATTTGACGATCTTCTAAACCTTTCTTCGCTGAATCCTGCGTAGGCGCAGAGCCCAGATACAAAGTGCGCGCCACACGGCGAGCGGCAGAATAGCGGCCTAGCATGGGATTCTCACGGTCGATCTTCAGCGGTAGCGAGTTCGCACCATCGATATCCTTTTCGATGATGGGGTCCCACACCGGCGGCAGATAGCGCGTCAATTCACTTTGCACAGCAGGCGCATCGACTGGAACACTGGCCGGCATGATCATGAGGCCTTTGTCTTCGCGCTCCCAGAGTTCGTGGATGACTGCCGACATTAGACGCAGGACGCCGCGAGTACGCTGAAATTTGTCTAGAGCAGACCAATCCGTATAAAGCCGATCGAACATTTCGGGATGGATTGGGTAGGCCGTTCGCATGCGGCGCTCATATTCGGATTTACCGGCATCTGACGGAAATTCCTGCGGGTACTTGCGATATTCGTCGGCGAACGCCTTTACTACCGCATCGCGAGCGGTAAACAATTCGGGATCGGTAATCGGTTGGAATAGGCGCCTGCGGACAATCTCAAACCCCTCCTCGGCGCTGGCCGGCCGCCACGATGTTTCAACGCGTTCAATGACATTCTTCAAACGTTCCAGCGCTGCCAAACCGCCTTCGCCACCGATTTCATTCTGCGATGCCGGAATACTTACGACAAGCAAGCATTTGTCGGCCAGCTTGGCTGATTCGCTCAGCGTTTGCGCGAAGGTAAAGTGAGCATCGAAATCGCCAGCGGGCAGATCGGACTTGTTATAGAGCTGCCGTGCGTAAGCTACCCACTCATCGATCAAGATCAGACATGGCGAATACTTGTTGAACAGCAGGCGGAGTGAGTCGCCTGGACTGACTGCCTTCTCGTCGGCGCTGCGCACCATCGCATAGCCCTCTTTGCCGCCCAGTTGCCAGGCGATCTCACCCCACAGTGTTCGGATGACGGTTCCATCGGGCTTTTTGTGAATGTCCGCCGGGGATAGGCGGTTGCCAACTATAACGGCGCGGCGTACGTGCGGCGGCTGGGAGACACCCGCCAGCTTGATTACGATTTCGAGACCTGGCAATTGGCCAGCAGGTACTCCGGCGAACAGATGCCAAAGTGCCAGCATGGAGTGTGTTTTGCCACCACCGAAGTTCGTTTGCAGCTCCACCACTGGATCGCCGCCTTTGCCAGCCAGGCGTGTGAGGGCGTTGGCTAGCAGCTTCTGCAGGCCTTCGGTAATGAAAGTGCGGCGGTAGAATTCGACCGGATCTTTGTATTCCTCCGAACCTTCCTTTAAGTAAACCTGCCAGAGATCCGCCGCGAATTCTGCTTGTTGGTAGCGACCGGAAGCAACATCCGGGTGTGGGGTCACGATCTCGCGCCAAGGCCGCAAGCCTGTAGCCGGTTTGCCCTCAACGGCAACGGTTGCTTCTCGCCGCTTCTGGCTGCGGAGTTGTTCGTCAAACTTAACGCGAAGGATTTCCGCTTTCATCTGTTCAACCGCTTCGAACTGCTCAGCAGAGATAGCGGCGAGCAAGCGAGAAACACTGTCGATAGCCCGATAAGCGTCGTCCGTCGAAAACGCCTTTTGATGAGCCCATTTGTTTCGAACGTCACGAAGTTCAAACGCCAGACTGCGTTCGGAAGGCCCGAGAATCTTTCGGAAGCAATCCTGCCAGAGTTCGCACATGACCTGCAACAAGGCCTGGGTGTCCCAGTTCAGTTCTTTGGTGTTGCGATTGGTATGCTGCCAATCTGGAAAGCTAGGCCTGGCGGCTTCGATCCATTTGTCCTTGTAGGTGGCTTTTAGCTCGCGCTCTACATAGGGGCGCAAACCATCCTTTAGAAGTTCAAGAGATTTACCAACCCGCTCACTGTTCGTGATTGCCATTAGGTCTGTTCTGTTAGGTCAATTCAAATGCTTCTGAGGCCAGTGAAGGCCATGCCACCACAAGACTGTTGTAATACCCAGCCTCTTCGGCCCAGCCTTTGCGTTCGCAGAGGGTATAGAGCCGATATGCAAGATCGCGGGCGATCTCTGCCATTCCACCTATTTTCGCCTTCAGGTTTGCAGTTTCCGCTTCGCCTTTTTGGTCAAGGCTGCGGATAAGCTGTTGAGTGACTTCCCAGACGGTTAGGCGGGTAGCCGTTGACGGATCCCAGTCAACAGAAAGTTCCTCTCGCCGTAATAGTCGCACTTTATTGGCACTGGAATGCAGGATTCCGACCTTCGCCAGATGAGAAATGCTGAGCGCTTTTGCGGTTGCCAACACTTCGGCTTCGCCATATAGTCCTTCGTCGAACTCGTGCTGCTCGAACCACGCCAAGGCCCAACGGGTGTCTGGATCGAATTCACTCTCAAGCTCTGAAAAAACCTCATCAAGACTCTGGTTAATCAGCGCTAAAGCCGTCCGCACTCTCATTGGGGTTCCGTCTGTTTCTAGTACCCTGGAATATCTGGAAAAGACGGACATACCAGGCCCAATCGCCGCTTGGGCGAGGTCCACAGGAGCGATGTTACCCTTCTGGAGGTTGCGTAAAGCGCGCGGTAACTCCTTCTTTAACGATGAGAGGAAGTCCTTGCGGGTAGTCACCGATGCGCGCGTTGGGCGGGGGCGACAGGCAAGCACGATAGACGACGCTAAAGCTCCAACCCTTGCTTTTAAGGCCACAACCAACTCGGTTCGAACTGGCCATGTCCCAGTCACCTCAAATCCTGATCGCAGCAATCCCTCCAGCATGGTCTCCCACCCGGTGGAGGCAATGGTTTCGTTTCCATCCCCTTCACCTCCTGTCTCGGTTTGTTTAAAAGCATAGAAGACCGTCAAAGGGAAACCTTCATCTTGTGAATTTTGAATCAGCCCAAAAGCTTTGCCGAAGCCTTCTTCAAAGAAGATTTGCGCCTGTTCCTTACTTCCTCCGAAACGGGCCGGACTAGCGATCAGTTCCTGTTTCTTTGGCACGAGTAGAGTGCTAAAGATTTCCGGATAAATTGATGATAGGTTGCGTCTGAGCCAAACATAGAAGTAATCCGACAGATCAGCATAGCCTATGTTGTCGTAATAGGGTGGGTCTGTTGAGAACATGACGCTCGTACCGACATCGTTTGTAGATGCGTCCCGCTGCACGACAGACCCGGCAGGGCCAACCGGGAGCCTTTCAATGACCTCTGCGACGGAACCTACGGCTAGGTCATAGTCTCCAGCTGCTCTGGAGAAAGGATTTGCTTCCGCAAAGTCCCAGATCATGGGAATTGCCTGTCGACCGAAAGCTGCGACCAGCCTAGTCGGGTCAGTCTGCCATGAGCAAAATGAACTGTTGGTGGTTGTCAGTTTGTCAATTCCGAAGCTCAAATAGACCGTCACTGCGCTAGAGTACTCTTCTGACCCGCCATCGCGACGCACTTCCTCTTTGGCCTTAGCGAGGAGGTCGACAAAAGTGTCGAGCATAACTAGTTGTCGGACGGTGAAGAGATCTTTGAATTTTCGAAGCCCGTAACCGGGCGGGGAAAACCAACGGGCGTTGTCGGACAACAATTCGTCGAGCCAAGGAGTCGCCGGAGTAGCCAAGTCTAGGTCGTCCGCATCAGGTGGCAGGTATAGTCGATCACGCTGACCTTCTACCACGACAGCTAAGGCAATAGAACCTATACCGTAGCTTTTTGCTTGTTCTCGAAGCTCTGCGTCGGAGATGCTGTTTCCGCAAAACAGGCACCGGCTAGTTCCTCTCAACTTTGTGCCCTCCGGTGGCGTGGCTGATCCGGACTTGATCTCGAACCGTAGGGATTTCGTAGTGTGATCAATCACTGGTTGCGCCCAAGTCTTCTTGCCAGGCTTCATGGACAGCATAAAGGACCTTATTAGGGGCATGCGCGCTCCGCAGGCTGGATTCGGGCAGAGCACGGTCCGGGCCCAAAGCCACGCGACTACCCTAGCGTCGCCGCTTCCCTGTTCTTTGGGCAGTTTCACCCTCGGATAAAGGTGCCCGATGCGTTCGAAGGCTCGTTCCCGCATCCAGTGACCGTAGTAACGGACATCATCTGCGAGACCACGGACCCCGGTCCACATTCCTTTACCGCTCATTTTTTGTGCAGCGAGTGGGTTTACTGGTGGTTGATTCGCAAACTTCGGCGGTATCTCGACTAACGCCTTCGTGATAAGCACGGCCACTGGATTTAGGTCACTTCCGCGCGCTTCCAACCCCAATCGCTGCGCCTCCAGCGGGATAGAACCGCCGCCGCAGAAGGGGTCGTAAATTGGGGGCGGATGACCACCGGTCGATTTAAGAATCTCAGCATGCGCCTCATCTAACACCGCTCGATTGTTCGAGTTCTCCCAGAGCACAAGTTTCTCGATCAGTCGGAATAAGCGCTGCCGCTCTTTGTCCTGATCCGCTTCCGTCGGAAACTGCTCGGGAAGGCTTGAAGGGTCATCCACGAGCGAGGCGAATAGCACAGCACGACATGCTGCCAAGGGCCGCCGCGCCCACCAGAGGTGCAAAGTTGACGGATGCCCATGGCGAATCGACTTTTCTCTTGCCGATTCTTTATTAATAGCCTCCAATGGCAACGCAACTTCAATGAGTTTCTTCTTCATTCGTTTTCTTCTTCACTTCCAAGCGTTGCGCACTGCCGATTGTATTAAGCGATGCAGGTCCGGAGTTTCAATGCCCATCGGTGCGAGAAGAACCCACGCTTTTGCAACCATGGAAAGCATCTTCTTTTCTTCTTGTGACCAGGAATCGGAGCGCTCGGCCTGCGCATAGGAAATCAGTTCCTCAATGTCTTTGCGCTTAATGTGCAGCGGTTCAAGAATTTGGGCGGCCTGCGTAATTCGGTCGCGGATTTCTTTTTCTACGAGAGATGGGGAGGGTTTAGCGCGGGTTAGACTGCAGATCTCAGAATATCGGCCCAAATGGATTCGGTCCGCTTCTATATGGATAATGAGGGGATCTCCCGGAGGCATTTTGTTCGCCAAAATCCGAACCCAGGACGCGCCGACGAAGATTGGGGCGGGCCAAGTTCCTAAAGCTGGCGCCCTCGCGATGGTTTCGCCTGCTTCTATTGAGAGAAACCCGTCCTCGAATGTGAGACAAGCGTCCGACGTGTGACGGCCTGTAGCGCGAGAAATGACCCTTAGGGCTTGGACCAGATCTACGCGGCCGACCTCCAGTTTGGATGGTGTGTGGGTAGAGGGTGACGCGCTTCCTGTTGTCATGCTGATTCTCTTACTTAAGATACAGGGTCGTGGTTTCGGTCCGAAGGATGTGGGACTCGCTCGATAAACAGCTTTACTGCTTTTAGGTGAAGGTCTTACAGGTGATTAGTGACATGACCGGTTATCTAACTCAACTAGCCACGGCGACGTTTGGTTCCACTGGAAGGGCAGAATCAACTTTCTCAATCTCACTTTGCATCTCGGATTCGATCAAGGGCGTCTCCAAAATTAAAGGAACTTCCAGTGGAATCAAGTCAGCCACTTCCTGAAAGGCCAAAATCGACGCGTATGAAAGAACATCGTGTTTGCTGCGAGTGTTGACTTCGCTTACGTGAACTTGTCGTAGACGCGGTCCGAACTGACGCAAAATAAGATAAGATTCCGTCATCGTAGGATCAACTTGGCGGGCGTGGCCAATATCAAAACAGAGAGTGGCCTCAGGCAACTTCTGGAAGATCGACGCCAGTTCCTGAGCGGTCCGCCCAATTGGCTTTCTCTTATCCATGTTCTCGATGGCTAGCAGTGGCCCAAAATCTCTCCACAACTCAAAATTGTGAATAGTGTCCGGGTGTATCACAATCGGCCACCCGCGGTGCAACTGACTCATCAACAGATCTCTGATGGCAGGTTCTTGGGCCGCCGAAAATTCACTGGGAGCGTGGATCGAAACATAGGAGAACTGACGCAGCTCCAGTGAATCGAGGTCGTTGAGGAGTGGGACCAGCTCGTTCACCCGCAGCGCCGAGAGCTCGACAGCTTGTAGATGGTGAGCCCGCATCATGCTCAGTCCTTGCCGATAGTCGGAATACGCCAACGCGCCCGTAGAAAAACCTATAGGTCTCATTTCAAAACACCCCGTAATTTTTAGTCAATTCGTCCATTCCACTTTCGGCGTCAAAGAAAAACTCTAAGAGCCCATCTCGAAAAACATGACTATACTCGCGAGCTTCTTGATAGACACCGTCCTTTTCCGCTTCCTCTTCCTTTAATTCCTCCAGGCGCTTTCGCTTGTTCTCATCCGCTATGATTCCCAGAAAACCATCATAAGAATCGAATATTTTGCGTGCGGCGCCGGCAAGATGCGGCATGCCATTCAAGACGCTGGCTACGATATCAAGCGACGTCAGGTCGAATAGTTCTTGAAGATATTCGGCCACTTCTTTGTTGCGACCAGGATCAGTAAAGACCTGGGGATCGCCAGCGAATTTGAAATGACAACAAAAACAAGCAAGTAGCCCTGAAACATAAATGAGCTTTCGCGACATTCGGAGCTTCATGTTCCGAATGGCCCATCCTTGTCCGGCTCTATCTCTGATCTTGTATGCAAAATCGACGGTAATCGTCCGCCAATATCTGGCGAAATCATTCTGCAGAAAGCGCGGCACATGGTAACGGGAACTCCGCCACAGGCCTCGATCTTCTTGCAAATAGCGACTCAGAATATGCCGTGTCACCCGGCGATAGGCATCATCGCGACCAACAGCACGCGATTCTAGAAGGAGCAGCAGCCTTCGCGTGGTGTTTTGATTGGTATCGTTTTCGCCGCCTATTTCGTGAACAAGGTCATGGCTAAATACAGTTGCTGCAAACGTTCCCTCACGACCTGGACCCTTGGTCATCAGGGGCCTGATCAGTTCGCCAATTTTCCGCCGTAAATCGTGATGCTTCGGGTCGGCAGATCCGTCGACAAGCAAGCTCCAATCAATGTCGCTGCCCTTCGTGAATTCATCGCGCGCTAGAGATCCGGAAACAACGATGCTGGTGTCCTCCGAGTCTAGCCCCGCCAACGCGTTCCGCAGTTCCATCCTCTTCGCCTCTGCAAACGACTTGGCTGTTCGGATGTTTTGCCAATCGCACTGGAGTGACGCCTCTAAGCGCGAAAGATTCGAAGATGGATGATCGACGGAAGACATCTTTTCGATTACGTTCCATTATGTCAGCGTCCGTTCACGCCCAAAACATAATGAATGAATTCTGTAGTTTAGGCCGGAGCGTGTCCTCGCTTGAGGAGGTCGGAGAGATTGTAGTTGATGCTTTCTACTGCGAATTCAGGTTCGCTCTGGAAGGGTTGCCGAATATAGACGAGTTTTTGCTCGCCGTTTTCGACTTGGCTGACTGCAAGGATGAAATTGTCAGGCTCGTTCAGCGCGGTCATGATTTCTCGGCGGCTGACAGTGACTGTCTGGGCGTCGGCGGCACGGCCTTTGACTTCTATGAAGCGAAGTCTTCCGTCGGTACCAGACTTTGATTCGATATCGTAGCCGCGATTCTCGTCACAAACGTTGCGGGGTTTATGGCCCAACTCCTTTTCCGCTTCCATTACCATCTTCATGGCCAACAGTTCCATCTTCTTGCGGGCCTCTTTTGACGTCGCGTGGTCTTCTGTCCAAGTGGACGGAAGAAGTTTCCAAAGAAGACCAAGCGGGACGACAATGGCGCCCCCAATGGCAACGGGCGGAAGTGGCGAAATCTGCCGTTCCTGTTCCAGTTCCAACATGCGTTTTTGGAGTCGCGCTTGGAGATCGTCGGCGCGTTGGCGCGCTTTGCCGGAGTTGATTTTGGCGTTAGGCTTTCCGGCGAGTTCTTGATCTTTCAACTGGTTGGCGCGGTGGTCCCAATAGGCGATTTCTTTAGTGAGCCGTTCTTTCACGGCGGCCATCGTGCGCGTGATTAGATCTTCTCGGCGGCGCTTAACTTCTTCCAGATGCTTCGGGACAAGATCGGCGATGGCGTAACCCACAATCACGGATTCAAGATCCGTTTGTAGCCACGCTTCGGACGCCAAGTGCGGCGTCAGACTGGCGGTTTCATCGGGTTTGGCGGGACGGTAGTCAAGATACGGCGCGTAACCGGCATTTTTTGTGGCTCCGCTGGCATCTGTTTCAACGAATTGTAGTTGGCGGGAGACGACCCTGCGATTGCCGGCCTTATCCGAACGACCATCTTGAATGGTGTGTTCGAGGTAAAAGAGGGCACGGACATCTTCGCCGAAATCGTTGGAGTCGATCAACACTGCCCCGCGTTTGAGGAGATCGCGGTTGCGTTCCAGGATGAGATCGATGGTAGCAGCCAAGAGAGGCTGGCCGGGACAAACAAACGTGGCGAGCGGTTGGCCGGGAACCGAACGGAGCGACTTTTCAAAGGTGATCCGCTCATACTTCGAAAGGATCGGCTCACCCGTGCCAATGAGGCGGTCCCGTTGGCGGATGAGCGCGGGCACGTGGGTAATCTCAAAGCGGCGTGGTTCGCGTGCCTTAATGGAGCCGCCGAGAATGCGAAAGGCTTCCAGGAAGAATGATTCGACGAAGTGGGGTTGGAGGCGGCGCGCTTCAGCCCGCTCCATCTCTTCGCGGATGACTTCGACCGCCGAGGCGTCCATGCTGTCATTAGCCAGGGCGCGCTCAGCCAGAAGCTGTTTACAGTGTTCGCGATCAGTAAGGTTGTCGACGATTTCGTGAAGGCGGGCTTTGACTTCGGGGCGTTCACCGTCACGAATGGCCTGGATGAGTAGATCGCGTAATCGGTGCTCCCGAAAGAGTTGGCCGAGGATGTCAAACACACCACCGCCGAGGGCATCGCGCTCCAGGTTGATCTTTTCAAGAAGACGCTTATAAACGTCGCCCTCGCGAGTCTCTTCGGCCAAAAGGTTCCACAAGTGGCAAGTTTCTGTCTGCCCTATGCGGTGGATGCGGCCAAAACGTTGTTCCAGGCGGTTGGGATTCCACGGCAGATCATAATTGATCATCAAGTGAGCGCGCTGGAGATTGATACCTTCACCGGCTGCATCTGTGGCAAGGAGGATGAGAACGTCTTTGTCCTGAGTGAAAGCTTCCTGCGCTTTACTGCGCTCTTCCCGGCCCATGCCGCCGTGGATGGTGACCAGCGCTTCTGGAACCAGTAGTTCCCTGAGCTTTTCGGACAGGTAGTTGAGGGTGTCACGGTGTTCGCTGAAAATGACCATCTTTCGGCGATGGCCGTGCGCGTCGAACATTTCCGCTTCGTTCTGCAAAAGGCCGCGGAGTTCTTCCCACTTCTTGTCTGTGCCGCTGCGCCGGACCTTTAGAGCAAGAGCTTCGAGTTTGGTGAGAATGCCGATTTCGTTTTGCAACTCTGCGATGGTTCTGGCGGCGGTGGCTTGATCGACGACGGTTTCTTCGGCCTGCTCCACTTCGCTGTCGGGTGCGTCATCGAGTTCGTCGATATCGTCTTCTGTCAGGTTCGGGAAACTCGCACCTTGCTCTTGGAGATCGCCTCCGCGTTTGAGTAGCTGCTCTTCTCGTAAGCGGCGTTCCAGACGTTCGCGGCGGCGGCGCAGAGATTGCAGGATCGCTTCCGGGGAAGATGCCAGACGGCGTTGCAATATGGTTAATGCAAAGCCGACGGTTCCTTTACGGCTATCGCTTTCCAAAGAATCCGCACGGCTGAATTCCTCGCGAACATAGTCGGTCACGCTTTTGTAGAGGGCGGCTTCGGCGTCAGAGAGCTTGAAGCCAACAGTGTTGGCGTAACGTTCCGGGAAAAGACGCTTGCCGTCGAATTTCAGGAGCTGCTCTTTGACGAGGCGGCGCATGAGGTCGGAAGCGTCAGTCAAATGGATGCCATCGCGGTTGCGGCCCTCAAAACGGTCGCCATCGAGGAGCGCCATGAAGAGTTGGAAGTCTTCCGGCTTGCCGTTATGCGGCGTGGCCGTCATCAGAAGAAGATGACGGGTGAGTTGACCGAGAAGCTGGCCGAGGCGGTAACGCTTCGTGTACTTTACTTCGTTACCGAAGAAGGTAGCCGACATTTTGTGGGCTTCATCGCAAACGATCAGATCCCAGTCGGTATTCGCTAATTTCGCCTGCACATCTTCGTTGCGACTCAGCTTGTCCAGGCGGCAGATCGCGAGAGGGTTTTCCGAAAACCAGTTGCCCGTGCGGGCGGCTTCGAGAGCGTCGTTCGTCAGGATTTTGAAATCCAGTTGGAAGCGCTGGTAGAGTTCGTCCTGCCATTGTTCGCTCAAATTGCCAGGGCAGACAATCATGCACCGGTGGAGATCGCCACGGATGAGGAGTTCCTTGATGAGAAGACCCGCCATGATCGTCTTGCCGGCCCCTGGATCATCAGCTAAGAGGAAGCGGAGCGGCTGGCGCGGCAGCATCTCGCCATACACGGCTGTAATTTGATGCGGCAGCGGATCGACCATTGACGTATGGATGGCGAGCAGAGGATCAAACAAGTGTGCCAAGTTGATCCGATGCGCTTCCGAAACAAGCCGAAAAAGATGACCATCGCCGTCGAAGCTCCAAGGTCGTCCGACGTCCCCAATCTCCAAGGCAGATTCACGATCCCGGTACAACAGGACAACGCTTGGTTTTCCGGCGGGGTCTTTATAAGTTAGTTCGACGGCAGCAGAGCCATACCACTTAACGTCGACTACGGTAACAAGGCAATCCGGCAAAATGCCTTTGACGGTGCTGCCTCGTTTCAGTTCTTCAAGCTTGGCCATTTCCTGGGTTTTGATTGTCGCCTTTGGTCCGGCGTCAATTCGTCAACACGCCGACCAGTAGACATCGAAATACGATCATAGCTTTACCGGCACGGAGCGTGGCGGGGACGAAGTGATCGAGATCCATCTGAGGCTTGAGCCAGCCCCGGTCCTAAACTGAACTTAGAAGTGTTCCCTAAACTAATCAGCGACGATCTCTTTCCTTTCGGCGGAGAAGAAAGCCTCATTCACCCTACCATTGCAGCGATCCCAGACGGACACCTCTTGATCGCCGATTGGACTGGCCGGCTCTGCATAGTTGCACGTAACGGTTCTCTGAAGACGCAAACTTGGTTGCCGCCCAATTCCATAACCAAAGTTTCGGACGCCATCTATGGCATGGCCATTGATCCAGTGCTTGGCCGGTACTGTCTCTTAGCTACTCGGCACCCTGACTTCTATTTGTGGGATTCTCATACCAGCCATTTCACACAAATTTATTCAAACTCCCGACGACAGGTTTGTTGTGTTTCGTTTTCCCCAAACGGGCAAAACTTCGCAATCGGCTGCGGTGACTATCCCCTAGATTCAGATCGAATCTCAGAAGCCTACCTGGAACTCTGGTCGCTCAACAAGAGCGAACCAATCTTTGAACGGTGCGTTGCCCTCCCGGGTGTCTGTGCGGACTCCTTAACCTGGAGCGAAGATGGCAATGAAGTCTACTGCACAACTGGCTTGCGAAACCAAAAGGATGGGTTCTTGATGGTTCTCGGAAGCGATGCGGTTCCGCGTCGAGCTTGGGAGATAGGCACTGCGCTAACTCGATGGTGTACTCTGCGACCACTCCACGCACCCAATTCGGTTGTGACAAGTAATTCACGAGGTCTCAGTTGTCTTTCGACAAATTCCGGCCAATCTCTATGGCACGTCGCACTGGATACAAGTAGCAGTGTTTATGACGCCGTTCTCGACGTGATTGTTTTAGACAACGGACTGATTCTGAACGCTAATGACGGCGCGGTTGCATTACAAATCAATCCACTCAAAGGCTGCTCGGCATTAACCGTAATCCCCTGGGGTGCATATGCCGCTGTCTCTACAAATGGAACTCTACGCTGCTGGTCTCCAGCGTTGACTGAGTCCACCCCAAAGAGCGAGTGAAACAAAAATCGAGCGCGAATCACTTATCGCACACCCATCACCAGTGAATCCTCCGATGCCAGTAATAACGTGAGCCTAGCATGGCGTAAGGTCACAGTGGACAGACTGGCCTTCTCCCAAAACGTCCGTTTGGGACGCATGACTCGCGGACTTGCTGTTGGGAACACGACGCCCGTTACGTGCTCAGCGGCATCACAGCCGGCCGCGTGTAGCCAGATCCCTTCGCGAACGGGTCATATTCAATGAATGCTTTTTTGCCGTCTGCCGATCTAGTCCAGCGCTTCTCTGACTCCGATTTGGATGCAACGGTTATGATGACGGCCAGACAAGATCGGGGCCAAGCGCCCGGATGTCGTAGGTGAGATCTACGTCTTCCGAAAATCCTTTAATGATCCCGTAACCCTTTGAAAGCGACCAGCCACCTTTGAAAACTAAGTGATCGGCGAATGGCGCTCGAAAGAGAACATCCAGCGCCCCATCCTTATCTAGCGAGTTTAAAGGCCGACCATTGGCGGCCGCAGCCACACTAAGAGCCTTACCGCGCTCACTAGCGGCTACTGAGAGAACAGACTAGACACTGTTTGCCAACGCGCTCACTTCCTCCGCCATCCAGGTTGGCAGTCTTCCGCGGAGACCGACCATCGCCTGCAATTCAGACTGCGGTAGTCCCTTCCGAATAGTACGAAGAGCTGCGCCCACCCGTTTCGGTCCAAGCCACGCCAACGCGCGAATTGCCGCGCCAGCCGGTCGTCCCGGCATAACCAATTGCCATTCAGGTACATGTCTAAGTTCAATAACCTGCGCGCCAAGCTTTAGACTTCGGCTTCGCCCCGAGGTCAGATAAACTTCACGCACCGGTACCTGTGTTGTCAGGCCAAGTTGATTGGCCGCCATCGCGCCATGCGGCGCAATGCGCTCGCCTCGCTGCGCGGCGAGCGCTTCCACTACTTTTGACGCTTCCGGTGGATGGGCACCAAAACGGCTTTTCACTGGTCGAAGATACAGACCGCGCCCTGCTCGCATCAATTCGCCACGTCGCACGAGTCGAGAAAGCGTCTGATCCACTGCATCGCGGCTTCCCAGATGCAGCAGTTCTTTGGCACCCGCGGGAGTACCCTCCGGCAATTCGCCGATGTATTTCAACACTTTGCCCGTCAGAACTTCCATACCTGTCAGAAGTATAACACGTGTTTCTGACACAATTGGCCCAACGATCAGCTTGTTTTGCCTCGATGGCTTGATATTGATCGGCGTGGTCTGATCGTTGTTTTACGAATACTTTTCCAACTCTTCGGCGCTAACGAAAACTTACCCTTCAATTGTTGAATAGAGTTACCCGGTCTCAGAATAGGATTCAGAGAGCGCTCTGGAAGCTGTTTATCATCCGCGCCGCAGGCGCGTTGGTCGTTAGGGAGCGGGAGGCGAACGCAGCAGTATCATCCACGCCGGAGGCGTGCCTTGGTTTGTCATCAGCGGTGTTAACGGTGGGAGGGAAGTTTGGCGAGGCGGCTGCGCAGATGCTGAAAGTATTCCGGATTGGGTTGTGTTTCGAGAACCTCTTCGATGACTGGCGAGAAGTACGCCAGTGAGCGAATCATGCCAAGCGGCGGAGCATCGGCGGGGCGAGCCATGCGGCGCGCTACCGCCAGAGTAAGAGCGTTTTCTACCACCTCCAAAGTCACGCCGCGTTCATACAACTGCGCTGCCAACAGGTGGTCCGCGCGGCGAACCATGCCTGTGGTGCCGGGAGTTGCGCGATAAGCATCCAACAATCGGCGCACGTACTCGCGTTGTTGCATGCGCTGAACCTCAGCCTTGCGGATCACGCAAAGAAGGTCCGTTGATGGGTACCGTATGGCAGTAATGCCTAACACG
>Ga0182012_10002621_pt1 | contig 19411 bp, 13 predicted proteins | sample 612S2SmetaG_FD_120486 | JGI IMG/M metagenome (GOLD analysis project Ga0182012, IMG submission 120486) | Permafrost microbial communities from Stordalen Mire, Sweden - 612S2S metaG | ecosystem: Environmental > Terrestrial > Soil > Wetlands > Permafrost | place: Sweden: Stordalen | collected...
CAGAGCGTTCGCAATGCGATTGGCGAATTGAATTCCTTGCGTGGACGGATCAATCCGAATGACCGAACTTTGCGCGGATATGTTGACGATTCGCTCGGTTATTTACGTTTATTGAATGCCGATCCGAGTCGTTTGCAATCAACCATCGGACAAGATGCGGTAAGCCGGCTGGAACGTTTGGAAGTGGAACTGGCGAGACGAGCCGGCGAGCTTCAGCAACTTGACGGGGCGAGACTGCGAGCGCCGGAAGATTCGCCGGAGAAATATCGCGATGCGGTGGCTGAGTACTTTAAGAAACTCAGCGCGAGCAAGCCATAGCTCTAATTGCTGGATTTGTAGCCGCGCATAAATTCGCGTAGGTCTTCGTATTGATCGGTGGCGATTAGATTCACACCGGCATCCAATGCCGCGCGCCAACGCTTTTCGACGGCTGCGCGAGAGCGAAAATTATAGGCTTCGCCCCAACCGGAACCGCTACCCGGTTCAAAGCCGTCGAGCGTGTAGAAACGAATCCAGAAGCCCAAGCTGTGGGCATGATCGACCAAGGCACGCAGACGGGCGGCAGATTCCGAGGTCCATTCGCCCGCTTTAGGTTGGCCACCTTCTTCCACTTCATACCAGGAGTTGTTCCACCATCGGCGATAATTCGTCGGCCGCTCTTTCAGCAATTCGGCAGGCGGCACAGTGGCGAGCAACTGGTTGCGCTTGGCCCAATTCTTCTCAGTAATCTCAGCAGTATGGGCTGAGCCGAACAGCCTGAGGTTCTCGCCCGGTTTAACTTCATCGAAGAAAACCTTTTCCTGTTCGTCGGAATCTTCGGTGAGAACGAGAAGAGGCGCGCGCTTCAGCGGCATAAGCTTACTCGGGTTGATCGTCTTCTCGGCGGTAAACATCCAGCCTTCATATTCACCCAGCAACTTCCAGACCGCGTGAAGCAATGCTGGTTGATTGTCTTTGAAATCGAAATGTAAAATAATTACCGGCCAAGTTTCTGGTTTGTGCTCTTTCAGAGCCTTCTCAACAATGGGCCGTACGCGTTCAAAAAAGTAATCCTTGAGTTGAGGTTCCGTGCCTTTCGTTTTTGACGTGTGCGAGACAACGACCTTGCCGTCATACCAGGCAAGATCTTGTTCGATGGCTACGGGTGTTCCGGTACGAAGGGCGCGATCAATGCGGTCCTGCCATTTCTGTTCGTAGGGATAGCAATTGTGCGCGTCAAGAATCGGTTTGTTACCGTGGATGTCGTCAAATTGCGCTGCCAGCGGAGCAGTGACTAGGCTCGCGAACAGTGCTGCCCTGAACAGTTTTGCAAACATAGTGTTATTGAAGCATGGCCGTTTCAATTAAAGACATAGCGCGTTTGGCTGGTGTTTCGCACTCAACGGTGTCGCGCGCACTAAATCGAAGTTCGTTGATACCGCTTGAGACGGCAGAGCGGATTCGGCAAATTGCCGAAGAACAGGGCTATACGGCGAGTGCGGTGGCACGCAGTTTGGTCACACGGAAGACGGAAGCCATAGGCGTGGTGGTAACGTCAATTGCCGATCCATTCAACGGCGAAGTGGTGGCGGGGATAGAAGAAGCGGCCAACCGCGAAGGATATTCGGTTGTTCTGGCGACGTCGCAAGCCGACCCGCAGCGCGAGCTGACGGTGGTCCGTTCATTCCGCGAGCGCCGCGTAGATGGGATTCTGGTCGCGTCGTCGCGGTTGGGTGCACGATACCAAGCACTGTCGGACGAGCTGGAAGCGCCCATCGTATTGCTAAACAATCAACACCCGAGTGAATTGGCGCATTCAGTGAGCATCGACAATGCCGATGGCGGCTATCAGGCGACGGCGCATTTAATCGATTTGGGTCATCACGACATTGCCTACATAGGCGATGAGTCGGGCTTGCAATCTGATGAAGCAAGATTCAGCGGTTTTCAAGCAGCGATGCGGAAGGCGCGCCTCAAAATCCGCAAGGACCTGGTAGTGCGAGGTAACGGCAAGAGTGAGGGTGGACAATTAAGAGCACGTGAATTGCTTGGCTTAGAACAGCCGCCTACGGCGATCTTCTGCTATAACGACATGACTGCGTTAGGAGTGATTGAGGAAGTGCATGCGAAGGGCCGGCAGGTGGGCAGGGAAGTGTCAGTGGTGGGGTTTGACGATTTGTTCTTCACGGCTTCATTGCAACCGCCACTCACCACTTTCCGCCAGCCCAAGAGAGAACTCGGCAAACAGGCTATGGAACTGCTGATTTCGATTTTGCGCGGTCAGCAGGCCGAACGGAAAGTGGAGGTGCGCGGTGAACTTGTCGTTCGAGGATCGACTGGAAAGCCTTACCAAGCGATCTTATCGGGGAAGAACTTAGCTGCGAGATCTTGATAGTAGGGCATAATTGCCGCAACGTTCGGCTTTTCCAAGCCCTTCGAATAGAGATCGTATGGATTGAACTTATGTACCCATTGGAACATCTCTTCGTCGTGCTTGTTCATCAAGTGCTTGTATGCGCCGCCGCGATGCGCCGGATAGAACGAGTGGTAGCGCAACATGTAATGTGCAGGTTCCGGCAAATACTTCCGCGTGACCATGTAGATGTATTCGTCATGGCCCCACGAAAGATGAACCTTGTCTAAGCCGCAAGTGCGCTCGTAAATGCCGCACTCGGTTTGATATTCGGGAACTTTGCTATCAGGATTGGCCGCGAAGAATTCGGGGAAAACGATTTGATCTGAGTAAGCGCAACCTACTGGGAACGTGTCGCCCACAACGGCCCATTGCGGCTCGCCGTAGAGGCAAAGAACTTTTCCAAGGTCGTGCATGAAGCCGGTGAGCACCATCCAATCGGGATGGCCATCTTTGCGAATTGCTTCAGAGGTCTGAAACAAATGCTGAATTTGCGTAAGATCGGTATCAGGATCGCTATCATCGACGAGCGTGTTTAAGTACTCAGCTTGGTCCCAGATACTTTTTTCGCCCATTTTAAGCGCGCCATATTGAGCTTTCTTTTGCAGAACAAAATCGAGTGTTTGGTGAAGATGGTTCAGCCGGTAGAATTCGGTAACGCCCGGATTGGCATCCGGTTTGTAGTTGCGAAATTCCTCTTCTGATTTGCCTTGTTGGTAACGAGTGGCGACGAAATCATCCCATTCGTCGAGTTCTTTCATAGGCGCGTTTTCGATGGTCAAAGTTTGCATAAAAGTGGCGGTACTTTCATTATGCACACGTGTGCACGTTTTCGCAATACCTTATTACCCGTTTCAAATCTGTTATTTGTGAATGATGCGGGTTTTTCGTCTTTCAGCGCTTTCCATCGCACTCGTTTTTTCAGCAGTTTTGGCGGCTCAAGCGCCGGGCGGTTCCAGCGGCATCGATATCAAATCGATTGATCCGGCCGTAAATCCATGCCAAAACTTCTACCTATACGCGTGTGGCGGCTGGAAAAAGGCCAACCCTATTCCGCCTCAGTATTCACGTTGGGGGCGGTTTAATGAATTGGCCGAACGCAATCAGAAAGTGTTGCGCGAGATACTTGACGACTCGGCCCAACATCGCGACCGTTCGGCTATCGATCAGAAGATCGGGACATTTTACGCGTCATGTATGGACGAAGCAGTGGTGGACAAAGCAGGCTACTCGCCTATTAAACCGGCGCTTGAACGAATCCAATCCTTGAAAGATAAAGCGGCGCTAGCTGGGGAAGTTGCCCGATTTCACAACCAAGGTGTCGACGCATTCTTTCGCTTCAACTCCACGCCAGATTCCGACAATGCTCGCATGACCATCGCCGACCTTGACCAGGGAGGATTGGCACTGCCCGATAAAAGCTACTATCTGCAGGAGCAAGATGCGGAAAAACGGCAAAAGTATGTTGAGCACGTCGCGCATATGTTCCAACTGATCGGTGTGCCACAGGGTGAGGCTGACAACCGGGCCAAGGCGGTTTTAGCGATTGAAACCGCGCTGGCGCGAGCTTCGCTCGATCGGACAGCACGGCGAAATCCACGACTCTTGCACAATCGAATGACGACAGAGCAACTGGCGGCTTTGGCTCCCGCCTTTGATTTCCAGCAGTATTTTAGAGACCGCCACGCGCCTGGCTTCGATTCGCTCAACGTCTCAGTTCCCGATTTTTTCAAAAGCCTTGGGACATTGTTCGCCTCCACAAGTTTGGACGACCTCAAGAGCTACCTAACCTGGCATTACGTAAATAATTACGCGACCGAACTTAGTAAGCCCTTTGTGGAAGCCGACTTCGATTTCTATCAGCGCTACCTGAACGGCGCCAAGGAACTGCAACCGCGCTGGAAGCGCTGTGTGCAACTGACCGATCGAAGCCTAGGCGACGCCGTTGGCCAAAAATATGTTGAAAAAGCCTTTCCCGGGCAATCAAAAGAGCGAACCCGCGAGCTTGTGGCCATCATCGAAAAAGAAATGGCGGCGGACATTGATTCTCTGACTTGGATGAGTGACGCTACCAAACAACAAGCACTGGCCAAATTAAAGGGAGTTACAAATAAGATCGGTTATCCGGAAAAATGGAAAGACTATTCGACGGTTTCCATCAACGACAATCTAGTGGCCGATGTGCGGAATACCCGCGAGTTTGAGGTTGAGCGGAATATCGGTAAGATCGGCAAACCAGTGGACCGCGCCGAGTTCGGAATGACGCCACCAACGGTAAATGCCTACTACAACCCGCTAGAAAATAACATTAATTTTCCTGCCGGCATTTTGCAGCCACCTTTCTACAGGGCTGGGGCAGACATGGCGGTCAACTTCGGCGGCATTGGGGCCGTGATCGGTCACGAGTTGACTCACGGATTCGACGATCAAGGCAGGCAATTCGATGCCGACGGCAACCTGCGTGACTGGTGGACACCAAAGGACGCGGAGGAGTTCAAGAAGCGAGCCGACTGTATCGCCAATGAATACTCTGGTTTCAGCCCGGTTGAAGGTGTGAATCTAAATGGGCGTTTAACACTTGGCGAAAATGGCGCCGATAACGCTGGCATTCGCCTTGCCTTGATGGCCTTGTTGGGTGGCATAGAGGACGGCTCGATTAAGAAAGAGAAGCTAGATGGCTATACTCCGCAGCAACGATTCTTCCTGGGCTATGCGCAGATTTGGTGCCAAAATGAGCGGCCTGAAGCCGTCAAGAATCAGGTGCGAACCGACCCGCATTCGCCGGGGGAGTTCCGCGTCGACGGTGTTGTACAAAACATGCCTGAGTTCTCTACGGCATTTGGCTGTTCTGAAGGACAACCAATGGTTTCGGCGAACGCTTGCCGCGTTTGGTAATACGCCAGAAAGAGCAGCAGCGTTCGCGCTTGCTTGCGTACTCTCTCTTGTGGTCGCGCCAAACTCACGCGCGCAATCTGGAACCGGTCTCGATTTGAAAGCGATCGACAAATCCGCCGATCCGTGTGACGATTTTTACCAGTATGCCTGTGGGGGTTGGCTCAAGGCAAACCCAATTCCGCCAGACGAATCGTCTTGGGGCCGTTTCGATGTGTTGTTTGAAAACAACCAGAAGATTCTCCGCTCCATTCTGGAAGACGCTGCAGCACACCAAGAGCGCTCTGCCACAGATCAGAAAGTAGGCGGATTCTATCAATCTTGCAGCAACGAGGAGGCGATTGAAAAGCTCGGCGCGTCGCCTTTGGAACCCGAACTTAAACGCATCTTCGCGGTGGCAAGCCGCGCTGATTTGCTGGCTGAAATCGTGCGGCTCCATGAAATGCAGGTGCCGGTTTTCTTCAACTTTTCGGCTTCTCCCGATCCCGACAACGCGCGGCGCAATCTCGCCGATCTTGATCAAGGGGGCCTGGGGATGCCGGAGCGGGATTTTTACTTTCGAGTTGATGTTCGTTCGCAAGATATCCGGCAGAAATACGTTAGTCACATTGCTCGGATGTTGCAACTCACGGGAATCCCGCCGGATCGTGCCGTTAAGCAAGCCGCAGAAGTGATGCGGATTGAGACTGCCTTAGCGAAGGGGTCGCTCGACATCACAGCGCGACGAGATCCCAGGGCGCTGGTGCACCGCGAGCAGGTTGCCGAGTTAGCAGCGCAATCGCCGGCGTTCTCTTACACGGATTATTTTAGAGCGCTGAAATCACCTTCCTTCAGTTCGCTGAATATTTCAGTGCCGACGTTTCAGAAAGCATTGAACGACGTTTTCGCCAACGAGTCTTTGGCGAGTCTGAAAGCTTATATGGCGTGGCACTATGTAAACGCCAGCGCACGGCTTCTTTCCAGCGATTTCGTGAACGAGAATTTCGAATTCTACGATCGCACCCTTACCGGCGCTTCACAGTCACGGCCACGGTGGAAGCGCTGCGTTTCCGCTACCGACGACGAACTGGGGGAGGCGCTGGGACGTCTTTTCGTGGAACGCACACGAGCACAGGAGGGTAAGGCTCGCACGTTGCAAATTGTTAACGCGATTGAACAGCAGATGAAGCGCGATATTGAATCTGCTGCTTGGATGAGTCCACTTACGAAGAAGCATGCAATTGAGAAACTGGCGGCAGTAACGAATAAGATCGGCTTCCCTGACCATTGGCGGGATTATTCAGCGGTGCGAATCGTTAACGACGATTACTTCGGCAACTGGTACCGCGCCAATGAATTTGAGAGCCGTCGTGAGGTGGCCAAGATTGGCCAAGCGGTTGACAGAAACGAGTGGGAGATGACGCCCCCAACTGTGAACGCGTATTACAGTGGAACGGAAAACAACATTAATTTTCCTGCGGGCATTCTGCAGCCGCCCTTCTATTCGGACAAAGCGCGCGAGCCCGTTAACTATGGAGCCGTTGGTTCCGTTATCGGCCATGAATTGACGCACGGATTCGACGACGAAGGCCGGCAGTTCGATGGCGATGGCAACTTGCGGGATTGGTGGTTAAAGAATGATCGCGACCGTTTTGTAAAACTCACAAACTGCTTCGTGAACCAATATGGCGGCTACAGTCCTGTAACCGGGGCGGAGATTAATGGCCGTTTGACACTTGGGGAAAATACCGCCGATAACGGAGGATTGCGGCTGGCCTATTTGGCAATGCTCGACTCGCTAGCGGCTAAGTCGATTTCGCTCTCTGAAAGCGAAGAAGGTTATACTCAGACGCAGCAGTTCTTTCTCGGATTTGCTCAAGTTTGGTGCGAAAATCAAAGGCCGGAAGCAATCCGAATGCAGGTGCAAACGGACCCGCATTCCCCCGCTAAGTTCCGCGTTGACGGAACAGTTTCAAACATGCCCGAGTTTAGCCGGGCCTTCAGTTGTAAAGCCGGAGACAAAATGTTCCCTGTGAAGGCTTGTCGCGTCTGGTAGTTTTCCGCCCATTCGCCCTGCTTATAAAATAAAATATGGTAACCGAACTTATTGACACCCAATTATTAACGGCCCGATTTCCGATCGTTTTTGCGGCCGTGAAGGCCGAACATGTCGAACCAGCGATTCAGCAGTTGCTTGAAACGGTAAAACAGCGCATCGCGGCAATCAAACAGCCGAACGTACCGCGCACCTATCGAGACATAGTGTTGGCGCTTGATACAGCAACTGAGCCGCTCGATTTCGCAATGTCGGTGGTTCATCACTTGGAGGCGGTTGCGACAACGCCGGAACTGCGAGCGGCTCACAATGCAGTTCAAGAGCCGGTAAGCATCTTTTACACTTCAATCGCATTGGACGAGGAGTTATGGGCGGCGGTGAAAGCCGTTGATCAATCGGTGGATAAGTCGTCGCTCGAACCAGTGCACCGCCGCTTTTTAAAGAAGACCGTTACCGGGTTTGTGCGTGCAGGAGCGGACCTGGACGCCGCTGGCAAGAAAAGGTTGGAGGAATTAGAAGTTGCGCTTACTAAGGCTACGACCAAATTTTCTGAGAACGTATTAGACGCTACCAACGCCTTCGAACTCCTCATAACCGATGAAGCGCAACTCGCGGGCCTGCCCGATTCGGCGAAGGAAGCGGCCCGGGACGGCGCAAAGAGCAAAGGCAAAGAAGGTTGGCGGCTTACGCTGCAAGCCCCTAGTTATACTGCCGCACTTACTTACTTAGACAATCGGGACATCCGGCGGGACCTATGGTTCGCGTCCAATACGCGAGCCGCTGTTGACGGACCGCTGGATAACCGGCCGCTGATTGCGGAGATTCTCCGCTTGCGCCGTGCCAAAGCTGAACTGTTGGGCTATCGTGATTTCGCCGATCTTGTGCTTGATGAACGCATGGCTCACACAGGTGGACGGGCGCAGGAGTTTCTGGAAGACTTGCGAATCAAGACTTTGCCTTTCTTCACAGCCGAAAATTCGAGTTTGGCAGAGAAGGGCAGGGAACTGGGCTACGAGACTATCGAGCCTTGGGATGTTGCATACGTAGCTGAAAAGCAACGTCTCGCGTTGTATGAGTTTGATGAAGAGGAACTGCGGCCTTACTTTGAACTTGACCGAGTTGTAAAAGGTATGTTCGATATTTTCAGCCGGCTACTGGGAATCAAAGTCATTGAGCAACCAGACGTGCCTGGCTGGGATCAAGCGGTGAAGTATTTTCGAGTGGAAGACAACTCGACCGGCATGCTGTTGGGCGGATTCTACACCGATTGGTTCCCGCGCGAGAACAAACGCGGTGGTGCATGGATGGACTCACTCTTTACCGGAAACCCGTTGGCGGGTGAAGCACACGTTGGTTTGATTTGCGGTAACCTTACCCCTCCGGTGGGCGGGAAACCCTCGCTGCTTACGCATCGCGAAGTGGAAACGATCTTCCACGAATTCGGCCATCTGTTGCACCACACATTAAGTCTGGTTCCTGTGAAGACGCTTTCGGGTACGCACGTGCCGTGGGACTTCGTGGAGCTTCCGTCGCAGATTATGGAAAATTGGTGTATGGAGCGTGAAGCGCTCAACCAATTCGCCCGACATTATCAGACCGGACAGGCTATCCCTGAAGAGTTGTTCCAAAAGATGAAACGCGCGCGGAATTTCCGCAGTGCGAACCAGCAAATGCGCCAGTTGGCTTTCGGCACAGTGGACCTTAAGCTTCATCGCGAGTTTGATCCAGGAACCCATGCAGATGTTATGGCCTATGCGCGGGATATTTACGCCGGCTTTACGCCGGCGCCGCTGCCGGCAAACTACGGAATGCTTGCGAGCTTTACGCACCTTTTCTCGAGCCCGGTTGCGTACGGTGCTGGTTATTACAGCTACAAATGGGCAGAGGTGCTGGATGCAGATGCGTTTACTAGATTCCAGCGTGAGGGCATCTTTAACCCGTTAACGGGCAATGATTATCGCCGAAGTATTCTTGAAAAAGGAGACAGCGATGATCCGGCGCTTCTCTATCGTACTTTCATGGGACGCGATCCGGATTCTAATGCGTTACTTGAGCGTTTAGGTTTGCTCAATGCCGCTTGATGTCAAAACGTATTGAATTGATTCAACTAGAAGTTTAGTAACAGCAAGACCATGGCATCTCCTTCGAATCCGGTCCCCGATCCCCTCGCTGAGGTACTTCGGGAGAACCAGGAGCTGCGCAGCTCACTGGATCGCTATGTGGCCGCGGCAAATTCCACGGGCGAGCAATTGCAGCAGTTCCTCTATGCTGCCAGTCACGACCTACAGGAGCCGCTGCGCGCGGTAATTACGTACGCCCAATTGCTTGATCGCCATTTTTCTAGTGATCCAGCCGCGCATGAATACATTGGCTTTGTGCTCGATGGGGCCGTTCGCATGCGCGAGCTTTTGCAGCATTTGTTGGCATATTCACGTGCAGGATCATCGAGACAGCGCAACGTGAAAGACCTCAATGTGCCGTTGCAAATGGCCTTGTTGAAATTGGGGCCCGATATTACGCACTCTTCGGCACACATCATTCGTAATCCTTTGCCCGAAGCGTTATGCGACGAAGGGGAAATTGCCTTAGTCTTTGAAAACCTGCTAAGTAATTCGTTGAAGTTCAGATCAACGGCAGCACCCGTAATTGCAGTCACGGCAGAGCAGGGAAGTGATGAATGTACGGTGAGTTTTCGCGACAATGGCTTAGGAATTGAGCCGCGTTATTGCGACCAGGCCCTACTTCCTTTCAAACGCATTCACAGCAGAAGTATTCCGGGCAGCGGATTAGGTTTGGCTATTTGTGAAAAAATCATTCGAGCGCATGATGGCCGATTGTGGTTAGAAAGCGACGGCATTCACGGCACAACAGTTCGTTTCACACTACCGTTATGATTTAGTGGTCGCGGGCGCGGTGGAAACTGGGCGGGAGTGGTGGATTTCAACCACACGGCAGGTCCAGATTTTTTAGCAAGTCTTTCCTTTTGAAGCATTTACAGTTTGGCTGCTGACGTGTACTAGTAGCTGCCGTAGACATGCTTCGCTCTCTCACTTTACTGTTGCTTACGTTGCCGGTTTGGGCACAATACCCGGCCGCGCCACAGCAGTATCCGCCATTGCAACAACAAACAAACCCGCAAATGCAGGGCGAACCTGGTGCTGATCCCGCTGCCGATCAACAGCATGGTGTTGCCCGCATCAGTGTTGCGCAAGGCGATGTGAGTGTGAAGCGCGGCGATACGGGCGACCTTACCGGCGCCATCGTGAATGCACCGCTAATGACGCGGGATCATCTTGAAACCGGTCCGGGGTCACGTGCGGAAGCTGAGCTCGACGCAACTAATGTTGTGCGACTTGCACCCGACACAGATGTTGCTTTCGCAAATGTCGCGTATATGCATGCGCAACTCCAGCTTGGTATCGGCACCATCATTCTACGCGTGCTCCGTAATTCGCAGGCGCAGATTGAAGTTGATACTCCGAGTGTCGCTTTCCGTCCGCTGAGTCCGGGCGAATACCGAATTTCTGTTTTCGATAATGGCACTTCGCAGGTTAGCGTTCGTTCCGGCCGGATGGAAATGTCTGGGCCGCGCGGCGCACAGCCGATTGAAGCTGGCCAATCCCTGATGGTGCGTGGCGATGCGTCCGATCCCGAATTTCAATCGGTTTCTATGATTCCGCGCGACCAATTCGACGAGTGGAGTGCATCGCGTGATAGCGAGATGCTTTCCACGCGTAGTTCTCAATATGTAAGTCCTGAAGTTTACGGGGCGGAAGATTTAGATCGATATGGCAACTGGGTGCCGTCGCAGTATGGCCAGGTGTGGGCACCCCAAGGTCAGCCGGCTGATTGGTCGCCTTACAGCAACGGCGAATGGGTTTGGGAAAACTATTATGGCTGGACGTGGGTTGGCTATGAGCCATGGGGCTGGGCCCCGTACCACTACGGCCGCTGGTTTTGGAATGGCGGCGTGGGCTGGTGTTGGTGGCCCGGGTTGCGGGTTGGATTTGGATTCCACTGGGGTCCTGCGTATGTTGGATTCTTTGGTTTCGGCGGTGGCTTGGGTTGGGTATCGCTCGCACCGTATGAGTTGTTTCACCCGTGGTGGGGCCGCGGTTTCCGTGCCTATGGACCGTTCCGCGCCTACAACATTGCGGGGTATTATCGCAATGCGGCAGTCCGTGGCGGTGCGATGACAGCTGGCTTCGGTGCGTTCGCCGGAGCAGGGCATCGCTTTAGTGCGGCAACCGCTGGTCAGCTCAGCACAGCTTCGTTGTACCGTGGCGCCCTGCCGGTTTCGCCGAATGGCGGGGCTTATCGATTTACGGATCGAGCGGTTCGCCCGAATCCGCGCTTATCGCAGGCCGGGGCGCGAAGTTTCTTCAGCCGCCCCCAGCAGCAATTCAACACTCCGCGTGCTAATGGAGTGGGCGCAAATTCGAGCGGTTGGCAGCATTTCGGGACGCCCAGCAATTCTGCGCCGCAACGCCAGCAAACATTTACCAGCAGACCCAACACCGGCAATGAAAGTGGTTGGCACTCTTTCGGAACGCCGCAAGCAGCTCCACGCTACAGTGCGCCGGCGGCGCCTCGTTATAACGAGGCCCCACGCTATTCCGCGCCAGCAGCGCCTCACTATAGTGCGCCATCCGCCCCGAAGTACAATGCCCCGGCTGCACCAAAAGCCGCACCACACAATAGCGGCGGCAATGGCGGGCATTCGGGTGGTGGTGGTCATTCCGGCGGTGGTGGCCACTCAGGTGGCGGCGGCGGTCACCACCGCTAAACAAGTTCTTCCCTCTGGGCCACTCCGGCTTGCTGACTAAGCTAGAGTGGCCGTTTTTTTGGTATGTGGCGCTAAAATGAGGATCGCCGTGAAATTGATCGCTTTCTTAGCGCTGATTTCTACCCAAGCCTTAACTGCAGATGGGAACACAGTAGCCGAGATCCTGGCAAAAGCATCAAGAGCGGGCGACATTAAGACTTTGGAGAACCTTCTCTCGTCTGGCGTTAGCCCCGACCGATCGTTTCGGACGCGCGCCGATCTACTATGCTCGTTCGTTCAACCAAGTCGGGGTGGTGGAACTGTTACTTGCTTATCACGCTGATCCAAACCCGCCCTTCAAGACCCACAGCTTTCCCGCGCAGGTGCCAGGAACTCCCCTTCAATATGCTGCCGACCTAGGAAATCGGCATATTTGTTTCGATGTTGCTCGAAGCAGGTGCGCGGGTTAATGATAGTGGGCCGATGGGGCGCACAGCTTTGCATTGCGCCAATGGTCAACTGGATGTGATTCGACTGTTGCTCAAAAAAGGCGCGGAAGTGAACGCTCGTAACGTGGAAGGCGCGAGTCCGTTGGATGAGGCGGTTTGGTACGGATCGTTTGATACGGTGGCGCTGTTACTTGCGCACGGCGCGCGTCTGAATGAAGCGGAGTCGACGCCGATCAACCAAGCAGCTTATAAGGGTCACACGCGGCTCGTTCCAGTTCAGGTACGACCGCACTATATTCGGCGGCGGCGTTTGGCAAGGTTGAGGTGGTCAAGCTGCTGCTAAACCGTGGCGCAAGAACTAACTTGTGCGACAGCGAGGTTGTGAATAGCGACTCCCGTTGGCAAGTTGACATAATAATAGTTATCGGTCATTCACGTCTGGTCAATCACACCAACCCAATGGTCTAATAGATCTTCAGCTATGAAGCTTATCGCCTTGCTAGCAACGCTTACCGTCGCTGCCTCCGCCCAGTGGATCCCTGAGAACCCCTCACTCGACTACCAGAAACTCTCCAATGGCATCCTGGTGCGCATGCAGATGGGTTCGATGCGTCTGGAAGTGTGCACCGAATCGATTATCCACGTCACATATGCGCCAACGTGGCCGCCGCCTAGCCATCCGGAATTGTCCATCGTCAAAACGAATTGGTCAACCGTTGCCTGGGATGTCCAAAGCGACACGAAATCCATTACGCTGAGTACGACGCAACTCAAGATCGCCATCAACCGCCAAGACAGCACGCTCAGCTATGTAGACTCTCACGGCAAACCTCTTTTTTCCGAAGGCCCCAAAAAGATGGCTGTTGCCAGCGTTAACGGCGAGCAGACTTACCACTCCCTAGATGTCTTCAAAGTCTACGGTTCAGACGAGGCTTTCTACGGCCTCGGACAGCATCAGGCGGGAGTTTTCAACCTTCGCGGCGAGTCCATCGACCTGTCTCAAGAGAACACGAACATAGCAATTCCCTTCTTTGTTTCAAGCAAAGGATACGGTATTTACTGGAACAATACTTCACGTAGTCGTTTCAATAATCGCTTCATTCATTACCTCTATTTAAGCTCGGAAGTTGCTGATTCAATTGACTATTACTTCTGTCTTGGCCCTCAATTCGACAAGCTGGTTGCCGCCTATCGGACGCTTACTGGCGATGCTCCGCTATTCGGAAAATGGGCTTACGGCTTCTGGCAATGCAAGAACAAATACACCTCACAAGAAGAGCTGCTTAGCGTCGCGCGCAAGTACCGCGACCTCAAAATCCCAGTTGACAATATAGTTCAAGACTGGTTTTGGTGGACCACCACCGGCGAGTTTAAGTTCAACTCGAAGTATCCAAATCCTCAAGCGATGGTTGATGAACTCCACCGTGAACATATTCATCTCATGGTTTCAATTTGGCCGTTCTTCTACCCAGATAGCGATACCTTTCGCGACATGGATAAGCGCGGCTTCTTCATCGAGAAAACGCCGACTGTATCGTTCCATCCGAAAGGCATGGGGCTTTACGATGCCTTTAATCCTGCGGCCCGCGACTACTACTGGAATCTGGTGAACAACAGCTTGTTCAAATTAGGTGTCGATGCTTGGTGGATGGACACCACCGAACCCGAGACCGAAGGTGTCGAAGAAAACATTTTGCTCGATCATAAAGTGGCCATCGGCAGTGGCGCACGTTTCGCCAATGCGTACCCGCTCATGACTACGATGGGCGTCTATCAGCATCAGCGTGAGGCCAGTGATGCCAAGCGCGTGTTCATTCTTTCGCGCTCCGCCTGGGCGGGCAATCAACGTTTCGCTGTTACGGCCTGGTCGGGCGATATCTTGTCGGACTTCGAAACCTTCAACCGACAGATTCCCGCCGGGTTGAACTTTGCATTGTCAGGCGTACCTTATTGGACCACCGATATTGGTGGCTTTATTCTAGGCCACCCGAACGATCCGCGCTATCGTGAACTCTTCATCCGTTGGTTTCAATACGGCGCATTTTGTCCCATCTTCCGAGTTCATGGCACCCGTGCGCCAAACGAAAACGAACTTTGGTCATACGGACCTGAAGCGCAGACCATTCTCACCAACTTTGACCGCCTCCGTTACCGCTTACTCCCCTACATTTATTCCAACGCTTGGAAAGTGACGCATGAACAATTCACAATCATGCGCCCGCTCGTTATGGATTTTGCCGCCGATACTCGTGTGCGGAACATTGGCGATCAATTCATGTTTGGCAGTTCGCTGCTGATCAATCCGGTTACGGAGGAAGGCGCAACTACCCGGCATCTTTACTTGCCCGACGCCAAGTGGGTTGATTTCTGGACGGGAGAGCCGCACGCCGGCGGTTCGTATATTGATGCGCCAGCGCCTTTGAGCAGCATGCCCATCTTTGTTCGCGCCGGGTCGATTGTGCCTATGGGGCCGGACTTACAGTATTCAACCGAAAAGCTGGCGGACCCCATTGAACTGCGTGTCTATCCCGGCGCCGATGCCGACTTCACTCTCTACGAAGACGAGAACGATAACTACAACTACGAAAAAGGCGCTTACGCAACCATCCCGATCCACTGGAATGATCAAGCTCGAACGCTAACCATTGGCGACCGTCAAGGAACGTTTCCCGGCATGCTTCTGGAGCGGACGTTCAGAGTCGCCATTGTGAAGCCAGCGCACGGGACAGGGATTGAGCCTACTTCCCTGCCCGACCAAACGCTTTCTTATTCAGGCAAAGCGATCAGTTGGCGTTAGGCAAAGCGAACGCACTATGGTAGCCGCGGGTTTCGACTCCAAATCAGGGCGGCGTCTCGATCAAACGCGGACACTAAAATCATTTCAGCATGCGAGGCCACCAATTCAAGACTCTCTCGATCAATGTTGCCGTCCTCGCACAAGCTACAGGGCGGCGGAATTAGGGCCAGTACACCAATTAGATTGATTTGTCCCGCGTATCGCAGCCCTTCTAGAACTTTCTCCTTTGGAAGGGGGGCCCTTCATCAGAAAATATCTTTCGATGCTGGCGATTCGCCCTTCGCCCGTTTGCTTGTGAAGAACCTCGAATAAGCACGACCGAAGCCCCTCATTTTTGACTATATCGACCTTACGGCCCGGCGGTAACGTATCGCAATACAAGAAAGCTACGTTACCCGGCCCTTCCACTAAAAAGCTGGCGACCAAGTCTCGCTGCTTGTCAAGATATTCCCAATCCACGCGATTAGCCCCGAGATCTCCGCGAGAGTTAACGGGCCATTCAAAGTGCAGCAGGTCCCAGGCTGTAACAGTTGGCGGTAGAAACGCAAAAACAGATCCACTTTCCAGAGGCAGCCGACAAAGCATAGACGTTGATGCATCGACGCCCGACCACGTTAGGGCAAAGCGAACGCGACAATACTACTGCCCGACGGTGCCCCATTCTTGCCCCCGCCGCAAACGATCACTACATATTCTTTGCCATGCAACTGATAGATAGACGGCGTGGCATTGCCTGCAGCCGGAAGCAATGTCTCCCAAAGCAGCTTTCCCGTTAGCTTGTCGTAGGCCCGAAATTTCTTATCAAAGTTCGTTGCGCCAATAAACAGCAGCCCGCTTGCAGTCACAACAGGGCCGCCATAATTGTCGCTACCCGTGTCCTTCATCCCTTTAGCAACTAATTCCGGATATTCGCCGAACGGAATCCGCCAGCGGATTTCACCCTTGTTCAAGTCGATGGCATTCAGCGTGCCCCACGGTGGCGTCAACGGTGGATAGCCTTCCGGGTCGCGAAACAGAATGTAGCCTTCGTTTCGATACTTCAGCCAGTTCGGATCGTTCGCCGCGGTGGAGGCATCCTGGATTCCGGAGTCCTTACCCGTAAGTAAGAAATCAACAATCTCATCGACATTCTTTTCGAGATAGTCGAACGCCGGCATACGACCGTTGCCTTCCTTGATGTAAGTAATCAGGTCTGCGCGCGAACGGCGTTTGCCGATATCCACCAAAGATGGATAGCTCGGTGGCGAACCTTTCAAATCGTCACCATGGCAGGCGGCACAATTGTTCTTGTAGAGCGATTTCGTTTCGTGAGTGGTCATACGAATGATCCATGGCTGCTCATTCGAATTCACGTATAGAAGCCCAGTTTCCGGATCGAACGCTGCGCCACCCCACTCGCCGCCTCCATCGGTACCAGGAAACAGCATGGTTCCGCGCAGACTCGGCGGTGTGTAGATCCCATTCGAATCAACGCTGCGAAACTTCTCTAACACCGCCGCATGCGCCTCAGGCGTCCGGTTGGTGACCATGTCTTCAGTAAAAGCTTGGCGCGTGAACGGCGGCGGCTTCACAGGGTAAGGCTGCGTAGTGGAAAGTTGTTCGCCATCCAACTTCGAGGCAGGAACCGAACGATACTCTACTGGGAACAGGGGCTCTCCGGTACGCCGGTTGAGCACGTACACATACCCAGTTTTCGTAATCTGCGCGATTGCTTCAACCGGCTGGCCGTTGCGCGTCACGGTTACTAAACTCGGGGCAGCCGGAAAATCAAAATCCCAAACGTCGTGCTTGATGCCCTGAAAATGCCAGATTCTCTTTCCGGTCCGGGCATCCAACGCCAGAACGCAGTTGGCGAATAGATTATCGCCAATGCGATTCGCCCCGTAAAAATCGAACGACGCAGACCCAGTGGCCGCGAACACCATGCCGAGCTTGGCGTCCACGCTTAATCCCGCCCACGCGTTAGCGCCACCCGAGATTTTGTACGAATCCTTCGACCACGTCTCATAGCCAAATTCACCGGGCTGCGGAATCGTATGGAAGATCCAGCGCATCTTGCCTGTCTTTGCGTCGAAAGCACGAATGTGTCCTGGCGAACCGGGCAGCGTTTCTGGAACGGTGCTCCCCATGATGATCATGTCTTCGAAGATCACGCCGGGAGTGCTGGCGCTCACGCTCATCTTTTCCACCGGCCGCTCCAGTCCTTCCCGGAGGTCGATTTTCCCATCTTCGCCAAAGGTTTCAATCGGCTTGCCGGTCTTACGATCCAGCGCCCACAAGTAATTCCGATGTGTGACAAAGACGCGGTCCTGGTAAACGGTTACACCGCGATGCCGGTAGCGCCGCTGGCCAATCGGCGCGCCACCCGTAGGATCGAATTTCCAGATTTCGCGACCAGTCTCGGCATCGAGCGCGACGACATGCAGCGTCGGCGTAGTCGCATAAAGCATGCCGTCCACAATGATCGGATTGCTTTGCATCTCTGAATCTTTGAAGGAATCGTGGGAGTCGTAGCTCCAGGCAACTTTCAATTGACTAACATTTTGCGGAGTGATTTGCTTCAGCTCTGAATAGCGAATATTGTTCTTGCCGCCATTTGCCGTCCACTCCACATCCGCCGCCGAAATGTTGAATACGAGGAATACGGAAATTAAGAATTTAAAAGGATTCACGATCTCCAGATTGTAGCGTGCCGTTCCTGAGGTGGACTTCTGTATGCTAAACAGGTTCTCGTTCGAAAGGAATGTATGGCTAAGAAGAAGGCAACTTATAAGACGACAGCAACTAAGAGTAAACCTGCGAAACATGCTCCCGTTGCTGAACCCCCTCCCACCAATGCGGCGCCGATTCCCACCGATGCGCCGCAATTTGGCGAATCGATCCACGTACCGGATCCGACCAAGTTCAAGGTGAAGCACGCCTCAGACACAGCCGCCTATAAAATTCTGGATCACACCAGGCAGAGCCCACGGCCGTTTCCGCCGGTTACAGGAGTAGATGAGCCAATTCTCACTTTGGCTGAGGCGCTTGGGTCCGAGGGCGATTCAATCGTTGCGCAGATCCAGGCGGCTGGGCAGATAGTTTTTCACTCTGTTGGTGACACTGGAAATACACGTGGACCGGCGGACGAAAACTTAGTAGCTGATAAGTTCTTGAGCGACTTTAGCCAAGAGTCAAGCAGCGCTGACGTTCCGAAGTTTTTCTATCATCTAGGCGACGTGATCTATAGCTTCGGTGAATCGCAGTATTATTACGACCAGTTTTACGATGTCTATCGAGACTATCCGGCGCCAATATTCGCCATCGCTGGCAACCACGATGGGATGGTTGCACCCAACTCCACCGCAACCTCCCTACAAGCTTTCATCGAAAACTTTTGCCAAGCAGGCCAGCCCATTCATCGGACTCCCGAAGCTGGCGGCCTTGCGCGCACAGCACAAATTCAACCGGGCGTCTATTACACTCTCGAAGCGCCATTCGTCCGCATCATCAGTCTTTATAGCAATTGTTTGGAAGATCCCGGAATTATTTCCACTGAAGGCGGCACTTATCCTTATTTGTCAGACGTGCAACTCACGTTCCTGCAAACGGCATTGGCCCGTGTAAAGAAACAGTCATTCAAGGGTGCGGTCATTATTGCTATGCATCATCCGCCTTATGTTGCGAGTTTAAATTCGGGCGCGAGTGCGGGCAAAACATGGCGTTAGCAGTAAGATGCTGCAGGAAATAGATGCTGCCTGTACAGCCACTGGCGTTTGGCCGCACGCGATTTTATCTGGACACGCGCACAACTACCAACGTTTTACCAGGACGAAAGACAGCAGACAAACGCCTTTCCTCGTTGCTGGCAACGGTGGCCACGGCATGACGTCCTTGACCAAGAAAAGCCAAGCTACGATTCGTACTCCGATGCCCCAACCGACACTATCCGATGGAACCGATCAAGTTGTTTTCGAGAATTACGACGACCAGGATTTCGGTTATCTACGAATCTTGGTAAACACGAAGCAGCTGAGGATTGAGTATCATCCAGCAACCGATGGCGCAGCTGCCAAGACACCCGACGATTCAGTCACAGTGG